>Ga0163151_10007315_pt1 | contig 12957 bp, 10 predicted proteins | sample OliLakLV19MP5IB2_FD_145596 | JGI IMG/M metagenome (GOLD analysis project Ga0163151, IMG submission 145596) | Freshwater microbial mat bacterial communities from Lake Vanda, McMurdo Dry Valleys, Antarctica - Oligotrophic Lake LV.19.MP5.IB-2 | ecosystem: Environmental > Aquatic > Freshwater >...
CCCACAGCGCCGAGAACCCGGCGGAGTACCGAAACCAGCGGTGCACCGGCAGGCTCAAATTGTCGGCGAAGGTCGTCGAGGATCGCGCCGAGGAGGGGGCATCGTCGTCGAAAAGGCTCAACTGTCCGACACTGGATGCAGACCGTGGCATTCAAGTTTCCGATGAGAAATGCCGCTCGCAAACCCAACCAAGCAGCCGTTCGCTCGCATTCTGGACCAACGCGGAGCGATCGTCAATTCGCTCTCCGAACCGGGAGGACGTCAAGCATCCGAGTGGCGGAGCCTAAGTCTTCGTGGCCCCGTCCACGAGTCGCGTCCAAATCCGGGGCCACGCCGAAGCGGGCTTAGGCCCCGCCACTCGCCCGTCGGCCATGTCTGAGCCATCCCATCGGAGTGACCATCAGATTTCCCTGCGAGGCGTCAAGATCACGCTGAATTCCCGGATATCACCGTCATCGGGCCCTTTCCAGTGGGCGATCGTCCGCAGGATCTTGCCGTCACCGCTGTAATTCGCAATATCAGTCAACGGGATGTCGGGTTGCACAGTACTGATTTCGACATCAACGTCCAGTTTGTGAAAGACGAACTCACAGCCATCCTTCGGCACGACGTAGTCGTCCAAAAAGTCGGTGGCAACGCTGATATGGACAAGCCTCTTCTGCCCAAGTGCAGCCGGTCCTAATTGGCCAATCCGCTCAAGTCGATATCGATCCCACAGTTGTTGCAGTGACACATGCTCGCCCGTCGGCTTATGAAGGATGAAAGCATCTGATGTATTTATCGGACGCTCTTCGCGAATCAGCTGCACATCTTGGGAATCTTGCGGCACGCCCCGCTCGGCAAGGACTACCTGCACGGAGACCAAGTTGAGAGTGCTGATTATGATTGGTGGCTTCCGTGGAATCCATGACCGCACGTCGTCATAGGTCAGTGCATCGAACGTTCGCAGCCGGATGTTCTTCTCTCTGGCGAAATCGATTGCACCAGGCGAAAACCCGGTCGATGATACCGCAACGACTGTGTCAATTCGTAGCCGATCTCGTCGCCCGGCAAGTTGTTCGATCCAAGATGCTGGCGCTGATCCCTCTGATGGACGATCCCGGCACTCAATGAGAGTGGTGCTTGTCAATGTTCCAACCAGCGTGGCAATGACGATATCCATCTCTGCGATCTGGATGCCGTCGTCGTTACGGACCGGACGCCTCGTTTCGATCTTGCAGTTGTCGGGAAGCCCCGCCCCCTCAATCATCGATACAAGTTGTTCCAGCCTTGTCCCATCATTTCGTTCGCTCGGCATTATGTTGGTCTCTCCGATCTAGGTCGCCCTGGCACGCCTTTTTTTGTCGAGGACTACTCCGGTCGCTGACGCTCCCGGATCGCCCTCTATACGCAGAAACGCCCCGGTCGATCCGTTGACCGGGGCGTCCTGACGCCGTCGACGTGCCAATCCTTCAGCAACGTCGCAGGCTGTTCGGGAGGGCTGAGGGTTGAGAGCTAAGGGCTTAGGGCCGGAAAAGAAGGAACACGACTTCTTCTCTCTGGCCCTTAGCTCTCAGCCTTTAGCCCCTGTCTTAACTGCATCCCAAGCTGTTGCCGCAGTTGTGGCAGAGGTAGCAGTTGCCGTTTCTCACGGTGATCGCGCCGCAGTTGTCGCAACTGGGGGCGTCGGACTGGAACTTGGCGAACTGCGTGCTCCGCTGGTTGTCGGCCAGGGCCAACTCGGCTGTGAACGCGCTGTCCACCACCTTCAGCGTGGGTTGCATCCGGTGCATGATCGCGGACGGCAGCCGGGTGGTCGCGGCCGAGGTCGCCGGCTCCGTCGTCAGAGCGGCCCCGGCCACGGGATGCTCTTCGGGCGGGTCGTCCCCATTGTCAGTGCCACCGGCCTTGCCGTCGGTCGGCCGTTTGGGGGCGTTGGCTTCGCGGTAGCCGGCGATGAACTGCATGCCCATCCAGCGGAAGATGTAATCGACCAGGCTCTTGGCGTTGGGGATGTCCGGGTTGCCGGTCCAGCCCGCGGGCTCGAACCGCATGTGCGAGAACTTGTCGATCAGCACCTGCAGGGGGACGCCGTATTGGAGGCACATCGACGTTTCGGTGCCGATGACGTCCATCAGCCCGCCGATGGTGCTCCCTTCCTTCGCCATGCTGATGAAGAGTTCGCCCGGCGTGCCGTCCTCGAACAGGCCGACGGTGATGTACCCTTCGTGGCCGCCGACCGAGAACTTGTGGGTCAGCGATTGCCGCGTGGCGGGCAGCCGGCGACGTTGCGGTCCGCCTCCGCCGTTTGCGGACTTCTTGCGGTCCCCCTCTTTGGATGTGGCGAGGGGCTGGCTTTGCTTGGAGCCGTCGCGATAGATGGCGAGGGCCTTGAGGCCGAGCTTCCAGCCTTCGACGTAGGCCTTTTCGACGTCGTCGACGGTGGACTCGGCCGGCATGTTGACCGTCTTCGAGATCGCTCCCGACAGGAACGGCTGGGCGGCGGCCATCATCGTGATGTGGGCCCGCCACGGAATGGTGCGGGTGCCGTTCGCCGCCTTGAACGCACAGTCGAAGACCGGGAGATGCTCGGGGTTGAGGTCGGCGGCCCCCTCGATGGTCTCGCGGTTTTCGATGTACTGGATGATGCGGTCGATCCCTTCCTGCTCGTACCCCAGCGACTGGAGCGCGATCGGGACGGTGCGGTTGGCGATCTTGAGCATGCCGCCGCCGGCGAGCTGTTTGTATTTCACCAGGGCGATATCGGGTTCGATGCCGGTGGTATCGCAGTCCATCATGAACGCGATGGTGCCGGTGGGGGCGAGCACGGTGGCCTGGGCGTTGCGATAGCCGTAGGCGCGTCCGGATTCGACGCATTCATCCCACACCTGCCCGGCGGCCTGGCGGAGGTAATCCGGGCAGGCGTAGTCGATGCGATCGACGGCGTCGCGGTGCATGCGCATCACGCGAAGCATCGGCTCGGCGTTCTCGGCATATCCGGCGAACGTCCCCAGATAGCTCGCAATGCGGCTGCTGGTGAGGTAACCCTGTCCGGTGAGCAAAGCCGTGAGCGCCCCGCAGATCCCGCGGCCGGCGTCGCTGTCGTAGGGGATGCCCATCGACATGAGCAGGCTGCCGAGGTTGGCGTACCCGAGTCCCAGCGGCCGGTAATCGTGGCTGTTCTGGGCGATCTGCGAAGTCGGGTAGCTGGCGTGATCGACGAGGATTTCCTGCGCCGTGATGAACACCGCCGCCGCTTTGCGGAAGCGTTCGACGTCGAAGACGCCGTCCGCGCGCTGGAACTTGCGGAGGTTCAGGCTGCTGAGGTTGCAGGCGGTGTCGTCGAGGAACATGTACTCCGAGCAGGGATTGGACGCGTTGATGCGGCCCGAATTCGGACAGGTATGCCAGCGGTTGATCGTCGTATCGAACTGCACGCCAGGGTCGCCGCAGAACCAGGCGCCTTCGGCCATTTGCCGCTGGAGGAACTTGGCGTCGTACTCCGGGCCTTCGCGGTTGGGGTCGGTGACCCAGCGGGTCTTCCACTTTTTGCCGGTTTCGGCGGCCCGCATGAACTCGTCGCTGAGGCGAACGGAGAGGTTCGCGTTCTGGAACATGATCGAGCTGTACGCTTCGCCGTTGAAGTTGGCGTCGTACTGGCCGGACTCGATCAGCACCCGGGCCTTCTTTTCCTCTTTGAACTTGCAGGTGATGAAGTCGAGGATGTCCGGGTGCCAGTCCTTGAGCGACTGCATCTTGGCGGCGCGGCGGGTCTTGCCGCCGGACTTCACGACGGCGGCGATCTGGTCGTAGACCCGCATGAAGGACAACGGGCCGGACGGGGTTCCGCCGCCGGAGAGTTTTTCCTTGGCGCTGCGGATGGTGGAGAGGTCGGTGCCGGTGCCGGAGCCGAACTTGAACAGCATGGCCTCGCTGGTGGCGAGACGCATGATGGCTTCCATGTTGTCGTCGACGGACTGGATGAAGCACGCCGAGGCTTGCGGGAATTCGTAGGGCGACTCGGGCCGCGAAATCTTGTCCGCAGTGCGGTCCCAGTAGTAGTTGCCCTGCGAACCCTTCACGCCGTACTGATGGAACAGACCGACGTTGAACCACACCGGCGAGTTGAACGAGCCGTACTGGTTCAGACAGAGCCAGGCGAGGTCTTTGTAGAAATGCTCGCCGTCTTCGCGGGTGGCGAAATAGCCGTCGGCGATGCCCCAGTCGGCGATCGTGCGGGCGACGCGGTGGACGACCTGGCGGACGCTGTGTTCGCGCTCGGCGGTGCCGTGTTCGCCGTAGAAATATTTGCTGACCACGACATTGGTGGCGAGGGCCGACCACTGCGCGGGGACTTCGCAGTCGGTCTGCTCGAAGAGAACTTTGCCGTTCTCATCCTTGATGGCCGCCGTGCGGTAGTCCCACTCGACGCTGTCGAAGGGATCGACGTTGGGCGGGCAGAAGCTGAGTTCGACGTGCAACGGTTGCCGCTCCGGTAAGGCCCGCGTGCTCCCGTGACCGTTTCCGCCGTGTCCGTTCCCGTTGGTGCCGTTCGCACCGGCCGCCTGATTCCCGTTAGCCGTCCGCAGTGCCGCTTCAGACACAGCCACTCCCTTGGATTGGTGCATCATGCACTCCTTCCGTTCTTGGAATTGAGATCCTCACGCCAGTTCACTACTGGCGTTTCCTATCGTCTCGACGCGGACCAGAACCTAAACACATGTCGAGAGTTTAGGTCGATAGGCTTCCACAACTGGTGGTAGAATCCACCAAGTCACCCACAAGGACTTGTGAGCCGGACGCGAACAGCACTTTAAACCAAACTTCTTGGTTGTCAAGTTCCCTAAACACCAATTGTAGGGCTTCCGGCGGCGACGCACACCAGAAGTTGCGTCTTGGCGGACACTTAGTGCAATCAGAAAAATCTTTAGATTCTGTGAAGATGCACGAATCGAACCAGCGGTGATCGTGTCCGCGTCCTGCCGAACGCTCCTGATTGGCGGGCAACATCCAGACGCATTGATTTAATCAAAGTCTTTCCATTAAATGGTTTGCGGCGATGTCGACACCGCTCTCGAATCGTCAGTCGATGATCGCCCTCGACTTGGTCGCAGCCTCTCGCCTGCGGTACAACACTCCTCGTAAAGCGGCATTTGGCCGAACCCGATGCCCATCAATCCCCGGAGGGCCGCGATGCTAACCGTCCTGCTGCTCGTGATTTCCAACGTCTTCATGACCTTCGCCTGGTATGGGCACCTGAAGTTCAAGGACTCGCCGTTGTGCGTGGTGATTGGCGTGAGCTGGGGGATCGCCTTTTTCGAGTATTGCTTCCAAGTTCCCGCCAATCGCTATGGCCACGGCCAGTTCACCGCGCCGCAACTGAAGATCATTCAGGAAGTGATCACGTTGCTGGTCTTCGCCGCGTTTTCCGCGTGGTTTCTGCGGGAACCGTTGCGTTGGAACGACACCGTCGGCTTCGCGCTGATTGCCGCCGCCGTGTTCTTCACGTTCGTGCTCAAACCGGCTGATCCCCCTCCGAAAGTCCCGCCGAACGCGGTTCACGGTGACGAACGGACTGTCCCCTGACGCCGCGATGTCGCGGTCTGACATTGGGAGTTCATCCCCAAGTGCCGGGGCAACTTCACTTCCGGTGGGCGACCCGGCCGATGTATATTGCAGCGACGAGACCGCCGCGACGCTGACGATGGGGTGGTTTGCAGCGTCAACACGGACGGAATCGTGAAACTCTAGCGGCCGAATCGGCGTTATGGCCTTGTCGACTCCCACACGCAGCCCGCGATTGCGTTTTCATCCGCAGGCGTATCTGTTCGTCACCGAAGCTCTGCGTGTCACTCAGGAGTTGCTCGGCCGCGAGACGCCCGGCACGCCCGAGGAAGACGGCGCTCACATTTCCGGTCGCGAACTGCTCGACGGCGTCCGCGTCCTGGGCCTGAAGCAGTTCGGGATGATGTCCACCATGGTGTTTCACGCGTGGGGCGTGATGACGACCGAAGACTTCGGCCGGATCGTGTTCGAGATGGTGGACCGCGGCGAGTTGCGCAAAACCGATCGCGATTCCCTCGCCGATTTTCTCGACATCTACAACTTCGATGAGGTCTTCCAGCGAGAATACCGCGTGGATACCTCGAAAGCCTTCTCATCGTGACGGCTGCGGCCACGCCCCCGATTGCGCTGCCCGCGACACCGGCCACGGCGGTGGCGAGGTCGCGTGGCCCCGTCCCGATCATCATTTGTCTCGCCGTGGCATGGTGCCTCGTGCTGTTGGGGCTGGTGCTCACGGCCGCGAACCCGATCGTCGTGAACCAGGTGCAGATTCTTCATGCCGACGCGATCGTGCAGGGGCGATGGATTCCCGGACAGCCGCCCCAAGTGGACGTGCAGCGGGTCTGGAAGGGATCGTTGCCGCTCGGACGACAGAGCGTGTCCGGCCATTTGCCCGAGCAGCAGATCGTCGGCGAAGTGATTGTCCCGTTGTCGCGTTTGCGGAACGGCGCGCTCGTGGTCTCCGGCGGCGAATTGTCGAATCCCGCGCACGATCCGCAGTCGCGCCTGTTACCGGCGCGATCCACCGTCCGACCGCTGGTGTACCCCGCGACGGACGACGTGCTGCGTCAACTGCGCGACCTCGTGGGCGATCCGCCGGCGATGCCAGCGCCTTGAAAGCAAACCATGCCGCCGGCCGGTCCCGATCGTCGTTCCCTTGCCCCGCCGTTCTGGGGACATGACGGTCGCTGGCGGTCGACGGCTCTGTTGCTGGTGCTGATTGTCGGCTGGGTGGTGACGCTGTGGTTCAGTCTCTCCAGCCCGTTGTGGATGCCCAACTCGTGGGCGCTGGGACTGGCGCTGCTCGTGACGTGGAAGCATGGCCCGTGGCACGGCATCGCCGTGCGGTTGGGATGCGAAGCCGTGCGATGGAGTCTGTTGCCGAGTGCGTCCTGGACCGCCTCGGCCGGTTGGCAGGCCGTGGGTGCCCTGCTGGCGGCGATCCTGCTGATCGTCTGGGTCGATCGCCGCCACACGGCCTGGCAACGGGAGCACGACCTGGCGCGGCTCGATCCGTTAACGCAGCTTCCGAATCGCCAGGCCTTTGAGGAACGATTGGCGGCCGAACTCAATCGGGCCGGGCGGTTTCATCGTCCGCTGTCGTTGTTTCTGTTGGACTGCGACGGCTTCAAGCAGGTGAACGATCAACGGGGACATGCCGCCGGCGACGCAGCGCTGCGGAAGGTGGCCGAGACGTTGCGGTCGTCGATCCGCCAGTACGACACGATCGCGCGGATGGGCGGCGATGAGTTCGTGCTGATTCTCCCCGAGACCGACCTGCCGGACGCGGAAAGCGTCGCCGAACGGTTGCAGGCCGCGTTCACCCATTCGGTCGGCAAGGCGTTTCCCGGCCTGACGGCGAGCCTCGGCGTGGCTGTCTTTCGGCAGTCGCCCCCCAGCGCCGAGGAATGCCTGCGGTTGGCCGATGCCACCATGTACCGGGCCAAACACGCCGGCAAGAACCGGACGGAGTTTGAAATTTGGGAGGCGACGTCGGATTCACCGCCAGTGAGCGCCAAGGCATCGGGATCGTAGGCCGTGGCTGAGATGCTGCCTCCAGACCACACATGCTCTTTACGCCGAAGGCGTTGTACCTCACAGCCCAGGGTCGCGAGTCTCCGAGCGCACCCTGGGTGGCGATCGATGATGAATCCCCAACCCTGTAAGGGTTTCATCACGATTTAAGACCGCCGGTGATGCGACCCCTTCAGGGTCGATGCACCTCGGACGCTGATTCCCCAGGGTGCGCTCGCAGACTCGCGACCCTGGGCTGTGTGATCGAACGCCTGCGGCGTACTCGACCTCCGAACAATGTCCCGCCACCCACTGCTTCACGTCATCAACGACAACGGATTCTCCCGCGTCTTCAGCGGCAACGGGACCGTCCGGCCGACGCGGTGCGACTCGTAGACCGCGAGGATCATCTCCACTGAGGCTCGGCCGTCGTACATGCTGCACAGTGGCTGGCGGTCCTGCTCGATGGATTCCATCAGGTCTTTGACCGCGGCGACGTTGCCGCCGTCCAGGCCGCGGGCGGTGATGGTCTCGGGCTGGTCGATGCCGTTGGACGTGATTTTCTGCCACTTCGCGCCGCTGCGGCCGGGGCTCCAACTGGAGTCGCGCAGAATCCACGCCGGCTCGGCGTAACCGGTGAAGACCTCGATGACACCCTTGCTTCCCAGCAATTGCAGCCCGAACCGCGACGGACTGCCCCCCTGCTTGCGGTACGACGCGAAGTGCCCCGCCACGCTGTTCGGAAAGGCATACCGGGCGGTGATGGTGTCGCCGGCGATGGGGCCGAGTCCCTCGTTCCCTTCGACGACGTCCGCTTTGGTCACGGGATGCCCGGACTGCGTGACGACGGCGTGGCAATCGGCCGGGTCGCCGGCGAAGAACCGCATCAAGTCGAGGATGTGCGAGCCGAGCACCCACAGGTCTTCGCCGCCGCCGCGGTGGTCTTCTTTGCCGCGGCCGCGCATTTCGAGCAGTTGGCCGATCTCGCCGCTGGCGATGAGTTTCTTGACGAGATGCGTGACCGGGCATTGCCGGGTCTGATGGGCGAGCGCCAGTTTCAGATGCCGCATCTCATACACGCGGATGACGTTGTCCGCCTGGACGAGCGTCGGAGTAAACGGCTTCTCCATGAAGACGTGACAGCCGAACTCCGCCGCGGCCACGGAGAGTTCGTGGTGGCAGTCGACCCAGCGTGGTCCGATGCCGACGATCTCCGGCCGCTCCTTGTCGAGCATTTCCCGGTAGTCGGCGTAAGCGGTTTTGGCCTTAGTCCGTGGCAGGGCGGTCTTGAGGCCGACCTCGTGCTCGTCGGCGACGGCCAGCACATCGACGTTTGGCAGTGCCGACCAGACGGTGTCGATGCCGTGGCCGTAGTTCCCTTTGCCGGTCCGTCCGATGACCGCCACCCGGTAGGTTTTCGCCATCGGTCCGCCCTTTCCAATCGCGTCAAGGAAATTCGATGTGAAGCCTATGTCTTACCGCAATGGGCCATAGGAAATCCAGCACGGGCCAACAGTCCACAGGAGAAGAGGGCCTCACGCAAAGGCGCAAAGCTCGCAAAGGAAGGCAAGATTCAGGGGCTTTTGCATTTCTTTGCGAGCTTTGCGCCTTTGCGTGAGGCTTGCCTTGATGTTTTGCCTTTCCCTTCGGATCAAATCCAGACCACTTTCGCAAGTCCCCCAACATAGGGATTCACCAATGTGTTGCCCCGTTCAGTTGTTTGGCAAAGTCCTCGCAGTTTACCGTCTCCCCATCGCGCGGGTCGCTGTGACCCGTCGGGGGAACGTCGGCTGGGGCGTTCACCCACAGTCTTACCGAACGGAGTTGGAACAATGCAGCGATGGATCTTCGGTCTCTGTCTGGCGCTCGCCCCGGTTTTCGCCGGTGCCGACGAGACCCCCTCCGAACACGATTGGCTGGTGAAGCACCCGACCATCCAGCAACTGGTCGCCCTCACCAACGCCCATCGGGCCAAATCGGGATTGCAGCCCCTGCGGCTGAATCCCCGGATGTGCCTGGACGCCCAGCGGCACGCGACGCACATGTCCAACAGCGGGGCGATGGTTCACAGCGGTCTGCCGTACCGCGAGAACATCTACATGGGTCCGCGGTCCCCGCAGGACGCCGTCAACGGCTGGATTTACTCCCCGGCTCACCACGCCAACATGCTCTCCGGCACGGAGTGCGGTTTCGGCTACATGCACCGCGGCGGTTCCCCCGCGTGGGTCGCCGTGTTCCGGTAACCGGAATTGATGACGGGTGCGATTTTTGATCCCACGGCCGGTTGTTCGCTCGAACAACCGGCCGTTTGCGTTGGCAGGGGATGACGCGGAGATTGCGTTGACGCCATCAACGGCTCACGCAGATCCCGTGTTCCAGCCAGGGGACAACAGTCGGTTCGTCATCGCGCAGGCAGCACCAACTCACGCGCGGCAGCCGTCCCGCATAGCCGGGGAAGTATGGATCGACCAGTCCCGCCTGCACGGCCTCCGTCGCAGTGCGTCCGACCGGACATGGCACCGACTTCAGGAGCAACAACTCCTCGGCCGGCCAACGGATCGCGGTCCAGGCGGCGAGGGTGTCGCTGGTCACGTCCCAGACGTGCGGCGGGGCGTCGCTATAAGCTTGATCGGCGTTGAAAATGAAGTGCCAGGGCGCCATCGCCCAAATCTCGGAGTCGTTCAATCCTTTGATTTCCAGGGCCTCGCGCCGCGAAAGGATTCGGCAGGGGACAATGACAGACAAGAGATTCGCGTTCATGCCGGTCGCATGAATCGCCAGCCAGTGGGATTGTTCATCCGAAAGCCCGTGCTCCTGATGCCAGTGACGCACGATATCCGCCGCTTCCCCCCCGCCAGGAAACAACACCTTCCGTTCGGCGTCAATGTGCGACAACACCCGCTGCAACCGCGGGCCCAAATCCCGCAGATCGAACAAACTGCCGCCGACTTTAAGAATGGCCGTGCGCATGGTGCCGGGTTTGCCCTAATTTCAGTGACCCGGACGCGTTAAGCGTCCGGGTCACTTTGCCTTTTAGATGCCGATGAGCGTCGACAATTCGCGACAAATCAACAGGGCGACGCGCGGATCGAGCATCGCCGCGGTCGCGAGTTGCACGGACTCTGCCCCGGCCCTGAGATACTCCGCGACGTGGGCCGCCGTGAAGATACCGCCGACGCCGATGATCTTCGTCGGCAATCCGCGTCGCTGAATGGCGTCTGCAAACCGGCGGACCTGTTGAATCGACGCCTCGCGGATCGCGTCTCCCGCGATGCCGCGCGGCTGGCCGTCGAACAGCGGTTGACCGTCCGGTTGCCGCACCGTCGCCGACAGGCAGTTCGTCATCGAGAACGCATCGACCAACGGTCCCACCGCGGCGACGAAGTCGTCGATCTGTCGTTCCTCGGCGAGATGTCCGATCTTGATGACGAACGGCGTTGCTCCGATGGCCTCGCGAACCGTCCTTGCGACGGCGGCGGCGGCGTCCGGGTGTTGATAGAGTTGCCCGTCGCTCGTCGAGACGTTCGGGCAGGAGAAATTCGCCTCGACCGCGTCGGCCCCGGCGTCCACCGCCCAGCGAGCGCACTTTGCGAAGTCGGCGGCGAGATCGGCTGCGGACCAATCCGGCTGCGCCGTCGCCACCACCGACACGCACAGCAGCTTTTCCGGCGGCAGCCGCTCGCGCGTCCAGGCGACATCGGCCCGCCACACGTCGGGGCTCATCGACGGCATCCCGAACGACACCGCCCAGTTGCCGGACATGGCGTCGGCACACGAGAGGTCACACGTCGGTCCGATCAGCGGCCCCGTCTGCACAGGTTGCAGATTCGGCAGCGGATAGCATTCGCGGGCCGTGCTGCGGACCGTTTTGTAGGTCAGAACATCGAACCCCAACGCCGCGTAATGCAGAATCCAACGCCCGTTCAGCAGCGGTCCGGCGGGCATCCCCAAGGGCGACGGCACCGGCAGCCCGCAGAACGTCCATCGCCCCGGACACGCCGGCACGTCGATCGCCGGCGGGGAAACCGGCGCGTGGTCGTAGTTCCAGCGGTAGGTCTGGGCGGGGTCGTAGCGAGTCATAGGCGGCTTCCTCACGGCATGATACCGGACGGCGATTCGGTTCGTCATCCGGGGTGCCACGGTCACGGATATTCCGGAAGGCGAAAGCATTGATCCACAGATTTCGCCGATTCCGCAGATTCCAACCAGACTCATTCACAGGGGAAACTGTTGAGGGTGTGCGGGAATTCATGATCGGAAATCCAGGTTTTAGAAGCGGTTTCCAAAACCGCATGGTCTCTTTACGCCGAAAGTGTTGCATCGCACAGCCCAGGGTCGCGAGTCCGCGAGCGCACCCTGGGTGGCGATTCGATGACGAACCAATACCCTGAAAGGGTTTCATCAGGGTTGATGCCACCGATGATGCGACCCTTTCAGGGTCGATGCACCTCGGACGCCGATTCCCCAGAGTGCGCTCGCGGACTCGCGACCCTGGGCTGTGTGATCGAACGCCTTCGGCGTAGCTCCGAATCAATGATCCCAATGCGAGTCACCGCATCTTACCGCCCGCGGACTACACAACGTATACCGTCGTCGGATACGCTGTTCGCACAACTCTGTTTTTCTCTTTCGGGATGCCACATCATGACGAATCACTTTGGCAGCGGTCGGCTTCTTTGGGCGGCAATCCTCGTTGGACTCGCCGGCAGCCAGGTCACGGCCGCCGAGCCGGCCGACGACGGCAAACTGCGGATCGTGGTGTTCGGCGCGCATCCCGATGACGCCGAGTTCAAAGCGGGAGGCACCGCGGCGAAGTGGGCCAAGCTCGGCCATCACGTCAAACTGTGTTCGGTGACCAACGGCGACATCGGCCACTGGCAGATGGCGGGCGGGCCGCTGGCCATCCGTCGCACGGCGGAATCGGCCGCGGCGGCAAAGCAGTTGGGCGTGACCTCGCAGGTGCTCGACATTCACGACGGCGAACTGTTGCCGACCTTTGAGAACCGCAAACTGATCACCCGCGTCATCCGGGAATGGCGGGCCGACATCGTCATTTCGCATCGGCCGTGGGATTACCATCCCGATCACCGGTACGTCGGCGTGCTGGTGCAGGACGCCGCGTACATGGTGACGGTCCCGTTCATCTGTCCCGACACGCCGCCGCTGAAGAAGAACCCGGTGTTCCTGTATTCCAGCGACGGTTTCCAGAAGCCGTACCCGTTCCGGCCGGACGTTGCCGTGTCGCTCGACGACGTGTTCGAGACCAAGCTGGCGGCGATTCACGAACTGGAATCGCAGGTTTACGAAGGGGGCGCGACGGGCAATGAGGACTACGTCCGCAACGTCCCGCCGGCGAACGACGTCGCCGGCCGCAAGGCCTGGCTCAAGCAGCGCTGGCAG
>Ga0163151_10007318_pt1 | contig 12952 bp, 6 predicted proteins | sample OliLakLV19MP5IB2_FD_145596 | JGI IMG/M metagenome (GOLD analysis project Ga0163151, IMG submission 145596) | Freshwater microbial mat bacterial communities from Lake Vanda, McMurdo Dry Valleys, Antarctica - Oligotrophic Lake LV.19.MP5.IB-2 | ecosystem: Environmental > Aquatic > Freshwater > Lake...
AAGTGAACGTTCCCAAAAGCCATTTCATCCCCGCCACGAGATTTCCCTGAGGCGTTTCCACAACCAAATGAAAATGATTCCCCATCAGACACCAGGCATGGGCCCGCCAACAGGTCTTTTCGCACGCCTGCCCCAGCGTCTCTAGAAAAGACTCCCGGTCGGCGTCATCCCGAAAAATCGCCTCCCGTGTTGGGATTTTTGTTAATTGGCTGGCTCGGTTTTCTTCCCGCTTTTCGGACGATGAGTTTCAAGCCACGCCGACGCAAGTGCCGATGCTGCAAGATTTTCTTCACTCCCGACGTTCATGGGTGGATCACCGGTTGGTGCGCGATGATCACTTCGATCGTTGCGACTGCTCCTCGCTTGCCCTTTATTCTGTATCGATAATTGATTTCGGAAATCCTCCGGGAACGTGGTTACCCCGTCCCTTCAAGCGCACAGTGCAGGAAAAACAAGAATCCTGCGGGGGAACAAATCGCGCCTTTTGATTTAACTCTTTCCAAATCAAAGAATTACTGCTGTTTGAATACGATAGTTGACTAGTCAGTCTAGTATTGTATGGTTCGATTTAGAAACAGATTATCAGTGGTTTCGCTCAAGAAAAACGAAACATATTCAGTAGTTGAACGGTCAAATAAGAATTGATAGTGGAAAATTACTTTGAATGCTTTGCTGATTTCCCGGTCAGAAGTTGACCACAAAGGAGTGGGGGCATTTAGGGAAGAAACAAAAGAGAACAAGATGTAAACTAAATTTGGACAAATTGTATTGTGATCGAGGGCTGCTCCCGACCAGGACACTTTAATGACCCATTGATTTGTAAGGGATCAGGACCACACAAAGACCCATTTTCAAGAAAAATGAACGGTAGTATCAAGGATGCTGTATGAAAAATAGATTTAATAAAATTTCGCTCAAGAGAGATGTTTTGGTTGAAGAACCGGTCGAGGCGGATACCGATTCCACGGAAAACGAAAAAACCGCTGACCGCACCGATTTCACCGAAGTCGAGTCGGTCGAAAACCCGGCTGAAATCATCGAGCCCTCGGCAGATTCAGCCGAACCAGTGCGGCGGTACGGAGACAACAGCACCGCCTACGAACTTTACCTGCGCGAGATAGGGAAAACAGAATTATTAACCCCTCTCCAGGAGGTGCAACTGGCAAAACGAATCAAACGCGGCGATAAAAAGGCACGGGAACAAATGATCAAGGCCAACCTTCGATTGGTGGTCAAAATCGCCCGGGAATACGAACATTACGGCCTGCCCCTGCTCGACCTGATCAACGAAGGAAATATTGGCCTGATGAAGGGTGTGGAACGTTTCGACCCCACCAAGGGAGCCAAACTTTCCACTTACAGCGCCTGGTGGATCAAACAGGCGATCAAACGAGCCCTGGCCAATCAGGGTAAGACGATTCGCCTCCCGGTCCATGTGGTGGACAAACTTTTTCACATGCGCAAGGCTGCGGTGCGGCTGCAAGAATTGCTCGGACGCGAACCTTACGACGAAGAACTAGCCCAGGAACTCGGCATGAGTGTGACCAAGGTGAAACGTTTTAGGACGGCTTCGCTCGCTCCGTCTTCGCTGGACGCACCTCTGGGTGACGAAGATTCAAACAAGATCTCGGACGTCGTGGCCGACGCCAAAGCCCAGAATCCCTACGAGGAACTGGAGGAAAAGACCAATACCAAGCTGATTCAGGACATCGTCGCCAGCCTGGAACCAAGAGAACAGACGATCTTGCGTTGTCGCTTCGGCCTTGATGGCGAAGGGGAGAAAACCCTGGAAGAAGTCGGAGTCAAATTTGGAGTCACCCGGGAACGAATCCGGCAGATCCAAAACATCGCCCTCGGCAAGCTGAGGAAAAAAATTGAAAAGCTGGATTCCTATAAAATGGCCGCCTGATTTTATCCGATCTCCGAGCTCAAGACGGCCTGGATTTTCCAGGCCGTTTTCTTTTCCCCCACGCCAACGGGCTGACTCCCGATTATTCCCATGGTTCATCCCTGAACTCACGACCCTTCAAATATAGAACCGGGAAAACACCAGAATTTAAAGTTATGAGGCTGGTTCGTTCAACCCCACCTCATGCTTCAGATTTTCCGCATGCGACAATTCTCCCGCGGCTCACAGACCAGCGTTGGAGCCTGGTGCTCAATTCGCGCGGCCAGTTTTCTTCCGTGCAGGTCATGAAGACCTGGCTCCTGGAATACTCCGCTCTTTCCAGGATCGGCAGGAAACCGGACCTCCGGGCGACATCCAGCTCCCCCATGACATCATCAATCAACAATATCGGCGGGCTGCCATGAATCCCGGCGAGGTATTCCGCCTGCGCCATCTTCAGCGCGATGACAACAGATCTTTTCTGACCTTCGCTGGCAAATTTGGATGCGGACAGATCTCCGATGGAAATCTCCACATCGTCCCGATGAGGCCCCACGCTTGTGGTTTTCAACGAACGCTCCCGGTTCCGCGCCTGCTTGAGTTCCAAGGCAAAATCACTCTTCACGGAAGGTTTATATTCAATCCGGATTTCCTCCGGCTGCGCCGCGATGCGACGATATGCCAGCCGTGAAATCACCGAGAGTTTGGGAATAAACTCACGTCTGAATTTGATCAGCTGGTTGCCCAGCAAAAGCAGTTCGCGGGTGAAACTTTCCAACGCCAGTTCATCAACCGGCCATGTTTTGAGCAACGCATTCCGGGAACGGACAACCCGGGCATAACGCTGTAACAGGGCGAGATATCCGTTCTCAGTCTGAGCCAGCAACAAATCAACAAATCGGCGGCGCGCACTGCTGACCCCCTTCACCAGAAGCAGGTCTTCCGTGCAGAAAACCACGACACGGAGCAGGCCGAAATAATCCACCAGTCTTCGCACCGGCTGTTGGTTGACACTCAGCTTTCTTTCCGCGCTTGACCAATAAAGTTTGATCTCGTCCTGAGCGGAGGAAACCAGGCTGGCACCGACAAAAAATCCCTTGGTGCCCTGCCGAACCATTTGAGCGCCTCCGACACCTCGAAAAGAGCGCAGAGTGGCCAGAAGATAAATCGCTTCAAGCACATTGGTTTTACCCTGGGCGTTGTTCCCGAGCAAAAGATGGAACCCCGGCGACAAGTTCAGATCGAGCCTGCTGTAGTTGCGAAAATCCCTGAGCCTCAGGTGAGAAAGATACACCAGAATCCATTACGGCATCGAGGCCCCGAATACAACGGTGAATGCGCTTCGATCCAAGGAGCTGGAAGCGGGTGAGATGGATGGGAATGGGGACGTTCCCATGTACGATCGGGTGGAGCGCCGGGGATTTCGCTCCGACGCCCTCCCACACCACCGGACGTGCGGTTTTCCGCATCCGGCTCTCCAGATCAGTCGTCGCTTATCGCGATTGCAAAGCCAAGCGTCGTGCTTTCGCCAGATTGAAATACCCGAGCTTGTCAAAGTAGGCATTCGGCCATTTCTGATGATCTCTGCCCCGTCCCCTCCCTGTTTTACCCTGATGGCATCTCAAGATGCTCCGCAGCCGCATACGCACCCACCCATCCACCGTATCGAAAACCGTCCGGTGGCTGTGTTTGAAGTATTCAAACCAACCTCGCAGCTGCGGGTTCAGGTTCTTGATCACTTCTTCGATGCTTTTGCCTTGTGTCCTGCGTGTCTTGTGGCGAATCGCATCCTTGAACTTGTCCATGCTCTTCTGGCGCGGCCATTTCATGCCTCGCTCGAAGTGGTAGCCAAGAAAATCGAACCCGCCTTTCTGAGTTGCTTCCACGATTCGCGTTTTGGTCGGATGCACCGTCAACCCGTTTTCCTGCGCCCACTCCTTGATCATCCTTAACGCTTCAGTGGCCTCCTCCAGGCTCCGGCATTGGACGACAAGGTCATCCGCATACCGGGTCATGGCATAGCCTGCTGCTGCCATCAAATGATCCAATGGATTCAGATACAGATTTGCCAGCGCTGGACTGATCACCGCTCCTTGCGGCGTGCCCTGCTCCGTTGGCTCCCATCCCTTTAACCCGTCCATCACCCCCGCCTTCAGATATTTCTCTAACAGTCCCAGCAACCTCCCGTCGCTGATCAGCTCCTTCACTCTTTCCATTAGCTTGTCTTGGGGAATTGTGTCGAAGTAGCTTTTGAAGTCCACGTCCACCACCCACGTTTTCCCCTCAGTGAGCAGTTGATCCACTCTTCGCAACGCATCCTTGCATCCCCGCCCAGGCCGAGACCCGTAGCTGTGTTCGGCAAAGACTCGCTCAAAGATCGGTTCGATCACATTCCGGATGGCCCCCTGCATTATACGATCCCGCACCGCAGGTATTCCCAAGGGCCTCTTCTCCTTGCTTCCCAGTTTCTCTATCCAACAGCGCCGCACCGGATATGGCTCATAGCTGCCATCCCTCAACTGCCCCTGCAACTTGTCCAATTCCTCGCTTAATCGTGCGGTAAACTGCTTGATAGTTTGGCCATCAACCCCGGCGCTGCCCCTGTTTACAAACGCTCTCATCCATGCCGCGCCGAGATTTTCCCTCTTCCCTACCTTATCTATCAGACTGAACCATTTGCCCCCTTTGACTCCTGTTTCCAGGGTCTGCAACATGCGCTCACTCCAAACACTCCGTTCCACCCACGGCCACCGGCCATGGATCTCTTCAGCTTGCTTAGCTCCTTCTGGCACTACCGCTGATTTTTCTTCAGTGTCTTTGTCGTTCACGCTTCCACCTTTCCTGCGTCCCTTCGCTCCACGGGCGTTACCCCGCTTCTTCGCTACTACGAACGCTCTGTCAGCTGGCCCGGAACGGCTCTTCGGTTTCACCGCGGATCTTGCACCGCTTCACCTGAACTCCGTTTCTGACCCGAACCAGTGATCCCTGCTTAACGTCACTGAACCTTCCTGCCGTTCGATCTCCAATCACCTCTCGCTGTCCCCGGGTAGGTTGCCTGTTTTATTCCCCGAGTCTTACCGCACGAGCTCTTGGCTCGTATCCCTTCTTTGGGACTGATGCGTCTTGGGCTTCGCCTTGTCATGGCAGGCTCGCCTCAGCGACAGGCCGAATCGAGTTCGTCATCCTATCGACCGGCAGTTCGTCTCCGGTTGCTCCCCACCCCGCCTCGCGGCGACGCAGTTACCTTCGTCTATCGTGGTCAGGCAGACCACGAGTGAGGACTTTCACCTCACCGATTCAGTGCGCTCACAGGCGCACCATGCCGCCCATTTTTTGGGCTGTTTTTCTCCTGACGTCGTCTCCTACAATATGAAAGATGGGAACAAATACCTGCCGCGTTTGCCCCGGGAATATTATCAAGGGGACGCATTCAAACAAAGCAACAAGGTCTCGTTGTTTATTGGTCTCTTGAATAGACAGTTCATGCTTCATGAACTGCTTTAATTAATTAGGGGAAACGTTTCGTTTGAGTCTGCGGCTGGTGCTTTGCGCACAACTGCGCTCGGCAAAATTAGAATTTCTGGTGTGAATCTTGGTCGAGCTTTGGAAGTAAAAAAGGAGACCGGACTTTCATCCGGTCTCCTTGGAAAGGGCCAGGTTATTTTACGCCACCTAAATGGCACTAACCTGGTTTGTTATGATCGAATTATTTCTTCACGCGATAGAACACGTTTGCTCCACCAAGTGTAATGGTGGCAGGATTTGCAGTGCCTACATCGGTCCAGACTGTGCCAGTAGGTAACAATTCGGTGGTGCTCTGCAATATGCCACCGGTTGGTGTCCACGCAACAGTGCGTGAGGCTCCCGAACCTGTGATGGTTAACACGGTATCAGCAACAACGGTGGGAACATCTCCATAGGAGAAGAAGTTCGCGTCCGCTGACAGGCCGGGTCCATCATTATGTGAAGTTAACATCAAGCCCACATAGGTTTGAGCCGGGAAGGGAATACTCGGAGTTGCCGTCGTGAAGGGATTCCAGTTCACGCCATCGGTTCCCCAATAGCTGGTGAAGACTTCTCCAGCCCGTTTGAGGCGGACCCAAGCGTTAGGATACGTAGTCGGGTTGACTTGTTGAGGACCACCTGGCCAAGCCGTAGTGCCTGCTCCGGCATCTGCCCGGTAACCGGCTTCGAAACCGTCCTGACCAGGGGCGCCGCCATCCAGAGTCGGACCCACAGGCATGGTGTAGATGTCGAGTTGCTTGCTGTCGGCGTCCAGGGATTCGCGCACTTGCAAACCTGATTTCGCCCAGCGATTGATCGGCTCCAGGCTTTCTACGCGAACTCGTTTGTCGAAGTCGCCGGTGATCAAATCTCCAACGAAGTGACCGTTGTCAGCAGAGCCCCAGAAGTCATTACCACCAGCGGTGATCTGGTATTCTCCAGGGGCGACACTGACGGCGAATCCTTCTTCAGCAGGTGTTCCCATAACTTGGTTCACAGTATGAGTTGCCCGGTATCCGGCCACGGTTTGAGCAACCATGGTGTTGCCAGCGATGTCCTTGACTCCGGTGACAACCAGATTAAAGGCTCCGGCAGGCAGGCCGGTTACGGCCAAGCTTACCGATTTGCCATCGTATCTGAGTATTGCGGATGAAACGGTTGCTCCAGCAATGGTGTATTTCGTCGCATCAGCCGCCGTGACTGGATCGACAAATTCGTCGAATTTCACACCGACATGATCACCTGAGATAGTTCCCGCGCTGGTAACAACCGGGGCAGCCGTATCATCAGTGACTGTCAGCAGAGCATTGCTGCTGTTTGTTTGTCCGGTTGGATAGAAGACCACGACACGGAAGTTTTTGCCGTTGTCACTTGTCGTCAAGAGAGGCGTAGTGTAGGACGCGGCTGTTGCTCCTTGAATGTCCACACCTTCCTTTTGCCATTGATATACCACGGCGATGCCGGCATTGACTCCAACCTTGAAGGTAGCAGTAGTTCCAGCGCGTGTGGTCACGGCTGCTGGTTGGTTGGTGATGGTAACGGTGAACCCGTCCAGGACATAAGTACCAATGAACTCAGAGCTGAGCGCGGAGGCTTGTCCGTTGGTCGGTGCGTCGCCAGCGATGGGGTAATAGGTTACTCCCACATGATCGCCACCCCCGCCTTCGTGATGAGCGGCTTCCAGGTAATATCCTTTTCCAGCCGCCATCGCCATGCCGTTCGGGAAGAGCTCAGCAGAGGAGGCTTCTGGTCCGGCGTTTTCCCACTCGCGCCGGTTGGCCCATGTGGGTTCCTGCGCGATAAGGACCTTGGTGGCCGGTGATTCGTCGGTGCTCAGATAGAGATCGGTGTCATCATCCGCTGCCACGACGAAGTGGACTATGGTTGCCGTTGGGAATTTGACGATAGCCGAGTTACGGCTGGCGTAGTTGTCTCCAATGCTTCCGAAATCAAAGACTCGGGCATAAATCACGCGATCGGGAGTAGCAGAGGCGTTCGCGGGATCGTTGACAAATGCGCGATCTTTTCCGAAGAAAACTTCCTGTTTGGCCCAGCCCGGTGCAAACAGATTGTGACCGGCAGTGAGGGTTGAGTTCGAGCTTGTGGCGCTGATGCCATCTTTGGTCGCCACCACGTAGTATTGAACACCGCTATCGGCGTCAGTGACCACAGGGGGCGTGAAGCTGGAACCTGTCGCACCAGCAATTAGAGTTGCAGGCGAGCCGACTCTGAACCATTGATAGGTTGCTCCAGGCTGGCTGATTTCAACCACCAATGTGGGTGCGGTGTTTGTTAAAACACGCAGTGCAGCAACTGGCTGACGTGTGATGGCAACAGGCGGAAGGCTGGGAGCCGCAGTTCCTGTGGGAAAGATCTGGACACCATTCCAAGCGCCGCGGTTTCCAGGTGAATAGGCTTGGTCACTGATCTTTATTTTTCCACCAACAGGTGAAACATTTTCAAACTGAACATAATTTCCGAGGGCACCATTCGCGTCTGTGGTGTTGTTAACCCTGGTCCAAGCCCCGTTGGCGGTGCGCCATTGATCGGCGCATTGAGGAATCACATAATGCTGTTGCGCAGCATTGTCATTGACATACATCCCCAGAAGTTTCGTATCACAATCACCGCCGCCTGGGGCGACATGATAGGTAATAATGGTGTAAGTCCCGGCAGGAACGTCGTTCAAGGTAATTGAATTCGTGTGCGGATCCCCACCGGTGTCGGTCGGGTTGATATACCCGTTCAACAGCTTGGCATTTCCCTGAGCGCCCCCGGCGGCAGGAGCATAGGTGCCTGTGCCCCAGGATTCATCTGTGGTAAACGTGAGTGTGATGGGAGAAGCGGCACCGGAAGCATCCTTCAGCGCTGCAGCGGTAAAGGAGTTGCCGACAAAACTGTTCCAATTTGCAGCAGGAACAACCCCTGCCACTTCGCTGGAACCTAAGCTGGTTGGAGCGCCACCTGCGTTCGCACCGGCAAAGTTTATCGAGACAACCTGTGCCTCCACATCGTTATAGAGTGCTAGCAAAGAAAAAGCTGCTAGCCCAAGTGAGATTCTAAATTTCATAGGCATTTAGTCATTGTTTTTATTGGTTTGTTGGGAACAGAAGACCTTAGGCTTAAGCGGGTTCAAAGCTCAAATCATTTTTTGGAATTTTCTCCGTCTTGCACAAGAAAAAGGCCATCTGGCCACAGATGTGGGCCTTTTCACACCAGGGATACAAGTTATTTGGCTTCCGAACCGACCAGGCCCTTTTTCCAATCCACGCTTATCTCCCGGGAATTCGCTGGGACTTCAACAATGGTTGTTTTCCCTCCCGGCCAGCGGACCCAGACTTTTTCGATCGGAGAGGCGGAAGTGAGGACGACAACAGGGCTATCAGCCCCCCAATAGCCGGAACCGCTGTGGATTTCTCGCGCGAGCCCCGAAATACCGCCGGTTTGGGCTCGGACCAGAGCTCCAATCGCTGTAGGATTGCCTCCCGGACCAGCCAATCTCACTCGCAATCCCGGTTTGGCCCCATGGTTTTGAAAAAGTTTTGTTGTGGCGGCGTTTTGGGTTACGGCAATGTCGAGTCGCCCATCCTCATTAAAATCCCCCACAGCCGATCCTTTTTGTTCCCCAAAGATTCTCACTCCAGATTTTACATTTTCGAGGGCAAATAACTTCCCCGTGCCGTCCCCTTTGAGCACCAACCCTAATCCCGAGTCTGATCTCGGGATTTCGGGCTGATAGTCAAAGAAATTTTGACTGAGAAACAGGTCTTCTAATCCATCGCCATCGAAATCTGCGACACTCACTCCAAAGGCCGGGGCGAGTTGCGCCTCGCGCGGCATGATCATCGGTTCGAAACGGCTTCCCCGATTCAGAAAGACCATTGATGTCAGGGAATTAACCTTGGCTGCCGACGCCTGCTGAAGTGTCGAACCGAAGATTTCCTTCACGGAAGCTTGGCTAAATTTTACGTGCGTGGGAAATCGGTCTGGCAAGAAGGGCAATGCCGAAGCCAAATCCTTTCGAAATCGACGCGGAGCCAAATCCTTTAATTGGGAATCATATTCGGTTTCAATGATATCCATGGTGCCGCGCCCGGAGAATTCCCCATAATAAAGGGTCAACGGGCGTTCCGGAGAAGCGCTGTAAGGGGTGTTCAGGCCCCAGTTCGACGCAATGATATCTGGTTTTCCGTCGCCATCCAAATCCCCCGTTGTTACCCCGTTCCACCATCCGGTGAATTGATCCATTCCCAGTTCGGCGGTGGCTTCTTTCAATTTCCCGGAGTCATTTTTGAATATCACGATTGGTCCCCATTCGCACGCCAGAATGAGTTCTGGGAACCCGTCGCCGTCCAAATCACTCCAGACCGCTCCGCTGACCATCCCCTTTTTTTCCAATAACCGTGAATTTTCCAGATCCAACTTCCACTGTTGTCCGTCGTTGCGATAAATTTTCGATGACGCGGGGGCGGGATAACGGCCCGGAAGAACGCGTCCCCCCACAAACAGGTCGAGGTTTCCATCCCCATCCAAATCCGCAAGAGCCAGCGGGCCGGTGCTGGAGGTCTGGCCTGGAATCAGATCGACAACGGATTTATGGAAGATGTCATAAAGGCGGACCGAACTGCCGTTGGTTAATCCGTTTTCGTAGTTTGCTGACCCGACCAGCAGCGAGGATCCACCGTTTGTATTGGGCCAGCCGAGAATTGCTGTTTGATCCTGAGTTACAGGCCGGTCGAAAGGAGCCTGCGTAAGCCGTATGAATCCCCCTTTGCCATCGTTTCGGAAGGCTGCCAATTTGCCCCCCTTGCCGCTGCCGATCACCAGTTCGTCGTGTTGATCACCATCCAAATCGACCCAAGCAACCCCTGGGCCCAATTGACTAAGCTTTTTGGGCAACAAGGGCTGTCGTTCGAAGTCGTCGAATGGCTCCTCGGTCTGCCAGTGCTTGAGCAAATGGCTCACATCTTTAAACCAAGGTTCCGAAGGGACCGGAGCAGGAGGTGCAGTTTTTGGCCTGGCGTTTTCTTCGGAGATTTCATAAAGGCGGTTGGGCCGGACTTGTTTCAGTCGAGAGAGCGTCCCATTGCGCCACTCGACCTCGATAATCATGTTAGTTGAAACCCCTGCGGCAAATGTAAGCATCGAATCTGAACCTGCCATGTACCTGCCGCCCGAAACCATTTCCTGGCTTTGCATGGGCACGGCACCGTCTAGAAGCTTGATTTTGGCACCGATACCATGGCTATTGCCTGATTTGCCCTTCAATCGGACGGCTATTCTTGGAGCAGTTGTTTCATTTCGATAAATGCCAATGGCACTTCCCAGATTGTTAACCACCAGGTCGAGGTCACCATCCTGGTCGAAATCGGCCAGCGCCGCCCCATGATGCACTCCTGGAGTGTCAGTGCCCCAAATCGAGGTCATTTCTTCAAACGAGTAATTTCCCTTGTTATGAAAAGCGACGATCGGGGTTTCCAAGCGCGGATAGAGGCGGCCGTTTTGTAATTTATCTTCCACAAATGCCTCCAGAATGGCCTTGGGGTTGCCACCAGCTTTTGCTCGCTCCAATTTTCCAGAGGTTTGCCGGGACTTAATCTTGTCGTCCGCGTCCAGATCCTGCACATCCTTGGCGTGGCCGGTGGTGATCAGCACGTCCTCCAAACCGTCCAAATCCACGTCCAAAAAAAGTGGTTGCCAGGCCCATTCGGATGCAGCCAGGCCCGCAAAATTTGCGAGTTCTTCAAAACTTCCGTCGCCCCGATTGCGAAAAAGTGTGTTGCGCATGAACTGCGGCCTGTTGGCAATTTCGCCTATGCCATTGGCCACTGGTTTTTGTGCCAGCATCTGTCGTTTGCGCCATTGCGGGTCCCGACTCAACATGTCCACCACCAACAAGTCCATATTCCCGCTCCGGTTTAAATCGGCAAAATCCACACCCATGGAGCTTGCACTGGTGTTTCTAAACGCGAGCTTGCCGATAGCCTGAAAACGCCCATGTCCGTCATTGACCCAGATGCGGTCAGGGGTCCAATAGTCATTGCACACGTAAAGATCAGGAGCTCCGTCATTGTTGAAATCCCGGAAGGTGGCTGTTAAACCCCAATCGAGCGGTGGGTTGGACAGCACTTTCCCATCTTCATCCAGAAAAGTTCCATTCGTCCACGAAACTGCCGTGAAGTGTCCAAGGCCATCATTCAAATAGAGTGAGTCGGGTTCTCCGTACTCTCGAAGGATTTCCTTTTCAAAAAACAAACGATTCTTAAACGCGGGCGGTGCCACCAGAACTCCATTAGCCATTTGGACATCTAGTTGGCCGCGATCCCGGATGTCATCCGCCCGATTGTTGCAAACGTACAAATCCAGCGTGCCATTCCCGTCCACGTCCGCCAACGCCATGGTGACGCTGGCCGTGTTTGAAACAGTGCCCGAAGTGGCCGAAACGTCAGAAAACTTTCCCCGGCCATCATTCAGGAAACAAAACACTCCCTGTCCCGTGGTAGCCACCAATAAGTCCAGATGGGTGTCGCCGTTTACGTCGGCGAAGACCGCTCCGCGACAATATTGATTTGAGCAAACGATGCCAGACTCTCGGGTGACATCTCGAAATTTGAAGCCGCCGAGATTTCTATAAAGGGTGTTGCGCCCGTTCAAACTACAAAAATAAATGTCAGGAAACCCATCGTGATCATAGTCTCCTACAGCTACTCCCGACCCATTGGAAAGCACCCTGTTGGCCGCACTTGATTTTTCGTCCAGGGTATTGGTGAAGGTGATTCCAGACTGCTCCGGAGTTAAAAGTTTAAACCCGGTTTTTCCTGGTTGCGAAATTATCACGGGAGCCCATCTATTTCCGCTTCCCAAATCCTGGTTTTCATCTGTTTGTGCAGGGACCGAAACTTCTAAAAAGCTGGCCAAAATGAGAAAGTACAAGGATACGACCTTTTTCATGCTTGAGGGGATGATATCAATCGCAACTAATTTGGACATTTTTGGTATGGCAGCGTCGCTTCGCGCGCGCCGGGAATCGGAAATACGTGTTCGCAGACGGAAAGACTAAGCCGGGATTAACAGGCGAATCGTTTCTCTTGCATTACCATTCACTCCGGCGCGCGCGGAGCGACGCGCCCTGCTTATCAAAATGCGCGGGTTCTTGGCACGATTCCAAAATGTCCAAACTCCCTAACTCTCCACAGGGGAGAGGGTTAGGGAGATGTGGCAGGTATTTAACTGCATCGTTACGTCTAAGGAGAAATAATTCTGTAGAATTGCTGATCCACACCGGGTGTCACAAGCAGTGGACTCGCTGGGTTGCCTGGAACATTCTGCCAGTTGACAAGATCAGCCGAATGCTGAACCCGACCATTGCTACTCCAGGCAATCCGCACTTTGCCAGCGACAATCGTCGGAGGCTCAAACTGAGCCCGCACCGCAGTGGTTCCTTCCGTGATTCGTATATTGTCGAAGGCAGCGATCTCAGTCCACCAAGTAGTGGAGCATCTGATTTCGACGATCAGATCGGTCGCTCCAGCGGGAATGTCGTAAGTAAAATCCGCGAAT
>Ga0163151_10007320_pt1 | contig 12944 bp, 4 predicted proteins | sample OliLakLV19MP5IB2_FD_145596 | JGI IMG/M metagenome (GOLD analysis project Ga0163151, IMG submission 145596) | Freshwater microbial mat bacterial communities from Lake Vanda, McMurdo Dry Valleys, Antarctica - Oligotrophic Lake LV.19.MP5.IB-2 | ecosystem: Environmental > Aquatic > Freshwater > Lake...
TATGGAATTGCTCTGGAAAACACCGCTCGAACCTTTGCCGGTGCTACCCAAAAGTATCGACCGCCTTCCCTCGAAGGGTTTGGAAAAATATTGACTTTTGATTTGTGAATAGTATGGCCTCTTGCTGCAATTGCATGCAAGAGGCTTTTTTTATGGTACTTTTACCCCACATAAGCAGCCCACCATGAAATTCGACGATTACCGCATCTCCCCAGAAATCAAACGAAATCTGGAGGACATGGGCCTCAAACGCCCGACCGACATCCAATACAAGTCGATTCCGCCTATCCTGAAAGGAGAAGACGTGCTGGCTATTGCTCAAACAGGTACCGGCAAAACGGCTGCTTTTGTTATCCCGATCCTGCACATGATGCAGGCCAAAAAACGATCCAGCCGCTCCGACGGCATCCGCTGTGTAGTGATGGTGCCTACCCGCGAATTGTCGATTCAGATTACAGAAGTATTTGAAAAGATCGGAAAACACACCAAGGTCAAAACCATGAGCGTTTTTGGCGGCGTGGAGCAGGATCCGCAGATTGCGCGCCTGGAAAAAGGTATCGACATTTTGGTGACGACGCCGGGCCGTATGTTCGACTTAGTCAGTCAGGGCCACATGAAACTCGATCAGGTGGAAATTCTGGTTTTGGATGAAGCCGACCACATGCTCGACCTCGGTTTTATCAAGGATATAAGGGATATGATTAAATTTCTGCCACGCAACCGGCAAACCCTGTTTTTTTCCGCTACCATCAACGACACGATCAAAGACCTGGCTTACTCGCTGGTGCGCAACGCCATCCGTATCCAGGTGTCACCCAAAGACCCGGTTGCCAAAAACATCACGCATTCCGTGGCTTTTATTGAAATGGACGACAAAAGGTTCTTCCTGGCGCGCCTGATCGACGAAAACCCGGACAGCAAAGTATTAGTCTTCGTGCGCACCAAAGTCCGGGCCGAACGGGTGAACAAAGCCTTGGAAAGAGCGAACGTTCAAAGTATCACCATCCACGGCGACAAAGACCAGCAGGATCGACTGAAAGTAATGCAACAATTTCGCGAAGGATCGGTGAAAGTGCTCATCGCCACCGATGTCAGCGCGCGCGGCATCGACATTCCCGATGTGGACTACGTGGTCAACTACGACCTGCCCGACGTAGCGGAGAACTATGTACACCGCGTGGGCCGCACAGGACGGGGTATCAAAAAGGGCCTGGCTGTCTCGTTTTGCAGCCCGGAAGAAAGACCTGTACTGGCTGAAATCGAATCTTTCCTGCAACAACCCATTCAGGTGCAAACCATTCAAAAAGGTGAATACGCCGATACGGTGGTGCTGCACGACGAACGCAGCGACAAAATGAAAGCGCTGATGGCTGAAATTGAAGAGGCGGAAAAATGGGAACGAAAAAGCAGGAAGAAGAAAAAAGCGTGAAAACGTGAATCGTGAGGCGTGAATCGTGAGTGGCATCTCATTAAAAGAACGAACTGAACATCCTTCTAACGAGATGCCACTCACGATTCACGATTCACGTCTCACGTCTCACGAAAAAAATGCACCGATCCTATCAGGGTAAGTTTCGCATCATGTGTCTCAGTTGAAATCACTCAACTTAAACATGAATGCTATGCAAACAAAACTGTTCCTTTTTGCCCTGATCCTTTCTTCTTCATCACTTTTTGCCCAGCAACAGGATCAAACCCTGTTCAAAAACAGCCGGATAAGCGGCGGTTTCGGGGGGCCTATTTTTTCCTGGAGCAATACCAACAACAAAACCGGTTACGGTGCAGGCGGCGGCGGCGGCGTGGTTTTTGACCGCGTTTTTGTCGGACTTTTCGGTATGGGCGAAACCTTCGACAGGATCAGCGTTGGCGGCAATAAACAACTCGCGCTCGGCTACGGCGGATTGTGGGTGGGCTACACCATTCCCTCGCATAAATTACTGCACCTGTATACATCCGTCAAAGTGGCTGGCGGCGGCGTGGCTGTCACCAATTTTCAGGACGACTGGGAATTTGAAGAAGATTTCACCGACGCCACGTTTGTAGTGGTGCCTGAAGCCGGTCTGGAACTCAACGTCGCCCGCTGGTTTCGCCTCGGCGGCACGGTCGGCTACCGTTTTGTCGACGGCTTTGACGGCTGGAATAATTATGGCAAAAAAGACCTGAATGCACCGGTGTATGCGCTGACGCTGCGCTTCGGGTGGTTCCGCTAAAGTCCGAAGTGCGTTGCAAGTCCGAAGTCGTCAGTCAACAGTCCGAAGTCCGTAGAGTACACCGTTTCATACTTGGGATTCCAAAACATGAAACGGTGTACTCTACGGACTTCGGACTGATGACTGACGACTTCGGACTTGCAACGGACTTCGGACTGACGACTTCGGACTTATTATACGGCCCCCTGTTTAATCTCCTCCACCACCTCCGGGTTCAGCAGCGTCGAAATATCGCCCAGGTTGGAAGTATCGCCTTCCGCTATTTTTCTCAAAATGCGGCGCATAATTTTACCGGAACGCGTTTTCGGGAGGCCGGGTACAATTTGAATTTTATCCGGTTTGGCAATTGGCCCAATTTCTTTAGCGACGATATCCAGCACCTGTTTTTTGAAAGCGGCATAATCCGTAATCTGTTCTGTCACAATCACATAGGCATAAATACCCTGCCCTTTGATGTCGTGCGGAAAACCCACTACGGCGCTTTCCACGATGTCGTCGTGTTTGTTGATGGCATCTTCCACTTCGGCTGTTCCGATGCGGTGTCCGCTGACATTGATCACGTCATCCACGCGTCCGATGATGCGGTAGTAACCGTCGTGATCGCGGCGCACGCCATCGCCGGTGAAATACATGTTTTTAAACGTAGCAAAATAATTCTGCCGGCAACGTTCGTGGTCGCCGTAGGTGGTTCGGATGATACTCGGCCAGGGGAATTTGATGCACAGCATACCTTCCACATCGTTACCGGTTAATTCAGTACCGTTGGCATCAACCAGCACAGGCTGAATGCCCGGAAGCGGCAAAGTAGCAAAACAGGGTTTGGTCGGTGTAATACCCGCAATCGGTGTAATCATCATCCCGCCGGTTTCCGTTTGCCACCAGGTATCGACAATCGGGCAGCGTTTTTTGCCGATTTTTTCATTGTACCAGTTCCAGGCCTCCTCATTAATCGGTTCGCCCACGGTGCCCAGCACCCGCAGCGAAGGCATCCGGCGGTTTTTCACCCATTGGTCGCCCGCAGCCATGAGGGCGCGGATAGCCGTGGGAGCCGTGTAAAAAATATTCACTTTATGGCGCTTGATGACATCCCAGAAACGACCCGGATCGGGATAAGTGGGTACCCCTTCAAAGATCAGCGAAGTAGCGCCCGCCAGCAAGGGGCCGTAAATGATATAGGAGTGGCCCGTAATCCAGCCGATGTCGGCGGTACACCAGAATATTTCGCCTTCCTGGTATTGAAATACGTTGCGGAAAGTGTACTCCGTGTACACCATGTAGCCGCCGTGGGTGTGTACCACTCCTTTGGGTTTGCCCGTGGAACCTGAAGTGTATAGAATAAACAGCGGGTCTTCCGAATCCATTTGTTGCGCCTTGCAACTTTTGCGTTTGCCGGCGATGGCTTCGTGCCACCAATGGTCTCGGCCTTCCGTCCAGCTGACATCACCCCCGGTGTTTTGGTGGACGATCACGGAATGTACCGCATCACAGCCAAGCATCAGCGCCTCATCAATGACCTGTTTGACCGGAATATTTTTAGCGCCCCGGGCATTGTAGTCGGAAGTAATCACCACCGTGCATCCGGCATCTTTGATGCGATCTGCTACGGAATTGGCCGAAAAACCTGCAAAAACCACCGAGTGAATCGCGCCGATACGGGCGCAGGCCAGCACGGCAACCGCCAGTTCGGGCGTCATGGGCATATAAATACAAACGCGGTCGCCTTTTTTTACGCCTTGCGCTTTCAGTGCATTGGCAAACTGGCATACCTGCTGGTACAGTTGTTTGTAGGTAATTTTTCTGGGTTTTGTTTTGGGGTCGTTGGGTTCCCAGATAATGGCGGTTTGTTTGCTCCGGGTGGCGAGGTGCCGGTCGAGTACGTTTTCGGTGATGTTGAGTTTCCCACCTAAGAACCATTTGATGTCCGGTTCCTTAAAATTCCATTTCAACACGGATTTCCAGGGCTTTTTCCATTGGAAAGTGGCTGCCTGTTCCGCCCAGAAACCTTCGGGATCAGCCACGGACCGCGCATACACGGCTTTGTATTCTTCAAACGAATTGATTTGTAGTTTCATAAGAACAGGTCAAAATCAGTTACGTAATTGGGCAATATTGCAAAGGGCAAAAAGCAATGTATAGTCAACGCGAAGTGGTTTTGAACGAAAGATTGGTACAAGTGCTTGAAAGCGAAGACTTCAAACCATCAAACCGTTCCAAACCACTCAAACTTGACTATAAATCATTGATATGCTTCGCCTTTTGTAATGTTGTTCTGTTGCTTATCATCGTATTCCCCTTTCCAGGCATACCATCCGAACAAGCAGAGTCCCAGCATAATCGGTGTAAAAATCGGAATAATGATAAACCAGAACATTTTAGTATCGAGGACTGCTTTAACGGCTTTAACAGCGGCATTAATTTCGTCCCCTGCTTGCTGAACCATCAGGTAAATTACAGCTGCGCCCAGAAGTATCCACAAGAAGCCGGAGAAACGTTTCATCGAATTCAGGATGGAAGAGGTATTTTGGCGTTTGAGTGTTTGGGTATTTTCGGCGTTTTCGGCGTTTTTAGAGGGCAAAAACAGCAAACCCAGCACAAAACAGACCGAAGCAATCAGGATCGGATACCAAAGCCCGACGTATGGATCGCCGACCGGAGTATCGGTCGTTTTACTGGCATCCACCAGGCGCGTAGCAATAAAAGGTGTAAGGCCGCCGAAGATACCATTCCCGATATGGTACGGCAGCGACATGGACGTGTAGCGAATCCGGGTAGGAAACAACTCCACTAAGAAAGCGGCAATCGGGCCGTATACCATCGTGACGTACAGTATCTGAATAAACACAAAAAGGGTCATCATCCAGAATCCGAACGAAGATAACCAGAATGTCCTGGTCGTTTCGGCATTCGGAGCCGGCCTGGACTTATCGGCTGGAATCGTTTCCTTTTTTACCGTTTTCATGGACGAGCCGTCCGTAAAGGCTTTCAGGGTCGTGGTGGTAATCGTTGAATCACCCGCAGCCGTAACCGTGTAAATGGCGTCCGTAGAACCACGCTCTGCTATCTCCGTTTTGGCTTTCGGATCGGCTAAGTGATACATGGCTTTGTAAATGGGCCGGTAAGTCAGAATGGCGAGTAACATGCCGCCCAGCATGATCGTTTTTCGCCCGATTTTGTCAGACCAGGCCCCAAAAACGAGAAAGAAAGGTGTCACGGCCAGAATAGCGATACACAACAGGTAGCGCACCTGTTCAAATTCAACGGAAAGGGTGCGCTCGATAAATGTTTGTGCGTAAAACTGTCCGGTGTACCATACCACGCCCTGGCCCATGACGGCGGCAAACAAAGCCAGTAAGACCATTTTGAGGTTGGCTTTGTGTGCAAAAGATTCTTTGAGGGGGTTTGTAGAGATTTTCCCTTCCTTTTTAATTTTTGCAAACAAGGGCGATTCAGCCATGCGCAGGCGGATGTACACTGAAACAGCGATCAGGAATATGGAAACGATAAAGGGAATTCGCCAGCCCCAGTCATTAAAAGCCTCCGTGCCCATCACTTTCCGCGTCGTCAGAATCACGCCTAAGGAAAGGAAGAAACCCAGGGTCGCCGTGGTCTGGATGTATGCGGTGTAATAACCGCGCCTGCCTTCCGGCGCGTGTTCGGCCACATAGGTTGCCGCGCCGCCGTATTCACCGCCCAAGGCCAGGCCCTGTACAAAACGAAGCAATAGAATCAGAACAGGTGCCCACATACCGATAGTAGCGTATCCGGGTATCAAACCGATGGCAAACGTGGAGCCGCCCATCAGTAACAGGGTAAGTAAAAAAGTGTGTTTGCGCCCGATCAGGTCGCCGATGCGGCCAAAAACCAACGCGCCGAAAGGCCGTACAACAAATCCCGCTGCAAAAGTAGCCAAAGCCGCCAGAAAGGCCGCTGTCGGGTTATCCTGCGGAAAAAACTGCCGGGCAATGGTCGTAGCCATGGCGCCGTAAATGTAGAAATCATACCACTCTATCAGCGTACCAACCGAGGAGGCAGTGATTACTTTCATCAACCCCTTGGTTCCGACAGCATCTTCTGAAACGGTGTTGCTCATAATACCTTCAAATCAAACGGTTTAGCACCTCCATTATCTGAAAATGCATCCTTAGGAACGGGGTGATGCGCAAATGTAGACATTCGTCAGGTTTACTAAACTTTTTAAGTTTAGTAAACCTGACACCGTATCGCTTCAATCTGCAATCGTAACATCCCCTTTCATCAGAATGCGCTGCCCGTCTGCCAGTTCCACTTCAGCCCACCAGACAAACACTGCCGGATTGAGGGCTTTTCCACGGAAACGACCATCCCACCCCAGGGTTTCATCATTGGGCAGCATATCGTCCCGGCGGAATACCATCGTTCCCCAGCGGTCGTATATTTGAAGGGTGCGAATTTTATTGACCGTCCGTTCTGCTGCAAAAATCAGGAAATAATCGCTGTTGCCATCCCGGCGATGGGGACTGAAGATATTGGGCGCCCATATTTGCGGGTCTTCTACCCGAACCAGCACCCTGGCAACAGATTCACAACCGTCTATATTGATAATCCGAACCGTGTATTCCGTGTCCTTGAACGGCCGGGCAATCACCTCATTGATTTTACTGGTAGGCGTCAGGGTTTCCATTGGCTCCCAGATGATCGTATCTACCTGATTCAGTGGAATATTAAGTGTTGCAGTCAGTTTGGCATCTTGGCCGAAGATCAATTTGATTTCGGGTGTTAAGGACACCTGCGGCTCTACCGGAACCGGGAATATAAGGTTTTGCTGGTATTCACATCCATTGATATCTTGAACGACCATCGAATAAGTCCCCGGCGCAAGTCCTCCAAATGCATTGGCCGTCACAAAATTATCGCCGCCATCAATAGAATAAAGGTATGGCCCTACCCCACCGTTCACGGCCTCGATCACGACTTCACCCGCTTGTCCGCCACATGCGGGAAGCACCCTGCTCAAATTCAGGGAAGACGGATAATTGGTATTTTCCGTAACCGAAACGCTGGCGGTGTTGGTACATCCCGTTTGCGCATTGATAACGGTCAACGCATACAAACCCGGTTCGTCAACGACTGGCGTGGGACTGTTACCGCCGGAAACAATATGACCGTTGGCAGTGCTCCAAACATAATTGATGCCATTACCAGTTGTGGAACCGATGTTATTCAATGCCCCTTGAGTTACGGAACAGGTCAGTTCAAAAACGCCGCCGGCTTGTGCCACCGGGGCCTGTATATCCTGTGCAACCGTGGTAGCCAGACTCGAAACGCAACCATTGGAAGTATTGGTAATCAACAAATTATAGGCACCCGGCTGATTCACGGCAGGCGTCAGGGTATTGGCGCCTGAAACAATGCCAGACCCCGTCCAGGTATAAATGAACTGCCCGCCTGTGCTGCTGCCCGCTCCACTCAGGTTCGTCTGCGTAACGTAGCAATTGAGTTGAGCCGGCGTTGCAATCAAAACAAGGGGCGGCGCTACATCATTACTGACGACCACAGCGTCCGAAGCCGTACAACCGTTGTACAGGTCGGTGGCTGTCAGCGTGTACTGACCAATCGAATTTACATTAGGATCAGGCGTATTGCCTCCACTGACTATGCCCGGCCCGGTCCAGGCGTACGAAACACCTTGCGAACCACCCGTTGCATTACCCTGCAACTGAATTTGAGTAACCGTACAAGTCAATAAATTAATGACCGTCGCATCCACTACCGGGGGTGTAATATTTTGCAGAACTTCAACAGCAGAAGTACTAGTACAACCATTTATCGTGTTGGTTACCAGCAAATTATACATACCAGATTCGTTCACAACCGGATTTGAATCGGTCGTTCCGGAAATGATGTTACCATCCGTGCTCGTCCAGAGATAAGCATATTGTGTGCCGGTGCTACTACCTGCATTACTGAGTGGAAGGGTTTGTACAGAGCAAGTCAATTCACCGCTTACGGCAGAAGCCGAGCCGGGCAACTCCACATCTTCCGGCACCAGTACGGTGGCTGTATTGGTACAACCCGTGGCTAAGTTCAGCACCTGCAACTGATAGGTACCAGGCTCGCCAACTGACGGAGCGGGCGTATTGGCGCCGGTCAGAATTTGTCCATCCTGGGTGGACCATTGGTAACTGAATCCGGTTCCGGTGCTGCTGCCGGTTACATGCAGGTTGGTTGCTAATACGGTGCAAGTAAGGGTCAATTCGTGTCCGGCTGCGGCTAATGGCGGTGCAATATCCTGATTTACAAGCACTTCTGCATCAGAGATACAACCGTTGTCCACATTTGTAACCAGGAGGGTGTAGGTTCCCGGCGCTCCGATAGCGGGCGTGAGGGTTGTTTCCCCATCTATAATTTGTCCATCCTGCGTGCTCCACTGATAGGAGAACTGGGCGCCGAGACTGCTGTCGCTACCGTCCAGCAACAAATTAGTCACCGTACAGGTAAGTGTGGGAGAAGCGCCAGCATCTGCTTCCGGCGTATTCTGATCCAGCAGGATTTGCACGGTACTTTCGGCTGTACAGCCATTGCTTTGGTCAGTTACAATGAGCGTATAAAATCCACTTTGATCCACCTGCGGCTGCAAGCTGGTATCTCCCAGCAAAATATTGCCATTCTGTGTATTCCACTGATACAGGTATTGATTGCCGATGCTGCTTGTGCTACCATCAAGGGTTATGACCGGATTCGCGCAGGAAAGTATAGCCGGGTTACCCGCCTGGGCTACAGGAGCAGTCAGGTTTTCATTGATAATAACCGTTGACAGCGCCACACAACTATTGGCGGTATTGAATACCTCCAGGGTATACTGACCTGGTTCGTCCACAACGGGCGTCAGCGTAGTGTCGCCTGAAACGATATGGCCGGTGGTCGTTTCCCAACTGTAAAGGATCGTGGCGCCCTGTGAAGAGTTAAGTCCGCTCAATTGCAATGATCCGGTCACGCAGTTCAGTTCGCCTGTTACTTCCGCAACGGCATCTGGCACGTTGGCATCCCTGAAAATGAGCACGTCATCCGTAGCCGTGCAACCGTTGTAGGTATTTGTTACCACAACAAGATAGGTTCCGGGCGCATCTACAACCGGATTCAAGCTGCTGTCTCCACTGGCAATATTGCCATCCTGCGTAGTCCAGTTATAGGCAAACAAAGTATCTGTACTTCCCTGACCTTGTAATGTTATGGATGGAATGACACAGGTAAGGGTCGAGGGCGGCCCCGCTTCCACCACCGGTAGCGCGATATCCCTGGAAATGGTCACACTGTCGGAGGAGGTACAGTTATTAAATGTATTGGTAATCAATAGAAGGTAGGTGCCTGGTTCGTTGATGGTCGGGGAAGGCGTACCGGCACCGGATACAATCTGTCCGCCATTGGAAGCAACCCACATATACTGGAAAAGCGAACCTGCGCTGGATGCGCTGCCATCGAGCGCGATCAGTGCTTTTGTACAGGTCAGTTCATCCACCGGGCCGGCTTCTGCAAGCGGCAAGGAAACATCGCGTACAATCACTACGGCAGAAATCGCCGTACAACCATTAGACGTATTGGTGACTGTCAGAAAATATTCACCGGGTTCTTCCACAAGAGGCTGCAAACCGGTAGCGCCGGCAATATCGCCCGGCCCGGCCCAGGAATATGAATACTGCGATCCCTGGCTGGAAGTGCTCGCATTGATCACAACACTGTTAACGGCACAGTTCAGGGTATCCGGCGCGCCTGCATTGGCTACGGGCAAACCTGCATCCGCCTGAACAGTAGTGCTGGCGGAACTGGTACACCCGTTATCCGTATTGGTGACAACCAGCGTATAAGCGCCTACTGCATTGATAACGGGTTGCAGGGTATTAATGCCGGAGACAATGTTTCCATTTTGCGTCAGCCAGTTATAAGTAAAAGGATTTCCGGCGCTGCTACCTGCTCCGTTCAGAGAAAGCGAAGCAACCGAACAACTCAATATTCCGCCCGGCGCTACCGTTGCAGCAGGAGCGGTATAATTAGTACCTACGACTACCGAAGCGGTCGCGGTACAGCCGTTACTCTGGTTGATAATGCTTAAATTATAAGTTCCCGGTGCATTGATAGCAGGTTGGAGTGTAGCGCCTCCCGAAACGATATTTCCATCTGTCGTATTCCAAAGGTAAGCAAAGTCACTACCCAGGCTGGATTCGCTTGCATTTAAAGACAGTTGCACGACATCACAAGTCAGCGTTTGTGGCGGCCCGGCATTGGCCACCGGGAATTCCTGGCTGCTTTGTACCAAAACGGAGGCGGTATTGCTACACCCATTTGCAGTGCTTAATACAGTCAGTGTATAATTGCCTGCAAGTCCAACCATCGGGTTCAAGGTTTGATCCCCCGAAACGATATAACCATCGGTGCTGCTCCACTGATACTGGTACGGACTACCTTCGGACGAGCCTTGCCCGTCTAATTGTACCTGCGTGTTCTGGCAGGTAAGCAGGTCATTCGCTACAGCTACAGCATCGGGGAGCGTAACATCTTGGTTGACAGTCACTTGTGCTGTGACAGAACAAGCGTTGGCGCTATTGGTAAGGGTAAGTTGGTAAATACCCGGCACATTTACCTGTGGCGTGGCGGTATTATTGCCGCTTACAATAAATCCATTGGCGGTTGTCCAGTTATAAACCGGAGTACCGGTCATCGTGCTGCCGGTGGCATCCAGCCCGATCATAGGCGCATTGCAGCTTAATTGCGCAGGCGGTAATATGAGTGGTACCGGATTAACAATATTATTGGTTACAACTACCACATCCGTATCCGTACAGCCTGTACTCACATTTGTTACTGAAAGGGTGTACACCCCTGCCTGATTCACAACCGGATTGCGGGTGTTTGCGCCGGATAAAATAGTGCCGGGATTGGCGACCCACTGATACTGCATACCGGGACTCGACAGACCTCCATCGAGTGTCAGCATGGTCATCGTGCAGGTGCGCGTAAGGTCAGGCCCTGCATGAGCAGTGGGCAGGTTTTGATCGGTTGTAATAGGTACAAAATCCAGCGCCGTGCAACCATTTGTTGTATTGGTTACTACGATCACATAAATACCGGGCATATCTATAACGGGATTAAGTGTGGTTGCTCCCGAAAAAATATTCCCATCCGTGGTGGACCATTGGTACGAAAAGTTAGGGCCAACGGAACTACCCGCTCCGCTCAGGGTCACTGTCGGATTCTGGCAGGTAAAACTTCCGGCTGGGCCGGCCTCTGCAAGCGGTGGATTGATATTCTGGGATATGATAACTTGTGCCTGTGCCGTACATCCACTTTCTTGATTTGTAACCAACAGCCGGTAAGCACCTGCCGAACCAGCCGTTACCGTCGGATTGATGTTACTGCCTATAATCTGACCGCCGGCAATAGCTGTCCAATTATAAGTAATCATAGAACCGGACGTAGAGTTGCTGCCATCTAACTGAAGGGTGGGGAATTCGCAGGTAAGCACACCTGGCACCGATATTTGTGCAACAGGCTGGCTGAAATTGGATGTGATGACCACTACATCCGAACTGGTACAACCTGTATTTGTGTTGGTAACCAGCAATGTATAAGTACCGGGCTGATTGACGGTAGGAGTCAGGATATTCTGCCCGGAAGCGAAAGCGCCCGGACTGGCAGACCATGCAAAACTATACCCCGGCCCTGTGGTGCCGGATCCGGTCAGTTGAATACTTTGAGTCAGGCAATTCAGGAGCCGATCGGAGCCGGCATTTGCCTGCGGCACACTTTGATCCTGCGTTACATTGACGGACACCTGCCTCGTGCATCCATTGGTGTTATTGGTAACAATGAGCGTATACGTACCACCTTGATTTACAATAGGATTGAGCGTATTGTTACCTGAAATAATATTGCCGTTGGAGGTTGTCCATTGATATGAAAATGCGGGGCCTGTACTGGAGCCTGCACCATTGATAGTAACCGTTGCATTTTGGCAGTTGATACCATTGGGTACAGTAGCCTGGGCATTGGGCTGGGCTAAGCTGGCCATAACGGTAACCGTAGCGCTGGCCGTACAATTATTGGTTGGATTCGTGACGATCAACGTATAGGTACCTCCCGCAGACACATTCGGCGTAAGGGTATTGCCCCCGCCGACGACTGGGCTGCCTGTCCAGTTGTACGTAAATCCCGGAGGCCCCTGGGAGCTGCCGGTTCCATTTAACTGAACAATTGGATTGAAACAATCCACGATACCAGGCGGAGCAATTACAGCGGTAGGCAATTGTGTATCGCCGCTGATGGTTACACTTTCTTCTGCCGTACAGCCCGTGTTATTATTAGTAACCACTAAGGTATAAGTACCTGCCTGGTTGACCACCGGACTCAGGGATGTTGCGCCGCTTTGAATGTTGCCGTTGGTAGTTGTCCATTGATAGGTAATACCTGTCCCGGTGGCCGATCCCGCTCCGCTCAACGCAACAGTCGGGTGGTTGCAGCCAATATTAAACGGCGCTGAAGCATTGACAGCAGGCGGGCTGTTATTGTTTTGAATATTGACCGTGGCCACTCGGGTACATCCGTTTAGCGTATTCGTTACGGTGAGGCTGTAAACGCCCCCCTGGTTGATTTGCGGATTCAGGGTATTACTACAACAGATAATACCCGGACCAGACCATTGATATTGAAAATCAGTGCCTTGTGAGGAGGCGCCTGCATTCAGTGTAAGGGTTGAGGTGTTAC
>Ga0163151_10007322_pt1 | contig 12941 bp, 12 predicted proteins | sample OliLakLV19MP5IB2_FD_145596 | JGI IMG/M metagenome (GOLD analysis project Ga0163151, IMG submission 145596) | Freshwater microbial mat bacterial communities from Lake Vanda, McMurdo Dry Valleys, Antarctica - Oligotrophic Lake LV.19.MP5.IB-2 | ecosystem: Environmental > Aquatic > Freshwater >...
CACCAACGCAACTGCCCAGCTACGAATGGGAAGAAAAAATGGGGCATTATTTCAGGAAACAGGGTATCGCGTATGTGCCGGTGCTGTCGGCGCATTGGTGGAAAAGCCCGAAACAGGAGGCGCGGAAATTGGCGAGCCGGTTGTTGCAGCAGGGGAAGTAGTCCGAAGTGCGAAGTCCGAAGTGCGAAGTCAGAAGTGCGAAGTGGGGCGTTGCGTTTGGGCTGTACCGGCGGCTTTAGGCGCAGGAAAGTGTGGTTAAGGGCCTGATTGCCAGCTTTTTGGGCCGTAGGCTTCAAGCAGGTAATTCACTATTATCCAAAGAATATTTTGATTTGAAAAAAATAAAAACAAACCGTTGCCTAATGAATTTTACGAATTTGATGTCACCAGAGTCACTTATTCTGTCATTTGTGGGAGACGAAGGAATTTCAATGAAAAAACGTATAGACTTCAAAGGGATTTTAAAAAGAATAATATTATAGTCAAGTTTGAGTGGTTTGGAACGGTTTGATGGTTTGAAGTCTTCGCTTTCAAGCGCTTGTTCCAACCCTTCGTTCCAAACCACTTTGCGTTCAAAAAACTAAACGACAGTGTATTGACGCGTATCATCGATAAAATTTCTTTTGATTTATCGCCCGGCTCTTTCTAATATTGCCTTAATATTTCCCATCATTAGAACCTGGAAAAATGAGCAAAATCAGAATTATCACGGAAATGCCAGATCCGTCAGACGGCAGCGATACACGAACACGGGGTTTTTCCGACTTCGTAGGCGGTGCGAAGGCTGCTTCTCTGGAAGTGGATGCTAACGCTTTAACCAAAGATCTGAAAGACGTATATACCACAATGGTAAACGCATTGGCTGAATTGCAGGATATCAACCCCGCCGTTGAGTTAAAAGACGTTCAATTTACATTGGGGATCGACACGATGGGGCAGGTATCGCTTTTCTCCGCCATATCCGGTTCCAACGTGACCAAAACAGGAATAACATTCAATCTTTCCTTTAAAAAGTAATTATCTATATAAATCTATAAATACTCATAAAGTATGAAAAAAGCACTTGTAGTCGGAATCGATCATTACCCGAAGGCACCGCTAAAAGGTTGCGTAAATGACGCTACTGCCTTTGCACACATGATGGAAACGCATGGAGACGGCTCTCTGAATTTCGATGTGCGGCTGGAAAAAAACGTGGCATCCAGGTCGTCTCTCAAACAGATGGTCTCGGAATTATTCGATGGAGAAAATGAAACAGCCCTTTTTTATTTCTCCGGACATGGTTTTTTAAATGAACTGGGGGGATACATTGTTACACCGGATCACCAGAAGTATGATGAAGGCGTTTCGATGGAAGACATTCTCAAGTTGGCCAGTAATTCCGGAACAAAAAATAAAATTATCATACTTGATTGCTGCCATTCCGGTGCATTTGGTTCGCCGCAGCTTACGGGTGGCACATCGGCCTACCTGAAGGATGGTATGGTTATCCTGACGGCAAGCCAGGCATCAGAATCGGCCATAGAGGTAAATGGGCACGGGGTGTTCACCAACCTGCTGCTGGATGCCCTGGACGGCGGCGCGGCAGACTTGCGCGGGCACATCACACCCGGCAGTGTGTACGCCTATATCGATCAGGCATTGGGAACATGGGATCAAAGGCCCGTTTTTAAAACAAACGTAACCCGTTTTACGTCGCTTCGGAATGTTCCGCCAGCTGTTCCGCTTACGATCCTGAAAAAAATAAAAGATTACTTTCCCACTCCGCAGCACGAATTCGCACTGGACCCTTCCTATGAATACACCAACGAAAGCGTTGCCATCCCGGAGCACGTTGTCATTTTCAAAAACCTTCAAAAATTTGAGGGGGTAGGACTTGTAGTGCCGATGGGAGAAGAACACATGTACTGGGCAGCGCAAAACGCCAAGTCCTGCAGACTGACAGCCTTAGGCGCTCATTACTGGCGTCTGATTAAGGATAAACGTATCTGATTTTACCGTTTCAATATTTCCCGGTAGGTTACCCCTTCTACTTTTGATTGTACCCAGAAAAGGATTTCATCGAAACCTGTGCGCAGCGTTCGGGGAGTATCTTTTTGATATTGTAGCAAGTCCTTATAAAAAAGTTCAAAATGCTTTTTATTTTTCTTCTCGTTTTCCTTCTCAGGCAGGTTTTCCATGTATGTTTTTGCCAGTTTGTATAAATTGCGCAATACCATTCGTTCAAAGTCACGTCCGGTTTCAGCATACCTGAAAAGTCTTCCTAATTTGATAACTATGGAATCCAGTGCTTTGTGGTTCCCCAGTTCGAGGTAAATAATTATCTGCAATACCTTTGCAAGTAACTGTATGTCATGCCTGTGCTCATGGTATTCAATTTCAATAAGGTCTATACATTGATGCTGGGCATTTTTAAAGTCCTGCAATGCAAACAGCGCTATGATATTGTTATATCTGAATGAAATCTCACGCGCCTTACTGATTTTGGGTTTGTATTTTTCTATAGTGCTGAGGATTAAAGGAAATAGTGCTTCAGCAGATTCAATCTGATCTGTATTGAGGTAATACAGTTGTTCTGCCATCAGGATATTCTGATTAAGTTCGGCTTCCAGGTCAAAATGCCATCCTCTTTGTCTGATTGACTTCAATTCGTTGAGATATAGTTCATAATGCTGGAAATTTTTCTCCGCGACGCAAAAATTCAGGTAATTATATAAGTGCCGCACATATTGGCTCAGACGCTCCTCTTTTATTTCTTTTTGTTCTTGCCACAGCGAGAGTAATTGTTCGCTGTATAAACAGGCTTCTTTATTGTTTTCTAAGTAAAGTGCGTTGAGCGATAACTTCTGGAGGTAATACATTTTTGATAAAAAAGTAGGGGGAACTATCTCTTTAAAATCCTGGTTGACGTTTATTGGAGCATGATTGGGCTGAGCGCCGAGTCGGAAACGCAGGAACGTGTGATAGTACTCTACGTAATGATGGGATTCTACGTCTAAATGACCTACCAGGTCTTTAATTTTTCCCAAATAGTGTTTGATGGAGTCGGCGTATGTTCTGGAATCAATTTGGGATTCTACCCGAACAAGGCTCATTAATATGTCGATAGCCAGCGCATGATATTGGTAATATAGTGCCAGTTCCAGGGCCTCATTCAGTGTTTGGGCAGCAATCAGCAGCAGTCCCCGATTTTCAAGGATAGAAGCGTTTTTGATTTTCGATTCGATCTTGTCGCGTTTGTTCTCGTTGTCATTGAGTAGGCGCAAAGACTTGAGTATAGTATCCGCAATATATGTTCTCAATGTAGCAAGTGAGGTCTTGATCCCATTTTTTTTTAGTTTTAATGCCAGTGCGGCATCACTCACCGGTGGCACGCCATTTTCAGGGCTCCAGGTTTTTGATATTTTTTCAAGTTCCTTGTACAGAAGTAAATATTGGACGCCATCCTGCTTTTCTGCAAGTGTAGTAAAACTTTTTTTATCAGCCTTCGAAAGGTTTTTGATTAAAATCAGGAGATCTTTTGTACGCATAAGAGATTGAAAACAAAGGATTTATGATAAAAAAGAAGCCGTTGGGTTTCAAAAAAGAGCCTAAAAGTTGGCCTTGTACCGCTTCCCTTGATGATGCACCTTTGTCACATCAAAAGAACAACGTTTTTGGTATGGATGAGTCAAATGTATTTTCTTCAGTAGCAGGCAGTATAAAAATGCTGCTCATGGCTGCACCGGACTTGAGTGACCAGGATCAAATAGACCGCATTGTGGCTTTGCAAAAGGTTTTGCAAGATGATACCGGACTGGTCGTTTGGTGCAACTGTGCAGCGGATCGGGATAAATTATGGGAGATTATCAGATTATATCTAAATGGAGCAGACGTATTGAAAGGAGATGCTGAATCACCGCTCCCTTCCCGTTTTCGCGTCCTTTTGATCGCTCCGGCACAGGCTACTGAAAAATACTCTCATTGGGTACGTGATCCTTTTCTCTTCTTTCAAAGAGGAAAAAGATCGGTTGGATTGGTGAAAAGCAAAGCGGCAAAAGTGGAAGATGGGACCTGGGCGAACAAATATATTGGCAAACTTAATATTGAAAACCTATTAGTCAGCACAAACGACCAGATTTTTCTTCCGATAGCGGGCGGTAATATGCTGTTCGACCAGGGCTTTATCCTGATTGGATACCATCAGGTCGCATCTTACTACGCATCAAACGGGCGATCGCAAGTGGATGATCAGATCAAAAAATCGCTGGAAGCGCAAGCAGGATTCAAACGTGTCATCGCTATCGGAGAAAAAGCGGCAAACGAGCCCGGCCTTTTGCCACATATTGATTTGTACCTGACTTTAACCGGACGCCGGGATACCCGAACTGGAAAGTACATTGTTTTGCTGGGGGAGTGCTTCATTTTAAATGAACAACACCGGAGTAATACCGACACGCAGAATATCGCGAAAGGGATTAACCGATACCTGGATTCGGTTTTGGAACAGCTTGTAGCGGAAGGATTTGAGGTGATTCGTACGCCACTTCCTTTGATCGGTAAAGAACCATCCGGCAAGACGTATTTGTGTACTTACAACAATTGCCTGGTATCCTGTGGCGCATTGTCGAAAACAGTCTGGTTGCCCAGATATACGTTCGGCATCGGTACCGAACCCTGGTATGAGGCGCTGAAAACAGCAGAAGATAAATGTGCATCTATTTGGGAATCAATGGTTTATGAAGTTCGATTTGTGGATGCTAATTTCCATTCCATTGTAGATGACAACGGATCACTGCATTGTATTACACAGGAACTATTGCGTTGGGTATAACAATGCTTTCTCCATTTTCAACATGCTCAACCTTTCAACTTTCATTATAACACCAACTTAATTTACCTAAAATGGCACAAACGACATCCTTTAATTTCTTTCCAACATCGCAGCCACAATTGCCACGCGAGTTAGAAAAAGGCGGAGGCACCTTACCGGCCGAGTATTTTCTGGCTCGTTTTGCCAACGGGGCATACGATTTTGACCACAAGTTTATCATTTATAAGGATTCGACAGGCGCCTATTTCCAGGTGCTGACGAAAGACCGTAGCAGCAATTTTACAGTGGCCTTGTCTGCCAATTCCTTTTTGATTGAAGAGCAATACCTTAAAATTGAATTGAAAGATATTTATGGAGATGGCTCAGAGTATGCTTTTGTGCTTTCGGAAGGCGATATGGATAAACCGAACAATCGGATTGTTTTGAAAAATTCGGATAATCCTGATTTGTCCATCGCTGTAGTCAAGTATACCGGAGATACCACCATCGTGACACATCTTGGATTTATTGGCACTATCGATGTGCGGGCAGGGCTGACCGGCAAGGTACAAATCGTACTTTCCCCCGATTCGGAAATAGAGTTGTGCGCCGTAGAAGGCGATCTTATCTTTCAATATCAATGACGGCTGATTTACTCCAAACCAATAATCCGACCCCATGCGAACACTGTTAGTTGACACAGATGCGGAATGGATGGCACGCAACATTCAGGAATTTGACCCCAATTGTCAGATAGTAGGCGCCTATTCTGATACAACCACTACCATCAGCGATATTCAGGCGATGGAGCCCGATGTGGCTGTCATTAGCCTGGATATGCTGGGAATAGACGGTTTCGATTTGGCAAAACATCTTTTAAAGAAAGGATGCGAAGTTATTATGATCTCGGAATGGACCACGTTTGCGTATGAAGCATTGCGCAACGGTATGATCGATTACCTGATTAAACCATGTACAAAACTGGATTTGCAGGCAGCATATCAGCGTGTGTTTAAACGGGTACATGAGAAAAGTGCCGCCCATCCAGAAAAGAATGATTTCGAGTTATTGAAACTACACGATTACAGCATCCCTGGATATATTACTTTAAGCAGTGAAGGGACTTTAAATCTGGTTTCAATCAAACATATCGTTCGGTACAAATCAGAGAAAAACCACAGCCTGGTAGTGCTGGAAAACGGGCAAATGCTCAACCTGATTTGTAACAGGCATTTACTGGAACAGCAATTACTGGCGTATCAATTTGTGTACGTCAGCAAGAATTGCCTCATTAACCTGGAAAAAGTAGATCGCTTTATGCCTGCAAAAAAAGCGCTCCAGATGCTGGATGGTGCTACGATTAAAGTGGCGAAAGCAATGGAGGAAAACGTATTTGCGAAATAAGACAAGCCGTAAGAAAAAGAAATTATATCTATTACTTTATTAATGAATTATCTGGCTATCCCTTACTTAATTTTGTAACAGAGTTGACAAGCGTTTTTTTAGTATCCACGTAATTTAATAATTTATTTTATCAGGGTAGCCAGGATATTTTTATTTAACAAAGAAATCATTGATTAACAGCATTTCATCCACCGATTGATTGATTTTATGAATAATGAAATTCTTATTACTTTTATTGGGGTCAACAATGAACAAGGTGTTGACCTGGCTACCTGATATCAAGAATACATTTGATAACAGTACAATATCGAACTGGGTAAGAAACACACTGACGGCTCATCAAACGAAACTGCCCCGGAAAGGGAAAGGTTCTTTAATCAGGTATTTTAAGGACATTGGTGCCGTTACAAAAGCGATAGAGGAAACAAGAAAAAATAAATACCAGATATTTATAAGTTATCGCTCCAACAATATAGCGCAGGCTGAAAAATTAAAGGAAGCAATTGAAAATGGTGATTTTCATAACGGAGTTTCTAAAAAGGTTTATCTCATTCAGCCCGGTGAATTGGTTTTCAGGGACGAATTATTAACAGCCTATAAAAGATGGCAAATACAATGTATTGTTCGGGATTACTTAGATACGTGTGAAGAATTCTGGGTGCTGAATGATGTGGATGACCATTACTTTCAGTCCTGGTGGACACAAGGGGAACTGGTATCACTCTCATATAGGTCGGCTATGTTTAAAATAAGGGTGTATAATATCGAGAAAAAGGAAGTAATACCAATCCCGGAACAGTATAAAATACCTTTAACCAACAAACAAAAAGACAGGCTTGGCCGCTGGTATTCCAATACGGATCCGGTACTGATGAACGCTGCTTCTCGTTTTGCCATGAAAGCCTGGAAAAATGTCCCATTAATCGGAAGGCTTTCTTATTTCAGCGATCCTGTATGGCAGGATGAATTCTGGGATTTCCCTGCCTTTTATTGCGATACCTGCGCCAGGAAGAATCCAAAAATCGACCGGCTGGATGTGGATCGTTTTTTATGGCTGGACAACCACCAGGATTTGGTATTTCTGAGCCCTCAGGAAGCGGAAATGGCCAAACAAAGTAGGAAAGTGAAGTGCCCGAGGTGTAATACTATTTACAAGGTTGAAGAAGAGGATCCCAGATATGTTGTATACTTCGATAAAAACCTTCGGGATGCTATGCAGATATCTTCTTCGTTGATAGAAGAGCGGGTTTACAGGATAAGTTGAGTGAATTGATACTATTGGTCATTAATAAAGGATTTACGCACAATAAAACATAGTTTTTTAAATCAAAAAATTAAAAATATCTAAAATGGATAAGTTCTCAAATGAAGAAAAAGAGCAGTTACTATATAGAATTGGTACTGAAAAACCGCCTACAATTGGCCTGATCGGAGTATCAGGAGTTGGGAAGTCTTCGACGATTAATACCATGTTCAAAGCTAATTTGCCAATTAGCCATACCATTGCCTGTACCAAGGAATTTGAACAAATACCTTTAAAACTGTCGGCGAAACAAGGACCTGTTCAAGGCGCTCATATAGATTTAATCGTTTATGATGCTCCTGGTTTAGGTGAGGATATTAAATTGGATCCAAAGTACTTGGATATGTACCATGAGAAACTCATAGAATGTGATGTAATACTCTGGGTAATGTCTGCTCGAAATAGGGCTGTTGCTCTTGATCAAAAATATCTTCTGGAACTGAAAGATTTTCACAATAAAATACTTTTTGGTATCAATCAGGTTGATATTGTAGATCCAATGAATTGGCAAATCAATAATTTGCCATCTAAGGAACAGCAGAAAAACATTGAAGAGATCAAAAAGGACAGGGAAAACAAAATATCTGAAACACTCGGTCAAAAGGTAAAGGTTATTCCCTATTCAAACACAAAAGGCTGGAATTTGGATGTTCTTTTCCTGGAGCTTCTAAATACTTGTAATACGAATAGAAAATGGTTATTTCACGCATTGAAGGGGTATAGAGTTGAAGATTTTTACCCAACGATAGAAGAGGTCCGTGCTGCTGTCCATAAAAATAGAATCAGATCACAGGATGTTCCTGATCCTGTTCATGAAACGGAACCGCACTATAGCCATAAAACCCGATCAAAGGATAATACATCTTTTTTCTTTGACAGTTTGATGGGTAAAGTTTTGAATTTTTTTAGATCGCATACCCCTTTGCCGGAAGAAGAACGAAAAATTTTGTCGAAAGCGATCGGCCGCAATAATTTTGAAGAAGTCCCTTTGACTAATGATGAGCTCATGATACTAGACGGCATGCTTCGTAAACAAAGAGAAAATATTATTAAATCACATTAACAAACTAAATTTAATGCTTATGTCATATGATTTGGATAAATTGAATTCAGATGAACTTATGGAACTATCAAGGCATCTTCAAAGCCTTGCCTACTTAAAAGGTATGGCAGATGCTGCTGCCGAGCGAGATTTTACTAAGTGGGCTACAGCCGCATTCGGTTGGAGTTTAAATAAAATCGAAGATGCATGGAGATGGTTTAGAAAAAATGTACTGAAATCCTAATCTTAATGATGAAAACCGGGGCATTGAAATACCTTCCACAGAAAGTGTTCATAACCAGGTAATTATCATTCGCTGAGTGTAGAGCCCCTGTGAGTGTGTAAGAGATTTGCAGGGGCTCTTTTTATTTTATTTATCTAACAACTTAGTCTAACATATAGTCAACGCAAAGTGGTTTTGAACGAAAGATTGGTACAAGTGCTTGAAAGCGAAGACTTCAAACCATTCCAAACCATTCCAAACCACTCAAACTTGGCTATACCCTCATCTTATAAGCACTATAAACATGGCTGCATCAAATAAAAAAGTAGCAAGAGAAAAGGCAACGGAGGCCGTTAATGCTTGGTCAATTGGATTTGCAAGTGTTGCATGGATACCAGGCTCACACTATTTAATGGCTGCCGGTGATTTAACGATGGTGATTCAGGTAGGAGCAATTTTCGACGTTGACCTCGACAAGAGGGCCGCAGCATCCTTGTTTACTTCTGTCGCCGCACCTTTAATTGGCAGTAAAATAGCGCATTCAATTCTTGATTTTATCCCTGTTTTAGGTTGGGCTGTTAAGTCTGCTGTTGCCCTTGGTGTAACAAAAGGTGTAGGCGAAGCGCTTATTGCTTATTTCAATGATTGTTCTGAACTTCCGGAATATTAAAAGATACCCATGATTTTTATCAGTTACCGAAAAGACGATACCCACTCCGAAGTCGATTCACTGGCCATGCTTTTGAAAGACCGTTATGGAGACCGGCATGTTTTTGTTGATTTCAGCGATACTCCGGCAGGTGTCGTTTGGCCGAAACACCTGGAGGCGCAATTGATGTCCTGCCGGATTCTGCTGGCGATGGTTGGACCACAATGGGGAAAACTGCGGTTTGAATCAGGTGAAAACGAAGGCAGGCTTCGGCTCGACGACGAAAAGGACTTGGTCAGACAGGAAATTTGTACAGCAATCAGGCGGGGAGAAGAGCAGGTAAGGGTGATTGTTGTACACGTAAAGAATGCAAAACTGCCGCAGACAAGCTGGCGCTGCGAACTGGATCAGTTGCATCAATTACAACATGCCAAACTCAGGAATGGAAGCGACAACGCCCGCGACTTCGAAGACTTGTGTAAGGCAATTGAAAACCGGGCACCCGAACTCACTGCCGAAGCTGCCCGACGACGAAAAACTGCCGCAGCCAGGCACCCGGCATCATTGGATGAGATGGCCAGAATGGAGCTGGAAAACTACATAGCAACGGAGCGACTGCAACATGCCGTCATTCAATTGCCACTCGTAGCACCGGAAGGACATGGCTTCACTGCCCCTTTGAATCAATTGCGTATTGATCTGCCTTTGATTATCAGCCACTGGCGTGCGGAACTACAGGAAAAACTTGTTTTTGGCAGCCTACAGGAAGTGTTGGCTATTTATAATAAAATCAGGAATTCCCATACCAATGCCTATGAGCAGGAATCGGAAGCGCAAACTAATGTTGCGAACCGCCGGGATTTCAGTATTGCCAAGGATCTGCAGCAGGGTAGCAGGCTCGTCATTGTAGGTGACCCCGGTTGCGGAAAAAGTACGCTGCTGCAATGGATGGCCAACCACTACGCCAGGGCGCAACAACCGGATTCCACCTCGCCTGATGGACCTGATCACGACGACTCCGCACTGCCCAAACAAGATTGGGTGCCTGTTCTTGTCCTCTGTCGGGATTTCTCCGGGTATAATCTGCCTATCCGGTTAGAAGACTTGTTGCGTATACATTTGAAAGTCCGACAATTTACAGATGCCGCAATTGAATTGCTACTTCCTAGTTTCGAACAATTGCTGAAAAATGGGAAGGTTATTTTGATGATCGACGGATTGGATGAAATTCCTGATCCGCAGGACCGGATTACTTTCTGTTCCGCATTAAATCATATTGCACTTCAGTATCCGGGTAATCCCATTGTTTTAACCTCGCGTGTGGTAGGTTTTCAGGTAGTGCGGGAGTCGCTTTCTGCCAATTTCGACCACCTGGTTGTAGCGCCGCTCGACCGCGCCTCCAAACGTGGTTTTTTGGAAAACTGGGGCCGTTTCACCAAGCTGGATGCCGCTGCGACGGAACAACTCGTCAAACAAGTATGCGACTCGCGGGAATTGGCCAAATTGACGGATAATGTTTTCCTGCTGGCGATGGTTGCGCAAATTCAAATACTGGACCTGGTATTTCCTGATCGGCGGGTCGATATCTATCGCCGTGCTGTACAGCTCATGATTCAACGGCAGCGCATTTTCCCGGGACAACCCTTGATTGACAATGAGGTGATCCCGCACCTGGAATTCCTGGCTTACAGTATTCGTAAAGCAGGTTTACAGCGCTTTAGCGAGCAGGAAGCCATAGAAGCATTTCGTGAACTGCGCAACATAGAAAACCGCGAGCTGGTACTGCAACGTCGTTCGCCTGAAATCCTGTTGAAGGCTTGTGTCGACGCGCTTGGTATCCTGAATGTAGCCGGTTCAGAAACAGATAACCGCGGTTTCGAACGCCAGGTATTGCAGTTTTTCCACCAATCGTTTCAGGAATATTTTGCCGGTCAGGCTATCAAACATGGTTACGGCGCCTCGGAATTCAGCAGTGTAGTGTCCCGATTGCGCGAGTTGCTCGACAAAATCGAAATTCACGATCAGGAAGTTAATCTATGGGGCGAATTCAAAACTTCAGAACCCGTCATGGCCGACTATTGGCAGGAGGCTGTGCGACTTACTATTTCAGACCTGACGGCAAAAGATGCCGACGAGGCTATTCTGATGTTGCTGCCGGATGCAAAAACCAGGATAAACGAGAGCCGCCCGCGTGCTGTTTTTGCCCTTCTTTGCCTTGCGGATGAACCTAAAGTAAGTTCACAAACCGCTCATGCCGTATTTGACGCAGTGCTGGATAATCTCTGGGAAAATGACGGTTTTAACAACAAATTGAATACCTGGATGGATGTTGCCGTCTCCGCAGTAGGAAAATCGTCTTTCGGAGCTGCATTGCGCGAGCGACTTGTACAGGCATTCAAGGAAAGTTCAGGCGAAAAAAGGAATTTAATTGGGTGCACTTTAATATTAACTTCAACCAGAGGCAGAGAAGTTATTTCTCCGGAAATCCCCGAATCCATCGTAACATTCGCACAGAAAGGCCTCTCTTCAAGTCGTCAGTCGGAAGTTATTCTAACAGCACTTGAATTGATGAACTGTTTTTTCACCGCAAATGGAAAAATGGGCTTTTTGAGCAGAAATCAGCAGGAAAGTATTATCAACGCTTTGATTCATGTACTGCCTACAAATGCTGCTATTCAAAATGCCGCTATTTGGGCATTGCTCTGGCTGACAAGCGCTAAAGAGCGTGACTTCAATACGGAAACCCATAAACAAATTGTCCATCTGTCGCCGGAAGCAGCCGAAAAAATAGAGCAGTCTTTGCGATATTCCACCCTGGATTCCTTTACACTTGCTTACGGCTGTCTGGCGCTGACAAGAAAAAACAGTCTCCACCTTGTTCCGCATCAATTGGATTGGATCTATGAATTAGCGGTTATTGCGGATGGTGGAAAGGCGCGGCGGGAACTGCCACGCGTGGCCCGGGTGGGTGAAAACGAGGCAACAATCCATTGGATGAAGGGCCTGCTACACCTTGGCCTTCCATTAAAAAACGCCGCCCGTATCGCTCAGGCGCTTGGAGCACTCGGTTATTTTGGCGCAGAAATGGTGCAACCCCTGAAATACCTTTTTGGAAACAAAAAATTCACGTTTAATGAACGGGACGAAGCGCTGATCTATCTGAGTATGATTGGAACCCCGGAAGCTGTAGATACCATTGTGGAAGCCGCAGATATGCTCCCATCCGAAAATGGGGACTATGATACGTATAGCCGCGGACTGTTTGGGTTGCTATTCCTGGACAACATCGATGTGCTTACCAGGCAAATATATAAGGCTTTATCGCATAGTGATTTGAACGCTTATGCTTTTGGTTTGGCCGGTAGCGCTGACCCGCGAGGAAGGGATGTGCTGCTTCATCTGAAAAAACACAAGGATCCGCGCATTCAGCAGGCTGCAGTTCTTGCCTTACAAAAAAATTGGAATGTCTAATCGGGCTGCCCGCTCACCCCTGTAAATATCTTCGCCATAGCGGGCGAGGTCTTCGAT
>Ga0163151_10007324_pt1 | contig 12939 bp, 12 predicted proteins | sample OliLakLV19MP5IB2_FD_145596 | JGI IMG/M metagenome (GOLD analysis project Ga0163151, IMG submission 145596) | Freshwater microbial mat bacterial communities from Lake Vanda, McMurdo Dry Valleys, Antarctica - Oligotrophic Lake LV.19.MP5.IB-2 | ecosystem: Environmental > Aquatic > Freshwater >...
CGCTTCATCTGGAGCACATCTCATTTCTTCTCTGGGCATCTACATTGTTATCACCCAACTAGCGGTAATCTTCTGGGGCAACGAAACTAAGGTCCTGCGTAGTGGAGTCGACAGCGTGAATAGCTTGTCAGACATCATCCTCACTCAAACACAAGAGATTTCCTTTATCGTCTCCGGCGCGCTGCTCCTCTTCTATTATCTCTGGCTCTGGCGAAGTAATTCCGGACTCCTCTTCCGTGCTATGGCAGACAATCCGGATGAATTTGCGTTACGAGGACACAGCCTGCGCGTTATGCGGCTAATGAGCTTTGGTGTATCAGGGTTCCTCTGTTCCATCAGCTCACTTGTCGTTGCCTACGACATCGGCTTTGACGCACATGGCGGACTGAGCTCCATTCTTTTGGCGGTAGTGGCCGTCATTATTGGCGGTCGCCAGTCATTTGCCGGCCCGGTTCTCGGCGCCATTTGCCTCGGTGTGACTCGCTCCCTCGTTATGTGGTGGCTCTCCGCACAATGGGCGGAAGCATTTACATTTGGCATCCTTGCCGTGGTTCTACTGCTTCGTCCTAACGGACTGCTAGGCTCGCGCTTGCGGCTAGAAGCGGCCGCATGAACTACGCACTGCACCTCCTCATTTATTTGAGCATCTATGGAATAGTAGCTATCAGCCTGAACATTGTCAGTGGATACTGTGGACTATTGACGATGGCGCATGCCAGTTATTTTGCCGTTGGCTGCTACACCTATGCAGTCGCAACAACCAATTTAGGATTGGATTTTGTTCCGGCACTGGTACTGTCTGCTGGCGTTGCCTCAACTATGAGTCTGGCAATTTCCTTGCCTGCTTGGCGCTTGAAGGGCGATTCCTTCATTCTCGTTTCGCTTGCCGTGCAACAGATACTTTTCAGCCTCTGTCAAAATTGGACGACCCCAGGAGCAAAACCTGGTACTTGGGCGAACCTCACCAATGGTACGTTTGGAATAGCCGACATCCCCAAACCGACTCTCTTTGGCATGCATCTGTCTGACATTGGCAGCATTGCTTGCCTTTCGATAGTGATGCTTGCAACATGTCTTTTGTTGTCCCGACTGCTCTTACTTTCACCCTGGGCAAGACTCTTGCAATCGATGCGCGACGATGAGCTAGCTAGCAGGGGACTAGGAAAGAATGTCCGTCTAGCTAAAGTGCAAGCAATTGCCATCTCCTGTGGGATGGCAGCGCTGGGAGGAGCCCTTTATGCCAGTTACGTGAACTATATAGATCCAACTGTCGCGTCACTGGATGAATCCATGTTGGTGCTGTGCATGGTTCTTGTTGGGGGTTCCGGTAACTTTCGGGGTCCCTTGGTGGGCGCATTTGTACTCATTGCAATTCCTGAAATATTGCGGTTTGTCATGATCCCCGATACAGTAGTATCCAATTTACGACTGCTAATCTACGGTATGGTGCTGATCTTGATGATGCACTTTAGACCGCAAGGGCTTGCAGGCACTTACCGAATGGATTAGGCGTGCTTTGTTGACTACAGGTACGGAAACAATGCTGAACAAAGATTCTGATGCACGTTTGAATAAGGCAAGAGCAATACCCAAGAAAGGCTCTCAATCACATTTGTGTGCGTTGCTTGCGGCAATATTTTCGCTTGCATTTGCAAAGTCGATACGAAAGGTTCTGCCATTTCACGAATTTTCCGGCGATATTGCAGTCGATCGCGACGGCGACCTAACCACCAAACTCTATGTTGCACAAGTCGACAACGATGGCAAAATTAGGACCATTAATGAATAAAGTCACCAAGCCCACGCCCGAAACCGCTCAGTCAGTCGACGCTCTACCAGACGTCACTCAGTCGGTCGTCACTCATTCAGAATCCGCCCAGGCAAACATCGCTCTCAGCATAACGAATCTGAGAAAATCATTTGGCGGACAGGTTGTGCTGGATGACATATCGGTCGAATTACGGAAGGGGGAAATAGTTCTGCTGCGCGGCGACAATGGTGCCGGAAAAACGACTTTGCTGAACATCCTTACAGGCAACCTGAATGCGGATGCAGGCACTATCGAAACTTCAGTGAACACGATCAATGAGCGATTTTGCTTCCCTGCTCCGTGGTGGAGGAATCTAAACCCATTCAATCACTTCACACCGGAGCGACTCTCCCAGGAAGGAATTGGACGGATGTGGCAAGAAGTTCGCGTCTTCAAATCGTTGAATCTCCGCGATAATATTTCCCTGGCCAAACCAAATCAGATCGGAGAGAATCCCGCGTGGGCGCTCATTCGTGGTTATTCATGGCACCAGCAAGAGAACAAAACGAAGGCAGAATCCGAAGCCATGTTGGACAGGCTGGGGTTAGTCGGTCGCGGTAACGAGTATGCCGACCAAATTTCTTTGGGACAGTCCAAAAGAGTGGCCATCGCAAGAGTTGTGCAGGCCGGGGCAAAAATTCTTTTTCTTGACGAACCGCTGTCAGGGCTTGACTCACAAGGCATGAAAGAAGTACTGACGTTACTTGAGCAGTTGTCGGCCTCTGGAAACGTAACTCTCGTCATTGTCGAACACGTTTTCAATATTCCGCACATTTTGAACATTGCCACAGCTGTTTGGACGCTTGGAAATGGGAAATTGACGAAAGAAACACCGGCTGTGGTGCAGAATCAACTTCGAGAATCAAATGCTAACGACTTTCAGCATTTGCTGGATCAGTTTGCTGGAGCCGATGGCACTGTAGAGGAACTCCAGTTGACCAATCAAGCGCGTCTCTCGACAATCATTCCGCGTGGTGCCGAAAATGCAGCACCGGTCTTCGAGGTGCGGGATCTCGTAGTCTACAGAGGGAAGCGTCTGATAATAGGCGAGAAGAGAGAAGATGGCACAGCACAGGGAATCTCATTCAAGTTGCATAAAGGCCAAGTATCTATTCTGCATGCACCCAATGGCTGGGGTAAGTCGACTTTACTGGAAGCAATCTCTGGATTGCTGCCTATTTCTCAAGGGCAGATACTGATTGATGGTGTACCAATTGAGCGCATGTCAACGTGCAAAAGAGCAGCGCTAGGACTATCCTTACTGAGATCCAGAGATAACTGCTTTCCAACTCTGACAGTCAAGGAAACTCTCACACTTGCCGGAATTGATTCAGTGCCTGCCGCTCTAAACAAGTTCGCAAGAAAGAGAACTTCGGAGTTGAGTGGCGGTGAGCGACAACGGGCATTGGTTACTGCTGTTTTGAGTAGCAAAAACACACTTGCAGGATTGCTTGATGAACCGTTCTCAGCTCTTGATCCAGCACGAGTTCAAGAATTAGCTTCGTTGATTCGCGAAACGCTTGAGAGGTCTGCGATCTTAATTGCGGTGCCGGCCACTGCTCAGGAAATGGCTAACTAAAATACCTGCAAGTACACAGTTTGTATTTAGTCGCTGGGATAATTTCAACTTAGAAAAGGATGGTCGGTACCGTGAACAAACGCTTTGTTCTAGTCTTATTTCTGGCAACACTACTGCTGAGCGCTATAGCGGTGACGCCCGTGCGCAGTGCAAATAAAGTCAGGATCGCAGTCAATATTCCGCTCACTGGACCGATAGCGGCATGGAGTGGGCAGTACCCGAACGGACTTATCCTTGGGATCGAAGACGCCTGTCGCAAGAAATCTATTGATCCCAAGATTTTTGCAGTTGACACTCAGGACAATGCAGGAAAACCTTCTCAAGCTGTGTCGATTTTGAAAAAGCACGAAATCAACGGATTTGACGTATACATAACCGTCACCACTGGAGCGGCCAATGCGATATCAGGCCAAGTTGATCGCATGGGCAAACCACACTTTATCGCATCGTTCGATCCATTCATTACTCAACCTGCTCCGACACGCATGCGGATAATGGCCAATAGCAAAATCGAGGCGCCCTTACTGGTCAAGTATGCCATAGAAAAGAAGGCTCGCAAGGTCTACATTCTTGCTTTGAACTTCGCCTATGCCGAGGAGCAGTTTGGCAAAATCGTTCAGCCGGCCTTGGAGAAAGCTGGTATCAAATATGTTCGAGAGCGTTACAACCTTGAGGAACGTAATTTCAAAACTATTGCCACCAAGATAAAGGACGAAGCGCCTGACCTCATTATTTTGAGTGGGTATTCGTTTCACCTCCAACCAATGCTGCGTGACCTTCGAGTCTACGGATTGGTCAATGCAGGTAAAGTCGTTACCTCGATGGATTTGGTTGATCTAATCGATGCCGGAGTGTCACCAGATGAATTGCAAAATGTCATTTTCACCTGCCCACTTTTCGACGTGCCCGGCAAGATAGCCAATGCCTCGGACTGGAGACGTCGATACGAACAGCGGTTCAAAGTCAAACCGTCCTACGTCCCTGCTTATGCTTATGACACTGGTGCATTGATTGTTAATGCGTACGCCAAGAGCGGCAAAGTGGATGTCGCATCATTGATGGCAGCGATTCCATTCGACGGTGTGAGTGGAAAGATCGCACTGGACAGCGATCGCGATATCATTTCAACTCTCACTTTGGCGAAAATCGATAAGATAGGGCGAGTCGTTGAGGTTAAATAGAACGGCTCTCGGCCGAAGGAGTGGCGAAGAATGAGTAAGCAGATTTTTTTTGTTGGATGCTTAGTGGCTGCAATCAGCGCCGAGTGCGCAATTAGTTCTTGCTCTGCGGCCGCAGCAAAGCTCAGAGTCTCTGCCAATCTTCCACTAACTGGCCCGATTGCAGCCTTTAGCGGTCAGTTCCCGGACGGTTTTAACATGGGAATGGAGGACGCTGCCAAGAAATTGCATCTGCCATCGGATACCGTCAAAATCAATTTTCAAGATAATGCAGGCAAGCCAAGCACAGCAGTGTCGGTTTTTAGACGGCAGCAAATGGATGGATTTGACGTCTACATCTCCGGTACATCAGAAGCGGCAATAGCGGTCGCACCGCAGGTAGAGGCGACCAATGCACCGAATCTGCTTGTGGCGTTCGATCCTTTTCTGGCGAGAGCTGGCAAGAATCGCTTGCGATTTCTACCGAACAGCAAGATCGAGGGGCCTTTGTTTGTCAAATATGCCCAGCAGCGCAAGGCAAAGAGGGTTTTCATCATCAATCTCAATAGCGCTTACGCTAACTCCGAGTTTGGTGACATCGTGGAACCGGACTTGAAGAAAGCTGGAATTGCCTTCAAGCATGAGCGATTCGAATTTCCAGAGCACGATTTCAAAACGATAGCCTACAAAGCAAGGGAGTTTAAACCCGACCTGATTTTTGTCTGCGGCTACTCTGTGCATTTGCATCCACTTCTGCGGGATCTGCGCTCTGCCGGATTGACGAAGACCGATGGATCGGTGATGGCAGTAATGGATTTTGTCGATTTGCTCTACGACAAAACTCCCAAAGCAGAACTCCAGGGAATCGCATTTGCCTGTCCGCTTTTTGAAGTAAAAGGAGCAGTTGCAGGTAGTGAGGCGTGGCGAGCACGTTACCAGAAACGATACGGAAAGATTCCGACATATGTAGCAGCGTATGCCTATGACACAGCTGGGATCTTAGGGAAAACCTATTCGCAGTCTAAGAAAGTAGATACGGCGTCCATTCGAAAGACGTTACCCTACGATGGTATTACAGGCAAGATCAATGTCGATAAAGATGGAGACATCATTGCGACCATAACCATTGCCAAAATATCGCCAGATGGAACAGTTGTTGAGATCAAATGAAAGCTCCGGACTTCACTTACCTTCGAGTCTGCTCAGGGATTGAGATTCTTGGTGAGAGAAGGCATTAAGTATCTTTCCGAAGACCACACACTCGGCGCATTTGCATTGATATTTGTGATGTTTGTCGTCTTGCGGTTCTGCGACATTAGTCAGCTTCATCGGTGAATCCTGGCCCTGGCGGCTGTAGATAACGCGGTGGGCGGTGTAATAGCAAATATTCAACATCTTCTGCAATTGCTGGCAATCCTGGCATGCACAGAAGTAGTGGTTGTGCGTGTTGGTAGGGGAGAGCCTTGTCGGCTCCCGTCGCGTTGCCATCTGGTCAGGCAGTCCGGCGTCAGCGTTGAAAACACGCTGAAGTCCCGTTGAGAGCCTATCTACGAAATGCTGCATGAACTACTGACCTCTTGTATGGGTTGGATGATACGCGGCGGATCTGACCAACGTATGACCAACTCCAGAAAGCAAATATGAGAGAGTTCCGCAGCCGAATCTCGCGCAAAGCCCGTCACGGTCCTCTTGAGCTGGACCGGGCTGATATTTGCCGGAAATCACTTTCGCAATTAGCCACGACTCGGGTGTTGATTCACTGTTCCATCGTCTCCAGCTCCGCCCACTGTCAATACTCCTTATATAGAACCGACAGAAATTTCTGTACATCGCCAACGCATGAAGGGCAAATGTGGCCTAAAAGTCCCTTGGCAAATTCGTACAGGACTTCACGCCAAGTGTTCAATTCGGTTGAGCCAAAGCCGACTTGTCGCAATAAACGGCAGCCATGGTAGCCTATCTGATGGCTCACTGGAGGCTCTCAACGCGGTGTCCATTTTTCCGAAATCTTCAAAATTTTCTGCGTGCTTCCGCCTACTGACGCTCACTTTGGCACTAATGATGACAATCACTCCTATCCAAGCCGAGACAACGGAAGCTGACACGTTGCTGGTTAACGGCAACGTCTATACCGTCGATCCAGTTCGAAGTCGAGCAGAAGCGATTGCCATCACCAACGGCCGGATATCATATGTCGGCACTACTGCCGGTGCTCACAATATGGCTGGCAAAACAACCAAGGTCATAGACCTTCGCGGGAAGTTCGTCTTACCTGGATTTCACGATAGTCACGTGCATTTGATTGATGGCGGCGTTGAGATGATTCAATGCGACCTAAAAGAGTGCGAAACCGTCGAACAGATACTCGAATCAATTCGAAATTACGCCAAGAGCCATGGCCGAGCAGCCTGGGTCACCGGCGGCGGCTGGGGCCTGCCAATCTTCGGCGTCAACGGTCCAACCAAAGAAGTTTTGGATGCCGTGGTGAGTGAACGCCCCGTGTATTTAGAATCGCAAGACCACCATTCTGGTTGGGCAAATTCCCTTGCCTTAAGAAGAGCTGGAATTACAGCGCTGACCAAAGATCCTCAAGATGGTCGAATTGAAAGGCTTCCAAATGGCGAGCCGTCAGGCACATTAAGAGAATCAGCGATGGATCTGGTGCACAAAATAGTGCCGCCACTAAAAAGTGCAGACCGACTGAAAGGACTCGAATTAGCACAGAGCAAGGCGCTGGAGTTCGGTATCACATCCGTGTATGACGCCGCTTGCGATGAAAAACGCTTGTCTGCATATCGCAATTTCGAACAGCACAAGAGCCTCAATCTAGCTGTGACCGCAGCTTTGCGCTGTCGTCCGGAAAAGGACGAAAAGCAGGTCTTAGAATTTTCACGATGGCGAAGCAAGTACTCCGGCGAAAAGCTTCACGTCAATGCTGCGAAAATTTTTGCAGATGGTGTGATCGAAGCCAAAACTGCTGCTCTCTTGACCCCTTACGAGAAGACGTCCAGTTCGGGCGAGTTAAATTTCGAACCTGCCGCACTGACAAAACTGGTGAAAACGCTCGCCGACAACGACTTCCAAATTCACATCCACGCTATCGGTGATCGCGGCGTCCGAGCCAGTTTGGATGCACTTGAAGCAGCCAAAGACGTGGCCGACAAAAAGGATTTGCGCAATCACATTGCCCACCTGGAACTCGTCGATAAAAACGATTTGCCTCGATTCAGGCAACTTGGTGTAGTGGCAAACATCCAAGGTTTCTGGGCACAGCCGGACAAATATGTAACAGAGCTTACTGAACCATTCGTAGGACCAGAGCGCTCGGGCCGCCTGTATCCAATACGTAGTCTTGCAACAAGTGGTGCCACACTTGTCGGTGGTAGTGACTGGCCGGTAACTTCGCTCAATCCGCTCGATGCCATCGAAGTTGCAATCACCAGACGAGCAGTTGGCCAGACAAAAACCGCAAGCTGGCTTCCTGATCAAGCTGTCGATTTGCCGACCATGATTGGCGCTTACACAATCAACGGCGCAACCATTGCGCATAGAGAGCGCGATGCAGGCTCAATTGAAGTCGGGAAGTCCGCGGACATCATCGTGCTCAACCAAGATCTCTTCACGATTCCGCCGTCGTCAATTCACTTGACGAAGGTCGTCCTTACGTTAATCAAAGGCAAACCAGTCTTCACGGGTGCGGAATTCGATGGCACTCCGTGAGGCAATTGTCGTGAAATGACGAAATTCGGATTCTCTGCCATATCGGAGGGGGATCCTCCCATAGCCTAATTTGACTTCATCAAGCACCCTAGAACAACTCTAAAGACGTATAGTGTTCGGGCCGCCTCCGGCGGTCGCTAAGATAGGAGTCGATAAATGCCGCTACACAGCAACATGTTCGGTTGGGATTATGTCTGGAGAGATTTCGCTGACGGCCGGAAAGGCGAGGTTGTAACAGAAGACAACAAGCCGGATGGTGACATTCACGCCATTGTTGTACCGATCGGCTCCGGCGCAGTTCTCACTTTCACGCCGACATCCAGTGGCACATCAGCAGTCGTCGATTTCGAAGCGACGTCCGACTTCATCTTCAGCCTCTATCGTGAAAAACCGTTGCACCAAATAAGCAAAGCCTTCGGCATGCAGGACATCGTCCTTGGTGCCAAAGATTTCGACAGCCACTTTATCGTCAAGTCCAACAACGAAGCTGTGCTGCGGCAAATCATGATCGATGCAAAATTGCGAGATCTGATCCTGCAAGAAGAAACAGAAGACCTTCGCATTTTGCCAGCCGGCGCCGGATTCGATCCACGCTGGGTTGTGCGGGCTAACCACAGCGTGATTGCTTATTCGCGCCCAGTTTTGATCGATAAGTTGGATCACATGAATAACGTCTGCGAATTGTTGTGTGGCATAGCCTCACACCTTGAGCGCCTCGCTCTGAGTGCAAACGGCGCGCGACCGAATGGCGGAACCTTCGAAGCCAACGAAGATCAGCACACGTCCCGTAAACTACACAGCCCATTGCTTGATCGCAAGTAGAGGTCGCAGGAATGTTCAAGAAAAAATTGACGGAAGTTGCCATCGACACTTTCACCGAGTACCTGCAAGAACGCTTCGAAAAACTCAAGCAATTTGACCTTGACCAAGACGGGCAGAAAGATGTAGACCAGATCATCGAAATTCTCGGACGCTGCTCTGTTAAAGCCAAAGCCACGCTGGACTCCACTAACTTCTCCAATATAGCGGCAGGATTGGAGCAGGTAATAAACGGAGCATCACTGATCAAGAATTCGCTGGATCGGGAAACGTTGTCAGAACTGGGTGAAGAGCTCTCTATAGCATCTAAAAAACTGACCGTTCTGGGTAAATTGTCCATCCAATACATGAAAGAGAAAGGGCAAGAGCCGGAGTCACCTTAAGGTGACAAACTGCGTAATTTGACGATTGTCCTTTTCTGAGGCCTGGCCAATACTGTTGTTTGAGTATTGGATGCCTGCATGAAACCAAGTCTTAGCTTCGGTCAGATCTGGAATATGAATTTCGGCTTTCTGGGCATCCAGTTTGGCTGGGGTCTGCAGTTAGCAAACATGAGCGCCATCTATAGCAAGCTCGGCGCAAACCCTGATGCCATTCCCATCTTATGGCTGGCTGGTCCGGTCACCGGGCTGCTGATTCAACCGATCATCGGAGCCATGAGCGACCGCACCTGGTGCAGGCTCGGTCGGCGCCGGCCTTACTTCCTTGCCGGCGCGATTTTAGCCAGCATCGCGCTTTTCGTCATGCCAGAGTCACCCACCCTATTGTTCGCCGCAGCCTTGCTCTGGATCCTGGACGCTAGCATCAACATAAGCATGGAACCGTTTCGCGCATTCGTTGCAGATAAGTTGAACGATGATCAACGAACTTTCGGATTCATCATGCAGAGCTTTTTCATCGGCATCGGTGCCACGCTGGCAAACACTCTGCCCTTGGTGTTCCACAACATCGGTATCACGGGCGTGGCGGCAAATGGTGTTCCACTTACTGTTATTTACTCGTTCAAGATAGGCGCAGCAATGTTCCTTGCTTGCGTACTTTGGACCGTGTTCAGCTCCAGCGAGTATCCTCCCGAGGCAAAGGGCGAAGCAGATAGCTGCACCGCAAAATCGATTCCGGTTATCGTCAAAGAATTCTTCCTGGAGCTGTTCACGGCGGCGCGCGAGATGCCGACTACTATGAAGCAATTGGCTCCCGTGCAAATTTTCACTTGGCTCGGTCTTTTTTGTATGTGGATGTTCTTCGGGCTGGCAACGGCATATCATGTCTTCAAGGCCCCTAACCCGCAGTCAGAGCTCTTCGACAGAGGTATTGAATGGGCCGGGTGGTGCTTTGCGATCTATTCCATCGTGTGCTTTCTGGTGGCATTCATTCTTCCGAAACTGGCTAAAGTTCTCGGGAAAAAAGTCGTTCACAGTGCAGCTCTTTTTCTGGGCGGAATCAGCCTCATTTCCGTTTATTTCATCCATGACCCTGGCACCTTACAGCTTTCAATGATCGGAGTTGGTATAGCCTGGGCTTCCATACTCTCTATGCCTTATGCAATCCTTTCCACGTCGCTACCAGCAAACAGAATGGGACTGTACATGGGTCTATTCAACTTCTTCATAGTGATACCGGAAATAGTGGCATCGTTGGGATTCCAACCTTTAGTCAAATATGTGTTTCAGAACAATCCTGTCTATTTAGTCATGACGGGAGGAGCTTGCCTGCTGGTTGCGGCACTCTTAATCCATCGTGTTACAGAAGAAGAGCCGCAGGACAACAATGTCCCGACAGCAGGCGAGACGTTCGTGGGTAGTCATTGAAGTTTCGTTGCGCTCGAAAGTTAGGTTACTTGGCAATCTCTCTCAGGTACTGCAGAATTGGCCGTTCAAGCTCTAGAGGAGTCGTGTCCCCATGGCAACAGTGAAGATGTGGATTCGTCCATTCACCCGATTGCATAAGGTCCCCGTATTTCAACGGGTCTGGCTCTATTTGGCATTGATGGGGCTTTACACGCTTGCCGTAGACTTGCTCTCGGGGAATTTCCCGGTTGCCTTGTTCAAAGAAGCTGGAGCTGCTGGCGCGTGCGGTGGAATCGTCTTGGGTATCCTGCTCGTTTTCCGCACAAACTCTGCTTACGAACGATGGTGGGAAGGTCGCAAACTGTGGGGAGAACTCACGAACAACTCACGCAACCTATGCATGAAGATTCGATCGCTTGTTAATGTGCCTCATGCAGAGAAGATCCACTTCGCTGAGCTTATCATCTCATTTTCATATGCTCTCAAGCATCACTTAAGAGGCACAGATACCAGCGAACCGCTGCCTGGTGTTGGTGAGCTAACAGAAGAAGAATCAAAACATGTCCCGCTGCACATTGCCAAACGGATGTACGATATCATCGCAGACTGGCAGCAGCAGGGGCATTTAGACCAAAACACACTGCTGATCATAGACGTTCACGCCCGCTCATTCATGGACATCTGCGGCGGCTGCGAAAGAATCAAATCGAGCCCAATTGCCGTTTCGTATAGAGCATTCATGCGCCAGGGCATAGCGCTCAACTTGCTGGCATGGCCCTGGTATTTGACCCAATTATTCTCTGTTTGGTGGACAATCCCGCCTATGTTAATTGGGGCCTACTTCCTCATCGGTATCGAACTGATCGCCGAAGACATCGAGGAACCCTTCGGCAAGGAAGGGGATGATCTGCCACTCGACGACATCTGCGCAAACATCAAATCGACTGTCAATTCCATCTTCCAGATTCAGCGCAATCTAAAGTACACCACGACAATCTCAAAGCCGCGTACCGATCTGCTGAAAGACAAAGTGCATACCACTTAATCGGTCCTGTCTCCGCGTCAACATTGCGCGCTAATGGCTAGAATGATTTGATGCAAACCAAACAACCGTCAACAGCTAACAAGCTAGTGACTTTTTTGAGCGCCGAACGCAACATAGTGTTTGCCGTGGCGGTAATGGCGCTTGCCATCAGCGGCTTTACTATAGTCGCCGAAGAAACTATGGAAGGTGAAACTCTGCGCTTCGACAACGCAGTGCTTGCAGCCCTCCGTTCGCCAAGCAATCCTGCTGTGCCCATCGGACCAGATTGGTTGCTGCCAGCGGCGCAAGATATAACTGCACTGGGTGGCACAGCAGTCATTGTGCTTTTGATCTTATGCGTGTCCGGTTACTTCGTTCTACAGAAGAAAGTACACACTGCGATGTTTTTGATAACTTCGGTTGCAGGTGGCACAGCTGCAAACCTAATACTTAAGGAGTTTTTCAGTCGCCCAAGACCGAGTGCCGTGCCGCACCTGGCACATTTTCTCCACGCAAGCTTTCCCAGTGGACATACGATGATCTCCGCGATTGTCTATCTGACACTCGCCGCCATGCTGGCAAAATCTACAACCAGTCTCAGGCTAAAGTTCTACTTCTTGACCGTGGGTGTAACCATTTCGCTCTTGATTGGACTGAGCAGGCTCTTCCTTGGAGTTCACTACCCGACCGATGTACTGGCGGGATGGTGCGGGGCGTTAGCCTGGGCAGGCCTTACTTACCTTTTGGCAGCATGGCTACAGCGCCGCGGCAAGGTCGAGCATGAAACGGGCTAACATTTTTGTCCACAGATAAATCCGCTTATCTCGCGGCGTTACACTATTCGATTTCAAACAATTCCATCGAGCTACCGCGCCAGATCACTTGCCAGAAATTCGAGCCGCCGGGCAACACGACATCCGTAAGCTATTGCTGATTCTGCGCCAATTGCCACTGCCATGCGCTTTCCACAATAGTCGATAAGCTACTATGCTTCGGTTGCCAATTGAGCTTTTTCCGAATCTTTTGTGAGCTTGCTACTAGCA
>Ga0163151_10007325_pt1 | contig 12938 bp, 13 predicted proteins | sample OliLakLV19MP5IB2_FD_145596 | JGI IMG/M metagenome (GOLD analysis project Ga0163151, IMG submission 145596) | Freshwater microbial mat bacterial communities from Lake Vanda, McMurdo Dry Valleys, Antarctica - Oligotrophic Lake LV.19.MP5.IB-2 | ecosystem: Environmental > Aquatic > Freshwater >...
ATAATTTGGTGGAAAACGCCATCCGACCTGCCGCCATTGGTCGCAAAAATTATCTTTTTGCCGGCTCACACGAGTCTGCGCAGCGAACAGCCATGATTTATACCTTCTTCTCGGCTTGTAAACAATATCAAATTGACCCAGAAATCTGGCTGAATGATGTACTCAATCGAATCCAAGATTGCAAAATAACTGAACTCGAGCAACTGCTGCCGCAGTTCTGGAAACCGAAAGAGGAGGGAATCGGGTAGATGGGTATGGGGTTTGTCGTAGGCTTACCAGATGGCGATGTACTTAATGCCACTTGGGAGATAGACGCAGAAAAAAACAACTATATCGAGCTTGCCGAATTGAACACCGATGGTCGCATCGTGTCTGGAAAATTTGATGTTCACTTTAAGATGACTGTTCAAGGGAGCTGGGGTTATCTCCACTCGGAAAGGATAAATTTCAATGGCGGAAATTTTGTAGCGAGGCTTCCCGATTAAATAATGTGCTAACAACGGATGTGCGCCTATGCCACCTAAACGGGCGGCACAGCGCACATCCAACCGTTCTGCGCATATACAACAAATATAACCGCCACATTTTCAATATGTTAAGATGTCTACAATCATATTTTCACCAGCCATATAATTAAATCATGAGCAATTCAGCCCAATTTAAATCCCCCCAAAAGTCATTTGCCCCTTTGTTTCTAACTCAATTCCCCACTCTGTTCTTCATTTTTTGCTTCTGTTTTCCGATGATGGGGCAGGAAGAGCCGTTTTTCAAATGCCCCGGATATGTTTTTCCTATTCCTTTAGAAATCCCAGAAGAGGCACCATGTGACATCAACCCAAATTATCCTAATTTTGAATGTTTGTCAACTATTGCAATTGGCCAAGGGACTCCTTTCCATAAGGCTTCTGATATAGGGCCTTCTATTACTGGCAATGTATGCATCACGGGGAATTTCATCGTTGACGAGCCTTTTACATTTCAGGATGCAGTAGTCAGAATTTGGCCGGGGGTTGAAATATTAGTTAATGGCAATGCGGGCCCGTTCAATCCGGAGAATGGGCTTGTTATTGACAATTCTCAACTATTTTCATGTAAAGGGCTTTGGAAAGGGATCAGGATGAACTACCAAGCCTATGTAAACACCCGCAACAACTCTAAAATTGAGGATGCAGAAAAGGGGATCTATTCCTACTTACCTGGCAACCATCTGTTTATTCAGAACACAACCTTTAACCGAAATAGAATTGGTATTGAATTGGTTGGTGATGGGTTCTTAATCAATCCAAAGGTATGGACGTTTAGCGGGAATCAGTTCAATTGCACGGCACCACTCAAAGGAACGATAAACGAATTCACTTTTGCCGGAGTAAAACTTACAAATGCCTCTCTCTTAGCATTCCCAGCCTTATCCTTTGGTTGGTTTCGTGACCTACAGTATGGCATTTATGCAGTAGGTACCTGTAGCATTGGAACAAATAAGGTAGTATTTCAGCGCATCAAAAAAGACGGTATCTATCTTGAATCAGGATTCCTGACCTTGATGGATTCGGGATTCTTTTTCTGTGGCGAAAAAGGGATAAACATCAGCATGGCAAGGCTTGTCAATCTCAAGAATGTAAATTATTTCATCAATAATTCTATTCCACAAATCAATCCAATGAATAAAATCGGGGTTAATATCGCTAAAACCTCTCTAAATGCGTCCGTTACTGTAAACCATTTCGTCCTTAATGCAGACATGTCTGATCTTGGCACGACAATAACCGGTATTGGTATATCTGGCATCGGAGCTGGAACCAAAATTCGTGTTGATGGTGGAAGCGTTTTTAGCATCAAAGCAAACAGCTCTGTTGGAATTCGCTTGGGTGGTGTTTACCCAGAAAGTAGCTTAACAGAAGTTTGGGGTAACCGTTTTCGCATTTCAAACTTTGTGCCAGTACTGAACTATGGTACACCAATTGGCATTTTGGTTGAAAACGGCGATAAAAACAACCTTTCCATCATAGGGAACACTTTTACAGCCTACTCACCTGTAATTATGCCGAATTCTATTGCAGAGTTGCAGTTCGGCCAAGGAATTGTGTTAGGAACAAATATAACCGGAAAAAACAATGAAGTATCAACTAATGCTTTTAATGATGAGGTGCAGACGCTACATGATGCAATATACGTGAACGGGTTTCAAAATATGAAATATTGCTCCAAAACGCTTTCCGGTTCTGGGCACAAAACTTATGGGTTTAATTTTAAAGGAACCTGCACAGGAACAGACTTGGTGGGCAACATCCTTAACTTTGGAGGTGGCGAATTTCCAGCCTTCTCGAGCGAGGCTTTGCTCATACAAAGCGGAACAATGATTGGAACTCAATCAAATAGGGGAAATGAATGGCACAATTTCTTGGGCTCAGAGCCATTGCGCCATGCCAGATGCAATGCCCTTCCTGCAGATAACAAAATCATTGTTCATACCCAACAGTCCACATGTGCAGATGAAATCGCCCCTTGCTTTTTTAAGTACCACCCAAAAAAAATTGTCCCTGATGACAACAATGAGTTTTTTGATATTGATCCCACAGGCAGTCCTGTGGAAGGCTGTGTAGGCGGGTCAGGAACAGATGGATTGGACAGGAAAATCGCTCAAGGGTCGTTTGTTCCTTCTAATGACGATCCTGCCCAAGCCTGGGTTTTGGAGCGTTATCTCTACCAAAAATTTAAGGACAACCCAACGTTTGTCAGTGAGCACTTTTCGTTCCCCTCTTTTATGAGCAGCAAAGCGAACAGTTCTGTGGGAAGGTTCTATGAAATCTACAAAAGCATCCAAAACGCCCTTCGGCCCGATGAAAGCCTAAGCGCACAAAGCCTGCAAGCATTGGCAGATAACCGTATTCTGATCGAATCTTTGGCCCTGCTGGACGAACAGATTGAAACGATTGGCAATGGAAGCCAGATGCAAACTCTGTACCAGACCAAGCAGGGGCTGCTGGATCAGATCGGGACTAGGCAATCCACTTATAATGCACTAAATACAACCTATCAAATCCAAACCGTTGCAAACTTACAAACGGCCTACGCGCTAAATGCGGGCACAACAACCGCGCACCCCTACGAAGTCAACGAGAAAACGGTCAATCAAATCTACCTCCTTTCCCTTATGCAACAGGGCGGCGAACTGACAGAAAGCCAAGTGCTGACGCTTCAGGCAATTGCATTGCAAGACCCAAAACAAGGCGGCCCAGCCGTTTATGCTGCGCTCGGGTTACTGCCAGAATGTGCAAAATTCGAGATTCCGCAAGCTTATTCTACCTCAGATGAAGAACTCTTGCTAGAATGGCCTGAGCTTACTCAAAGGAACAAACAGATATTTACTCACCTTGTAGACAGCAAAGTAATAGTCGCACCTAACCCTGCACATTCATCTTTTACTGTTCGAGGGCCTTGGGAAACTTCGGGGCGATTGTCCCTCATAAACCTTCAAGGGCGGCTTGTGCTAAGCCAAGATTTCTCAGGGAAAGAAGTCACGGTAGCACTCGACCCAAGCATCCTATCAGGTATTTACGTCCTCAAGATTTTCATGGACGATGGCTACTCGCATATTGAAAGACTGGCTATCCAGCCTAATTAATTTTTTTCACCGAGGCTGTTCCTGCACAAGGGGCAGCCTCATTTTTGTTCCTGGCTATGCAAGCTGTATCAATATTCACATCATTCTTTCTTTTTCTCTGCTCTTTTGAAACATCCGCCCAAAACAAAAGAGACTACCAGTGGATTATTGGAGGTTACTCGTCTGGCGAGGGTATCTTTTTAGACTTTAACCACAACCTAGTAAATATTGAATTTGGACAAACAGGGATAAAAATGGAAGGCTCCAACACAAGCATGAGCAATGAAAATGGGAACTTTTTATTTGCTTCAAACGGCTGTAAAGTGGTCAATGCAAAAAAACAAATCATGGAAAATGGGGACGGCATAAACCCTGGCATTATAGGAGATTTTTATTGCCCTTTTGGTGGCAGCCCACTCATACAAGGAGTTATCGCCATCCCATCGCCAGAAGGGGACAGCCTGTACTATGTTTTCAATCTTGACTACGATCAGCCTTATGTATTTGACACAATGTTTTATGGGGTGGCTCCACAGCGGCTTTACTATCAAAAAATCGACATGACGCATGATTCAGGCTATGGTGCCATAGTGTTGAAAAATCAAATTGCTATACTTGACACTTTTGCAAGAGGTTATATCAAAGCAGTACGGCATGCCAATGGGAAAGACTGGTGGATTATCGTTCCAAAATCACACAGTAACTGCTACTTCCTTGTGCCGATCACCTCCGAAGGCGTTCAACCAGCCCAACTCAAGTGTTCAGGAAAAGTCTGGACGGACGATGACTCCGGAGGGCAGGCGGTCTTCACGCCTGACGGCAAAAAGTACATTCGCTTTAATTGGTGGAACGGCCTGAACATCTTTAACTTCAACACGGCTACAGGAGACCTGTCCAACCCAATTGACATCATGTTTCCAAATGATACAATCAACTATGTTGGTGGGGCAGCCGTTTCGTCTAACTCCAGATATTTGTATGTATGCGCCAGAAAAAAAGTCTATCAGTTCGACCTGCAAGCACCCAATGTAGAAGACAGTAAGGTGCTGGTGGCAGTATACGATGGCTATCAGAACCCAAATTCCACGATTTTTTACCTTGCGGCTCTCGCTCCAGATAGCAAAATCTACATCTCCAGCACGAGCAGCACCCTGAACCTGCACGTCATTAACAAGCCCAACTGCCCGGGGCTGAGTTGTGAACTGGAACAGCACGGAGTGGTGCTTCCGGCTTATAATTTTGCTACCATACCCAATATGCCACATTACGGCATATCTAATGACAACTGTGACAGCACAAGCAACACAGATGCAGAGCTTGCTGACCACCCAGTTTTAGTTTATCCCAACCCCACAAAAAGGACGGTTTGGATAAATTTAAAAGCCATTGAAGGCGGAGAATACGAAATGAAAATTTGCAATATTACAGGACAACTGGTGTTCTCTACTACATTAATCCAGCCATTAAGCAACATAGATATTTCCCAACTTAAGAACGGAGCTTATTATTATAGCATCAAAGGTGGAAGTAATAGGGCGAATGGCATAATACTAAAAATAGAATAGGTGCGCAGAACAATCCACTACCTATCATGCCTCCTAAACGTCGGCACGTCGGCAGTGGTAACGTTAGTGCCAATAATAGGGGTCTTTTGATCAGTCTCCGCTTTTGGCGCGGGCCCACTTTTGTTTGGCATCGGGTTGGCTCTCAGGGCAGTCGGCAAGTGGCGCGCAACAGCTTGTCCACGTTGACTTTTCTCAGTCCCTGCCTGGCGGCTCGAGCGACTGCCCTTCCGCCGAGAGTTTGGTTCTACTGCTTGGGCACGTAAAAAGGGCCTTTGCTCGGTGAGGGGGAAAGTGGGCTGTTTATGGCTGGTGCGGGTTTCTTAGCGGTGGATTGTGCAGGGCATCCGCCCGGAAGATTCCGCTTCGGGCCTGGGAAATAGCCCGGCGTGATGCCGCCGCGACATGGATATTAAATTGATTTTCAACGGCTTTTGAGGATTGTGGACATTTTAGCGGTAGATCGCTCAGAGCATTCGCCCTCAAACCCCCGCTTAGACTTGGATAATCACCGATTTGTCAATATCTTTGGGGTCTAACTAAATGTTTATCATGACCATCGAACGCACGGCAGATGCCATCATCGTGAAACTGCCAACGAATATTAACATCGAGGAGATTCAGCGTTTTTTGAACTACCTCCGGTACAAAGAAATTGTTGCCAAGAGCAAGGCGACCCAAGAGGATGTTGACAAACTCGCCAGAGAGGTCAACAAAAGCTGGTGGGAGAAAAATAAACATCGTTTTCTACCAGGAGAATGAAAGTTGTAGTGGACAGCAATATAGTGTTTAGTGCTATGCTCAACCCAGAAAGTAGCATTGGCGACATTATCTTGAACTCACAGGATACATTTACATTTTACGGCTGTGAATATTTAAGGGAAGAGATCAATGACCATAAAGATAAGATAATCAAGATAGCTGGCTACGACGAGCACGAATATGGCGAAGTGGAGTTTTTAGTTTACAAACAGGTTGATTTCTTTTCGGAAAGTACAATTCCTTTTGAATTTTGGCAGAAAGCCGCTGACCTTGTTAGGGACGTAGATATGGACGACATCTCCCATGTTGCACTGAGTTTATTCCTCGGCATCAAACTTTGGACAGGAGATAAACTGCTCATTGGTGGATTGGCCCAAAAAGGTTTCAAAAATATCGTCACGACCAAAGAGATATTACAACTGCGACGTGTAATCTAAAGATAATAATGGTGCTAACTCTGCGTGGCTGTCAACCGCATGCTATACGCGGCGGTGTGACAGCCACGCCCACGTTGGGCAAAATGATATTAATAATAAATATTCAATTAAATTTTATATAACGTCAACGAAACATGGTCGTTAGTACCATACCGAGGAGGCAAAAAACTTGCGCAAAGGTCACATTTATAAAATCAAGTATTGGTGGCGGCCAAAATATCAGTTGTGGCAAACCCTGAAATTCATCAGGATTTGCCGTATTTTTGTATAAAATTTGGTTATGCAGTTCGTAGATATCAAAAACGACATCGCTTTTCGGAAAATTTTCGGCAACGAAAACAAGAAAATCATCCTCATCTCCTTCCTCAATGCCGTGATGAAGTTGGAAGGCAGTAGCCGTATTGCCGACGTGGAGATACTCAATCCTTACCAACTGCCGATTATCAAAAACTTGAAAGCATCTATAATTGACGTGAAGGCTAGGGATAAAAGAGGCAAAGCGTACATCATCGAGATGCAAGTTGCCGAGCCTGACGGTTTGGACAAGCGGTTGCTTTATTATGCCAGCAAGGAATATTCTCAGCAGATTGAAAGTGGCGAACAATACCCAAAACTGGGACCAGTCATTTTCATCGGCATATTCGATTTCCCTTTCACGCCTGGGACAAAATACCTTTCACATCATGCGGTATGCGACATCGAAAACGGAGACAGGGTTATCAAGGATATGGACTTCTATTTTATAGAATTGCCGAAATTCAACCAGCCGCTTGCAAGCCTTACGGAGCTTACCGACAAATGGATATATTTCATCAAGGAGGCTGAAAGCCTGACGGTGATTCCAGATAACGTGGACGATGAAGGATTAAAAGAAGCATATCACGACGCGAACAAGCATTCCTGGGAAAAAGAAGAATTGGAAGCGTATGACTATTCTGCAATGCGGGAGCAAGATGAACGGGGGAAGATTGAGTTGGCGGAGAAAAAGGGTGAATCTAAAAAAGAGACTGAGACAGTTATTAAACTTCATGTGAAAGGGAGATCCGATGAAGAAATATCTGACTTGCTTGACATTCCAATTGAGCGTGTTAGAGAAATAATCAAACAATATTAATATGTAAATCGCCCAACTATGCACTACTTTTCATAGCCGGCTAAGCGCGGCTACATCAGCAGCACACACGTTGGGCGAAATTGGAATACCAAATACCCTATCATTGGCCCCAAATCACAAACTTTAAACATTCTGTTGTATCTTTTGCTCCTGCCCTTCAAATCCCGTAATTTTGCTCTAAAAACAGGATTATGCAGTTCGCAGATATAAAAAACGACATCGCTTTTCGGAAGATTTTCGGCAACGAGCAGAAAACGGCTCCGCTCATCTCCTTTTTGAACGCTTCTTTGGAGCTGGAGGGGGAACATCAGGTGGTCAGCGTCTCCATAGCCAACCCATACCAGTTTCCACGCATCGCCGGAGAAAAAGCGACCTTTGTTGACGTTCGGGCAACCGATCAGTCTGGAAGAAAGTTTGTGGTGGAAATGCAGGTGGCGGACAAAACCGGGTTCGATAAGCGGGTACAGTATTACATCTCACGGGATTATTCCATGCAGATAGACAAAAGGGAGGACTATCCACTATTGCATCCTGCTTACTTTATTGGGATATTGGACTTCCCTTTCGGTACAGATTCAGACTACCACACTCGACACTTGATATTGAAAAAGGCCACTAACGAGCATCTGCTGAAAGACATTCAATTCTCTTTCATCGAATTGCCCAAATTCACCAAAGGAATGTATGAACTGGATACGGCGATTGATAAGTGGACTTATTTCATCAAGCATTCGGAAGAACTACACGTTATCCCTGATTTTGCGAATGAAGATGAAGGTTTGAAAACTGCTTTTATAGAAGCGGATAAATATCAATGGAGCAAAGAAGAGTTAAAGGCTTATGATAATGTGACTATTAAAGAGCAGGATGAACGAGGGGAGAAGGAGATGATAGCGCAAAAAGCGATGGTAGAAGGGGAAGAAAAGAAGGAGGTTGAATTGATTCTCGAAATGGATAAAGAAGGTTTTACTATTCCCCAGATTGCGAGGGTAACAAAAAAGAGCGAAGACGAAATCATGCAAATCCTTGAAAAACATAGAAATAAATAAGAATCGCCCAACTTTGCACTCCCTATCATGCCTCCTAAACGTCGGTACGGTCGGCAGTGGTAACGAAAGCACCAATTAGAAGATAAAACATACTCCCAAACAATAAATTCATATTGACATCAAAAACTTTGAAACTGACTGCAGGAAACGAACAGACGAAACATTACTTATGGTACAACAGAAACTCAAACTATCATCCGAACTCGACCAGACATTAAAGGGCTGTGATGAAATTTGGGTTGCCGTTGCTTTAATTTCTGACAGCGGTTTCAAATATATTCAAGACAATATTGGCAAGACCGCTAAACAAAATTTTTTGGTTGGTATCGGATTACCAACCTCACCAAAAGTTTTATCACAACTAAAGGACAATGAAGGCAACGGACTTTTTCAAAGCAAAATTTATCACAAGCCCAATATACTTTTTCATCCTAAAGTTTATCTAATTAGAACAGGAAATAAACTCATAGCGTATGTTGGTTCTGGCAATTGCACAGACGGAGGATTTGATAAAAATTTAGAGTTAAGCGTAAAGACAGACGAACAAGAATTTTGTAATGGGTTGCTGACTTGGTTCAATAATCTTTTCAAATTTGGCATTGCAATCACTGACGACTTTTTACAATCGTATTCTCTTCTCTTCGAAAGGCGGACTGAACGAATGGAGCAAGATAAAAGTGAGTTGAAAAATATTTTTCCAGACAACAATTCAAAAATCAATCTTGACGAAATTGATTTTACAAATCAGTTTTTTAAGAAGGAACATTATGCTGCTTTTGAAGGGACAAAACCTTGGTTAATGACAGATACGGTAAATCAAGAACGCATCAATGTAAAAAACAAATTTTTCAAACTTCACGACATACTCTATCCAAAAATTCAAGCACAAAAATGGGACTTGCACAAGCACTATGTTTTTGAAGACACTGTTTCATCGGCAGTCCATGGACAATATACAAGTTCAGAGCTTGGCGGCATTTGGCTTCATTACGGTAGAGACAAAGATGACATCAAAATTTTTGGTGAGAAAGAAACTCCGCTTGATTTTATGCGACTTCAAGTAATTATTCATAAAGACAACATTGGAGTTTGGAACCGTATTGGCAAAGATTTGGGTAGCAGAATTGACAGAGATTACTTCAAAAGTAAAATGCGTAGTGACAGCATTTACAAGCAATTTTTTTTCTCGCTCATCAACAATCTTCCTGATAATTTTTTTATTCGGCTTAACAACCAACTCAAATATGTACGGGAGTTTACAACCGAACAACAACTAACTGATTTCGTTTTACAAGATAACATGAGATTTTATTTCATCATCGGTATTGAGTTTTCGCCAGACGAAATAAAACTATCGGAAAGTAACATCGTGAACACAGTCATTGAGAACTTTGGACACCTCTATCCAACATATGACTTAATGAAGTATAAATTGAATTGGAGCGACAGCAGTTTATCCTGGCGGGGAACAGTTAGGGCACCCGCCTGAGCGACCACACTTCGAGCTTGGTAAATAACCCGCTGCGACAGATATAAAATATTGATTTTCATCGGCTTTTGGGGACAGTGGGCAGGCAAGGCAGCGGATAGTTCGGGCATCCGCCCGCAAAACGCAGCTTCGGGTCTGGGAAATAGCCCGTCGCTTCAGCCGCCGCGACATGGATATAATATTGATTTTCACTGGCTTTTGAGGATTGTGGACAGGTTGGCGGCAGACAGTTCGGGGCATTCGCCCGCAACATCCCGCTTCTGGTTTGGCAGATAACCTGACGCGACGGCACATATAAAATGTTAATTTCCCCGTACTTTTGAGGTGAAGATGAACAAGCGGCACATATGTTTTGACACTTGCCTTTTGAGGGCGGTAATTCAAGAAGCAAAATAAATTTTTAATCATCTCATAATCAGCAATTTAACTCGATTTGGATAAGCCAAATGATTTGATCTTTGTTATTTTGAGACAAAATGAAATATTATGGTCTTAGAAAGAACAGCAAGCGAAGTGATTATACGCCTTCCCGGAAATATCAACTGGGAAGAACTGGAACTTATGCTCAAGTTCATCCGGTATAGAGAAAGGGTTGCAAAGAGCAAAGCCAAGCAAGAGGATATTGACCGGCTTGCTTCGGATGTGAACAAGCAATGGTGGGCAGAGAACAAACATCGTTTTCTTAAACCGGAATGAAAATCATTGTTGATACAAACGTCATTTTCAGTGCCATTTTATCTTCATCCGGTAAAATTGGTCAGATTCTGATCTATGGACATAAGCAATTTGAGTTTTACGCACCGAACCTTGTCAAGGTCGAAATAAAAAGGCACCGGGATAAGATGATTCAACTCGGTGAATTGACAGATTCAGACTTTGAGGATAACCGTGATGACATATTTAGTTGCATTACCTTCATCTCTGAAGAACAAATACCATACGAATATTGGCAAGACGCTATCCCGCTTGTGCGTGACACCGATATGGATGACATCGCCTTTGTCGTTCTTGCTGAATACCTTGACGCTCAGTTGTGGACTGGTGACAAAAAGTTGCTTAAAGGGCTAATCAATATGGGGTTTAGGAAGGGCGTAACAACCGATGAGGTATATGCCATGCTTCAAAGCAATGATAATGAGTGATAAATTTATAATTATAACATAATCAATAACTTACCCTACTCCAAATAAGCCACTCGTGACACCGGATAAATAATAATGGTGCCAACAATGCATGGTCTCACATAGCCGACTAAGCGCGGCCACTTAGCCCACGCCCACGGTGGCAAAAGGAACGATGAAATAAATACTGGTTCCCTCATTTTCCGGCCTCATATTTTCACCCTGAAATGAATCTTGGTGGCTGGGGCTGATACAAACAAAAAGTGTTTAAAAACACGGCAAGGAAAATCCCCTTACGCGCAATTTTCTGTATTTTTGCCCCCAAAAGATCATTCCATGGCGCTCCAGGACAAATATATCAATCCTTTTACGGATTTCGGATTCAAGAAATTGTTTGGCTCAGAGCCGAACAAAGACTTGTTGATTGACTTTTTGAATCAGGTTTTGCCTGGAAAACACCGGATCAAAGACCTTTCTTACGCCAGCACAGAGAAACTCGGTAACACGGAAACAGATCGAAAAGCCATTTTTGACCTGTATTGCATTGGAGAAAATGGCGAACGCTTTATTGTGGAAATGCAAAAGGCCAAACAGAATTTTTTCAAAGACCGGAGCGTATATTACTCCTCGTTCCCAATCCAGGAACAAGCAAAGAAAGGCGACTGGAATTACCAATTGGCCGCTGTGTACATGGTGGGGATTCTTGATTTCACTTTTTCAGAAGACGAAGCGGAGCAAGAAGTGCGCCATGAGGTGCAATTGAAAGATCAGAAGTGCCGGGTGTTCTACGACAAGTTGACATACATCTACTTAGAAATGCCCAACTTCAACAAAACGGAGGAAGGTTTGCAAAGCAATTTCGACAAGTGGATGTACGTCCTGCAACAATTACCCTATTTGCAAAACCGGCCACAGGCATTAAAAGATCGGGTATTTCAAAAACTATTCGAGGCAGCCGAGATAGCCAAATTTACGCCCGATGAAAAAAACAAATACGAGGAGAGCTTGAAGTACTACCGCGATTTAAAAAACGTGGTGGATACTTCATTCGATGAGGGTAAAGCAGAGCGAAGTGTGGAAATTGCCCGTCAAATGAAGTCGAAAGGTATGGATGTTAACCTAATATCAGAAATAACTGGGTTAACAATAGATGAGATAGAAAAAATATAATGAAATGCCACTTTCTATGCACTACCTCTCATAGCCGACTAAGCGCGGCCATGTCGGCAGTGCAGCAGAGATTGTGAAATAAATCACCCCGCCCGTTTTGACACCCCGAAAACCAAGCTATCTTTGACCTGGCGACCTAAACCCCACCCCGCCCATGCCGAGAAAAACTGGCCTTTCCAGACTCCAATACGACCTTTTCGCTGCCCCTCTCGAGGACATGATCGCCCCGGACAACCCCGTCAGGGTCGTGGACGCTTTCGTGGACAGCCTCGACCTGGAGGCGTTAGGCTTCCGCGCCGTGCGCCCGCAACTACGCGGCACTTCTTAATTCGGCCCGGACATCCTGCTCAAAATCTACTTCTACTTCTACGGCTACCTCAACCGTGTCCGTTCCTCCCGGAGGCTGGAAGCCGAGTGCCGTCGAAACGTCGAGGTGATGTGGCTCACCGAACGACAAACGCCTTCTTACCACACCATTTCCACATTCCGCACCTTGCAAGAAAAGGACACGGCGGACAAGGTCACGCTCTGCCACCGCAAAGCCCTCAAGAACGTTTTCAAGGCATTCAACCTCTTTTTGGGCCGCATGGGGATGTTCGGGAAGGAGACCGTCGCCATTGACGGGACCAAGAT
>Ga0163151_10007327_pt1 | contig 12936 bp, 13 predicted proteins | sample OliLakLV19MP5IB2_FD_145596 | JGI IMG/M metagenome (GOLD analysis project Ga0163151, IMG submission 145596) | Freshwater microbial mat bacterial communities from Lake Vanda, McMurdo Dry Valleys, Antarctica - Oligotrophic Lake LV.19.MP5.IB-2 | ecosystem: Environmental > Aquatic > Freshwater >...
GACGAGGGGTGAGGGGTTTGAACACAATTCGACAGTCTGACTTCGCTTACAGATTTTCCCTCGCCCCTCGCCCCTCGCCCCTCGTCGATCAGCTCTCGAAGAAGTTGATCGACGGAACGACCTTCTCCCGCGGCACCAGCGAGGACCAGACCCCGATGATCTCGCGGGTGCGGTCCTGGTGCGGGACGCGTTTGCCGGTCATGCCGACGCCTGAGACGGCCATGCCGTCGACTTCGCGGCCAACCTTGATGGCCTCCTCGCGGGTTTTCGTGCGGGCCGCAACGCGAACGGCGATCTCGTAGGGTTCCGGAGCATCCTTCGGCGTCATCGCGCCGTGGATCGCATTCAGGCCGAGGAAGTCGATGCGGATTTCCTCGGCGTCGAGCTTAACGATCTTGAACCGCTCTTCGAGGATTTTCTTCGCCAATTGCGCACGGCGCAGCGCGCCGGGCCCGGCATAGAAGAACATGTCCTCGCCGATGAAGCCTTCGGTGCAGCCGATGGACACCTTGAGGGTCGGCGTGCGCGGCTTGCCGGAGAGATTAGTCACGCGTACCCGATCCGGGCCGATTTGTTCCAGGTTCGCGGTGGTGAAATCCACCACCACGTCCGGCGTCAGGTAATTGGCCGGATCGTGGACTTCGTACAGCAGTTGCTCCTTCACCGTCATCAGGTTCACCGTGCCGCCGCTGCCGGCCACTTTGGTGATCACCGCGGAACCGTCTTCCTCGACTTCGGCAATCGGAAATGCAAGGTTCCAGGGTTCCGGGACGTCTTTGAAGCCCGGATCGGAGAAATAGCCGCCGGTGACCTGGGCGCCGCATTCCAGCAGGTGCCCCAGCCCATTGCCGCGGCCGAGGCGCAGGTGGTCGAGCGCATCCCAGCCGAATTCGTACATCATCGGCGCCATGAAAATGGAAGGATCGGAAACGCGTCCGGAGACGACGATGTGTGCGCCCTGTTTGAGTGCGGCGACGATGGGCTCGGCGCCGAGGTAGGCCTCCGCCGATACCAGGCTGTCGGCCAGCGTCGACGTCGGTTTGCCGTTCTCGAGGATCGTGTCGGTGAGCTGCAGCACGCGATCCGTAATGAGGCTGCCGTTGACCGATGCGACCTTGACGCCTTTTGCGCCCAGTTGCCGGAGCCAGTGCACGATGCGCTCGGCCGCGCCGTCGGGATTGATCCAGCCCTGGTTGGTGACGATTTTGGTGCCGCGCTTCAGGCAGGCGGGCAGGACGGCCTGCATGCGGTCATCGAGGTAAGTGTCGTAGCCCGGGAAGGAAGGGTCGCGGCGCTTGCGCACCTGCGCGGCGGAAATGGTGGCTTCCGCCATGGTTTCAAAGCAGAGGTAATCGAGATTTCCCTGCTCGGCATTGAGGCGGGCGGGCTCGATGCGATCGCCCCACCAGGCCGAGCCGGCGCCGACGCGAAGCGACTTTTTCACTGGCTGACTACCTGCGGTCTGGCCTGCATTTTCTCCTCCTTTTTGCCGCTTTTTTATGACAGCGATACTGGATTGTCAGCGGAATCCCGTCAATCCGCGTTCATTCCGAGAACTGGAACGGGTTGTAATCAAACTTGTTAGGTCATTGAAGAATATACAGTAAGCAAGATCGGCAAATTCCACTGGCCAGAACAAATTCTTGACAAACCTGACTTCCGGCAACGAAGATTCCCATAGAACCCGTCTGAAACGGGCCTGCTTTTGGAGGAGGAGAGACCATCCATGAAGACGCTGCCTGCCGCGCGCAATGCGCGGTTATTTGCCATCGTACTGGCGGCCTGTACAAGCGCCGCGTCCGCCGAAGATCCGATCCGCATCGGCTGGCTGTCGTCTCTCACCGGTGCGCTCTCCTCCGCGGCGATTGCGGAAAACCAGGGTGTCCAGTTCGCCGTCGATGAAATCAACGCCGCCGGCGGCATCAATGGCCGCAAGCTCGAACTGATCACGCGCGATACCGGCGGCGAGCCGACCAAGGCCGTCAACTTCGCCAAGCAGCTCGCTTTCGTCGACAAGGTCGACATCATCATCGGGCCGGTCAATTCCGGCGAATCGCTCGCCACTGTGCCGATCGTTGCGAAGGCCGGCATTCCCAACCTCATCATCGGCAGCATCGACGAACTCACCGATGCGCAGAAATTTCCGCGCGCGTTCCGCGCCATCAATACCAATACCCAGTGGATCGAAGGCGCCAACGAGTACGCGATCAAGGTATTGAAGAAGAAAAAAATCGCGATCATCGGCGACACCTCGGGCTACGGCACCGCGAGCGCCAGATCGGCCCAGGCACTGCTGGAGAAAGCCGGCATCAAACCGGTTTTTTCGGTGCTGGTGGATCCGAACAAGACCGACCTGACCGACGAAATGACCAAGGCCAAAGCCGCCGGCGCCGATGTGCTGATGCCCTGGTCCGCGGCGACAGGATTGCTGGCGCGCCTGCTGAACGCACGCGGGGACATGGGCTGGGACGTAACCATCGTCGGCCACCCCGCGCTGATGGCGCCCCCCGTGAAGCCGCTGCTCAACAAGCCCGAATACTGGCGCGATGCTTTTGCCGCAGGCTATCTCAGCACGACTTATGACGCGAAGGGCAAGCTGCCCCCGCGAACCCTGGCGCTGATGGAAAAGATCCGGCCCAAGCTCGGCAAGGGCGGCGAGATCGACTTCATGTTCTGGTGGGTCGCGCTTGGCTACGACACGGTGAAAATTGTCGAGCATGCGGTCAAGACCGCCGGTTCCACCGATCCCGCTGCGATCCAGAAAGCACTGGAAGGGACGAAGGATCTGCCGGGCGTTTACGCCACGTATTCATGGAGCGCGCAGAACCGAAACGGCTTCCCGGACCACAACATCGTGGTGAACATCGCGGGCAGCTTCAAGGACGGGTCTTACGCGGCGGCGCCCGTGCGCTAGCGCGAGGGACTAGGGGCTAGGGACTAGGGGCTAGGGGAACGGCATGATCGAAAGCTACCGTGACCTGACGGTCTGGAAAAAGGCAATGGACCTGGCGGAAATGGTCTTCGTTCTGACATCCAGGTTTCCTAAGGAGCAGAGGTACGGACTGAGTGCCCAGATGCAACGGTCCGCGAATTCCGTTCCGTCCAATATCGCGGAAGGCCACGCCAGGGATTTCACAAAGGAATACCTGTATCACCTTTCGGTTTCACTTGGCTCGATAGCGGAAATGGAGACGCAACTTATTTTGTGCGGTCGATTGAAATTATTGTCCGAAGACGAGGTAACGAAGGCGCTAGGTCTGGCCGATGAAATCGGAAAAATGATTCGTGGCATTCAGCGTAGTTTAAAAGAAAAACTGAACTAGAATTTTCCTAGCCCCTAGCCCCTAGCCCCTAGCCCCTCAAGATGCTGATCGCCCTCATCACCGGCCTCGCCACGGGCGCCTTGTACGCCTCCGCCGCGCTGGTCTACAACGTGATGTTCTCCACGTCGAAAGTGCTGTCGGTGACTACCGGCCACATTTCGATGCTGGGCGGCGTGTTCGGGGCTTGGTTCATCTCGACGCTCGGCTGGCCCATCCCATTTGCCCTGCTGGGTTCGATCGTCGTCGGGGCCATATTTGGCCTGCTGACCGATTTCATCGCCATCCGCCGGGTGCTGGCTCGTAGTGATGAGCACCTCTGGCTGTTGTCCACGCTGGCGCTGGCGACCATGGTCCAGCAGGCGGCGGGACTGTGGTGGGGCACCGAACCCAAGCCCTTTCCGCGACTGCTCCCGCAGGACTTTTCGGCGGGACTGGCCGACCAGAAATACTGGTTGCCGGTCGCCATCGCGATTCTCATGGCAGTCGCGCTGGAGATGTTCTATCGGCGGACGCTCTACGGAAAGCTGTTCGTCGCCATGTCGGAAGACGCCTTCGCGGCGCGCGCACGCGGGATTCCGACCGAACGCATACGCGCCATGTCCTATGTGATTGCCGGCGCGATGGGCGGCCTGGCGGGCTTCGCCGCCGGACAGCTTACCTTCGCCTATTTCGCGCTCGGACTGACGCTTACCCTGAACGGATTCATTGCCCTGGCGGTGGGCGGGTTGGGCAGCAACGTCGGCGCGCTGGTCGGCGGCGCGGCGCTCGGCATCCTCAGTGCGGTCGCCACCTACTATGTCGGCGGCGAATACCACCAGACCATTTCCGTTGGACTGCTGATGTTGGTGCTGCTCCTGAAGCCTGCGGGGCTGTTCGGCAGCCAGAGCGTGAGGCCGGTATGAGACTTTCAAAGAGAAAAACATTCACCGCAAAGGACGCCAAGTACGCCAAGGATAACCAGGGAGAGACAAACCGCGGCGGGACGAAGCCATGCCAAACGGTTCGGGGCCACGAGACGCGTTTGTATCTTGCCTCGCCTATGAACTTCCTTCGCGTCCTTGGCGTACTTTGCGGTGAGTGCCTTTGGAATCTTGCATCCCGGCGGGCTGCCTCTACCCACGGCGAATTGTGATGCACCTTTCCAGGAAATCAATATCCATCCTGATCGTTATGGCAGCGCTGATCACGTTGCCCTGGTGGTCGGGCGATCTCTACAAGTTGCACCTGGCCGCGCTGATCGGTGCCTACTGGGTGCTGATCGGCGGACTCAATCTTGTCGTCGGCTACTCCGGCCAGTTGTCCATCGGCCACGTCGGCCTTCTGGCGATCGGCGCTTACTGCTTCACGATCCTCGCCGGCACGCATGGCGTGCATCCGGCACTTGCCCTGGCTGCTGCCGGTGGGCTGTGCGGTTTGTGCGGCCTGCTGCTCGGATTGCCGTCCTTGCGCCTGCCGGGCTTCTATTTCGCCATGGCCACGCTGGCCTTTGCGCTGATCGTCACCGAAATCACGCTGGCCCAGGGGGAGCTCACGGGCGGCGGCATCGGTCTTGCGGTACCGGGCTTCCCGGCACCGTTCGACACGCCGCAGGGGAGTTATTGGCTCATCCTGGCCATTGCGGCCCTGGTGACCTGGCTGACATGGAATGTCGCGCGCTTCACCTGGGGCCGCGGCCTGATCGCGATCCGTGACAGCGTCGTCACCGCGCAGGCCGTCGGCGTGCCGGTGTTCCGCGCCAAGCTCACGGTGTTCGTCGCCAGCGGCGTAACGGCCGGCGTGGCCGGCGCGCTGTTCGCCGTGTTGCAGAGCTATATCACGCCGGACACGTTCATTTTCGAACTGGGACTGTTCTTCTTCGTCTGTATCATCATCGGCGGGCGCGGGCACATCCTCGGTCCGCTGCTCGGCACCGTGGTGCTGACGGCCCTGCCGGAACTGGTTTCGCCGCTGGCGCGGCTGGGCACCTTCTTCTATGGCTTGCTGCTGCTGGTCGTCGTGCTGCTGGTGCCGGAAGGCATCGGCCGGGTATTCGAGGTGGTGGTCGAATATTTTCGCCCGCGCAAGCCGGAGAGCCACGTGGTGAATCCTGACCTCCAGCGCCTGGCGCGCGCAATACAGGGGTCTTCCAGAAAATGACTTTCGCCGCCAGGGAAGTCACCAAGGCCTTCGGCGGCCTCACCGCGCTGTCAAAGGTTTCGCTCGAACTCCAGCCGGGCGAAGTGCACGGCCTGATCGGCCCGAACGGCAGCGGCAAGACCACGCTGCTGAATCTGTTGTCGGGCTATTACAAGACGGATGGCGGCGCGATCACCCTCGACGGCGCGGACATCTCTGCGACCAGCGTGCAGCAGCGCGCCAACATCGGTGTCGCCCGCACTTTCCAGAAGCCGCGTCTGTTGCCGACGCTTTCGGTGCTGGACAATGCGATGCTGGGCGGATGGCGCGACGCGCGTGCCGGATTCCTCGCCAGCGCCTTCTCGCTTCCGGCCGCGCGCGAAGACGAAGCGGTGCTGCGCAGGCGCGCGGAGGAATTGCTGCACGGCGTTGGCCTGTCGCGCGTCATCGGGCGGCGGGCCAACCTGCTGGAGCACGCCGAGCAGCGCTTTCTCGAAATCGCGCGCGGCCTGGCCCAGCGTCCGCGCTTCATCCTGCTCGACGAGCCGGCCGGAGGGCTGACACCGGCGGAAATCGAGCATCTCGGCGCGATCATCCGCGTGATGCGCGATGGCGGCATCGGCGTGCTGCTGGTCGAGCACCACACCGATTTTGTGTTCCGCGTCTCCGACCGCGTCACCACCCTGGATGTCGGCTCGGTCATCAAGCATGGCACGCCGGACGAAGTGCGCCTGGATCCGGAAGTGATCCGCGTCTACCTGGGGGCATAGGGCATAGCGATGCGCACCGATCGCCCCCTGCTCAAAGTCACCGACCTCCATGTCGCTTACGGCAAGGCGGAGGTTGTCCATGGCGTCTCCCTGGAAGTGCGCGCCGGCGAATTCGTGGTGCTGCTCGGACGCAATGGCGCGGGCAAGAGCAGCTCCCTGCATGCCATTTCCGGCCTGATCCCGAAGAAAGGCGGCGGCGTCCAGTTCGACGGCCGCGACCTGACGCGCGCCACGCCGCGCGAGATCGTGCGGGCGGGCGTCGTGCAGGTGCTCGAAGGCCATCGCGTATTCGGCACGCTCACGGTGGAAGACAACCTGTTAATCGGCACTTATGCGAGGCGGTCTCAGGGCGACCGGTCGAAACTGGGCCGGGTCTACGAACTGTTTCCTGAACTGAAGGAGAAGCGCAACGATCCGGCTTCCGGCCTGTCCGGCGGCCAGCAGCAGATCCTCGCCGTGGCCCAGGGCGTGATCGGCGATCCGCGCCTGCTGATCCTCGACGAGCCCTCGGCAGGGCTGGCGCCGTTGGTCATCGACCGCATTCTTTCCGTGGTGGCGGAACTGTGCCGGGAAGGCACGGCGATCCTGCTGGTCGAGCAGCTCGTGGAGAAAGCCTTGCGGCGCGCTGGTTACTGCTACCTGATGGAAACCGGCCGCATCGCCGCCGCGGGCACGCCAACGGAAATCCAGGCAAGCGACGTGTTGCACAAGACCTACCTCGGCGGACATGCCGGGTCGGTTCACCAGAACTAGAACGAGAGGAGGGGACATGGCTGCATCCGCACGCTGGAAAAATAGACCGGAGGGCTCCACCTGGGGCGACTTCGGCCCGGACGACCAAATCGGAAGACTCAACCTGCTGACGCCGGAAAAGGTGAAGCAAGGCATCGCGGAAGTGAAGGAGGGCCTCGTTTTCTGTCTCAGCCTGCCGCTGGACTATCCCGGCGGCAACGTCCTCAATCCGCGCCGGCATCCGCCGGTGCTGCGGCCGACGCTGCGCAATGGCCGCCCGAACATGGTCTACCTGGTGCAGCGGGACAATCCCGATGCCACCGATGTCATCAACGACGACGCCGTGATCCTGCACCTGCAGTACTCGACGCAGTGGGACAGCCTGGCCCACGTCGGCCAGTTGTTCGATGCCGACGGCGACGGCAAGCCGGAGCCGGTGTTCTACAACGGTTACCGCGCCGGCAAGGAAATTTCCGGGCCCACCGATCCCGATGACGCCGGCGCGATAGGCACCGTTCCGGCCAAGACCACGACCGCGGTGCACGCCCTCGGTGTGGAAAACATGGCGGTGAACTGCGTGCAGGGCCGTGGCGTCATGATCGACCTGCATGCGCACGTAGGCCGTGCTCGCGTGGCTGTCGGTTACGACCAGCTCATGCGCATCATGGAAAAGGACAAGGTCGTGGTCGAGAAGGGCGACATGGTCTGCCTGCACACCGGGTTCGCGCAGATGCTGCTGGAAATGAAGAAGCAGCCGGACGCGCACACGGTGGAGAACTCCTGTGCCGCCCTCGACGGGCGCGACAGGAAACTCCTGCAGTGGATCACCGATTCCGGCCTGGTTTCGCTGATCGCCGACAACTACGCGGTGGAAGCGCATCCGGCGACCAGCCATGACGGCCATTGCGCCACGCTGCCGCTACATGAACATTGTCTGTTCAAACTCGGCGTCAACCTCGGCGAAATCTGGCTGCTGACGCCGCTTGCAAACTGGCTGCGCGAACATGGGCGTTCGCGCTTTCTTCTCACCGCACCCCCGCTGCGCCTGCCTGGCGCGGTCGGGTCACCGGCCACGCCGGTGGCAACCGTCTAAAGGAGGCTTAGCCATGCCAACCCGTCCCTCCGCAATCAACTCCGTCCAGAAGGCCTGCCGGATCCTGCGCTCGCTGACCGAGCCGCGGGTTACCCGGCTGTCCGAGGTCGCCACCCAGGCTGCCCTCAACAAGGTCACTACCCTGCGCATCCTCGAAGTGCTGACGCGGGAAGGCTTCGTCCGCCGCGACGAGGCGACCAAAACTTACTCCCTGGGCAATGAAGTCGCAATCCTCGCCGCCGCGATGCGCGACCGCGACGATCTGCGCAGCCGCGCGCGTCCCGGCCTGGTCAGACTGGCCGCGATGTCCGAGGATTCCGTTTTGCTGTCTGTGCGCAGCGGCAACGAATCGGTCTGCGTCGATCGCGAGGTCGGCAATTTCCCCATCCGCGCCAATTACCTCGATATTGGCAGCCGCCGGCCGCTCGGCGTAGGCGCCGGCTCGATGGCCTTGCTTGCCTGGCTGCCGGACGCGGAAATCGAAGCGGTCCTGCCCATTGTCGAGCAAAGGCTGACGCATTTCCCCAAGATCAACCGGAAATGGATCGAGGACGAGATCCAGAAATCGCGCGACCGCGGCTACACGCTGTTCCTGAACATGCTTGTGGACCGCATGGGCGGCGTGGGCGTGCCCGTGATCGGTCCCGAAGGCAAGCCGATTGCCGCCCTCGCCATCGCCGCCCTCTCCGACCGCATCTCCTCGCGCCTGGAAAACTTGGTCGAGATGCTAAAAAGAGAGGCGGACGTGGTCGCCGAGGTGAAAGGCCGCGAAAAGCCGTGAATGTCGTGAATATCGTGAATGTCGCGAAAAGGCATTGTTCAGGCCTTTCCGATGGCAGTGCGCATTCGCTCCGCGTTCCATTTCCTTAAAAGGCCATTCCGGTGAATGGGGCCCACGACGTATTACGACATTCACGTCTTCTCGCTTCACGACATTCACGATATTCACGGAGAGACCCTTGAGTTTTATCACCGGCGTCGGCCTGACGCCTTTCGGCAAGCATCCGGGCAAGGGCACGCTCGACCTGATGAGCGAGGCTGCGGCGGCTGCGCTGGTCGATGCCCACCTTGAACGCCGTGGCATCGACGGCCTGGTATGCGGCTATTCGACGACTATGCCGCACCTGATGCTGTCCACGGTGTTCGCCGAACACTTCGGCCTGAAGCCGCAGTATGCGCACGCGATCCAGCTCGGCGGCGCGACCGGCTTCGCCATGGCGATGCTGGCGCATCACCTGGTCGAATCCGGGGTGGCGAAGAACATCCTGGTCGTTGCGGGCGAGAATCGCCTGACCGGGCAGAGCCGCGATTCGGCGATCCAGACCCTCGCCCAGGTCGGGCATCCGGTCTACGAGGTGCCTTTGGGCGCGACCATTCCGGCGTACTACGGGCTGCTGGCGTCGCGCTACATGCGCGAGTACGGCAGCAGCGAGCTGGACTTCGCGGAACTGGCCGTGCTGATGCGCAGGCATGCCTGCATGCATCCCGGCGCCCAGTTCAGGGAGCCGATCACCACCGATGCCGTGCTTGCATCGAAACCCATCGCCTCGCCGCTGAAACTGCTGGACTGCTGCCCGGTTTCCGACGGCGGGGCCGCGTTTGTCATCAGCCGCGAACGTACCAATGAATTTTCAGTACGCATTCGCGGCACCGGCCAGGCGCACACGCACCAGCATGTCAGCGCGGCACCCAGCCTGACCCGGTTCGGCGCCGCCGCCTCGGTTGCAAAGGCCTGCGATGCGGCGGGCATCAAGCCCCGGGACGCGGATTACGCGGCCATTTACGACAGCTTCACCATCACGCTGACCATCCTGCTCGAGGAAATCGGCCTCGCGCCGCGCGGCGGCGCGGGCAAGCTGGCGCGCGACGGCCATTTCAACCATGACGGCAAGCTGCCGCTCAATACCCACGGTGGATTGCTCTCATATGGCCATTGCGGGGTCGGCGGCGCGATGGCGCACCTGGTGGAAACCCACAAACAGTTAACCGGCCGCGCGGGGAACCGGCAGGCGAAAAAAGCTTCGCTGGCCCTGCTGCATGGCGACGGCGGCGTGCTGTCGTCCCATGTTTCCTTAATCGTGTCCTCGTCATGACCATTCTCGACTGGACCCAAAGCGGCGACGGCATCGCCTATCAGACCTGCAGCGCCTGCCAGTCGGTGTGGTACTTCCATCGCAGCTTTTGCCCGGACTGCGGCAAGGGCGAACCGGTTATCCGCCAGGCTTCCGGGGCGGGAACCGTGCATGCGAGAACGCTGGTCGCGCGCGCCCCGACCGAGGAATTGCGCGCCCATGCGCCTTATCTGATCCTCCTGGTCGATGCCGAAGAAGGCTTCCGCCTGATGGCCCACGGCGATCCCGCCCTGCAGATCGGCGACAAGGTGCGGGCGCGCTTCACGGACCTTGCAGGACGAAAGATTCCCTACTTTGAAAAGATTTGAAAAGCCGGCCAACGGCCGGCACCAGGAGCGTTGACGCAGAGGACGCGGAGGAAGAACAAGAGAGGGCGCAAAGGAAAACTTGAAGTGATTGGTCCAGGTTGGCAGGTGTACCGGCCACGAAAATTGCCAAATTTCACGAAATCACATATCTGGTTTTCTCTGCGTCCTCTGCGTCCTCTGCGTCCTCTGCGTTGGACTTTGATTTTTCCCAAGAAAGAAAATAAATGAAAGACATCCTGCGCGAGGCGCTGCGCACCGTGCTCAATCCGAGGTCGATCGCCATCATTGGCGCCTCCGAGAATCAAAATAAAATCGGCGGGCGGCCGCTGCTGTACCTCTCCCGCCACGGCTACAAGGGCAAGGTTTTTCCGATCAACCCGAAGCGTTCGGAAATCCTCGGCTACAAGGCGTACCCGTCGCTCGCCGATCTGCCGGAAGCACCGGAGGCGGCGATCGTGGCGCTGGCCGGCGATGCCGCGATCGAGGCCGTGGAGCAGTGTGCGGAGCGAGGCGTCAAGGCAGTGGTGGTGATGACCTCCGGGTTCGGCGAAACCGATCCGGTGGCCGGCAAGGCCAAGGAAAAACGCATGCGCGACGCCGCCCACGCGCGCGGCATGCGGGTCATCGGGCCCAATACCCAGGGCCTGGCCAACTTCGGCAGCGGCGCGATCCTGTCCTTTTCCACCATGTACATCGAAGCGCCGCCGATGGACGGCCCGGTCGCCGTGGTCAGCCAGTCGGGCGCGATGAGCGTGGTGCCGTATGGCCTGCTGCGCAGCCGCGGCATCGGTGTGCGCCATTCGCATGCTACCGGCAACGACAGCGATGTGACTGCCGCCGAACTGGCGTCGGTGGTGGCCGAGGATCCGGACCTTAAGCTGCTGCTGCTGTATCTGGAAAGCATCAGCGATCCGTATTTCCTCGCCGAGACGGCGCGCATCGCGCATGCGCGCAACCTGCCCGTGATCGCGCTCAAGTCGGGGCGTACGGCGGCCGGCCAGGAAGCCGCGCGTTCGCATACCGGCGCCCTGGCAAACGAGGACCGGGTGGTGGATGCTTTCTTCGCAAAACACGGCATCTGGCGGGCGCGCGACACGGCCGAACTGGTGGCAAGCGCAGAGCTGTACCTGAAGGGCTGGAAGCCCGCCGGACGCAGGCTGGTGGCCATCAGCAATTCCGGCGCCGTGTGCGTGATGTCGGCCGATGCCGCGACTTCGGTAGGCATGCCGATGGCCAAACTCGCCGATGAAACCCGCTCGGAACTGGCAAAAATCCTGCCCGGATTCGCCACGACGACCAATCCTGTGGACATTACGGCGGCCTTGCTGAGCAACAGCGCGTTGTTCTCGCAGATCCTGCCGGTGATCGCCCGTGACGCCGCAGCGGACGCCTTCCTGATCGGCATTCCGGTGGCAGGACAGGGATACGACGTCGATGCATTTGCCCGGGATTCCGCAGATTTCGCCCGGGCGACCGGCAAGCCGCTGGTTGCCGCGATCCCGCAGCCCAACATTGGCGCCAGGTTCAAGGAACATGGACTGCCGGTCTTTGCCACCGAGTACGAAGCCATCCTGGCGCTCAACCAGTTCCTGTCGCACTACGAACTCATCGAGGCCACAAGCGGGCGCAACGGCGCTTCCATGCATGCGCCGGCTCCCGTGGGGGATTCGGCGATGCTGAACGAGGCGGACAGCCTGGCGCTGTTGCAGAAGGCCGGCGTGCCGGTCGTCGGACATCGGCTTTGTCGCAGCGCCGACGAAGCCGTTGCTGCGCTGGCCGAGCTGGGCGGACCGGTCGCGGTAAAAGGGTGCTCGGCAGATGTCGCGCACAAAAGCGAACTCGGCCTGGTGCGCCTGGGACTGAACGACGCGCAGGCCGTGCGGGCGGCATTTGGCGACATGCAGGCTTCGTTGAAAAAGCACGGCGCGCGCTTCGACGGCGCGATTGTCGCGAAAATGGCACGCGGCCGGCGCGAGCTGATGATCGGCGCCCGCGTGGACCCGGTGTTCGGACCGGTCGTGCTGCTCGGCGACGGCGGCAAGTATGTCGAGGCGATGCCCGACGTGCAGGTGCTGATTTCCCCGTTCACGGCCGCCGACGTTACGGCCGCGCTTGCGAAGTTGCGCATCGCACCGCTCCTGTCCGGCGTTCGCGGCGAACCGGCGCTTGACGTCGAAGCCTTCTCCGAGGCCGCACTCGCGGTCTGCAAGCTGATGATGCATCCCTCGTCAAAAGTCGTGAACCTGGATCTCAACCCGGTGCTCGTTGGTACCAGGGGAGAGGGATGCGTGGCGCTGGATGCCGTCGTGTACACGACCAAGGGATGAGGGACGAGGGATGAGGGATGAGGGACGAGGGGCGAGGGGCGAGGGAAAATCCAGTACGCGTCGCCCGTACGGATTTTCGCTGACGAAACGAAGCCGTTATTGATCTCTTGTTTTAAATCCCCTCGCCCCTCGTCCC
>Ga0163151_10007336_pt1 | contig 12926 bp, 14 predicted proteins | sample OliLakLV19MP5IB2_FD_145596 | JGI IMG/M metagenome (GOLD analysis project Ga0163151, IMG submission 145596) | Freshwater microbial mat bacterial communities from Lake Vanda, McMurdo Dry Valleys, Antarctica - Oligotrophic Lake LV.19.MP5.IB-2 | ecosystem: Environmental > Aquatic > Freshwater >...
GTGGTGAGTAGTGTGGTGAGTAGTGTGGTGAGTAGTGTGGTGAGTAGTGTGGTGAGTAGTGTGGTGAGTAGTGTGGTGAGTAGTGTGGTGAGTAGTGTGGTGAGTAGTGTGGTGAGTAGTGTGGTGAAACAAGTACAGGTATAGATAGGTGAGAATGGACCATGCTGAAATGATAAACACTCTCTTATCTGAAAACCTTGTACACGACGCCGTACAGTATTTTATATCCAACGAAGTAGCTGACGTTTTTCTCTGTATATTTGCCGACTATCTAGATACACACAACGATATCGAATTAGCGGACTTGAGTGATTTAGCTGCTATATTTTCCGATAGAGACATGTCTTCTTACAACAAAACGCGACAGAGGATCGGACATATTGTCACAAATAACGCTCGTAGCATAACGCAGATGGACGAAGAAATGCCTAATCGTAGATAGGAGTGTTGGGCGCCGATGTTCCGCGTCAGCTGTTCATACATTTGCCCGTGAACTAACTATGTATTTTAAACAAGTCGGGGTGGGGCGATGTCGAGCTGCGCTCGACAGAGCTAGAGACCGGACATGTCCGGTCTCTGCAAAGCGAAGTGTGCAAATAGCTCACGGAGCGAATTAGGAGTAAGCACGGGCAAAGCCCGTGCGAACTCGAAGCGGTGCTAGCACCGCTTCTCGGGGTTTCCCCTCCCTACAATTGAATTAGCTGCCTGCTAATCGTTACCAATCCAAGTGCGAGATTGATAGATGGAACGAGAAGACAAAAAACGACGCCGGGGCAGACAGTCCCTCCGCTCACAATAAAGTTGTCGGGAGTTAGAACATACGAGCGTCCTCCTCGCGGCATGTTGACTTTGCTAACTTCCGAACAGAAACAGAGGTTGCGTGCTACCATCCAACAAATCGAAAGGGAAACCGGATGTTTATTAGAACTCAAGGTAAATGCTTACGGTGACAACAGATACGTCACTATCAATAGCGAAAAGAGACGACCGGCGCTCGTTCGAGTATTCAACATGAGAGATGGGTTCGAAGGTATCACCGGCGAATACGCATCTCTGTCCGCTGTTGAAGAACACATACGTGGTATACTGGAGAACAATCCTACGATGGACGACGCGACCCAGAACATTTTGGTTAATCTCACGGTGAACGCTTCCGGCGTTTGGTACTGCCCACGTAGACATGGTGCATATGGGAATGAGAAATACGGCAGTGTTACAGTTGAACCATACATCGGATAAATGCTTCACGCGGTGATGCGTTGTGTGATAATGCGATGTCTAGTGGGATACCACATCCAGTGTTTTAGCGTGGATGTTTATTTTTACCGTGTTTCTCAATTTAGACATTCGTAAAGTAATAAGTGTACCGAGTGTGAGTATACCGTGAGTCGTGTATATTGTAAGTCGTGTATATTGTAAGTCGTGTATATTGTAAGTCGTGTATATTGTAAGTCGTGTATATTGTAAGTCGTGTATATTGTAAGTCGTGAATATTGTAAGTCGTGAAGAGTAAATACGGCCATCTACGCTGCAAAATGTCTCAAAAATCCCGTCTAATGTCCCTAAAAGAACTCGCGCAATACACTCTCATGAAAAAATGCACCATTGACAATCTACTGTGTCTCATCGGTAAACAATTACCTGGCATGAGGGATGCATTGAGAGCTAGGATCGTGCCGAACAGCAAAACTGTTCTATATGAATTCACCAAAAAGGGGCTGTTTTCCGTGACGTCATATATCGTGACTGATGGCGCCGCGAAACGAATAACAGTGCTAAAACGCGATCGTGCACGTTACCCGACGCGCCCAATTAAGCTCTACAAATCCCAGTTCGTACCGTGGCAGGACTGTAAAAAGTTGGAAAAACACCCATGGTTTTCGTATGAACGGATTCGGGGCGTTGAGTTGCCTGGTTTGGAGTATCCGCCACCGGGACCTAACTAGTATGGTGTGGAGTTTATACACATTATAATTGAAAATGCAATTGATGTATGTGTTGGATGTGTTGGATGTGTTGGGTATGTTGGGTGTGTTGGGTGTGTTGGGTATGTTGAGGTGTTGAGGTGTCAATTGCAGCAGCTAGTTGTAGCAGACAGTTATAGCCGCCAGTTGTAGCAGTCATTTACGGCAACTATGACTACCACATCTGCGGAACCCTTTAAATATCCGATGGTCATTCTGGAAGCGCCGATACAACAAGCTACATCACTTGGAGACGTACGACTCTTGACAATCAAACGATCCAAGATAGTTAATCATTACAATCCTCGCGATAGAACAATTCGCGCGACTCGCGTCGAAGACCTTGGCGCGGACACGATACGAACACTCATTTCCGTCACAATCGACAAGACACTCATCGCCGAAGACCTCGCTGCATCATTTCCCACCAACGAGATTACCTGTAGCTTAAATTTGAAATCCGCCTCAATGGGAATCATTGCGATAACTCGCGTTGCTACCATTTCATTGGAATTCCCAGCGCCGGCCAATGAAGGCGTGATAACGGAAATGGCGTTGGTAGTGCCAAATGACTACATTTTAGGCGGAGCAAAACTGCTACTTGAGGTGATTTCTCGAGAAGACACGGTGTTGTGTTTGACGGTGGGAGGATTTGGATGGACACTGTGTATTTTTGGGACGTGAAGTAGGATGGTAAGACGACGGTTGAAGTATGACGATAGGAGTATGATGACGATGGCGGAAGAAAGTCGGAGAAGTGTGATGTTATTTAAGTGATTTTTTAATATGATTCGGCGAATTCACCCCAAATTTGAATTCTGTTTCTATGTCATGTATCCATCGTTGAGAAATGGCGAATCTTCCTACCGCAATAGACTTCGTTGGGTACTTCGAAGTCTATTGCGGTAGGAAGATTCTGTTTCTATGTCATGTATCCATCGTTGAGAAATGGCGAATCTTCCTACCGCAATAGACTTCGAAGTACCCAACGAATTCGAGGGTGAGGTATTTGACGGTGGAGTAGATATTGAATCTCCCGAGGAAGATTTAGGAAAACTCAAGAATGCCGATGATATTGTGGCTCCCAGTAATTTCGGAGTCGCATTTACTTATCCTCTCACTAAACCCGCCGTTGTTGCATTCAGTCCAGGAAAACCTACAACAAGACGAGAGTTCGCACAGATAATATGCGATTACTACTCCCACATTTACGAAGAGGAAGAAAAACAGGCTGGGCCGGAAATAGTAAATAGAGTAGGGTTTAAGACGCGAGGTCCTTATGGGATCTGGGGACATGGAATCGGTGATTTAAGTTTGATCAGAGCGACTCGTGACAAAGATGGTCTTTACAGACTCAGTGTTGATTCTTGATTACTATGTTCGATGTCATTGATATGAGCGATGTTAGTTTTTAATCCAAATAGCTATGATAATTGCGTTTCTATTGTTGTTACACTCATGGAGAAGGTGTGAGGTAGATATCGCTGATTAATTATTGAATTATTTTTTTCTATTTACGTATAGTAGCACGTTACAATCGATACATATGAAGTGTATTATCGCATATTTACTCGTATGAAATCACACCTCGGAATGGCATTATGAACACTCAATTCACATAGTTGTATATTTAACACCAAACTACATATGACGCGCGAAACACACTATACGCATGAGACAAAAATAAAAATTAATAAATATTGCATTAATTATTGAATTATTTTTTTCTGCCCGCCTAGCGCCGGTAAGTATACCAGTCACAACACCTCCACCAACATGTCCGCGGGCGCCGTTAATTGATAGCGGTAGTCTGGGAACCAAGCCCAGGCTAGTATGTGATACATTTATTGCGAATATATCACATGCGAGACCGTCAAATTGCGAGAAACTCTCGTTCGAGAATTGTAATACAATTCTCTGCTAGAAGTCATTTATGTGATTTCTGGAGGATTCTACTACTACCATATGACAGAAACGTCATGTCGGAACCCCAGGGAAACTTGGTAAAACGTATAGTTTAGTCGTGTATTGGTTATCACAGCGAATAACCGAATTGACAATGACTAACTACGCGGGGCATAGTTAAAAAGTAGAATATAGAGACAATTCGCAGCCAAGTGCTAAACTTGACCAATAGCTACGCTATTGAAATAGTATGCATGCAGTTCAACGACTAAATGTCGGTCGACAGTTAATTCGATAATGAATCAACGGTTCAATTACATTCGAATAATCTGTTTAAAATATAGTCTAGTCCCTTGTGAAACAAGCTGATTGGAGGAGATAACTTCAGAACCAATCAGGTAACATATACGAGATAGGAAATGATCTTGTATTACACATTACATGTAATAGTGTAATAATGTAGTTACGGTATAAACGCTTCAAACTGATTGCCAACGACGGCAAGGCCGACCGAATGATCATGGCCACCGAACTCCTGAACCAGCGCATCAAAGACATCATGTGTATGCGATACAAGCAGGGCTTCGCTGACCCCACGCCCACCCTGGTCGATAAACTCACACTGTCGACAATAGTATGGTAAAACACCATGCTAGTCAATGTACATTACAACTCCAATGTACATTGGCAACGCTGCCAAATTGCGGGAAACTCCTAAAGATTTATGTTACTACTTACAGCAAGTGATTGACTGTAATATCCAGGATAATGACCTCGGACATAGTAAAAACACATAATATATTACAATGGACAATCCGCAGCCAAGTTCTTTATTGTAGATATTTGAATCCAAACGGCTACTGTTGTATCTCACCATTGTTACCAATACATGGCTAACATTGGAGAGCCACAACAGGCGGACGCTGTCGGAATTCCCTATATGGATATCGAAGTGATCGCCGTCCCATGGGCTCTGCCTCGCCATGTTTCTCGTGTTAACGGAGGACATGGATTCATAGTTAGGGAGCCAGGCAGACCGGCAAAGATATTCAATCACGCGAATGTACCGCGACGGCAGAACTATGATTCCGCGATCAACTATCTAGCTAATCTTCAATAAAGAACGCAGTTCAACGACTAAATGACAGCGGGCTTAATATTATCTTTCTTATTAGGCTCAAGATATAGTCTAGTCCCTTGCTAAAGCAAGTTTCGATGATACGGAGCAGGAAACTCCTAATATCGAAAGTGTAAAACAATGGAAGGAAATGTCCATTGTACTGTAGGATTGATTTAATGAACTTCAATTTACAATACACGGTATCAACGATTGAGCGTACCCACATCCTAGAGAAGTGGTAAGAGCAACCACATGAATGGGATGAATAGCGTATGCAAAAACATACGCTAGTAGTATCGTATCATATCAATTACCCAGATACGATATTGCAACACTGCCAAATTGCGGGAAACCCCTAAAACTTTCAGTACCACTCGTTACGCTAAAGCGTATAGCAGAACCCCAGGGAAATCTGGTAAACTATCAATTTGATAATTCAAAGAGATAATGGGCATGGTAAAAATCTGAAAGATATAACAATGGGCAATCCGCAGCCAAGTTCTAACTTATTCACACGTGAGATTGAAATGTTTACGAGATACATTTCAATCTCACGTGTGAATAACAAGAATGCAGTTCAGAGACTCAATGACAGTGGGTGTTGGGTTGACTATATGTCAACTCAGTGTCTAAGATAGAGTCCGTCCAGTACGAAAGTACTTTGTAAGAGGAGAATCAGGGTAGATTCAGAACTTACAAGATTTAATTTCTTATAGGAATTAAACTCGGGTCAAACGTTTCGTAAATGCTCACTTCAAGCCCTTCGCCGCCATCGGTTACGAGTCAACATGTTAGGCTCGAGTATGGATCAAAACTCCATGCTAGTGAATGTAATACATCTAATTCCACAGTATTACATTTGCGACATCTTCAAATTGCGGGAACATCCTTATTCATCCCAGATGAATATTGGTAATACATATTACCAAGAGTCTTCAGTACCACTGTTGTATAGCAATATACAATCAGAACCCGTAGGAAACTACGTAAAACATTCGAATGGTTGTAAATTACAACTGTTGGTTTGGGGCAAGGTAAAAATCTGAAGAATTGGATAATCCGCAGCCAAGCTCTTATTTAGAGGCCTTTGTCTCATAAAAATAAATAAGAGTGCAGTTCAACGACTAAATGGAGATGGGTTTTAAATTACGCCGCCGCACTATAACTAATTTCATGCTTAACTTCGCGTCTATCAGAATACTCACCGGGCCATGATTCCCCTGTAGTATCTTCCGCGATATCGCCATTTCTCTCCATAATTTCGAGAATCTTGTCGATATCGTTTGGAAGTAGAAGTATCGTAACGTCCATTTCACCGTATGGAACCGAAGTCCTGCCCTGGCTGACCCTCAACTGGCGGCAATGTGACCTCTAGTTCATTGGGCCTGGCAATAATCTGCAAGGTTTCGACAGGTGATGTCCTGTGCTACGCACAGGACATCGGCGCAGTATCCATGCGGCTGAAATCCACTGAAACATTCCAAGAGTAGTTCTCGTCCTTGTAATCAAGTAGTGGATATCTACGAAGATATGCTACTGCTCTGTGGATTTCGACCTCGGATTGTTTGCTAAGCTTACGCTGGAAATGATACCCAAACTCGATATCATTGATACGTTCACGATGAGCTCTAGCTGCCATATGGTAGTTATAAGTGCTAGTATTACATAGTTAAGTAACGGCTTTCAAATTTAAAACTTAAGATATAGTCTATCCCACGGAGAAATCCGTCCTGTGAGAGGAGAGTTATGGAAACTCAGAACTCTAAGGATACAATGACGATGAGAGGAAATGCTCATCGTAGTATGGTAGTAGAGATAACAAGGTTCGTCCCACTTCTGGCAACCCCCAGTTCGGTTCGACCGCCCAATTCAGTATTCCTCAATTCGGTGACTTTTTCTACGATATGGTCATCCACACCAATCTGGACGCAGTTGCTTGCAGCACCGCCGCTGCTGGTTCCATTCCCGCTTTCCCCGGGTTCATTGGTGCCTCCGATCAGGCGACTTCTGTCACCGCTCAGGTCTCCGGCAGCAACGCTACCCCCGCTAATGGCCAGTACACCCGTTACACGTACAACTACGTTGACGCTTCCGGCGCTCTGGTTAACCAGACCACTGGAACTCCCCAGAATTTCACCCGCTACGTCGAGTACCCCGGTCAGGCTCTGTTCCCAGTTGTTAACTTCAACGTGAACGGAAATCCTCTGGACGAGTACACCTCGGACGCCGTGATTTTCTATCAGAAATTCAGAGTTGCTCCAGGCAAGCTGACTGGCTGGAAGCGCCTGATGGGTCAGGAGGTCCCCGTCGATGCTTACTCCGATCTGGTTTGCATCTCTGGTGCCACCACCTACAACGCCGAGGCGAGCAACCTGCTTCTGGCTGCCGGCGGTGCTGCTCCCGCGAGCGCTGTCAACAATGCCGACACTTGCCGCGAGGCCGCCAAGATCTGCAATGGTCCTCAGACTCCCCAGGCCACCCAGCCTGCTTTGGACCTCTGGATTCCACTGTTGTTTTGGTTCAATCTGGACTGCCGCCTGAGCATTCCGTCCGTTGCAATCCCATACGGTCAGCGTTTCATCAACGTTGCCTTCAACGCCCAGAACAACCTCGTCCAAGCTGCTCCCGGCAACCTGTACCTCCAGCTGACTGTTGAGAACTTCACCAACACTACTGGTACCAGCGCTGGTAGTGGCATTAGTGCTTACCGCCGTACTGTCACCCGTCAGCCCGTCATTATCGGCGCGTCGGTTGTCTCCACCGCGCAGACAATCAACACGTTTGAGCTGTATATCAATAACATCTGAACAACGCGGATGTAAAAGTATGAATAAAAGTTCATGCTAGTTTGATTTATGTGTTATATCATAGATCGAGCAACACCTTCAAATTGCGGGAAACTCTCGTGTGAGAATCACTATGTGATTCTCTAAGGCTCTATTACTACTCACTACGCTAAAGCGATGGTGTAGAACCCCAGGGAAACTTGGTAAAATTCATGGTTAGATCTGTTAACAGATCTAATCGCGATGGGCATAGTAAAAACATAGAGTTAAGAGACAATCCGCAGCCAAGCTACTTCCATTGCGTAAGCAATATGAAGAGTGCAGTTCAACGACTAAATGTAGGTGCGCTGTGTAATCTAAGCATAGATTAAATGGCGTAAAATATAGTCTAGTCCCATATGAGAATATGCGTCTCCTTAAGCAAGAGACGGCTCAATGACCTATGGAGGAAATTCCATGGAAAGAGCGGTAAAACACGTCGTTAACCCCGAGATTCACGATATTTATATCAAGAGAATTTGAACAAAACTGGTTCTCAAAAGTATGGTCAAAACTCCATACTAGTATAGTGTTTACAAAGATAGAGCATCATTGTAAAGTCATACTATGCGACACCTTCAAATTGCGGGAAACTCTCATAAGTCTCTATTACTACTCATATCGCTAGAGCGAACATGTAGAACCCCAGGGAAACCTGGTAAAATTGAATCTGGTATAGATATACTATACCAGATTCAAGGGCATAGTAAAAACATAGAGAATAAAGACAATCCGCAGCTAACTTCTTCCCAATGGGATTCATTTACCTAATTACCTGCTTCACGACCAAGGAACAATATGTTGGTCAAACTCTTGACTCCGTCGCGCATCGTTGGTATTAACATAGATATTGCGGTGGAATGATAATTGCTATACGTAATGGTACTGCAACATTCGACGTTGAAGGTATCAATTACCGACACATCAAGGGCAACATACTGTACAATGCAATGGCTGACCACGGAATCGATAAATTCACTATTGAAATTATCGGTGAGTTTAATGATGAAAAGCTAAATGCGGCTGAAGATGCAAATATTGTCAAGTACAATACGATCTCTCCCAATGGCTACAATTCAACCTCAGGCGGCAACTCAAAGTACAGGCACCGTGAAGAAAGTATAGAGTTAATGAAACAAAGCAAACGTGATAATATCGATAATATTCGAAATGAGATTCTACAGGGTTTACCTCCTTACACAGCCTATGGAATAAAGAAAGGATACGGAGAATTTATCCGATTCCAGAAACATCCACTCTGTGGTGATAAGTACTTCTACGTTAAAACGTATGGGTCACTTGAAAATGCGAAGAAATCAGCTTTAGAGTTCTTCAATGAGCTTACCAAAACCGGGGAAAAATATACTCGCCCCAAAAAGGATCCTAAACTTCCGAAAGGGTTAAAGGAAACAAAGAAAGGTTACAAAATGGATAAGCACATTGTAGGAAAAGCATATAGAGCTAACTTCGAATTCGAGGAAAACACAAGAGAGGAAAACCGTAGATTGACCATCGAACATTACGAAAATCTCATGAAAACCATCGAGATACAACCAAAGGTAAAACAAGAAATTCCAATGGTTCAACAAGAAATCGTGACTCCGTTCACGAAAGAAAATAATCGCGACGATATTCCATATGGTCCTATGACCGAAGCGGAATCACGATTCAATGACTATCTCGAAGGAAAGACAGCTTCGTTTCAACTTTAATGGAAAATGAAATACCTATCGAAAGAACAACGTTCAACGACTAAATGTAGGTGCGTGGTGCGAAACAAATACGTTTCTAACCGCGTAAGATATAGTCTAATCCCGCCAGTAATGGCGCTCATCCTTAAGCAAGATGGGGTTCAATAACCCGGGGAGGAAATTCCCCGGATAGAGCGGTATACCATGTGGTTTCTCCCTCATCCGCGTTTACCGCCAGATGAGCATCACCGTCAACACTCCCTCTGGCTCTCAGCTGCTGTCCCAGCTGAAGTGGCCCGTCGAGTCGATTTACTGCGGCATGCAGCCCGTGTTCAACGTCACTCCCCCGGTGTACTCTGGCAACACGCTGTCTAGCGGTAACGCTAACTTCTACCGCGATTGGCACAACCTGACCTCGCTGACCAACAACGTCGCTGATCAGCAGGCACGCGCCGGCTCTCTGCTGGCCACGAACAATGCTGACCCGACTGTCATCACCCCTGCGATTGCGTACACTCAGACCTCGCAGTGGTCCAGCCGTCGTCTGACGTACACCCTGGTCCAGAAGACCCTCCAGGTTGTCTCGATCGTTGCTCACGGTATTCCGATCTTCAACACCTTCAACGCTGAGTTCTTCTCGAACTACATGCCTTACCATTTCGGTGGATACAATGTCATCACCCCTGAGGACACGGGAGCCCTTGCGATCCATTTTTGCTTGTATCCCGGAACTTACCAACCATCTGGCCATATGAACATTTCGAGGGCCAGGGAGTTCTACTTTAACTACGTGAGCACATTCGTAAATTCCTCAAATGTTTCGAACCTCAAAATAGTTGCCATCGCCATCAATTTCCTTCTAAATCGCTATTGGAAGCAAAAGTAATGTAAAAGTCATTGCTAGTACTATGTGATATATGCATCACATAGTGCAAAACCATCAAATTGCGGGAAACTCCTAAAGACTATACTACTACTTACAAGTAGAAATACATTGTAATACCCAGGATAATGACCTCGGGCATAGTAAAAACGTATAGTATTACGCTCTATCGAGCTATATTACAATGGACAATCCGCAGCCAAGTGCTTAAACCATTAGAGATTTCAACAATCTCCAGAAGGCAAGCATGCAGTTCAACGACTAGATGTCGGTTGGCGCTTAATTCGACTATAATCGAATAATGCGCTTAAGGTATAGTCTAATCCCTTGCGAAAGCAAGTCTACCCTTCAGCAAGGTAGAATGAAATAATCCAGGCAAGAAATGGCTTGTGATTCAGTTTACATTGCGATTTGCGATGTTAGACATTCATGGTATAAAATGGATCAGCGATGGTTCCGCGGTAAAGTAAGCGCCATTGCCGCAGCTTGGACAAAATTCCAGGCTAGTACTCTGTTCACTATTGTGAATCGGGGCAAGACCGTCAAATTGCGAGAAACTCTCGTTAAGATTCTACTACTACTATATGGCAGAAACGTCATATCAGAACCCCAGGGAAACTTGGTAAAATGTTAAGCTTTGACATAGTTAAAGCGATACAGGGCATAGTAATAATGTAGAATATAGAGACAATTCGCAGCCAAGTGCTAATGTTATCAGAGATTCAACAATCTCTAGTAGCAATGCATGCAGTTCAACGACTAAATGGTGGTCGGTCGTAGATTTGGCTCTGCCAATCATACGGCTTAAGATATAGTCTAGTCCCTTGCGAAAGCAAGTCGAATGAAGGAGATAACATCAGAATCATTCGAGTAATATGTATATGATAAGAAATGATCATATACGGCATACTATTGCTGTTACGGTAGATCGTCTGCGCTACTCGACCTAGAGACCCACCAGAAGGGCTCAGGTATTGGGAGTTTCAAAAATACACAAAATATATGTACATCAAGAAACTCCTTTCTTTTTATCGGTAAAAATAAATTGTTGCTGCATTACGTAGCAATACAACAAAGCCCAACACTCACTCCCACGCTTCGGAGTATTGAATATCGAAACCGATACGTTCGAATGACGCGACTAAAAATAGAACGATTTACTCTGATTTCATTACGCAGTAGTGGGAGAAGAGAGAGTATACGGTGCAGAACCACATGCTCCGGATGCTCCCGGTTGTGGTTTCGGCCAGCACGATACACGACCTTCGGACCAGCCGCCTGAAACCCAGTGGTTATATCCGCAGGGAAATCCGACTCCCGATGCGACGTTCTGCGCGACGTCGGGATAACGACCGAGATAATCCTGTTCGGGATTCGCGCACTGTGACGTCGGTGCGGACTGAGACACACGATCTGCATTGCGGAACTGCATAGCGGCCAAGTTTTGCGATGTACCGCCACCACCTGCACAGCTCCAGTCAATGACGCCAGTTTTCTGAACACCTGGAGCGGGATCGTAACTGCTGATATTTCCGGGCTTCCATCCGATTGGAAACAAACCGTCCATGGTGTCGGGTAGGGTCACTACAACCGCCTGATTACCAACACGCCAAATGTTCTGTTGTAGGTAACTAGTCGTGTCGACGCCGCCATAAGTCGAGGATATGATTTGCGGAGCGGAGCCGGATTGGCAAGTCAGTTGAATACCCATACCGTCGGGACCTGACGCTCTACTCACCCAAGACGGGGGTGGTACCGGCTGCGATCCTCCAATCACGGAAAGCGCAGCGGCTTTAACTCTACTCCACGTACCCTGACCGGCGGTACAACCACCCGTGATAGTCGCTGTCTTCGGGACATTAGGCGCAGGATCACTATTGTAGAGATTGCCGGTGTAAAGCGCTGGATCATTCGGATATTGAGCCTGCAGCCCCGTGGGCAGTGCGATTACACGCATTGGATTACCCGAGACGTTAGATTGGAGATACTGTGTAACGTCACGGCCACCGTAAGTGGCCGACGAAATGAACGGCGAACCGCTGGGACACTGCAAAGTTAACATATCACCATCATCGGCATTCGTACTTCCGCTCCAATTTGGCTGTGGTTGCGCGGGTGCTGGAGTTGATGCTGGCGCTGGAGTAGCCGGAGGATTCGCCAACTCGAATGACATACCGTGTTCCGTAGAGGATGTTCCAGCCATCGAGCCGCATCCCATGTAACCGTAGCTGTTTTTTGCACACCGGGTTGCGGGTCGGTGGGTCCCATGTTGCCGAGGAATGGACCTTCGGCATACATTCCGCGGAATACGCTCGGAAGTACAACCAGCAATATTTTGTTGCCGACGGGAGTTTGTTTAGCGTACTGCGTGACATCCGCCCCGCCATAAACAACACTAGAGATATCGGGCGGTCCGCCTTGACAGCTGAGAGATAGACGATCTCCATCATAAGCTGTGGCTTTACCGGACCAAGGTTGTGCAGCCGCAACAACCACGGCGGGCGGTGGAGTCGGTTGTGCGGCGGGAGGTGGAGGAAG
>Ga0163151_10007338_pt1 | contig 12925 bp, 10 predicted proteins | sample OliLakLV19MP5IB2_FD_145596 | JGI IMG/M metagenome (GOLD analysis project Ga0163151, IMG submission 145596) | Freshwater microbial mat bacterial communities from Lake Vanda, McMurdo Dry Valleys, Antarctica - Oligotrophic Lake LV.19.MP5.IB-2 | ecosystem: Environmental > Aquatic > Freshwater >...
GGCCTTGCCTTTCGTGGCAGGTTGCTCCACAGCACCCGCTGTCATCGAGAGTCCGCTCCCCATCGCAGCAGAAGATTACCGCAAGACCTTTGAGGTGGCTGTCGCATCGCTTCGCGATCATGGGTTTGTCATTGATCGGCAGGATTACCGCTTTGGCAGAATCACGACGAAGCCTCGGGTCAGTCCGAACATGCTCGAAATCTGGAACCAAGACAATACCACCGCTGCTCAATCTGTCAGCGCCAGCCTCAACAACGAACATCGCATCGTCGCCATTGAGCTCAATCGCGCCGCAGGCAGCGAAGGCCAGCCTGCTGCATCAGCCTATGCCTTGACGGTTGAAGTGAGCATCGAGCGCACCACCGATCCTGATCGTCGCCTCACCGGTTCCACCTCGCCCACCAACATGGTCAGGCCGCTCAAAGAAACCCCCGCCCAGTTTCAGCGCGAAGGCGTGCACGGCACAGCCATGGTCTTCGTGGCACGCGATGAACACTTCGAGCAGCGGTTGCTTGCCGACATCAGCCAGCGGCTGTCGCAAAATGTGATTGTGGAATGAAGCGCGGCAGGTGCGACATCCTGCCCGTTGCGGCCCTCTGCACCAGTGCCTACGATTGCACCATGATCACCACCTCCGCACGACAGACCATCCGCATCGGCCATTCGCCTGACCCTGATGATGCTTTCATGTGGTATCCGCTGGCTAATTTTCCGAGCAACACCGGCCCTGGCGGCAAGACCTATACCCCCACCATCGACACCGGGAAGTACGACTTCGTTCACGTCCTCGAAGACATCCAATCGCTCAACGAACGCAGTGCCCGCGCTGAACTCGAAATCACCGCCATCTCCATTCATCAGTATCCGTATGTCGCCAAGGATTACGCGCTCACCTCGTGCGGCTCCTCCATGGGTGACGGCTACGGCCCGATGATCGTCGTCCCCGCCAACAGCAAAATCACCGTCAACGACCTGAGCAAAATCCGCATCGCCATCCCCGGCGAGCGCACCACCGCTTTCCTCGCGCTGTCGCTGATGCTCGGCAAAAAGCCAACGAACTACGACGTGGTGATGTTCGATCAGATCATCCCCAAAGTTGTCGCTGGTGAATACGAAGCCGGCCTGATCATTCACGAAGGCCAACTCACCTACGGCGATGTCGGCCTTCGCTGCGTCGTCGATTTAGGCAAGTGGTGGACTGATTCGCGCAAGCTGCCGTTGCCGCTGGGTGGCAATGCGATTCGGCGAGACCTGGGCGTGCCGGAGATGAGAAAAATCTGCACGATTCTGCTGCGATCCATCGAGTATGCATTGGCTCACCGTGCTGAAGCTGTTGAGTATGCACTGAATTATGCCCGCGACATGGGCAGTGAACTCGCCGATGAATTCGTGGGCATGTACGTCAATCAGTGGACGCTCGACTACGGGCCGCGCGGCAGAGCAGCCGTGAAGCAACTCATCAAGGAATCGATCGCCGCCAACCTCATCCCCGACTGCGGCGAAGTTGACCTGGTGGAGCCGGGGTGAGAAAAAGATTGAATGAGTGAGTGAATGAATGAGCCGCGATTCAACCGCAGTCGTATCGATGCCGTGCCACACAAGATCGCTATGCCTGCTGTTGAGTATCGCTAGCCGAGGATTGGGTCATTTCGGTGCAGCTGGCTTGCGACGGGGGTTGGCTCTGGGTTCGCCATATGGTTTGCCGCCGGTCCAGGTCATCTTCTTCATCGCTTCATCAAATCGATCCTGCCCGAAGTCGAGGCGGTAGAGATCGTGATAAGGCTTGCAGAGCGCGGGGACATTCTCAAGGTGATCGTTGATTGGATAAGGCTGAATGTCTTCCCACCATGCGTCGTACTGCGTCATCAGTGACGCCACGATCTCCGGGTGATCCTTGGCGATGTCGTGGGCCTCGTGAACATCGCTTTGAAGGTCGTACAGCTCCAGCTTGCTTGCGCTGGCCATCACGAGCTTGTAACGCTCGTCACGAATGGAGCACTGTGCCAGCGCATGAGACTCCTCGCGGCTGCGTGCTGATGGAATGTGGACGGAAAATTGATGGTAGCAACTCGAGTGGGAATTCGATGCTGTTTGCCTAATTAGAAAACCCACGGTCAGGAGACCGTGGGCTTTGGGGGCTTCAAAAATATATCTGCGATCAGGCCGGCGACAGTTCGAGCAGGCTCAGGGCTTGCTTGACGATATCTTTCGCGCTCAGGCCGCAGTAGGCGAGCAGTTCATCAGGCGTTCGGCCGGACTTGGGGATGCGCTTGACGTGCATCTGCTGCACGTTGAAGCCGTCGCCGCTGGCGGAGACGACATCTGCGATCGCCGAGCCGAAGCCGCCGCCGTAGTTGTCTTCGAGGGTGAGCACCTTGCCGTTGTTTTCGTTAGCGAGGTCGAGGATGGCTTCCTCATCGAAGGGCAGCGAGTAGAGATCGACAAGCGTGGCGTCGATGCCATGCGAATCCAGTTCATCGAGGACGCGGTTGGCTTCGTGCACCATGTAGCCGGTGGCGACGATGAGCAGGTCGCGGCCGGGGTTGAGCACTTCAAAGCCCGGGCCGCCGATTTCAAACTTGTCGGTGTCGCCGTAGAGGAACTCGGTGGCAGGCCGCATCGTTCGCATATAGACCGGGCCATCGTACTTGGCCATCGACATGGTCAGGGCATAAGCCTGGAACGCATCGGAAGGATTGAGCACGTAGAACGCGGGGTTGCCCTTTTGATTCGTGACTGTGGCGAAGGCGCGGAACCATGCGATATCAGGCAGCGACATTTGGCTGGGGCCATCAGCCGCCAGAGTGATACCGCTGTGTGATCCGACCACCTTAAAATTCGCGCCGCTGTTGACGCCCATTTCGATCTGGTCGTAGCCACGCACCACAAACTTCGCGAAGGTCGAAGTGAACGGCACCTTGCCCGCAGCACTGAGTCCCACCGCCACGCTGTACATATTCTGTTCCGCGATGCGGCACTCAAGAAAGCGCGAAGCCAGTTCCGGATCCTTGGAGAAGTCTTCGGCATGCGAAGAATTTTTCACATCGGCATCGAGTGCGACGACGCTGCTGTTGGCGTGACCCAAAGCGCGAAGAGCAACGCCGTACGCCTTGCGTGTCGGCAGCGAGCCGCCGGCGAGAAGCTTTTCCCAGCCGAACTTTTTGCAAGCTTCGGTGAGCGAGAGCGGCGCGGTGATGGTCGGCGCTGCTGGCTTGGCTGGCGACATCATGCCGATCTTGAGCGAGGTATCCGCCGAGGCTCCCAGCGCACGGCCGGTGGCTTCGAGTTCTTCGATGGCCTTGGCGAGGTCTGCTTTTTCAGCGGGCTTGCCGTGATGTCCCATGCCTTGCTGCGATGCGCTGCCCCAGCCTTTTTGCGTTCTGGCGATGATGACGACAGGGTGAGCCTGCGGGTCGTGTTGAAGCTGAGCGTGTTTGCTCAGAGCATCGGCGATCTGCGAAGGGTTGTGGCCATCGATGATGATCGGCGTGAAGCCGAAGGCCTCCGCTTTGTGTGCGAGTGCTTCGTAAGTTTGCCCCGGTGCGACCTTGTCGCTCTGTGCATAGACATTGCAATTAAAAATCGGCAGCACGTTGCAAAGGTTGTGATCGCTGATGAAATCCATCGCTTCCCAGATCTGTCCTTCGCGCGATTCGCCATCGCCGATGATGCAGAAAATGCGCTTGTCGAGACCATCGATTTTCGCCGCAGCACCCAAGCCCGCGGCATGAGAAAGGCCTTGGCCCAGTGAGCCGGTGGCAGTGTCGAAGAAAGGAAAACCTTCGACGGGATTGGGGTGGCCATCGATCATGGAATCCATGGCGCGAAGGGTCATCGCATCTTCACGGGTCATCGGGCGCAGGCTCGCTTTGTCCTTGCCGATGGCGACGCCAAGGTCAGCACACGCGGCATAAACGATCGGCACCGCGTGGCCTTCGCTGAGCACCAGACGATCGCTTGAAGGATGGCCGGGGTTGGCAAGCTCGTAGCGCATGTGCTGATACATGAGCACGCTGACGATGTGCGCCAGGCTCGCGGCAGTGGTCGGATGCCCGCTGCCAGCGGCGGCAGTCATCTCATAAGAAAGCTTGGTCAGCGCGACGGCTTTGGCGTGAATGGTTGAATCAAATGACATCGTATGGGTTCCTTAAAGTTTGCTGTTGGGAAGGAGGTAGAGGAGTTACAGGAAGGTAGAGTAGGTAGGGGGTGTTAAAGAAGTTAAGGGGAGTTGAAGAAGCGTAGGCACCCTCTTTAACTTCCTGTAACTTCCTTTAACTTCCCTTTACTCCTTTACCTCTTCCCATCGCCCTTCGCCCTTCGCTGCATTGCGCAGGAAAAACGACAGTTCTGTTGAGTCCGCGATTATGGTCGCAATCGGAGCGGGCTGCAACGTGCGAGACGAGAAAATCACGCAGGGGTCTGGTGTTTTGCGTGGCTGCTGTTGTGAGCCTAACGCCGATGTTCGTTCTCGGACGTCTTGCGGTACAATGATCTGTTCGTTGCAGCCTGCTGACGACTGTCAAGGCAGGCAAGGTTTGATACGAGTGTTTGAACCGGGTGCAAAATCGTGTCGTGAATCAGGCCGATAGTGGTCGTATCGCTATGGATCTCACCAAACTCGCAAAAGTTGAACACGGCCAGCGTGCCGATGGCTCCCCCGCGTCTGACGGTGCGCCCCCCCTGTCTGTTGAAAGACGATCGGGTGAAAGGCGCGGCTCCTCATCTGGCCGGCACAAGCAATCGACGATGGGCATGGTCTCCGTCGGCATGGCGGTGGTCTCGATCGTACTCGCCATCATCGGCGTGCCAGCCAAGCAGGCGGCGGGCTATGGCACCGCGCTGATCCTTGTCGTACTCATGTGTACCATTGCGGCGCTTTGCGTCGTGGGCATCTCGACCGCGCTCATGGGTATCGTCAGCAAACGGCGAAGCCCCACCATGTCGCTCATCGGCTTGGTGCTCAATCCTTTGGTGGCGATGGCGTTTGCGATATTTCTCTGGTGGCCTACCAGTGCGACACTGCTGGCAGCAGCGGAAAACGGTAACGCGGAAGGCGTGGAACAAGCTCTGGCGATGGGTGTGGATGTGAACGCACCCGCGATCATTCGGGATCGCGAACAAAAACAGTTCGTCGGCTCGCCGCTCATCGGTGCAGCGATGAACGGACAACTCGCCACCGTCACCACGCTCATGTCGCGCGGTGCTAACGTTGACGCTTCCGACAGCCTCAAACGTACCGCACTCTATCACGCAGCCAAGCAAGGCTATGGCGATGTAGCGACCATGCTGCTGCGGCAGGGCGCTGATCCCAATCTGTCGCCCGACAGCAAAGGCCCGCTCTATTTTGCGGTGGAAGCAGGCAACGGCCCGCTGGCGGAATTGATGCTCGAGCGCGGCGCTCAAGCAGATGCCAAGGCCGATCCGCCGTTGCTCGTCGCCGCTTCCATCGGCCACACCAAAATTGCAGAGTTGCTCATCGACAAAGGGGCGTCGTTCAATGCTGTGGATGCACAGGGCAACACCGCGCTGCACATCGCCGCCGAGAATGGTCATCAGTACATCGTCAAACTCCTGCTGCGCAAGCAGGCGGATGTGACGATTCGCAATCAGTTTGGTGAGACCGCGCTGGAGCGCGCCATTGCAGGGCAGTACAAGGCGATCATTGATGATCTGGTCAACGTCAATTCGCCCATCGATATTTTTGCTGCCATCGGGCTGGGCGATCTGGACAAGGTTCAGAAGGAATTGGAGAGCAACCCCAAGCTCATCAGTGCTATTCGCCGCGGCTACACGCCGCTGCATCTGGCTGCGAAGGTCGGACGCATTGAGATGGTGTCTTACCTCCTGGAAAACGGTGCTGATCCCAATGCGAAGACGGATGACGCAGGCGCGGTGACGCCGATGTATCTGGCGACGCGTGGCGGACAGGTGGAAGTGGCCAAGGCGCTGATTGCCAATGGAGTAGATGTGAATCAGGTGGTGACGGTCAATGGCACGATCGCGCCGCCGCTCTATTTTGCGGTGATCGAAGGCTTTGATGCAATGGTCTCCGTGCTGCTCGAAGCGGGCGCTGATGTGAACGTTCGATGCCAGGCTCCGCCGGAGGCGGGCAGCACGATTCCGGTGGTCGGCTCGCCGCTCATTTTCGCTGCGATACATGGGCGTCACTCGGTGGCCAAGCTGCTGCTTGAAGCGCAGGCGAATCCCGAATTTCGTGCCCGTCCTGATGGGCCCACGCCGCTCTATGAAGCGGTCAAGCGGGCCGACTTGGAAATGGTCACGCTGCTGGTGCATTACAAGGCGGATGTCAACGCTCAGGTCAACGGCAGCTCGATGCTCTCAGTCATCGAAGACGCACAGCGCGGCCATCAGAAAGCAGAATCACTCGATCGCATCTACTCGCTGCTGCGCGATGCGGGCGCGCTGGACCGGTGAGCCTGGACCGGTGAGCCGCGACTAAACGAGTCGCGGACGTCAACGAACTGATGGCGTGATCAATATCACCACACGCCCTGCGCCTGAGGCCTTTGAGTTGCAGAAACATTCACACCCGTTCATTCCCGGAGGCGTCCGCGACTCGCTCAAGTCGCGGCTCATCTGGTTCCTACAGCGCCCTTGATTCCATCTATGCGGTCTGTGCGGGCTGGCGAAACGCGGGCGCGTCAGAGTTGATCTGTTTTAACTAAACCACCAGCGCAGTTGCCCGATAAGCATGGGGATCGCACGTGTCCTGCCGCCCTCCTGGAGTCTCCCATGCTTGCTCAGAACATCCATGTCGAACAGGTTGGCAACATCGCCATCGCCACCGTCATCACGCCGCTCTTGAGCGTTGCTGAAGGGGCGGAGATCGTCGCGGAACTGACCGATCGCATGCGCTACAACAACGCCCGCCATTTCATCCTTGACCTCAAGGAAGTGGAGTTCATGGACTCCTCTTTCATCGGCGCCATCGTCGGCTTATTGCAGGATGTCTCCCACATGCGCGGCCGCATCGCCCTGTGCAATTGCCAGGAAAACGTGGCCTTCCTCTTCAAGGTCACACGACTGGACAATGTCTTCCCCATCTTCGACTGCGTCGAAGATGCACAAGAAGAATTAGAAGGGTGAGGACAGTTTCGAGTTCAAGGTTCTGAGTTCAAAGTTAAGAGCCGCAGCACGCATGCTTTTAACTTTGAACTCAGAACTCAGAACTCAGAACTTTGAACCTTGAACTCCTAACGCCCATCCACCAATCGCATTCCCAGAAAATCATTCAGCTCCGGGTTGCCTTTGATCTTGGCGACGACGGCGGCGACGTCGTATTCCACGCGAACAAACTCGACGCGGTCTTCGTGCACGATGGCGTAGCTGGCGCGGGGGTCACGGTCGCGAGGTTGGCCTACGGAGCCGGGGTTGATGATGCACTTCTCGGTCGCGTTGAATTTGTACGCTCCGTTATCCAGGTCGGCAGGCGGATAAAAATCCGGCTCATTTGTGAACACGCCCGTTACATGCGTATGGCCCACAAAGCAGCGACTTTCAAAGCGATCGAAGATCTGCGCCATCTTCGTCGGAGCAGTGATCACATCATCGGGAAAAATGTATTCATTGATCGGTCGGCGCGGCGAAGCATGCACGCAAAGCCCGCCTAGTGCGGTATGCCGAATTTCCAGTGAGCCCAGGTATTCCCACCGCTTTCGCCGCAGGGCTGCATCCTTTTCAATCTCAAACTGACGGCGTGTCCAGAACGCAGAAGCCTCGGCACTGGTATTAAAACTCGTCGGCTCATAGAGCACCGCAAAATCGTGATTGCCCATGAGGGCCCACTTGCACCGCTGCATCACCAGATCAATGCACTCGCAGGGATTAGGGCCATAGCCCACGATGTCGCCCAGACAGACGATGTCATCCACCTTGCGCGATTCGATATCCGCCAGCACGGTGTGCAAGGCTTCCAGGTTCGCATGAATGTCGGATATCACCGCAGTAGGCACGGGAACCTTTCAGCAAAATAGGACTGACGCGAAGAATTGGAATGTAGCACGATGACGCGGGTGATGCCAGAGCGTCGGGGAGTCGCTATGCTTTAGAAATGTCACGCCCGCAACCGGATGTTGCCAGGCACCGCTTTCCGCAACGGAGAAATGTATGTTTGTGCACTCAGTCTATTTCTGGCTCAAACCCACGCTGACCAGTGATGAAAAGAATCAGGTCATTGCCGGCCTTCGCTCGCTGACGACGATTTCTTCCGTCCGCCAGAGCTTCATCGGCACGCCCGCCTCCACCGATCGCCCGGTCATCGACCGCAGCTATCAGTATTCCTTGATCCTCCACTTTGACGACAAAGCCGGCCACGACAGCTACCAGACTCACGCTGTCCACGAGCAGTTCCGCAACGAGTGCGGCGGGTTCTGGGATCGGGTGCTGATATATGATGCGGTGAGCTGAAGGTGCAGGCATTTCACGTCGTGCTGAGACTCAACGTTTAACGCCCCGCCCAAGACGTGGGTTTTGCCTTGAGCCGCGACTCAACGAGTCGCGGACGCTCAGGGCCTCCTTGAGTTTTCATCTCTCAGTGAGTCTCGCGCAACAGCGCCTCCGATAGCCTGTGGTCTGTCGAAACACGGCGCGGCGTACACCCCTTCAGGCTGCTCACGTCCGCGGCTCTTTTTGACTCTCTAACTCTCACAGGCGTCTTCTCCCGTTTGACGGGCCAGCCAAACTGCGATACGCTGTCTGGTCTGTCCTTTGCCTTCCTGCTGGCATCGCTGCGCGGTGTCTTATAAGGCTGTTTGATGCAGCCGTGGCGGGATGAGGATTGAAGTAGGACTAAGTTTCGCCTTGGTGGGCTTGTTTTCTGTGGTTCGCTGCTTGCTTGGGTCAATCCGGGCAGATGTGAATTCCAGCGAATCGGCCAGGCGAACGATGATGTGACTGGTACTCCATTAAAGGTTTCGTGCCATGCTTCCATGCCAACGTAAAACCCGCACTCAGAGCAAAAAAGGCCGCAATCACAAGTGGCTCAAGCCGATGCAGAGCGTGACTTGCCCTAGCTGCCGTGCGGTCAAGCTGCCTCATGCCGCTTGCAATGCATGTGGTTATGTTCGTCCAGGTCTCAAACTCCGCGTCGCTGCTGAGGAAGATTAAACCGTGCGAATCGCTGTGGATGTCATGGGTGGAGACCATGCGCCTGGTGCGATCCTTACGGGATGCCTGGACGCGGTCGCGCTGCTTTCGCCTGAGGATCGATTGGTCCTTGTGGGCGATGGCGCTGTCATTGAACAGGGACTGATCGCTCGCGGGATGCAAGGCGATCCTCACATCGAGATCGAAGCGACGACGCAGGTCATCAGTATGGATGACTCGCCGGTGTCCGCCCTTCGCGAGAAGACCGACAGCTCGATCGTCCGCTGGGCCCAGCTTGGCTCCAAGCGCAGCGGTGAGCGCCAATGCGATGCCATCATCAGCGCGGGTAACACCGGGGCCTGCGTCGCAGCTGCGCAGATGTTCCTTCGCAGGTTGCCTGGCGTACATCGCCCGGGCATTGCGGTGACGATTCCCACTTTCTATGGCCCGATCGTCGTCTGCGATGTCGGTGCCAATCCTGAACCTCGCCCCACCCATCTTCATCAGTATGCCCACATGGGCTCGATTTATGCTGAGAAAATCATCGGCGTAAAAAACCCCAAAGTCGCGCTGCTTTCCATCGGCTCCGAAGAAGGCAAAGGCAACTCGCTGACCCGCGAATCAGCGGCGCTGATCAAAGCGGACAAGCGACTGAATTATGTGGGCTACGCGGAAGGCCGTGAGCTGTTTGAAGGCAAGGCCAACGTCATCGTCTGCGAAGGATTCAGCGGCAACGTGGTGCTGAAACTCGCCGAGGGCCTCTCGATGGGCCTGTTCAAGACGATCACCCGCGAGATCATGGCTGTCGATCCCGAACTCGCCAAGCGGTTTGAGCCGGTGATCAAATCGATCTACAAAAAGCACGACCATCACGAATACGGCGGCGCACCTCTGATGGGTGCCAACGGCATCTGCCTCAAGTGCCACGGCTCCAGCGAAGCCCGCACCATCGTCAACGCGGTCAAGTCCGCCATGCGATTTATCCAACTCAATGTCAACGAAGCCATCGTCGAAGCCGTGGCCAATTCGGTGCCTGAGACGGCATCGAACTGAAGACGAAGTACAGGCAGATTGCAAAATGGCCATTGCTAAATGTCCATTGCCAAATGAAAGACAAAGCCGGTGCGCCTCCGCTTGCCCCTTCTCCATTTTGCAATTTTCAATTTGCAATGGATATTGGTCATTCACTTCTACCCACATCTCTGCCCCCGCCTGATACCGGTCCGCCGCCCACCACGATTCCCCTGCACGTGTTGTCATCATTTCCTGGCTCATGACCGGTACCCCCAAGTCCCAAATTCACATCCAAATTTTGTCTACCCTGCGCTTTTTTCATTTGCGTTTGCCGATCCAAGTCATTTTATTTACTCATCTTAAAGCATGTCTAGGGGTAAACGGGTAGACAACAATTTGTCTAACCACCCCTTACGCTTCGCGCCCCCGCAACGCGCAGATCGAGATGCCCATCGCCCACACCCCAAGGCAAAGAAGAAAAGTCGGCTGCGCCCATGACCAAAACCCCGGAAGAAAAGAAAGGATCAAGTCAGCCGTAGTATAGCAGATACTTAACCATGCGTCAATGGTTTTATTACTGATGAAATGGGTCGATACCCTTCAGTACCCGTTAAGGCTCTGTCGAATAGCGAAATCGCCTGATCCCAGCCGCCAAGGCTTAAGCTTGCAGTCGTTCGAGGCATGAAAATGGGGAAAGAAAATGGGGGCAAGTGCACTTGGGCGAATCAAATGTACCTGACCCCGTTTTTTGCCCCTTTTTCTGCTGACCCCTTTTTCTGCACCAGGCCGGAAGGCAATGCCAAAAAAAGCAATTTATATACTCTCCCTTTTTTTCGACCCCCACACAAGCTTCGAATATCCTACAATGCCGTATGACGTTATGGCACTCCCACCCATAAATCCTGTACTTGGTGTAATACCGCCATATATTGGCGGTGATCCCACCGATCCGGGCTTCATGACCCCTTACCATACGTCGATGGAAGAGGTATGTGCATCACTGGGAACGAGTGATGCACGCCGTGAAATCTTGCGTGGCCTCTTAGACTTGCGACAAAGGCTTCGCCAAGCCGGTGTTGAGGGCTTTCAGTGGCTGGGCGGGAGCTTTATGGAAGACTGTATTGTAACCCGCAGAAGAGAGCCTAACGATATTGACGTGGTGACGTACGTTGGCACCCCAAACACCCCACGGGAAGTCGATGCGGCGACGACAGGCATGGATCATGATTCAGTAAAAAGAGCCCACCGTGTCGATCACTATCTTGTGCCCTTGAGTTCTCCTACCATCATGGTGGTCGATGAGTGCCGATACTGGTGCGGCCTCTTCTCCCATCGACGTGAAGATGGGCTCTGGAAGGGTATGGCTAATGTCAAACTGACAATCGCCGGGAATGACGACGCAGCACGCCAGACTTTGGAGGGCAACTAATGGTTGACCCCGTCTTCAATATTGCACACTTGGCGGAACTTGAGCGCCTCTCTGAGGTCTCCAAGAACGATCCGGTGCTAGGGCCACAATCGCGTTCGCGCCTTGAGCGGGCCAAGGCAAAAGCGCTAGCTGAGGCAGCCCAAACTGAGGCGCAAGGTAGCTTACTGCCACAGCCACAAGCTTTTAGGGCCGCCTTCTTTCTCGATGGTGAATCGGTGGCCGGAACAACAGGGATCGACTGCATGCTTGCCGGTCAGGCGTTGACTTATTACACAAAGATGTTTGCGGAAGAAGCACGCATGCGCGAACGTGAAGCGGCCGAGGCCGCTGGACGTGTCCGCCGGCCACGCGGCTCAGGCGAGCCAATATTGATGTTAACAGCAACACCTCGTGGGTCGTTCGGTTTCGAGGTAACACCCCGCACCAGCGACAATGCTCTCGTACAAATGCACGGGGCTGTGATCCAATCGGTGATTGATACCATCGTAGCCGTGGGCGATGAAGGTGACGGGCCGATCGTCGGCGTGTACAATGAGCGCTTACTGCCTCATCTCAAGCAGTTCTTCCGAACCCTAGCTAAGCACCACGTGTCAATCCGCTTTGCTACGACGACAGGCTATCACCGTCGGCTTGAAGCAGGTCGCGTTACCGCTGCGGCGGAGCGACTGTCGCGAGAGGTAGTGGAGCGCAATATTCAAGTACCTGGCGTGTTCCGAGGCCTAACTCTCGAAACCGGCCGATTTGATTTTCGCACGGACACCAACGAACTGATCAGTGGCGAGGTTAGTGGGGATCTTGATGCGGACGAACTTGATCGTATCTACGCTCTCAAAGACCAGCCGTGTGTTGCAGTTTTGCATCAGACAAGGATTATTCACGTAGAGAAGACGACGACTAAGTATCTTCTTCATGATGTCTTCGAGGGCCGACCGGAAACTGAAGCCGCCGCCGCTCTGCCTGAGTAACAACACGAACAAACTATAAGTAATTCGGACGGGCTGCTTCGCTCAGCGTGGCCAGACGTTTGGTGCATGCCGCAACGGCGCGCTTCGCGGACTAAGTCCAACTTGCCTGTTCAATGCAAAAACAGCTTCAATCGAAGCGGTCGGTTGCGGTTTGACCAACCCTCCGCCGGCCCCTTCCTGCGAGGGAGGGGAGCGCAGACTCCATGCGATCGCTGGCTGGATCCGGGCTGGTCAATTTGCATTTTTCAATTTGCAATGGATATTGGTCATTCTCTTTTCCCCGCTTCGATCTCCCCGCCTGATGTAAGACACTCATGACCTTGCCGACCGCTTCACGAAATTTTGGCATTCGCCTCTCCGGCACCGGCATGGCGGTACCCGCCAATGTTGTCACTAACGCTGCCCTCGCCAA
>Ga0163151_10007340_pt1 | contig 12923 bp, 15 predicted proteins | sample OliLakLV19MP5IB2_FD_145596 | JGI IMG/M metagenome (GOLD analysis project Ga0163151, IMG submission 145596) | Freshwater microbial mat bacterial communities from Lake Vanda, McMurdo Dry Valleys, Antarctica - Oligotrophic Lake LV.19.MP5.IB-2 | ecosystem: Environmental > Aquatic > Freshwater >...
ATTTCGCTTCGGGGCCATCGCCTTCACGATCGAGGAATTTCATGGCGACGAGGGAATCGAAGAAGTCGTTAATCGCTCGCGGATGCAGGTCTAGTTCGGCGCCAAGTTCGGCGCCGGTCATGCGGCGCCCGCCTAGTTTGGTGAAAAGGCCGAAGCTGACGGCGGTTAGAAGGACCTTTGACGACCAGAAGGCGAAGGCGGATTGAAGGATGGGACCGGGGTCGAGGTGTTGGGCTGGGTTAGACATATACTTTCAGAATATGCGCACTATACTTTTGTCGAACGCGGTGAGCGCGTTTGCGCAGACACCGGCAGGCGGGCTGTGGGCGGAGTTGGCGAATAAGCGGACAGCGCTGCCCAGTCTGCACCAGGAGTTCGAAGTCCCGCAGATGTTGAAGACCGCGAATGGGAGCCAAGGGTCCAAGCGGCAGATCGTGCTCGATATGGCCGGGGAGCGGTGGCGAGGAAGAGTATGTCTAGACCAAGCGAAAGGTGAAAGAGCTCGAACCGCTACCGGGGCCTATCGGGCGAATGATCAGGAGTGGACCAAGACCAAGGAGATGGAATGGCGACCGTGAAGACTTCCGGGGAACACGCACATGTGCGTGATACTGGAGGCACCGCTTAAGTAGTCGTCGTGCATCAATGGGCCTTCCGGTACGACGCGGTTGCAGGTGAACGTGCTTTCTTGGCAGCCCACCGGATCCACAGCGCGAAGTGTTTCAATTTCCTTCGGGGAGTCAGCCAACTTTATCGTGAACCTGCAGTTTTTCGCATAACTCTACACTTGTATTCTGGCGGGATCCGGGTTATGTTCACAGGTAAGCGGTCGGCCATCAATCCCTTGTTGCCGCGATTTTTAGCGGTTATGGATATCCAGTTACGCGAGGCGAAGCGCCGTTTTGATCCGAAGCAGATTTCCGTAGTCCAATGAATGACGGTTCCAGTTTCAAACCACCCGGCGTTCAGCCAACCATAGATTCTTATTCAGGGTGAGGTTAGAGTGCGTTATTTTCTCGCCATTTTCGCAATTGCCGGTCAGATCGGTTTCTCCCAGCCGCCAACGGTTGTGTCGGGGACTTCCACAACGACCTCGTCTTCGCAACAAACATTTCGGTTCGTGGTAAGTGATCCGAATGGCGCGAGCGACGTAAACCGGGTATACTTTCTCGTGAACACGAACCCGTCGATTCCGTCGGACGTCTGTCACGGGTTTTATGATCGAGCCTCAAACACGTTCTACCTTTATAACGATTCGCTATCGGTGCTGCATGGCCCACTTTCCGCAGGGGGGGACGCTTTCAAACAGTCAATGTACGCTCTATAACATCGGTACCGGGCTCGTTTCTTTATCCGGAACGGATTTGACCCTCGACATTCGAATTGGCCTGACCGGTTCTTTCGCATTGACCACTACAAAGGTTTACCTTTGGATTGTCGACAATGCGGGAACCGGCACTGGATGGGTCCAGACGAGTACGTGGAACCTTGGGACGCCCCAGCCCCCGACACTTCTGTCATGGAGTCCGACGACGACCGCCGCGCCGCAACCGGTCTTTACGTTCACAGCGCGCGATGCAAATGGCGCCAACGACATCTCCCGAGTGTATTTTGTGGTGAACACGACAGGGGCCACCGCGCAGAATGGGTGTCATGGATTCTATGACAAACCGTCGAACGCGCTTTATCTCTACAATGACAGTTTGTCGACCGTAACGGGGCCGCTTGTGCCCGGGATAGCCGGGACCCTGCAAAATAGCCAATGTATGTTATTTGGCATGGGTTCATCCGCGGCCATGGTGTCCTCGACAGACTTAGCAGTAAGCATCGAAATTGATTTGTTAGGTTCATTTGCGGCGGCCAGCAAGAACGTGTATGTATGGATCGTTGACAATGCGGGAAGCGGAACGGGATGGATACAAACAAGCACCTGGAATCCGGTGCAGTCCGATCCACCTCCGGTATCGTGTAGCCTCCGTGTTGATCAACTTCCGGGCACACCAACGGTGACTCGCACGAGTGGAAACAATATCGTGGGACAGGGATTCTTGCGGTTACACACACCGGCTATCGGCAACTGGCTGGTTTATCTCCGAGCTCATCTTCAGTTCCAGCCGACAGCGAGTAGTCCTTGGACAGAGGTGAACTACAACGAGACAATTACCAATATCAATAGTGGAACTGGAACCGGATTTTCGTATTCCTCAGGGCCAGTCCAGGCGAGTCTGCAGCCACGTGGGAACGGCAATTATCGCACCACCATAAGTTCCCGAGGGATTTGCGGCGGCAACGTAATTCCGTTGAATCCTGAAAATCCCGCTCCTTCGGGCATCGTTTCTGTGGCCAGACCTACCATTGTTCCCAAAGATGGGGCTCAGGGCATCTGGTGGTTTGGCGCTGTCGGCAAGGATGATGCCGCAAATGGCTACTATAGCTACGTGCCGATTACGGGTACTCCAAATTGGACCGGCACTCTTACATACGCGGTTACTCAGAACCCTGTAAAGGTGCAGCTTAGCTGCACTAATTGCAATAGTCCGGTGGCTCAAGCTGTAGCGGTCAGCACTTCCGGCTGTTCGCAGGATGTTAGTGTCACGGCGAGTGTCGATGGCTTCATGGCAGTTTCGTCCGTACTTCTTATGGTTAATCGGCCAGCCGGCCGGTATTCGACTGAACAATACTTCAATTCTCCGGTACCAGGAGGTTACTGGTCGAAAGACTACTTCATTTTCACGGATCTATGCTCCATGGGTATGCCCTCCGTCGCGCACCGGGAATCATTTCCTGGAGGGATCAAATACTATTGGCCGGGAAGTCCCGGAAGCGTCAGTTCCTATTGGACAAGTACTCCCCCCGAAATTGGCGCTTGGGAAGGATACACTTTGCCGCCCTGGTCTACTCATGATGACATCATAGTGCAATGTGTTGATCCAGCCGCATGTCTTCCTCAGTCCGTGGAGCCTTCCAGTCATATTAGGGGACGGAGCAACATCGGATCGCTTTTTCAACAGAAGATCGCCGCAATACAGCAGATGTGGTGGGTGGGAGATAGCTTAACCGGCGGGTTTCTCGCCAACCAATGTAATCAAACCCTGTATCAAGATCATGCTGAAGACATCAATTTTTGGTAGTGGCGTCGAGTTCCGGAAGATGGAAAGGTACAAATGAGACTGCTTCGAGTGATCCAAATAGTGTGTACGCTAAGTAATTGTGTCATTGCGGCCGCAGTGCCCGGCCGAGTGCTTCAGGGAGCCTGCGCATCTGCCCGGAGCGTCGTTCTCGGAACTATCGAGACCGCCATTGTCAGCACCGCGCCCGCGAAGTTTACAATTCGGGTTGATGGAGTGGTGTCAGGTTCGATTGTCGCGAATACGATTATCTTCGCGAGTTGGCCAGGCTCGCTCACTGGCGCGAGACTAGTACCAAATCGTTATCGAGCTCTTTGGTTCCTTAACCGGACAACCTCGGTTGACTGGGAAATCATGCCCATTGGGGGGCGAAAGGCGCCGCTCTACGCCTCCGCGCTCGCAGTACCGCCGGTCAAAACACAAGCCTCCGCGGTATCGCCTTCGCTTGGGTGCTACGAATCGGTCTTGACAATCCTGAAAGCAAACGCGGATTATGTCGATCAATCGCCGACGCATTTGACGGCAATGGAGACTCTGCTTCAGGAGGATCCTCCGTCGATGGGGGCCGCTGGGCCAGATTTTGCGAGGATGCTGGACACGTTCGCCAGGTCTTCGTCATTAACTCTGAAGACGCTGGCACTAGGATCCGGCATTCGTCGCGGCGATATCGGGTTGTTAAAGCAACTCGCGGACCAATCGCCGGCAATCGCTCAATCTAAACTCCATCACCATGTTAGTTTCGCAATCTCGGCATGGCGCAACCCCGACGCTGAAGGTCTTACGGCGCTTGGAAGGCTGGCTACCCAATCCGGTGAGAACTCCATGACCAGGCCGGCGGCGGAGGCGCTCATGATGATACATACAAAAGACGCCGTACCCCACCTGGTAAGACTGCTCGCGAGTAAGGATACGGTGTTGCGAGGGGCGGCAATTCGCGGTCTCAGCATGTTTGTGCGAGGAATCCCGATCTTGACTCCCGAGAATGTCCGTACGATGCAGTACCTCAACGAAAAGCCGAGTGAGTATTGGGACCCAGGCATCGCGCCCTACGTTACAATGATCCCTATTCCGCCGGAAAAGGAAGCGGCGTTCGTAAATGCCTGGACATCCTGGTCGAATCGTATGGCACAAAAGTTTTCCAATTGAATGCGCACGGTACGCTATTCGTCCGCCCACTCCGTGCCGGTCGCCCCAGCTAAGTGTAAAGACGATTACCGGAGGAGCGACTTATTCAGGGGCGTTTCTACTTATAAGCGACGGCGGCGCTGGATGGCCCGGCCAGGTGGATGACTTCGAAGCGTCGGAAGCCAACCTGTTCGCACCAGCCGCGGAAGTCGCGCCGGAGTAATCGAAAGCTTCACCGAACTCGATGAGCATGTTCAACGACATCAACAGGCCGAAGAGGTTCTCACGGCGGGCATCGTCAATCAATGCCTCAATGGCGACTAGCGCGCCGCCTTCGGGGAGAGCGTCGTAGGCCGCCTTGATTAGGTGCATCTTCTTCTCCAGGTTCCAATCGTGGAGAATCATTCCCATCGTGATCACGTCGGCATTGGGCAGAGGGTCTTTGAAGAAGTCGCCGGCGGCGGTGGTGATGCGTCCGGCCAAGCCTGCGGCGGCGATGTGCTTTTGCGCGATTGGCCCGACTGGCGGCAGGTCGAACGAGGTGCATTGCAGATGCGGGTGGCGCTTGGCGGCTTCGATGGATAAAAGACCGGTCGCGCCGCCGATATCGCACAGAGTCTTGTAGTTGGTGAAATCGAACTTTTCGGCGAAGGCTTCGAAGTTGATACGGGATAACCCGGTCATGGCTCCCATGAACTGTTCGAGCCGGGGCAGTTCTTCGTAGAGTTCTTCGAAGACGCCTTTCTGGCCGTGTTTCGTTTCGTTTTGCGGTTTGCCGGTGCGGAGCGCTTCGGGGAGATCGTGCCAAAACTTGAATAAGCGTTCGTTCAGCATGACGAGGATCCCGCCGACATAGCGGGGGCTGTCGCTGTCCAGGTATAACGCTCCGGCGGGGGTGTTCAAGTATTTCGCTTCGGGGCCATCGCCTTCACGATCGAGGAATTTCATGGCGACGAGGGAATCGAAGAAGTCGTTAATCGCTCGCGGATGCAGGTCTAGTTCGGCGCCAAGTTCGGCGCCGGTCATGCGGCGGCCGCCTAGTTTGGTGAAGAGGCCGAAGCTGACGGCGGTTAGAAGGACCTTCGATGACCAGAAGGCGAAGGCGGATTGAAGGATGGGACCGGGGTCAAGGGGTTGGGCTGGATTGGACATATACTTTCAGAATATGCGCACTATACTCTCGTCGATCGCGGTGAGCGCGCTTGCTTGCGCAGACACCGGCAGGCGGGCTGTGGGCGGAGTTGGCGAATAAGCGGACAGCGCTGCCCAGTCTGCGCCAGGAGTTCGAAGTCCCGCAGACGTCGTTCAAGACCGCGAATGGGAGCCAAGGGTCCAAGCGGCAGATCGTGCTCGATATGGCCGGGGAGCGGTGGCGGGAGAAGTCACTCACGGGGTCGGGCAACTGCTTGCGCTCGACTTGTCACCAGGCTAGCAAGAAGGTGAGCGAGGGTTGACTTAGCCGATCGGAGAAAGTTAACGTCAGGTCATGAGTGTGAATGAGTACAACGGCATTGTCGCGAGGGCGGTGGATCCGGACGTGACGCCGATACCGGTTATGAAGGCTGAACGGGAGTTGGGAGGCGTGCGGGGCGTGACGTGGGAAGCGGCTGGTTGGGACGCTCCGATGACAGACGAAGAGGTGTATGAGTTTCTGGGCACCGGGGACGACTGGTAGCTCGACGGCGAAGGGCGATCCGGTGGCCGGAGGGATGGTACACTCGGTGTAATTGCTGTACTCCCGGCCGGGCCGCTATGCCACGTTTACGGCACGGGTTCCGATTTCCACCCGCTCATGAGCACAGATACCATTCCCGTTAGCCGGGCACTCGAATTCAGACACTGCCTGGCGCAGGGCGTCCTGGTGGCCGATGGCGCCATGGGCACAATGCTTTATGAAAAAGGGGTCTTTATTAACCGTTGTTATGACGAATTGAATTTGTCGACGCCGACGATTGTCCGGGAAGTGCATGAAGCGTACGTTAAAGCGGGCGCCCAGATTTTGGAGACTAACACGTTCGGCGCGAACCGGACGCGGTTGGCGGCCTTCGGCATGGCGGAGAAGCTGCAGGCCATCAACAGCGCCGGAGTGCGGTTGGCGCGGGAGGCGGCGCGGGATGTAGCTTTTGTCGCGGGCGCGATTGGCCCGCTTGGCGTTCGGATTGAACCGCTCGGCCCGACCAGTTTCGCTGAAGCGCGGGAGGTTTTCAAAGAGCAGGTTGAGGCGCTGGTCGCGGCTGGGGTGGATCTGTTGATCTTTGAGACCTTTTATCAGATTCAAGAGTTGCGGGAGGCATTGTTTGCCGCCCATGAAGTCGTTGGCGATTCGATGGCGGTTATTGCCCAGGTCACTATTAATGACGACGGGCACATGCTAGACGGGACCGATACCGGGACTTTCGCCGCTTATTTGAATGAATGGCCGTGCGATGTGATCGGCCTGAACTGTTCCGTTGGTCCGAAGGCGACTTTGGAGACGCTTGAGAAGATCATGGCGTTTACGAAGAAGCCGCTGTCGGCGATGCCGAACGCGGGTCATCCGGCGGAGGTCGAGGGACGAAAGATCTATCTGTGTTCACCGGAGTACATGGCGCAGTATGCGCGGCGGTTTTTGTGGGCTGGGGTCAAAATCGTCGGCGGGTGTTGCGGGACTACGCCCGAACATATCCGGCAGGTTCGGAGTGAAGCCCGGAGTTTGCAGCCAGCGCAGCGGAATATAACGGTGACGGTTGAAGAACAGGCGGCCAAGGGCGTGGCGTTGAGGAAGGCGCCAGTGGCGGCAAAGTCAAAACTGGGGGCCAAGCTGGCGGCGGGCAAATTTGTCACTTTTGTTGAGATTTTGCCGCCGAAGGGCGTGGATCCGGCGAAGGAGATCGCCGGGGCACGGCTATGCAAGGCCGCGGGGATCGATGCAATTAACGTCCCCGATGGCCCGCGGGCAAGCGCCCGGCTGAGCGCGCAGGTTACTTGTCAGATTTTCCAAAAGGAGGCTGACATTGAGGCGGTCCTTCACTTTTGTTGCCGGGACCGGAACATATTGGGGATTCAATCCGAGTTACTGGGGGCGCACTCGACGGGGGTGCGAAATCTGATTTGTATTACCGGCGATCCTCCACGGATGGGAAGCTATCCCAGCGCTACGGCGGTGTTCGATGTGGACGCGATCGGACTTTGTAACATCGTCAATAACTTGAATCATGGATTGGACATTGGCGGGACGCCAATGGGATCGCAGACGGCGCTGTTAATGGGTGTGGGGGCGAACCCGGGCGCGGTGAATATGGACGAGGAAGTCCGGCGGTTTGAATGGAAAGTGCAGGCGGGCGCGGAGTATGTTGTCACGCAGCCGGTGTTTGACGTTCGCCTGTTGGAGGACTTTCTGAAACGCATCGCGCATGTGCGTATACCGGTGGTTTGCGGAATCTGGCCGTTGACGAGTCACCGGAACGCGGAGTTCATGGTGAATGAATTGCGCGTACCTGTACCGGAAGAGTATATGGAGCGGATGCGAGTGGCCGAGTCCGCGGAAGCGGCACGGCTGGAGGGGGTGGAGATAGCGCGGGAGATGGTGCGGCGCGTGCAGCCGATGGTTGACGGCGTTCAGCTTTCGGCGCCATTTGGACGGTATCAGATGGCGATTGATGTGGCTGAAGTAATTGAGAAACGGGACTAGACCGCATTGCCAACCGATTTGATTGTGATTGACTCCGAGGCTCCTGAAAAGGAAGCAATAGAACGCGCGGCGGCGGCGGTGCTGCGCGGAAAAGTGGTGGCGATACCCACCGATGGGCGGTATGCGCTGGTGGCGGACGCTTTCAACCTGCGAGCGGTCTCGCGGGTGTTTAAGGCGAAGGGGCGGGAGCAGGCGCGTTCGTTGCCCGTATTGGTTTCAGACTCGATTATGGCGGAGGAAATGACGCTGGAAGTCTCGGCGCGCTTACGGATTTTGATGCGGCATTATTGGCCGGGACCATTGACGATTATCGTGCCGGCGTCGGGGAACGTGCCGTTGCGCGTGACCGGGAATACGGGACGGGTGGCGCTCCGGCAATCGAAATCGAAGGTGGCGCAGGCGCTGATTGAGCGGATCAATCAGCCGCTGATTGCGACCAGCGCGAACATCAGCGGGCAACCGACGTGCGCAAGCGGGATAGAGGTGTTCGGAACAATGGACGGACGCGTGGATTTGGTGCTGGATGGGGGGACGTGTCCCGGGTTAGGGCCGACGACGGTGGATATAACGGAGCCGTTTTGGAAAGTGATCAAAGAGCGCGCCATCTTGGAAAGGGAATTGGCGGAAGTGTTGCAGGGTACGTAACGCCGGTCACAAACTGTGTTAAAGTCATGAGGCGGTAAAGTTGAACCACCGACCTTGCGAGGGCGACATGAAATTTTTTCTTCAGCGGGATGGCCGCACTTATGGGCCATATTCCTATGACGATTTGAAGCGGTATCAGGCGGAGAACCGGATTGGTCCAACCGATCAGGTTCGACGGGAAGACAGCCAGCAATGGGAACCGTGGCAACAGGTGTTGAATCCGGCGGCGCCTCCGGCGGCGCCCGCAATGCCGCACATACAGCCCGGGTATGGGGGGTATACACCGCCGGCCGCGCCCCAGCCGCACCAGCCGGCATTTGGGCAACCACCACAAGGATTCGGCGGCCAGCCACAGGCATTTGGGAATAATCCGCCCGCGTTTGGCGGCGGGGGGTTTGGTCAACCGCCAGCCGAGCAGGGTTTTGGCGGCGGCGGGTTTGGACAACCGCAGCAGCCGCAGGGTTCGGACGTACCGGGGGCGTTTGGCGCTTTTGGAGCACAGGGCGGGTTTGGCGGCCCGCCGCAAGGGCAGCCCGGCGGGTTTGGGATGCAGCAGGGTGGACAGCCGGGCGGCTTCGGCGGACAACCGATGGGGCCGCAAGGCGGTTACGGCGGGGGCGGCGCCGTGGGCCCGATGCCGCCGGATATGCAGTGGTTTGTGGTGCTGATAATCGGCATGCTCACATGCGGAGTATTCCTCTACTTCTGGATGTTTAAACAGTCTTCGTTCGTGGCCCGGCTGGATCCGCAGTCTGACGCCAAGAAATTCTACACATTCGGGGTAATCCTTTACTTTGTCGGTTTTTGTTTGGTGTTTATTGGAAGCTTCATTTTGGCGGCCACGGGATCGGAGTCTGCGGCAATCATTCCTATGTTCGCTAATTTGATACTGGTGGGTGGTTTTGTGTGTATTATCATCGCCCGCTTCAAAATGCGAGCCTCCGTGCATAACTACTACACGATGGTGGAGCCAATGGGCATAAACCTGATGGATACGGCGGGAGCGGTACTTACCTTTTTCTTCGGAGAACTGTTCATCCAGTACCATTTCGCCAACATTGCGGCGCGGAAAAAGGCGATGGGGCATCCGGCGGTTTAGCGAATTCCAAGCGCCGTGCTATCCTACCCAATGGAGCGTTCCTGGGACGCAGGTGCGGCCCTTATATTTGATCCGATGCCATTCGAAACGGGGTCCGTCTCGTTGCAAAAACGCCGTTGAGCAAGCTCCTGACCGTTCGGGTCCAGGGAGAAGCCTGCAGGTGTGCGGAGGACTCCACCCTTAGCATTTTCAGGGGTCAAGGCAGGGGGTAGTACGGCGATTCTGGTGCGCTCCAACTTTCTCAGCACTCCCCTTCATGCACATACTTTTTATTGGCGACATCTATGCGTCGCCTGGCCGGCGCATTGTGGCCGACAATCTGCATCGAATCGTTACTAATGAGCGGATTGACCTGATCATTGCCAACGTCGAGAACTCGGCGGGGGGATTTGGCGTGACGCCGCAGATTGCGGAGGACATGCTATCGATGGGCATTGAGGTGATGACCACCGGGAACCATGTTTGGGACAAGCCGGAGATACATGAATATCTGCCGCGGCAGCCCCGTTTGCTGCGGCCGGCCAACTACGCGCCAACGCTGCCGGGAACGGGAATGTATGTGGGCAAGGCCAGGAATGGGGCGCCGTATGCGGTGCTGAACCTGCAGGGGCGGACGTTCATGGCGACGATTGACGACCCGTTCCGGAAAGTGGACGAGATGCTGTTGACGCTGCCGGAAGCGGTGAAAATCCGGTTTGTGGATTTTCACGCGGAGGCAACGTCGGAGAAAGTGGCGTTTGGGTGGTATCTGGATGGGCGGGTGACGGCGGTGGTGGGAACTCACACGCATATTCCGACGGCGGACACGCGGGTGTTGCCGGGCGGGACGGCGTACCAGACCGACGCGGGAATGACCGGCTCGTATGCCGGAGTTATCGGGGTAGAGAAGGCTTCGATATTGCGAAAATTTCAGACGGCGGCGCCGGTACGGATGGAGGGGGCAAAGGGCAGCGTGGAGTTTCACGGGGTGATTGTGACGGCGGATCCGGCAACGGGGAAGGCGACGGCAATCAAACGATACGATTTTCGGGAAAACATTTTATAGCTATCGGCATTTCCGCCGATAAAAGGAGAAATGGCGTTCGTGCCCTCTCCGGTTTCACAAGTATTAATGGTTGGAGCGGTTATCGCGGTGGCTTCCTCGGCGGGACTGCAGTGGCTCGGATTGTCGGCACAGGCGGAAGCGGCGAGGCAGCAGGCATCGCGGCAGGCTCTGACAGATTTTTCGCGTCTGTTGAATCGATATGAGTCGGCGCCGGCGCGCGAAAAGCCGGCAGTGGCGGAGCATTTGGCGGAGATGGCGGAACGGTTGCCGCACCAGGTGAAGGGTGAGTCGTTGGCGTCGGCTTCTCGGCGCGTGGTGGCGCTTGCTTCCTATGAGGCCGAAGCGCAAGCGCTGGAGAAGGATTTGCAGGAGCGGCTGCGGGCCGAAGTGCGGGGATTAGTGAACGAGGCGGAGAGGCTGGAATCGTCGGCACTGCGGCAGGCCGCATGGATTGGTGTTGTGAACCAGATGCCGCTGGTCATGGCGGCGATAGTGTGCGGACTGGTGGCGCTCCCGACTCGACGGGCTAATTTGGCAGCTTGACGCGTTCGAGAATAGCGCGATCCCAGAGCAGCCAGTGGCCCTCGGAATAGCGTTCGTTTTCAATCTCCACGGTATATTCCTGACGGCGGCGCCAAGTTTGGCGGAGCCGAACCGCCTCGCCGGCGATGGTGACGTCCCCGGTGAAACGCGCTTCCCCGTTGCGCGTGCCGAGACCGAGCAGAATGCCGAAAGCGTCCGGGTCGGCGAGGGCGAGGATCCACATTTGCGCTTCGGCGTTGTAGATCAAAAAAGGGTCGGCGTTGAGGCTGATGCCGTAAGGTGCGCCGGCAAAGTGAACGGCATCGCCGAGCCAGATCCACTCACCGATGAGCCACGCGAAGGCGGACGGGTGCGGTAGCGTCGAAACCGACCGTGAGGCGTCGGCGGCTATCTTATCAGTAAACTGGCGATAGACAGATTTCAAGCGATTCTACTATTTAGTGTAACCGCCGGATGAAGCGTATCAGGGAATCGGGCCGTTACCTTAGACCGCCAACCGGGACGGTCGCCTTGTATACATAGCCGGTTACGCGGGCCATGTCGGAACTGGTGAGGTAAAGCGTGTTGCTGTCGGCGCCGCGGCCGAATTTGCAGTTGGTAAGCGCTTTCTGTTCCGTGGTTATCTTGTGAGTGATTACGCCCGCTTTCGTTACACGATAGGCGGTACCGAAACTGTAACAGGTGAGCCAGATCGCGCCTTCTTTGTCGACGTCCATGCCGTCGGCCTGGCAGCCACCGATGGTGATGAGTTCCTGACGTTTGCCGGGGGCGCCGAGCGCCCACATCTCGATCTTGCTGGTGTTGGGGGCGGTATTGTGGGCAACGTAGAGAGTTTGCTGATCGGCGCTGAGAATGATACCGTTCGGGCCGGTGATTTCATCGCTGAATACCGAAGTCTTGCCGTCCGTTCCGATCTTGTAGATGGTGCCGTTCGGGGCGGATCCGTCGTAGCCGTTAGGCGCGGTGAAATAAATCGTGCCGTCTTTGGCGACGGCGAGATCATTGGCGCCCTTAGAGGTTTTGGGATCCTTTTCAAAGTTACGGGCGATGACGGACACCTTCTTGTCCGGTGTTACTTTGAGAATCTGGCGTTCATCGGTGGCGGTGGCGTAGAGGATATCCGCATCGTCGATCCAGAGGCCGCCCGGACCGGCTTTCGTGGCGATATCCAGGTATTCCTTGGCGCCATCCTGGGCGTTCCATTTGACAACTCCTTTGTAGGTGCCGCGGGAGGTGAAATAGAGATTGCCTTTAGAGTCAATGGCTGGGCCTTCGGTATTGCCCCAGGAGGCGTTGGAGGCGATAAGTTCGGCCTTAATCTCGACCGGGCCGGCCGCGTCCGCCGGCGGCGGTGGCGTCTGGGTGCAGGCGGAGAGGAGAAGGATGGTGAAAAGGAGTACGTGAGCGAGTCGCATGGGGGGCATCATATCAGGCTGGACGAACTGATACAGTATCGTTCATGCGAATTTTGCCTGCCACCTTATTGTTGTGCGTGCTGCCGTCCTTTGCCGAGGATTTTTGGAAGACAAAACCGTATACGGAATGGACGGATAAGGAGTTGAGGAAAATGCTGACAAACTCGCCGTGGGCGAAGGAAGTCGCAGCGGGGATGCAGCCCAGCGGCGGCGGCGGGGGCATGAGTAAGGGCGGAGGCGGACGCAAAGGCGG
>Ga0163151_10007344_pt1 | contig 12918 bp, 7 predicted proteins | sample OliLakLV19MP5IB2_FD_145596 | JGI IMG/M metagenome (GOLD analysis project Ga0163151, IMG submission 145596) | Freshwater microbial mat bacterial communities from Lake Vanda, McMurdo Dry Valleys, Antarctica - Oligotrophic Lake LV.19.MP5.IB-2 | ecosystem: Environmental > Aquatic > Freshwater > Lake...
CGCGAGGGGGCGATGGGGGGAGCCCCTTTGCACCGCGAAGTCCGCAGGTTTCAGTCCCCGCTACCCAAGCGATTGTGAAGGTCGTGGGCACAACCAGCCAGGATCATCTGGTATTACGACGCCACGGGCAACGGCACCACCGACGGGTCCGACCCCACCTCCCACTTCGCATGGGGGGGCGGAGGGGCGACGAGAAGTGGCGAGACCGCGTCTCGGTCGAGTGCAGCGGGATCGAGAAGTGCATCAGGAGAATTGAGCCGATGGCTCGTACTCATTGCCCTGCGGGTGGAGCTTGGATGCTGCAACTTCCTCGCGGCGAAAAGCCTGTTCATCAGTATCGCGGCGGTCGGAACTTTCGGCGGTGCGTATGCGGTTGACAACATTGCGTGTGTGTCATGTGTCGGTGGTGCGCGGCGAGACTCTGGCGGTCGGCGAAGGCGGCGCGTGCTCGCGAGAGTTCAGAATTGCGTCGAGTTCTCGAACAAGTTCACGCACGCGTCGCTCGCTGGTGTCCGGCGCGAGCAAGCGGTGATGCTCGATGTCCTGAACCTTCTGGTAGTTGTTGATGACGGCGCCGACGATGAGGTTCACGAGCAGGAACGTCGCCACCACAATCCACGACACCTGGAAGGCCGTGAACGCCCCCAGCGGATGACCAGCCTGTGCAAGCTCGTATCGCATCTGGGTCCAGTCATCGCCGGTGAGGATGCGGAAGAGCGTGAAGCACGCTTCATGGATGCTGGTGAAGTAGGGTCGCATGGGGTGGCCGTCGCCCCCGAACAGCTTCACCCCGATGACCGCGTAGACATAGAAGAGAATCACCGCCAAGAGCGCCACGTACTTCATGCTCGCGACGGATCGCAGGAGCACGTCGACGATGAGCCGCAGTTCCGGGATGGTCTTGACCAACCGCAACACCCGGAACACGCGGAGGATGCGGAGAACGGGCCCGACGCCGTTTGACGCGGGAACGAGCGCCGCGACAATGATCAGCAGGTCGAAGATGTTCCAACCGTTGCGGAAGAAGGTCGCCATCGACTCGCGAGCCAGAAAACGAAGAACGATCTCCACGACGAAGATGCCGATGCAGATCGTCTCAATCACGCCGATAGCGCGGAGCGATGTCGCATCGGTCAGGTAGGTGCTCAGGCCGATGAGCACGGCGTTAACCAGGATGACGGCAATGACGAAGTTATTGAAGGGTACGGAGTCGACGAGCTTACGGATATTCATGTTGCTCCCTCGGTCAGCGCGATGCTCTCTTACTCAACAGTTGCGGGGAGATTCCTTTATCTTTGAGATGGGATCGTTTGCGGGCCTGGCGTCGCCCGTGGCGCATGGCCGGTGCGCGGGGATTACCACCACCAGCGCACCACCGCGGAGTACAAGGGGATTCCCAAGATAATGTTGAACGGGAACGTCACCCCCAGAGAGAGGGAGATGTAGAGCGCCGGGTCGGCCTTGGGGATCGCTAGCCGAAGCGCGGCGGGTGCCGCAATATAGGACGCCGATGCGGCAAGCACGGCGAGCAGGACCGCGTCGCCTTCGCCAATCCCAAGTTGCTTCGAGGCCGCGATCGCAAGTGCGGCGTTGACGAGGGGTGCGACGATCGCAAACGCCAGCAACAGCCGGGGCGCTCGAAGAACCTCCCGTCCCCGTCGCGCGGCCATCAGACCCAAGTCAAACAGGAAGAACGCCAGTGCACCGGGGAAGGCATCCGTGCAGAGCGGCTTGAAGGCGGCGTAGCCCCTTTGCCCCGTCAGAACTCCAACAACAATGCTCCCGAGCAGCAGCAGAACGGGGCCGTTCAGCAGTGACTCGTGAAGAAGTGTGGCCAATCGAGGTGCCCCTGTTCCGTCAGCGTCGGTGCCCGCCGCCGCGGTTGCCTGGTCCTCTCGCGTTCGTTTCTTGTCGAGATTCAGAAGAATCAAGGACAGAACTATCGCCGGCGACTCCATAACTGCCATCACTGCGACCATGTGTCCGCTGAAGGGCGTTCCGCTCTGATCGAGCGATGTGCAGGCGGTGAGGAATGTCACCACGCTGACCGATCCGTAACACGCCGCGATCGCCGCGGCATTTCGGACAGCCACAATCCGGCGAAGGGTGAAGTATGCCCAAGCGGGAACGACAACCGAGAGTGCCAATGCCAATGCAACGGCCTTCATGGCGTCCGTTGTAAACCCGCTGGCAACAAGCTCAACTCCGCCCCGGAATCCGATGGCCCAAAGGAGATAGAGCGACAAAATCTTGGTAACGGCTTTGGGGATAGTGATGTTGGAGCGGACCAGCACCGCGATGACACCAAGGAAGAAAAAGAGAACCGGAGGGCTGATCGAGAGCAGGCCGGTGGCAGCGTCAGTGCCGGCCGCACCCATTATCCCAGCAGTCAGGTCGTGCATGTGCGGCTCCGCGAGGCTTGGTGGCTGGTGAAGGAGTCTCTCGACGCCGGTGCCCTGTGACAGGGAACTCTACGGCCGTTCGGGTCATCTTCCGCCAACTCGCTCTAGTGCTGTTTGCCCGCGCCTCCCTTCGACACGGCGTTCGACGGTATCACCAGGCTCAGGACCGTTGCGAGCGATAGTGTGCCGACGACAACCAGCAGTGACACCGTCGTGTCGATCTTGATTGGGTTCGCCTTGGACATGCCGATCACATCGAGGTATGGCGGCACGCTCAGCAGCAGCAGCTTCACGCCGACGAAAGCCAGGATCAGAATCAACGCCGGCTTCAGGAATCGGAACTTCTGGATCAACGCCGCCAGACAGAAGTACAGCGCCCTCAGCCCGAGGATCGCGAAGATGTTGCTCGTGAACACGATGAACGGGTCGGGCGTGATCGCGAAGATGGCCGGGATCGAGTCGACCGCGAAGACCAGGTCGGTGATCTCAACCAGGATCAGTGCCAGGAACAAGGGGGTGATCGCCCAGGCCGCACTCAGTGATCCGGCTGGTGCCGGGTCCATCAACTCCTTGCCAGCCGCATCTTTCGTGTACGTCGGCCTGAGGGTCCGCTTGGTGAAGAACCGCTGGCCGTCATAGAACTCGGTCACGCGGAAGAACTTCTTGCACAGCCGCACCGCGATGTTCTGCGAGACATCGTCGTTACCCTTGATCAGGGCCATCTTGAGCGCCGTCAGAATCAGGAACCCGCCGAAGATGATCAGGATCCACTGGTACTTCAGGATCAGTCCGGCACCCAGGAAGATCATCCCGCCACGCATCACCAGCGCGCCGATGATGCCCCAGAAGAGCACACGGTGCTGGTACTTTCCCGGCACCGCAAAGAACGAGAAGATCAGCGCGATGACAAAGATGTTGTCCATCGCCAGCGACTTCTCGACGACGTACCCCACCAGATACTGCTTGGCCGCCTCGAATCCCTGCACCTCGCCCGACACGATCAGGGGCGCGCCGGCCTTGATCGCCTCCGTCGTGCTGTACATGGCGGTCTCCAACCCCAGCCCGAGCCAGTGGTGCTCGTACGCCATGTACACAAACCCGCTGAACGCGATGCCGCACGTCAGCCAGATCGCCGACCAGGTGATCGCTTCTTTCATGCCCACTTCGTGGGCTTCGCGGTGGAAGACGCCGAGGTCGAGGGCCAGGAAAAAAATCACGAGGCCGATGAACCCGATGTACGCCCAGATCTTGAGATCGGCCGGGTTCGACGTTGCGGTGGTAGCAAGCAGCAGCAGTTCATTCATGACACTTCATATCCTTGGGCCCGCACATGCTGACCCGGCAGAAAGCCTGTCCCACGCTGCGGTTGCTTCCGCTCCTGGCGCAAGACTCCAAAATCGCAGCGTGGCAATCACACATTGGTCACGCCGCCTCTCTCACATTTCCTACACGCCTTGCCTCACCATGTTCAGCAGCTTACCCGCGTCCAATCCTGTGCTCTGCGATTCGATCGCCCCGCGGTGCTGCGTGTACAGCCCCTTGGCCTTCTCGGCCTGCGTCGTGAAGATGCCTTTGAGGTCGATCGCGCCAAGCGACCTGCCGCCGGCGTAGTACGCCTTTGCTGCGTGTCCGAGAGCATAGGTCGACGCGAAGGAGAACGCGGAACTGGTCGCCTGATCGGCCACTGCGCCGGCCACGCGCCCGAGCACGCGCTGTCCCAGCCCGCCGAGAAACTTGCGGGCGTAATTCTCGAGAACCTGCGACGTCATGCCCACACCGACCGTCGCCAGAAAGTCTTTGATGTGCCCAGTGCTGAGCGTGTACCCATACCGCGCTCCGACACGGTAAACCATCTTCATTTGCAAGGGAATAATCGCCGCGGTCGCAAGCCCCTGAGGCAGCAACTCGATCGCCGCGTTCAGAATCGCGTATCGCGTGATCGACGACTCGATCTCGGCCTCGTCTACCGGAGCCTTGCCTCCCCCCGGACCACCGGTCCCGACCCCGGCCGCCAATGCGCCGCCCACAGCCGCCGCGCCCACGGCCCCGGTCGCCGTCACCTGCTCAACCCCGAAGTCTACAAACTCGTCGGCCTGATGCAGCGTCGCTGCCGCCGATGCCTCGTCGATCAATAGCGCGATTCGCAGTTTTTCAAGAAACAACTTCTCTTCTGTCCCGGCCTTTCCATCCGCGTCGCACACAGCCACCGCCATCTCGTACGCCAGCGTCCGATGCTGCGGACTCTTCAACGGCACCGCGGCTTTCTCGACCGTGACCCGCCCCAGCAGAACATCTTGGTACAGCGCTGACAACCCACGCCCACGCTCTGAGCCGCCCGTCGCGCCATCGCCCCCGACATCAGGCCCAAGATTCTCGACGATCCGCCGAACCTCCTCGCGTTCAGCATCGTTCTTCCGCCCATCCGCAAACGCGGCCAGAAGGCACACCGTCACAACCGCATCCTGTTCCACGAGGTTCATGATCCACTCTCCAGTCGCTAAGGGTCGCGCGCACGACCGGACGTGCGGAGCGTGTTCGGAATCCGAGGTCGTTCGTCGCGACTAGAGAGACGACATTCACCTGATCCCGGAGCCAGCGCGCAGGTCGCAACTTCGAAGCAAAATGATTGTTGGTCTCGCCAGGGGCTTCGGTCCGCGCTCAGAAGCGGCGAGGACCAAGGCCGCAGAGGGGCCGGGACGGAGCGAGAACCGTTCCATCCGTGTTGACGACCCTGCAATCCCGCATCGGCGGGCGGCTACTCCCCAACAGGAAGCATGGACCCATAGTAGCAGCCGCGCCACCAGTGAGAAAGCGACGTCCAATCGAGTCAACCGTTCTCGGCGAACAAACACGGCCCGTGGGCGTACGGGCTTCAACTCAAACACCAACAAGGAGACTCTTCATGGAAATCAAGCTTTTCGACGGAACCATCAAGACCAGCGAGGCTCAGCACGACTACATCATGAACAAAGTCGGGGCCGCTGCGGGGCGGCTGAAAGAGGCATCCTGCACGATCGATGTGCGACTTACGGATCTCAATGGCCCAAGGGGCGGCATCGACAAGCAGTGCTCGATCGTGGTGACCCCGCCGGGGCACGGGACGCTGCGCGTAGAGAAGCAGGCCGCAGACTATTACGCGGCCATCGATGCCGCGGCGGCGACGCTCAAGAAGTCGCTCGTCAGAGTAATGGAACGGACCAAGTTCAACGGTCCGCGTTGACCATCAGCATTCATGGCTCCGCCTGCACGGCACCGCTTAGAATCACTCTGTGACAATCCAGCCCAGATGAACCCGGGTGCTTGCGCGGTGCTTAGGTGATTCTGGCCCTTCGGCCCAAGACCGGCGATTCCGTACGCATGCCGCGAGCGAACCGCCCGCCACCAGGAGTCCTGTATGCAGTACGCTCTCGCCGTCGCATCCGCTCTTTCTCTCTGCTCCATCGCCGCGGCTCAGCCCGTCAATATCGAGTTCGATGCCGGCGTGGCTGGATGGCGCACGGTGCTCGATGGCGTCATGGGTGGGCGCTCCTCGGGGCGAGTGACGCAACCCGAAGCCGGCATTCTCCGGTTCTCCGGTGAGTTGTCGCTGGAGAACAACGGCGGTTTCTCGCAGATGCAGACAACAGTGCCGGAGGGATCGTTGAATGGTGCTACGGGCATTGAAACGAGAGTCCGTGGCGATGGCCGGACGTACCAGTTCGATGTGCGCTGCTCGGACGTGCGAATGATGGCTGGGAGTTTTCAGACACAGTTTGACACCGTGGCGGGCGAGTGGGTTACGCTCCGGTTGCCCTTCGAGCAGTTCCGTCTCTACAGCTTTGGCCGCCTTGTTCCCAACGCTCCGAAGCTCACCCCGGCACGCGTCGAGTCGATCGGAGTGACCCTGGCAGACAAAGAGGCGGGGGCCTTTCAGCTGGATGTGGATTTCATCCGGGCGACGAGCCCCGAGGCCCAAGCGCCGACAACCGGCTCGGACTTACCCAGCGTCGCGAAGAGCGCCGAACTGACGACGCTTCTCTCGCTCGTCGAAGTTTCCGGGCTTCAACTGCCCGTCGACGGTCGCGTCACGATCTTCGCTCCGACCAACAAGGCCTTCGCGGCGATTCCTGCCGAGAAAGTGAAGTTCTTGACAAGCGAGGAGGGGCGAACAACATTGCTCGCGATTCTCAGGCATCACATCCTGCCGATGGCTCTCGACTCAGGCTCGCTCATGCAACGTCGCGGGGTTGTTGCGCTGTCAGGCCAGAACCTCGCCATAGATGCAGAAGGGCTGACCATCGCGGGCGCATCGTTCTTGAAAGCGGATGTGCCATTTGACAAGGGCATCGTGTACGTGATTGATCGCGTCATGATGCCGGAAACTCGCTCCATCGCCGAGATCGTGAGTCAGGAGCCACGACTCGCCACACTTCTCAAGGCGGTCACAGCGGCGGGCCTTGCAACACAGCTGGGCGGTGAGAACGGGGGGCCGTGGACCTTGTTGGCCCCATCGAACGAAGCGTTCGACGCCCTGGGGGAGCAGGCGATCAACTCGCTCCTGGCGGACCCTTCACAACTGGCAAATGTCCTGAGTGCCCACGTGATCCCCAGCCGCATCCGTCGCGCCGACATGATCGCCCAACGATCCGCGCGAACGCTGCTCGGCCGCGACACCGTCTCCTTCTCGCTCGTCGACGGGAAAATCGCAGTGGCTGGTGCCGGGTTCATCACGGCGGATATCGAGGCCTCCAACGGTGTCATCCACATCATCGATCGGGTGATCGTCCCCGGTCCGTCCGCTGCCCGGGATATGCCCGCGGAAGGGAACAAGGTCGTTTCCGGGCTTGTGGAACTGGCGATCGAACGAGGCGTCCCGATCTTCAATGATGGCAAGCCGGAAGCGTGCGCCGCGATCTACGAGGTGACGATCACCGCGCTCATTGATCTGGCATCCGAATCGCTTGGAAACGATGCCGTTGAGCGTCTGCGACTGGCGCTGGCGGAAGGCCAATCCGAGAAGGACGCCACGAAGAAGGCGTGGATCTTTCGCGGAGCGATGGATCGCGTGTACCAGGATGCGACTTCTCAGCGTTCGCGTTGATCGCTCGAAACGTCGCTCCGAGCCTGCTCTCGCTCACCAAGGGATGGTCGCTGAGGACCTTCCGAGCAACTTGGAACGCCGACTCACCGGTCAAGCGGTACGGATCCGTTGACCCCGACCATGTCTTCACTGATGTTCAACATCTGGCTCGAGCTCACACTGCTCGCGGTCCTCGTGTGTCTCCTGATCTACGGAACCTTCGACACGCGCTTTCAGTTGGCACGTCGGACAGGCGCGCTGGCGGTCGCGTTGCTGCGGCGCAACTCGCGCCGACTATGAGTGTTGATCGCGGGCACTGCACTGATCTTGGTTGGGATCGTGATCTCGCCCTTGCCCGGGCCGGGACTGAGCGTGCTGGTACCGCTGGGGCTGGCGTTCCTCGCGAGCGAGTTCGTGTGGGCGCGGAGGTTGGCGGTTCAGATCAAACAGCGAAGCGGGCCGCTGCGCGAGGTAACGCAGCGAGTCGCGGACGCATCGTCGCGGCGGATCGTGATCCCGGTGTGTGTGACGTTCTTGTGCACAGCGGTGTCAATAGCGATTTGGACGCCAGCGCCAGCGCTGGTGCTCTGGCCGGCGGCGTCGATCCTGTTCACGCCCGTGTTCCGCTGGGCGCACCTGGTGTTGCGTGCCGCACGCGGGTGAAGTGACCCTGGTCTGCTCCCGACCCGGTTTCCGAGGCGAGTTCAAGACCCGCGCGGCGGCTCGTCGAATCGTCCCCGGCCCCACCGCACGGGCAGCACCCCTTGTAAACGAACAACCCTCTCCCGGCGGAAGAGGGTTGTTCTCGATTGGAATAGAGGGCGAGGGGTGGCATGACGATGTGACTCTCCGAGCCCCACAGACTCAGCACCTGGATGCGACCTCTCGGCACGTTCAGTTGCGCGACGGGGGTATGTCGGAAGAACCCGATACACTCACCGCTCATGCACCCCGCCACCATCGGCCCATTCAAGATTGAACGAGAACTCGGCCGCGGCGGCATGGGCGAGGTCTATCTCGCCCGCGACTCGCGACTGGACCGTCAGGTCGCCATCAAGGCCTTGCCTGCGCACTTGGCGCAGGATCCAGATCGGCTCGCTCGATTCCAGCGGGAAGCCAAGGTCCTCGCCTCCCTCAATCACCCCAACGTCGGCGCGATCTACGGACTGGAAGAGGCCAACGGCCACCAATACCTGATCCTGGAGTTTGTCGAGGGGGAGACCCTCGCCGACCGGCTGGCCAAGGGACCGATCCCGGTTGACGAGGCGCTGCCGCTGGCGAAGCAGATCGCCGAGGCGCTGGAGGTCGCTCACGAGAAGGGCGTCATCCACCGGGACCTCAAGCCCGGTAACGTGATGGTCACCCTTGACGGTGTGGTCAAGGTGCTGGACTTCGGGCTGGCGAGGACGGAGGAGAGCCCGTCGTCGTCGATCACGGCCAACGGCCTCGCGGACTCACCGACGGTGACCTCGCCCGCGCGAGCAGTTCACTCCCCCACAATCCCCGGCGCGATCATGGGCACCGCCGGCTACATGTCCCCGGAGCAGGCCCGCGGCAAGCCGGTCGACAAACGCTCGGACATCTTCTCATTCGGGTGCGTGCTCTACGAGATGCTTACCGGCACGATGCCCTTCCGGGGCGAGACGGTCGCCGATTCGATCGGCGCAACGTTGCACAAGGAGTCGGACCTCAACCTGCTGCCGTCGAGCACACCGCGGCGGGTGCGTGATCTGCTTGCGAACTGTCTCGCCAAGGACCGCAAGAACCGCCTGCACGACATCGGCGACGCCCGGCTCGAACTGGAGCGGGCCATCGAAGAGCCCCGCGACCCGGCCCAAGGCCCCGCCGCGCTGCGCCCGTGGTGGCGCTCGGCGGGCGGGTTCCTGGCGTCGTGCCTGTTTGCTTTCGCAGCAATGGCAATCGCGTTGGCCGTGATCATTCCTGTGTTCTTCACACCGTCGCAAGACGAACGCGACGGGGCGCTACGCCCGGAGCGGGTCGTTCGGGCGACGCTCACGCTTCCGAAGGGCATGACGTATCGCATCGGCGACCGCTCGGTGGCGTTGTCACCCGACGGGTCGCGCGTCGTTGCCGCCGCCAAGCCGCTGGACGATTCCGCGGCGGTCAGCTTGTTCCTGCGTGATCTTTCACGGCTGGAGTTCCGCCCGATCACGGGCACCGCCGACGCGACGTATCCCTTCTGGTCGCCCGACGGCGAGTCCATCGCTTTCTTCGCCAACAACAAGCTCAAGCGAGTCGATCTCGCCGACGGCATCGTGCGGGTGCTCTGCGATGCGCCAGCTGGCCGCGGCGGATCGTGGAGCAGCAAAGGGTCGATCGTCTTCGCGCCCAGCGCGGTGGGCGGGTTGTCGATCGTGAGCGACGCCGGCGGCTCGCCAACGCCAATCACCACGCCCAAGTCGCCCGACGAATCGCACCGCTTGCCGCAGATGCTGCCCGACGGCCAACGCTTTGTGTTTTACATGCTCGGCACAGAGGTTCCTGGGATCTACGCCTTCGATCCCGGGACCAAGGATGCCAAGCTGGTGCTGCCCAACGAGTCCGAGGCAAAGTTTGTCGAACCGGCACATCTCGCCTTCGTGCGCGACAACAACCTGATGATCCAGCCGTTCGATCCGCAGCGCCTCGAACTCTCCGGGGTTGCCCAGCCCATTGCAGCCAGCGTGCATTTCAGCAGCCAACGGCAGATCGTCAACATGGGTATCAGCGCGCATGGCGCGCTGGTGTACCAACCCTTCGTTCGCGCGCGTCGGTCTCGATTGGCGTGGATGAGCCGCGAGGGGGAGCGTTCGCCGATCGCGATCGAGCCGCTGAACATGGCGCCGGGTCAGACATCCGCCACGCTGTCCCCAGATGGACGACGGGCAGTCGTTGAGATCGTGAGCAGTCAACTCAAACGATCACTGGCCATGCTCGATCTCGAGCGCGGCACGGTCACACCGATCGGCGATCCAAAGTGGGCAACTGTGTTCCGCCCCATCTGGTCGGCGGGTACACAGAGCATTCTGTGTTCCGCTTCGCCCGGTGTCGGTTGGAGCATCATGAGCATGCCGCTTGCTGGCGGCGGACCTCCGCAGGTTGTCTGGAGTGAGCCGGGAGTCGAGTTCCATCCCGGTTCGCTGACGCCCGATGGGCACACATTTCTCTTCTCGCAGTGGAGCAACCGCGACAAGATAGGCGACCTCATGACCCTCGGCCTTGGCAAGGATCAACGCCCCGCGGCGCTGATGACGACCCCCGAAAGCGAGATTTTGCCCCGCATCTCTCCGTCGGGACTTGCCGTGGCATATCTGGAGTTGAAGTCAAATACGGCGACGGCGAACCGGGGGACGCTCAAGGTCGTGACATTTCCCACACCGTCATCATCGGTCCCGGTTTCCGCCGCGACGATCACAGGTGATTACGGTTGGCTCGCAGACAACGAGCTCGCGTGGATCGACACATCAAGGCGAGCGTGGTCAGCGACCGTTACGGTCAAAGACGGCGACGTGGACATCGGCGTGCCCAAGCCACTGCTTGGCGGCCAGCCGCTGGAAGAGCGAACCCAGATCGTCGCCTTCGACCCCCCACGCGAGCGATTCCTCATGTTCATCGAAGATGACCCGGAGGAAGAGCCCGGACTGATCTTCGTAAGCGATTGGCGGGCGCAGGTGATCGGTTCGCACACAGCGCGGAAATAGGCCTACCAGACACAAACGACAACCCCCGAGTCGCGGGACCCGGGGGCTTTCGAAAATAGTGGGTGCGCGAGAGGCGGGTGGCACCGAGATTGACCGTTCGACGTGCCACCGAGATCGGCTTTGCGATCTCGGTGCGGCTTGCTTGCGGTAAGCGACACTGACCTCCCGTGTCTTCGAGGTCAACGAGCACCAAGATCCTGGCAGTCGCAGAGGTCGTGCCCCGAACCTGATGGAGACCAGCCGGTCGCGTAGCCCCAGGGCGCAGACGATCTCGATCATGCCACCGTTGCTAGGTCCCACAAAACGTCTGATAGACGTGTTCGCTGGGGGCCGGTGGTGCGCTGTATTCGGGGTGGTCGTGTTCGTTCTCGTAGGGCTTCGCCAAAACGGTGAGCAGTCGCTGCATGACCTGCAAATCACCGCGCGCCGTAGCGGCTTCCAGCGCCTCTTCGACCTTGTGATTGCGTGGGATGAAGGCGGGATTATGAGCGCGCATGAACTCCATAGCCGCGCCGAGTGACTGCGGCTGTCTGCCAAGGCGTGCCTGCCAACCGGCATGCCACGCACGAAAGTCAGGATCAGCCAGTGGCGCGTCATCGGTGAGCGTTTCGGCAGAAAGAGCGCGGAAGGTGTTGGTGAAGTCGGCGCTCTTGCGCCGCATCCATTCCAGCAAACTCTCGATCAAGGCAGTGTCGTCGGTTTCATCGGTGAACAGCCCCAGCTTGGCTCTCATGCCAGCGAGCCAATGGCGTTTGAACGTGGCCGCAAAACCATGGATCGCCTCGTTTGCCAACTCCACCGCCTGCTTTTGTTCGGGATGCAAAAGTGGCAGCAAGGCTTCGGCCAGGCGAGTGAGATTCCACTGGGCAATGTCCGGTTGGTTGCCATAGGCGTAGCGACCGTGGCGGTCGATGGAGCTGAACACGGTGGCCGGGTCATACGAATCCATGAAGGCGCAAGGGCCATAGTCGATGGTCTCACCGGAAAGAGCCATGTTGTCGGTGTTCATGATGCCGTGGATGAAGCCGACGTGGAGCCACTTCGCCACCAGCGCAGCCTGCCGCTCAATCACCGCTTCGAGCGACGCGAGATAGGGTGCTTCCGCATTGGCGAGCTCCGGGTAGTGACGGCGGAACGTGTGATCGGCGAGCGCCTGCAACGCGTCGTGGTCTCCGCGTGCAGCCGCCCATTCAAAGGTGCCCACTCGGATGTGACTTTTGGCGACGCGGGTTAGCACCGCGCCAGGCAGACGCTCCTCTCGGAACACCATCTCGCCTGTCGTCACCACCGCCAGGCTGCGCGTGGTGGGAATGCCGAGCGCGTGCATGGCCTCGCTGATGATGTACTCCCGCAGCATTGGCCCGAGGGCTGCGCGCCCGTCACCACCACGGGAGAAGGGGGTAGGGCCTGAGCCCTTGAGCTGGATGTCAAAGCGCTCGCCGTTGGGCGTGATTTGCTCACCCAAGAGGATGGCTCGCCCATCGCCCAGCGTGGTGAAATGCCCATACTGGTGCCCCGCATAAGCCAGCGCCAACGGCCGAGCACCGTCCGGCAATTGGTTGCCCGCAAAGAGACCCGTGCTCTCCTCCCTGTCCAACACCTCAGCATCGAGCCCCAATGACTTCGCCAGGGGACGATTGAAGACCACCATGCGCGGCTCACGCACCGGCACCGGAGCACAGCGCTCATGGAAGATCTCGGGAAGCCGAGCGTAAGAATGCTCCAGGTGCCATCCGACGTTGTCTGAGTGAGGTGG
>Ga0163151_10007345_pt1 | contig 12918 bp, 10 predicted proteins | sample OliLakLV19MP5IB2_FD_145596 | JGI IMG/M metagenome (GOLD analysis project Ga0163151, IMG submission 145596) | Freshwater microbial mat bacterial communities from Lake Vanda, McMurdo Dry Valleys, Antarctica - Oligotrophic Lake LV.19.MP5.IB-2 | ecosystem: Environmental > Aquatic > Freshwater >...
CGTGGAAGCAGGGTCGCTTGCTTGCCAGATTTCTTTCATGACCTGATAGGGGCGGAACAAGTTCAGTACTGGGATGAACCAGCTCCACATAGCAATTGTCGGGCTCGTCCGCAGTCCTGGAATTTGCAGCTTATGAAGATTGCTATAAGCCAAGTGCATCCAACGAAGGAAAAATACCATTATCGTAATTACGATGATGATTTGGACAACCCCAATTCCCCCCATTGCAAATACAAAACCGAGAGCTTGGTCAGTCGGCTCGGCAGCATTAGTGTCTATGCCCATCATCGCCGTCAGAACTAGAAGGGAGAACGCGCCGGCGTCCACGATCATGCCGATCGTCAGCAGAATGCAGGCAATTCTTGCTCGACCGCCGAGATGTTCAAAGTTTAGGTGGCTCATATTTTTCTCTTGCGCTCGTAAGGAAGCGTGCCGAGGATTTTATGCCCTAAAGGACAAATTTTGGACCACTTTCAAGAATATTTCTAAGCCAAACCGACTATTCTGGATATTTGCAAAATTCTGCCGATATCAAGCTTTAGCGGGCTGCAGTACGTTCAGAGCCGGTACGCTAAGCCCATCGAAATATGTGCCGAGTTGATCGAGTGAGAATTGCACGCCCGAATAGAACTCGCCGAAGTCACCGTACTTCGCACTGGCTTCGTCGAAACGCATTTCATAAATCAGCTTTTTGAAAACCATCGGGTCGTCGGCGTAGAGATCGACGCCCCACTCGTAGTCGTCGAAGCCAATAGACCCTGAGATCACCTGATTCACCAGGCCGTGATAAGTCCGTCCGATCTTGCCGTGCTCTAACATCAAACGGGCACGGTCCTCGAAAGGCAGCATGTACCAGTTGACTTCTTCGCCGCGCTTTTTATCCATTGGATAGAAGCAAACGTATCGGCGTTGCGGAACGCGCGCCCACAGACGTCCCGCATTGTGGGGAAGTCGTTGCTGCTCCTGCAGCATCTCGTCAAATGCCTCGTGCCATTCTTGCGACGCAGGCTTGAGATTTCGTTCGCTTAACGCAGCGTGAATCTTGCCGGTTGCGTCGTACAAGCCAAGTTCAAGTACAGAAACATAAGATGTGCAAGGTGTGAGAAATTCTGCCAGGCGCAACTTGTCAACAAGCGTCTGCGCATGCGCTAATCCTTCGTAGTTCTTGCTGTAATGGGTCAGCATTAGGTCTGCTTTATGCCCGACCAGTTGCGCAAGGCCGACATCAGTGTCTTCAGGCTTCTTGAGGGACTCCAGTGCTAGCATCGCTTCGCGAACAATATCTGCACGCTCGTCTTTCGGGAGCTTGTCCCACAAGAAGCGGTCGACCGCAAACATGCGGTGGAGTATCCACCAACTTTCCAGTGATTCGGGAACAGCGGGATGGCGCATGGAATATGGCTCCTTGAAAACCTGCGTGGACGTTTATAGCCTAGCACTTGGCTTGAAAAGGGCGTGGATACTAAGCAAGTCTTTGTATTCGGACGAAGTTTTTCTTACGGCAATATTCAGCCAGCGACCCATCCGCTAAGTAGCGTGTCGATTCGAAGAGTAGCTCAAGTGCACCGAAAACGCTTACGTTACTTTCGTCCGGGCACCGTATGTGGTGACCATGTTTCGGTCCGTCCCCTTCAATCGCTCGTCAGCGATTCAATGCCTTGAGTATATGTTGCTGCCACTGTTGATGCTTGTTGGAACTGTGGTCATCCATGGATTGATGTGCGGTTTCTACAATAGCGGCCGCTGCTTCGGATGATACTGCAGCCAGGGCGTAGCAAACGTCGTCTGGGACACGCGACTTGGTGCCCGCGCAGGATTTTACGTGGGCTGCAACTGCAGCACCAACCGCCAGATATTGGCGATAGCATCCGGCAAGTGATACAAGCTCGGCGAGGTTTTCGCCCGATGTGCCCTCGGTGTGCGCTGCGGCAACACCCGTGCCTAGCCAGATATCTGATCTGCGACATGCATCGAAGTTGGCGATTGCTTCTGCAATTTTAGCGGCGTCGCCACCGAAGATGAACCACAAACTTCGCCCGAGTCCCTGATCGAATACCTTATAGGCATATTCCGGCAGCTTGGGCAGCTTCGGACGCTGCCGCTGCGCAATGTATCTGCGCGGATTACATAGCGACTGCTGAAAGCCGAATCCGTCAAGCGCGAACCACTGCCACACTGAAGCAGTCGAATCGTCTGCAACCGCGCGCGGTGCGACGCCGAGAATGCCAAATCCCATGCCGAGTCCGGTGTGGATTTCATAGGGATGGACAGTGGAGCTTGCATCGTGCAGTTTGGTCCACTTGCTCGCGCGCCACCACATGAGGCGGTCGGATATCGCAAGGCCCATTGCTTCGCCTTCTACAAAGGCGCCGACCATCTGCATGTCGCCCGCGCGGAAGATCGCCGCTTCTGACTCCATGACCTCGCCGCGCAAGCCCTGGATGACCCCTGTAAGAAATACTTTTTTGGTAATTGCAAATCTATCTTGGCTGGTGGGCTGGCGACGACTGTGTGACAGCTCGTTGACAAGCGACAGAATGGGCCGCCAACGGCGACCGACTGGTTCGAATTTGCTTCTTGAAGTGCTCAAGGCAATCTCACTGGGAAGAACTACCGGTATTTGCAATAAGCCCGGATACTCAATCTTTCGAGTTGGTGAAAGATTAGATGTATCTCATATTAGTGCCGAGAATGAGGAAAGTCAAGCCACCTGCTCGTTAATTCGAGGCGCGAAGAGGTCCAGGGGTGGGCGCGGCAATTTTGCTGACAGTCTGACTGAACGCGCAGTTGCCAGGACGCTTGAAACCGCTCCAAGCTCAGTGCGGTTTGGTCGCAGAAAAGATACCTTGAACGCACAGTCCCTTTTTTGTGGCAAGAAACGCATCGCGAGCGGCACGGCAATATCCGTGGAGCACCGGCGAAACGAGTCCGAATCTAGTCAGTATCGACAAGACCGGCGTCAGATATAGGGCCGAACGGTAACACCTGTGGTGTGAGGGACTGAAGTGTCGCTGCAAGTCTTCGAATTTCGTTTGGGCAAATCCTACGAGTTCTGCTTTATCAGCAAATTCCTCAATGGTATCAATATCGGTGGCACCCCAGCCGGACAGCCATGATGTCATCAGCTTTTCGTCAGACACGGAGATGCCACGATTGGTGCGAAACGCATCTAGCACCGATAGTCTTCCACCAGGTTTCAAAAGCCGAAGCATCTCCTGAAGGAAGGCTGTTTTATCCGTTGCATAACATGCTGATTCGATTGCCATTACTGCGTCATAAGTATCGGGTGGAAAGTCGGTCTGCGTATAATCGCCTAAGCTGAAAGTGGCATCATTGCTTGCAAGTCCCGACTCGAGTGCTAGCCGAGTAGCTTTGTCGGCATGCAACTGGACGTTAGTAATGCCATGAACGCGCACATGATAAGTTTGTGCCAACCAGACGCCCGGGCCGCCAATGCCGCATCCTGCATCTACTACTAAGTGTCCAGGTTTCAGGTTCAACCGCTGTGCAGCCTGGCGCACCGTCTCTACTAGTGAATCGTCGTGGCTGATACTGCTTTCTACCGCATCCGGATAGTATCCGAAGTGAATCATGCGTGACGGTCCAGCCCAAAGCCGCTCCAGCAAAGCATCAGCTTGGCAGTAAAACTGCTCGATTTCCGCTTGCGAATGTTTAGTCGCTGCCATGGCACAGAATCATATGTGGCTTTGGTACCTGATCGAGAAGCAGCATTTTACCCATCCGTTGATTCATTCATCAGGTAATGTGTCAGCATCTCTCCGACATCGTAACACCGATGCAAGCGCCTGTAGAGGGTATTTTACGGCCGCTGCTGTTCTGATGATGCCGAACAAGAGCATAGGCACACATCTGAAGAAAAACAGTCGTGATGAACAGACTCTACCGCTTTAATTGACCTTGCGTTTCAGCGGTATCACCCTGGACGAAATTTTCGTATACGAACCGCTCGCGTTCACATTGTGTCCGAAGCTGCAATCGGCATCGCTTCCCTCTTGTTTAATTGTACATTTTTTGTTTGAGAACGTGAGGGCGAGTTTCCCTGGACCATCAGGCGCTTTCCATAGTGCGGTGCTGCCTTTAAGAGGGATGTTGCCTTGAGCAGAGCCCATGTTCGCGGAGGATTCGCCCGTTGAGTCATGGAAGGTGTGGTACGCGTTGAGAAAGAACCAGATGTGACCGTTTTTTAGTTGAGAAACTCGAAGTCGGTTCGCAAGGTCGCCGGTGCCGGTTACGTATGTGCCGGTGACATTGGCCGGAGCGGTGGGCTTAGAGGATACCGGGTCCTTAGCATCTTTTGCGAAGCACGCGCTGGGCACTGCATTTAGTATCATTGTAAAAGCGACGGCGACCAACACATTGAGTTCTAAGTTTTTCATCGTAATAATCTCTCGCTTTTCTAGCCCTGCAATCCACTCTAAGCTCGTCCTGTAAAAGTACAAACCGTACGACGTAAAGCGTACGTAAATAACTTGTCCATTTTGCGTAGTAACGCAGAAGTTACGTTGCCTCCACTACTGTGCCTAACAGGGCAAAGAGAGGGCACTATCATGGATACAACAATCAACCAAATGGATTTAGTCGAAAATGGCTGTAAAACGGCGACCTTCGATGTTTGGCAAAACACAGTGGGGATGCAACTGGTTAATGCATACACCGCTGCCGACACAAGCTTGCCTTATCTTTCAGGGTTGACACTAACAACTGGCGAAGCTTCAACTCAGGGTAACGCTGGAATTTCACCGGATGCCGATAGTGACGCGAAGGCTGAAGAAATGAGCTTCCGCGCCGGATATTATGCGGCAACGGACGTGCGAGTAAGGCAGCACTGTGTCGACGTTATCGACAGATTGATAGAATACGACGGTCCAGCAGTAGCCGATTATCTTTCCAAACTGTCGCCCGAAGAGTTAGAGAGAGTCGCCAATCGCTTCAATGAAATGATGGGTCCGGCTGGAGTCAAAGTAACGTTCGACAAAGCGAAAAACGAATTCAAATTCGAGATTGCAATTCCCGATCCCGAATACGACCGTACTGATTACAGAGCGCTGACGGTATCTTTGAGTGCCAAAGATTGCAAGAGTTCGACCAAATGCGTTTCTAATAAAGACGGAAGCGTATTGAGCAACGGTTCTTGCTCTGCAATTATATCGATTGAGCTCATAGTAGCAGCGCCTGCGTTCGCACAGGTGAAAGATGCCTGGCAGCGTCGAGACCGAAATGCCGTGGCGGATTACTTGAATCAAGAAGATCATGCCGGGAAGCGCGGAATGCCTACCGGTCTGCTGCTGAGAAGTTTGGAACTTCTTGCGTCAATCAATGGGTGCCCGGAGCTGAAATTACGTGGATTGGTAAGCGAACCGGAAGACTTACGACCGTTCCACCGGCGTCCAGACGACAGTGATCGGTTGTCCCCTGCACCGGAGGGCAAGTCGTATCACATCAATCCCGACACTGGCAAAGTGGAACTGTGCAACGATGCTGATGACGCCAAAATAAAGGACGACGCTATGAAGCGAGGATGGTACTACTATGTTGATCCAATCAACGGTTCCATTTTGCCAGTGAAGGTCAAAGACGGCGAGTGGGATTACAGGCGTCTTCCCGTGGGTCCAAATGGTTCCACGCTACCGCATTATCGCGTAGATCCCAAGACCGGCGTAATTGAGAAGGTCATGCTGAAGCCGAAGAGCGGCGGAGTTACTCTTCCGGGAGATGAGATGTGGACGTCCATTCCCAAGACTCAACTGCGCCCGAGGGTTGTGCAACTCCAAGGCATTAATGTCGCCAAGTGAGACCCGCACTGACGGCGGATCTCTCAAATTCACATTCAAATGACATGATATTCCGGTCCTCGGAAGATTGGTTGACCGTACAAGGTCCGGCGCCACCCCTAAAAGCAGTTGGCACTACTTGGCAATCGCCAGAACCGCTCGCTGGCGGGACGCTAGTTCGCAATCGCTTGGATAGGCTGTCACCAGAATGGCTGCGACAAGTGAGAACCAACTACGGTAGACCATGTACTCACTGGGGTTTTCACCGCTATCGGCATATGGCGCGATCGCGCATTATCATGTCGGAACCCCAAGGAGATCGCCATGACCGTCAGATTATTCGTCGACAAGGTCCCGCAGACGAGCACGAAAGCAGATCTCGAGCAGATGTTTTCAATTTATGGTGCCGTGGAAGCAATCCATTTGGTTCCACCATCTGACACGCGCACGACCGCTCGTTTTGCAATTGTGGACATGCACAGTGCTTCCGATGCGCAGAAAGCAGTTGTTGACATGCGCAACTATGTGCTTGGTGAACACAACATGACCGTGATGGTGTCACGGACGGATTCAGAGTCCTTGTCAGAAACTGCCAAGCTGGAACCAAAGTATGCATCTATTGCTGTGTCTCGAATTGGCTCAGATAGGAATTTGCGCCGGGCGTCTTAGTACCAATCTTTTGAGGAATCACGGCGGTCGCCCCGGTTCGACGAATTGAGAAGCTGTTGCTCAACCAATTGAAGACTCCTCGACTTCAGTTGGTTGCAATGGCAATCAAAGAAAACGCACCAATTCAGCGATGTTCAGACTTTGGAAAAAGAAAAGGAGATGGGCGCATACGCACTCATCTCCTTTCGAAATTCATTTTGGAGACGATCTAGATTGCTTTGATTAGTCGAACATTACTTCGGCACTTCGATGTCGATGCGCTGCGGAACTGTGTACGGGAAAATCAAATCGATGGTCTTAACTCGGTCTGGAATGTTGAGCCAGACGTAGCCGTCACCGTTTTGCCCAGGCTTGAACTCAGAAGTCCATTGATTAGCCGAATAGGTCTCATTGCCAGATGTCGGTTCCCACACAAGGAATTTTTGTCCTAGTGCTGGATCTCTTGCTTTGATTTCACGTGGATAAAATTTGTCTTTGTCGTACGGCGGATCCCCTGACGGATTTCCGCCTTCTTTACGTAAGCGGTATTGCACCACGACCACTTGATTCGTACCGAATCCTGGAACGTGGGCACGAACACACTTCAAAACTTGGATGCTCACATTCGTGTCCAACCCGGTGAGTACTTTCGGAAATTGGGTTGCTTTGGCTGGAGCTTTAGCAGCGCTCTTGCATTCCCCGGGTGTTGCAGCTGATACTGCCCCCGAAATTGCAAGCATAGCCATCAGAGCAACAACTTTAACTTTCATCGCTTCTCCTTCCTTGCGGTCGCACAATTGCATTTTTCCCGCCTGTCGTCTTATCGCCACCCCTTTACAACTGGAGAATCCTAAATTAGGGAAGCGATTCGACGAGTTAATGTGGATTGCATCTACCTACAAGTACAACAGTCCCGATCTTGTCGTCTGTTTCTCATTCACTATCTTATGCTTCTCGGCTCATGAACTTGTGATACCACATGGGAATTTGCACTTTTGGGTCGGCCAGATCGAGAAACAGTTATCGATGTCTGCAATTCGAAAAGTTTTTCTTTGTATTCTTCCGAAACCATTTATTTGTTCGCCCGTGCAATCGCCAAAATACCTTTGAGTGTTAAGAGTGGATCGATCCGTTCTATGCAAGTGGTCATTGGTCCAATAAGCTGGCTCCAGCCGCCCGTTGCCACAACCATCATGCCTGGTCCAAGCTCGGCTCCAAGTATGCTGACCCATTTTTCTATGAGTCCAACATGCCCGGCAACAGTACCGCGGCACAGCGCACTGTACACATCAAATCCTGGATTCAGATCAGACACATCGTTCGGATCAATGGCAGGGAGTGCGGGCAAGGCCTCAGTAAGAGACTGACAGATCGGTCCCAATCCTAAGGTCGTAAATCCGCCGCTGAATCTGCCATCAGCGGAAACGGCAGTTATTGTAGTTCCTGTACCAAGTGCAACAACCGCCACAGGAGAGGCTCTGCCCAACTCCGTCCAGGCGCCGGCTATATTAGCGACTCTATCGGCTCCCATACCTGCGTAAAATCCGGACACTGGATCAGTTACATTGGCATTTACCTCTACAACAAGAGGGACTCCACAGTTCGATAGCGCCGCCTTGATCACATCGGCTGCAGCTGGCCTGACGCAGCTAAGAGCGACTGGCATACCAGCATTTGCAATTTCTTCTGCTATACGCCCAATATCTTTGGTCGGATTGCGCGTTACTTCTCCTAAAGTGTCGCCTGTTGCCACCGCGCGCTTGATGTCAGTGTTTCCAACATCGACGATTAAAAGTTTCAACTGCTGCAAACTCCTACTGCCAGTCAGCAAGTATCACGTTCACTTTAGCGGGCAATGATTGTGCGCTTCCTCGTGCACAATATACCCACTTTCCTTACCGACATCCAATTAACCAAAAGTCAGTTGGTAGTATATGCCACTATATGCGGTGCGAGTCTTGCGGGCTCGTAATCTGAACCGGTCGAGGAGGTCGCGCTCATGGATTTGTCACTTGGAAACGGTGGCGTCAGCGCCAGCCCCAACGCGTTTAAAGACCGTGCGTAGCGGGAATGTGAACCAAGGCAACAGTGGAGTCACGCCTTTTGGGAGAGCCCCTTGAACGATGACGTCGACGCGAGCACCTTTCAGCCCAACGCGGGTTCGCGTGGTCTGATTGGCGGAAAGTACGAAGTAATCGCCGAACTGGGTCGTGGCGGTTTTGGTACTGTGTTTAAGGCACGTCATGCCGGCCTCAATAAACTGGTAGCCATTAAAGTTCTTCATGCCTCATTGTTAGTAGATGAAGTCACCAGATCGAGATTTGAGCTCGAAGCAAAAGCCGGAGCAAACCTTTCTCATCCAAACCTTGTTTCCGTCTTAGATAACGGATTTACTGAACGAGGCGAACCGTACCTCGTTATGGAGTTCGTTGAAGGCACAACTCTTGACCAGTTTCTATCGACTGGGTCGCCCCAAACAGACGATTTGTTGAATATTCTCATTCAAGTGGGCAAAGCGGTACGCTATTTGCACGACTCGAACATCATTCACCGAGACTTGAAGACCAGCAACATATTGGTTCAAGACATTGGTTGCCAACGCTACGCACGATTGCTCGATCTCGGCATCGCTAAAGTGTTTTCTCCCGATGGTGGCGAGAAGAATGTTCAATTGACTTCCACGGGGATGATCTTCGGGAGTCCTGCGTTCATGAGCCCCGAACAATGTCAGGGCCAGGTGTTAGATGCCAGGTCCGACATTTATTCTTTTGGATGTGTCATTTATCAATGCCTGATGGGCGATATTCCATTCTCTGGCGAAAATTCGTTGCAGGTAATTCTCAAACATCTCCATGAAACGCCGAAGGCGTTGCCATATAAAACCCAGAGGCAATATGAGCTAACACAAGTGGTATCAAAGTGCTTGGCCAAAGATCGGACTCACAGATACCACAACATGAAGGAATTGCTCGACGCGCTGCAAAAGATTGCTGTTGCGCCGCCGAACGAAAAAGCGCAAATTAGGCAAGATAACCTCAGCCGTTCGTACGCTGAACCGAGCGGTATGAGTGATAAACCGAAGCAGATACTCGGTGCCGTGGCTGCATTATTGGTGATCGCAATAGTTGTTGCATGCGCAATACCACTTTGCGGAATGCTCTTGGGACAAATGTCGAAGGGCGTCGAGTACACAGTCAAGATACCGCCGGCCACCACGGCAGCACAGCAAGTACAGGCTAAGCCGGTTACGCAGCCGGAAAAATCAGTCAGCGATCAGCTGTCGCAGCAGATAGCAGCATCAGAAGCAGCGGCCGAAAGGTTACGCACAGAAAGACTGGCCTTGGAAAAAGTCGCGGCAGATCAAGCGGCACGATTGGCTGCAGAGAGGCAGATGGCGGAGAATGCAGTTGACCTGCAAGCTGTTGAAAAAGCAGCCGCCGATAAGGCTTTGTCTGACGAAGCTACTAATCGAGCCCTCGTCAGGCAGAAGGTAGAAGCTCTGGCTAAAGCCAGCAATGAGCGCTTCGATCTAGTACAGCAACAATTGAGATCTTTCGATCAAAGTGCGCAAAACCTGCAGAGCGGTAACATGAGCTTGCGACAATACAACGACCGAATGGCCCAGCCAAGCGGAGCCGGGCGTTGAATGCGGGATGACGCCTGATATTCTTTGAGCTAGGGAAAAGACGTGTTGAGAGGTGTTCATGGGCGTGCACTTCACTACTTTACAGGAAATAGGTCGATGGGAAATACGTGCGCCAGCGTTCACATTGCATGGGGCGGCACCGCTGACGATGCGGGCAAAGCGATAAGTCGTGCCTATGCCAAGTGTGGTTATGAGCGGTTAAAGAAAACGCCTCCCGAAGGCGGCAAGCATGTCGTCTTGCTGGCCGGCGGCGAGCGACACTATGTCTCGGTCTACGACAGCACCAATGCGCAGCTTGATAATGGCGAGTTAAAGGATATGGCGCTTGCGACGTCAAAGATCCTTAAAACGACCGCGATATTCACCAGCCTTTATGACAGCGACAAATATGAGTTTATCGTTTTCACCAATGGCAGGCAGGTCGATCTGCTATTGACAGACGCAGAAAACTATAGCGGACCTCTTAAGCGCTTGAGCGATAAATCGCGCGCTACACAATGGAGCAATTTGTTTGGTGAGACGTTTACCGTAGATCAGATCAAGCAGGCAATCGACAAGCAGACCGTGTTTGCTGAAGATACCCTTGCAGAATTGTGTAAATTAGTTGGTCTTTCCGTCAGTCAGCCACAAATGCAGTATCACGATTTCGCGAGGGAGCCGGAGTCGATAACTGCTCAATTGTACTTCGCGAAAAAGAAGGCAGAACAGTCTGCTATCCCGGATGGGCAGATATCCCTGACCAATATTTTTGATCCCCAAAGTAGTCGTATGCTGTTGGTTTATCCGGCTAGCTGGCCTATATCCATTGGAACAGAAAAGAAGGCGACGTGGTTGATGCTGAGCAATGGTGCAGGTTTCAATGACGGAACGGCAACTATTCGCGTCTCTGGTCCGGATGGATTGGTTCTATCAACTGGTTTCGTTAATGGCAACAAATTCCATAACGGGCAGATCGTCGGGGAATTGGAACCGCCGCCGAAAGATGCCTCGCGCGAAGATGTTGAAAAATTATTCCAGTTGAAAAACTTTGCGGTGCTACCTGGTGGCACTACATCCTCTGGAGCGCGCTTATATACGGCTGAATTTCCCAATTTAAACATTCCGTCTGTCACTCCAGAACGGACTACGCAGATTCTAATTGTTCTTCAGTTAGACTTAGCGGCTCAGGCAGCCGGTGAATGGGAGATAAATGTAACCCTCGAGCCGCGTTCCCAAACTGAGTATCAACATGATCTGCCGGCGATACGAATTGCGGCCGTGGATCAGGCCTGGCTACCTGTCGTGTCTGGACTCAATCCCAAGATCGCATATGATACTTCCGATCTCATCAACATCCAACCGCGTGGCTCGATAATGCTGCAGGAGTTGACGTACAAACAATCCAGAATCTCTGATGAACGATGTCTCGATCACTTTGCCATCGCATCTAACGTGGCGATTCTAAAAGATGATGGACAGGCAGCGCTCGACGCTTGCCGATCCTACCTTGAGGCGTGGCTGCGCCCGCTCGCGGAACATCAGCAAGGGGAAATAAGGATCCATGCTGAAAAACGCATGACCGAAACTGCCTATGTCGGAAAGACAAAGAAAACTCTGCCGATATCAGCGTTCTTCGACGACAAGACCTGGAAAAAGATTTTTGACTACGGAAGCAATTACCAGACTGCTCTGGTGACTTTCTTTCCGATTGGCGCTGAATATCCCATTGCGGGTGTTGGCCTGCAGTTTAGCCTTGAAGATACGGCGAAATATAATGGGACATGGAAGGACCATTATGAACAACAGATGGCGGATACGTTGAGTACGATGCGCGGCCGCACTTTCCCTAAAGCGGCGCATAGCAAGACATTGCATCTATTCAACTGGGTGATCAACCATGCAGATTGCTACCAGAGATTAGGCACGTCCGTCGGTGACATGGAACGACAGATTGATGCTTTTGCTGCTGAGCATGCCCCTCTTCAAGCATGGCATGGACAATCCACATGGATACCGCTATTCGACCAGGCTGATGAGTATCAGCGCACTACCTACGAGGAATCCAGCGTGTTGAACTGGTTCAGGGGCATTGCTGGTATCGAAGGCGGTTTGAACGACGAGAAAATGTCTGCGCAATGGTGCAGCAACGTCTTGCGAATGGTCACGCCGCGGATGTGGCTATGCCGAAATCTAATCGAGCAAGTGGATAAGACCGCTCTTGATCTGGTGGCACTAGTTACCGAAGCCAACGGCACGTATCAAATTTCGCTGCGCCAAGGTCGAGCCCTAGACGAGCTTGAAATAGCGCTATTGCCTATCCTTCCGGTTGAAAGTTCCAGAATAAAGGTGCTAGCCCAGATTTCAGATGCCACCCGCTGATTGAACGGGACGAATTGCGGCATTACTGTTGAACAGCAAACAAGGAAGAACTGGGGTGCAAGGATTCGAACCTCAGAATGTCTGGACCAGAACCAGATGCCTTACCGCTTGGCGACACCCCAAAAGTATGTCCCAACATGGATTCTATGAGTTTGCCTGTCCATTTGTCAACAATTAGGCCTCGGCAGTCATGGAGAGTTGTGGAAACTTCGCACGCCGATGGATACCAGCCCGACGACGGATCACCGGTAACTGGCGTTATTTTTTCTGAGCGCGCGCCCAAGAATCCTTTAGCGTCACGATGCGATTGAATACTGGCGCGCCTGGCTTGGTGTCCTTCACATCAGCGACAAAATAGGCCCCCGACCTCAGGTGCCGCGCTTTGATTGGTTGCGCATGACAAGGTTATCTGGTCTGACTAGCGCGCTCAATTTTTTTCTGCGATGGGCAAGGCGTGGCCTGCGGCCTTTAGTG
>Ga0163151_10007348_pt1 | contig 12916 bp, 7 predicted proteins | sample OliLakLV19MP5IB2_FD_145596 | JGI IMG/M metagenome (GOLD analysis project Ga0163151, IMG submission 145596) | Freshwater microbial mat bacterial communities from Lake Vanda, McMurdo Dry Valleys, Antarctica - Oligotrophic Lake LV.19.MP5.IB-2 | ecosystem: Environmental > Aquatic > Freshwater > Lake...
GCCCAATGGATGCCTTCAAGCGTTAGATTGTCCAGCGGACCTATGAGGGGTTCGAGCGAGAGAAATCGCACCGCAGCGGGTGTGGCTTGTAGATCGGCGACGCGGTGCATGACACGTGCGTCCTCCACGCTGACCCCCATCCAGACGTTCTTAGGCCAAGGCAGATAGGCTGCAAACTCGGCTAGACGTTCGCTACGCTTTGTGAGCACTTGAAACGTGTGGTGCGGGCAGTCCCGCATTGTCGCGAACACGCGTTGGATGTAGGCAAGCGGAATGTCGTCGTGGAACAGGTCGCTCATCGAGTTTACGAACACCACTCGTGGTTGCCGCCAGCCGCGCGGCACGTCCACCAGGTCGGGATGCAGGGTCACCTCGAAACCGTTCCGATATCGGTCTGAACCCATCGCAGTGAGGCGTTTAGCCATGCGCTCGGCGTAGCAATGCTTGCAGCCTTGGCTGATCTTGGTGCACCCCGTGACGGGGTTCCAGGTCATTTCGGTCCACTCGATGTTCGACTTTGTTGCCATGCTTAAGAACCGGTTAACGTGTTCGTGCCAAATGAGCAGCGATTTTGATCGCGGTCTTGCCACCTTTTTCGTTGCCTGCGGCGAAACACAGAGCGTACATCGGTGAATTGTTCGAATTGTAGAGAATCATTGGTTCATCTACCACGTGCGGAAAAACGGTTTTCAGTCGCTCGACGAAAAACGCCAGTATTCCGCCAGGAGCAACCACCTTGCTTATGGAGTCTGGCTGAGGCCCGAAAAGATCTGCGTTGCTTTTTCTTTCGTAGAAACGCTTCATCCAGTCGACGGTTCCGAATACGTTTGTGAGACTCATTCCCCAGTCTTTATCGGGTAATTCGTCGCTTGGCATCATTCGGTTCGCGCCGATCGCAAACGGGAATAGTATCCACAAGTCGACTGCCCGAGTTCTTGCTATCGCTTCTATTGTTTCCCACGCGACGCTCATTCCATAGGGGTCGAGGAACACGACTGCTCGTTGTGACTTCCAGTCTTGACTCGAACACCATGCCTGGAGCCAGCTATTCGCATCGTCGTGAACGAACTCGCATAGAGGGGCAGCGTTCGGAACTTCGCGGCGTACCAGATCGCGCAACGCCTCAATGTGACGCACCTTTCTGTCGATAAAAACGTAATGGTGAAACTTGTTCTTGAGTTCGAGCGCTACGCGAGCGCTGCCTTGCTGGAACTCACGGGTCTCGTCACTGTAGCCGAACAGGGACGCAGTGGTGTTATCGGGAAGTGCGTCCCTGTCGCCGGTGCCGGCGAAGGCATCGACGTAAACAGTGCGTAGCTTTTGTGCAGCCGGGTTCTTCGTAAATATGACCTGAAACTGAACGAGGTAATCGCCAAGAGCAGCGAGCTTGCGCTCAGTCCAAGCGCCTCCGAAGCGATGCGTGGCCACAGTTGCCCCCCGGTATTCGGCTAGAGATACTGTATGCGTATACAGTAGTTGACATTTGCCGGCAAGACTAAACTGACGGTTTCTCGAACAAGAGATCCCGAGAAAGTCGGCGAGCTTGCTCTGATTCATGTTCACGTGTCGGACCCGCGCTTCGATTGCCGCGAGGGCAGGATCCGTGGAAAGAGCGACCTCAGGGAGGGTGAGATGTACCGCTACCGATACACCCATTGACCGCTCAGCCGCTTCAGGCATTGATTTCAGGAACGAAAAGTCAGAAATTAAAAGTTTTTTGTGGTCGCTTTCGACTGCGATGTGACGCGTGGCGACTCAAGCCAGAAGCATTTTCATTGTGGGTGCGGGCCATCCTGATTTCAATCCCGGAACCCCGACAGGACTGAACACCGCTTCGGCTTTGCTGCCACGTGGGGCAATTCGAGTGGGCGGAAGTGAAATCTCGATAAATGAGCTGCTCCGCCGGACTCACAAACAGCAGTTTTTACTTTGTCATGACCGTCTTTGCAATTGTGGATCATCGCGGACCGTTTGGTTCAAAGCCATCTCTCTATAATGATCACCATCCGCCCGAAAATCCGTCGTGATCCGAAATTGTCTGGATTCGCCGGAGCCGGAAATTGAGACTGGGTCAGCTTTAGGCGAGGTTATGCATGATCGAGGAGCTGGACCGCTTGGTTGATGAAATCGGCTCCGTACACAGCAAGTTTATTTTGCTGGTCGGTGCTCCACGAACTGGCAAGACTGCGCTCCTCTGCGAGTTGGCGCAACGCAGAAACGTCCCACCCCTTAACGTTGGAGCCTCGCTGGGCAGCCAGTTGTCTGCGATTCCGCAGAAACAGCGCCATCTTCAGGCGAACACCCTCTTGCGTGAGCTCGCCGATGAGCACGCCAAAGGTGATCTGCTATTGCTCGACAACATCGAACTTCTTTTTGACCGAACCCTGCAGCTTGATCCGCTCGACTTGCTGAAGCGGTTCGCGCATGCTCGCCGCGTCGTGGCAGTCTGGCCGGGGGAGTTGAAAGGCGGCGCCAAAACGGGGCGCCTGACGTATGCCGACATGGGGCACCCAGAGCATCAGGACTACGGCCTCGAAGGCCTGGTTCCCTTCGAAGTTCAGTAACGGGGAAGCGAGTAAAACATGCGCTACGGCGATCTCATTCAATTCGAACCGATCGAATCGGTCATCCAGTTGCTCGACGCCAACCGGCCCGCCGAGGCCAAGAAGCTTGTAGCAACCTATGTCATCTCGGACGACATGGCGGAGCGGATCGCCAAGCAGATGATTCCCCAGCTCTCGTTCGACGAGTCGGTCGATCACAAGGGCATCCTCGTGGTGGGCAATTACGGCACCGGTAAGTCGCACCTTATGTCGGTGCTGTCGCTGGTCGCGGAGGACGCCGCTTATGTGCCGATGATCCGCCACCCCAAGGTTGCCAAGGCTGCGGGAGCGATTGCCGGCAAATTCAAGGTCCATCGCATCGAGATTTCCAGCCAGATGACGCTGCGGGACATCATCACCCAGCAGCTCGAGCTGTTCCTCGAGAAGCACGGCGTCAGCTACGCTTTCCCTATGGCGGATAAGGTCGTCAACAATAAAGCGGCCTTTGAAGAAATGATGGCTGCCTTTACGGAGGTCCACCCTAAGCACGGAGTCTTACTCGTGGTCGATGAGTTCCTCGACTACCTGCGTTCACGTCGGGATCACGATCTGGTTCTGGATTTGTCGTTCCTGCGCGAGATTGGCGAAGTCACCAAACATCTGCGTTTCCGCTTCGTGGGCGGCGTGCAGGAAGCCGTCTTCGACAGCAGTCGCTTCCAGCATGTGGCGGACAGCATGCGACGCGTCCAGGAGCGCTTCACCCAGATGCCCCTGGCGCGCCAGGACGTGAGTTTTGTGGTGGCCGAGCGCCTGCTCAAGAAGTCGGCCGACCAGCAGGACAAAATCCGCTCTTACCTGACGCCATTTGCCAAGTTCTACCGCGCGATGAACGAGCGTATGGACGAGTACGTCAGGCTGTTTCCCGTCCACCCTGAATACATCGGCGGCTTTGAGCGGCTGATCTTCACCGAAAAGCGCGGTGCACTGGTCACGCTGCGGGATCAGATTCAAGCCATCCTGAAGGACGAGGTTCCATCTGACCGTCCCGGCCTCATCGGTTATGACAAGTTTTGGGACACGGTCACTTCGAACTCGGTGCTGCGCGCCGACCCCAGCATCGGCCCCGTTCTCAAGGTTTCGGAAGTCCTGGCTGAGCGCGTGCAGAAGGGTTTCGCGCGCGCGCCCTACAAGGCAATGGCGTTGCGCATCATCAACGGGCTTTCTGTACATCGCTTGATGACGGGTGGCGATATCTACGTCCCCATCGGGCCGACGGCCGAAGAACTGCGCGACACACTATGCCTGTATCAGCCTGGCATCGAGGAGATGGGGGGAGACCCGTCAGACGACTTGCTTACGGCGGTTCAAACCACTCTTCGAGAGATCGTCAAGACGGTAAATGGCCAGTTCATCTCCAAAGCGCCGGACACGGAGCAGTTCTATCTCGATCTCAAGAAGGACGTTGACTACGACGCCCAGATCGAGAAGCGTGCCGAGTCGTTGGCGAACGATGCACTTGACCGGGCGTATTTCAGTGCCATGAAGCAGTTGATGGAACGTACCGATGAGATGACGTACGTTCCCGGGCACCAGATATGGCAATACCAAATCGAGTGGCAAGAACGGCGTGTCGACCGTAACGGCTATCTGTTCTTCGGTGCGCCCAATGATCGCCCGACGGCACAGCCAGAGCGGGACTTCTATATCTATTTCATCCAGCCCTTCGAGCCGCCGCGCTTTCGCGACGAGAGCAAATCCGACGAAGTTTTTTTCCGTCTGAAGGGCTTGGACGACGCCATCAAGCGCCATTTGTCAATCTATGCCGCCGCTCAGGATATGGCCTCGACCGCCAGCGGCGGCGCGAAGGCTGTCTATCTAGACAAAGCCAAAGACGCGCTGCGCGACATGAGCAAGTGGCTGCAGGAAAAGCAGATGACCGCTTTCGAGGTTACCCACCAAGGCAAGACCAAAACGCTGCAGGACTGGACCAAGGGCGTGTCCATGCGTGACAAGGCGCGCCTTGGGCCGGATGAGCGCATCAATTTCCGGGACGTGGTGAATATCGTGTCTGGTTTGACGCTGAACCCGCAATTCGCCGAGGTGTCGCCCGAGTACCCGACCTTCTCCGTGCTCGTCACCGAGTTCAACCGAAAGCAATTGGTCGGCAACGCCCTCAAGGCCTTGGCCGGCGGTACCCGCACCAAGGACGCCATGGCCGTGCTGGACGCATTGGAAATGCTCGATGGCGACCGCATCGAGCCGGGGCGCTCGCGGTACGCACAAGAGGTTTTGAATCGTCTGAAGGCCAAGGGCCACGGCCAGGTCCTTAACCGCAGCGAGTTGCTCAGTGGCCCGGCCGACGTCGAGTACTTTGCGCCGGTGCGTTTCAGGCTGGAGCCTGACCTGTTGGTAACCGTGCTGGGCGGCCTCGTCCACTCCGGCGACATCGTCCTGGCCATCACCGGCGACAAGATCGATCCCGGCAAGACCTTGCTGCTGGCCGAGCGTTCGCTTGAAGAACTCAAGCAGTTCAAGCACGTCGAGGCGCCGAAGGAGATCAATGTCGCTGTTCTGCGTTCGCTGTTCGAACTATTGGGCTTGCCCTCGGGGCTTGCGCAAATGGCCACCCAAGGCAAGGAAGAGCCGGTCAAGGAACTCCTGGAAGCTGTAACCAAGCTGGTTAGCCGAGTCCTGACAGCAGGCACCGATATGCAAGCCCGGTTGACCTTCTGGGGCCAGCCGCTATTGCGCGATGAGGAACTCGCCGACTGGCGCGCCCGTCTGGAAGCGCTCAAGACCTTCACGGAAGGCCTGTCGCCCTACAACACCGTCGGCAAGCTCAAGAACCTGCGCATCGGGTCAGACGACATCGACGCCCAGAAAAAGAATCTCGAAGTGCTCGTCACCGTCGAGCGTCTGTGGGAACTGGTTGCGGAGTTGGGCGGCACGGCAGCCTACCTGTCGCAAGCCGAGATCGTCCTCGAAAGCAGCCACCCGTGGGTGACGCAGGCCCAAGCTGCGCGCACCCAGATCCTAGACAAGTTGGCGCACGACCGCACCGCCCAGCACGCGGCGGAATACCGGCAGCTTCTCACGCATCTGAGAAAGACCTATGTCACCTCGTACATCGCCCAGCACAGCAAGGCGCGACTGGGAGTGGCCGAGGAAAAGACCAAGTCCTCGTTGCGTAAGGATTCGCGGCTTGTTGCGATGCGCGCTCTGGCCGGTATCTCGCTGATGCCCCCTAGCCAGCTAACCACGTTCGACGACAAGCTGGACAAGCTCAAGGGCTGCGCGTCGCTGGTGGAGTCGGAACTGTTCGCCAGCCCCTACTGCCCGCACTGCAGCTTCCGCCCGGCCAATGAACAAGGCGATTTGATGCCCGCCGCCAACGTGCTCAAAGCGATGGACGACGAACTGGACCGCCTCCTGGACAGCTGGCAGCAGACGCTGCTCGAAAACCTCGAGGACCCAACTGTCCAGGCCAATTTCGACTTGTTGAAAGCGTCGGCCCGCAAATTGATTAATGGCTTTGTGGCAGCGAAGAAGCTGCCTGACCCGGTGCCGCCGGACTTTGTCAGCGCAGTTCAGGAAGCACTCTTGGGTCTCGAGAGAATCGATGTCACCAGCGAGGAGATTAAGAGTGCGCTGCTGCAGGGGGGCTCACCGGCCACACCGGACGATCTGCGCAAACGCTTCGAGGCATTTCTCAATGACCGTTGCAGGGGTAAGGACGCCAGCAAGCTGCGGTTTGTGGTCGAGTGAATATGAACCAGGACGAGTTGCTCGCCCGCCTGCAAGGTTTTGAGTGGAACGATTTCGAGTGCAAGAGGGCGCAGCGTGGCGTACCCGAAGATGCCTATAAAACCGTGTCGGCGTTTGCCAATACTGCAGGCGGCTGGCTGGTTTTCGGGGTGAGCGAGCGCAATGGCGTGCTAGAACTTACCGGTGTTGAAGAGCCCGACAAGGTTCAGAACGACTTGTTGGCTGTCCTGCGAGGCGGGCAAAAGCTTAATCGTGTCATTCGGGTTGAAGAGCGGCAATTCGCCATCGATGGCAAGCACGTGTTTTCCTTTCATGTGCCGGAGTGTGCCCGCCACGAAAAGCCTGTTTACCTCAAAGGCGACCCACGCCAAACCTATATACGTCGCGGTGCGGGTGACGAACAATGCACGCAAAGCGAGCTGGAGCGTTTCCTGCGCGATGCGGCGCAAGATCGCTTTGATGGCGCAGTACTCCCGGATTTCACGGTAGAAACCTGCTTCGACCAAGCCACCGTGGAGTGGTATCAAACTCAGTTCGCGCGACGCAACTCCGAACATGCAGAAATCACTGACCCGATCCAGTTTCTGCTGAATTGGAACTTCGTCATCGAGCAGGGCGAGCACCTGCTGCCGACCCGCGCCGGTGTGCTGCTTTTTGGGCAAGATCGCTACGTACGGCAGATCCTGCCGCGGCCGGTGCTGGACTATCAGCGGATCGACACCGCATTCGACCAATGGTCAGCCGAGCAACGCTGGCATGACCGTTACGTTTTTGAAGAGAACATCTTCAAGACCTGGCAGGGGCTGGTGGCGCGCTACATGCGCATTGCCGAACACCCGTTCTCCCTCGATCCGGCCACCTTGCGCCGCGAGGACGACCCGCCCGACTATGTTGCATTCCGCGAGGCGGCTATCAACTTGTTGGTGCATCAGGATTACGGCGACCACGGTCGCAAGGCATCCATCAAGCTTTTCACTGATCGCACCATCTTTTGGAATCCAGGCGATGCCTTCGCCACGGATGCTGAACTCCTCGACCCGACCGAGAAGGAAGTGCGCAACCCGGCGATCGTCAAGGCTTTCCGCCGTATCGGCCTTTCTGATCAGGCCGGCACCGGCATTCGGGCCATTTTCCGCAACTGGCACGAATTAGGACATACACCGCCCCAGCTCACCAACGACAAGGCCCGTAAACAGTTCGAGTTGGTGCTGATTAAAAAACCATTGGTGACTGAGGCCATACAGCGCTTTCGGCAGTCCATCGGCGTCAACCTGACGCCCGAGCAGGCCGATGCTCTCGCACTGGCGCTGGAGAAGCCCGAAGGCGATCGTCTCAGCCTCACCGATATCCGGGGTTTGGGTATCAGTACCACTCAGCAGGCCAAGTCGGTGGCCGACCATCTGGTGGGCCAGCAACTGCTGGAGCCGGTCGGCGAGACCCTGTTTGAGGTGCGGGAGGCGCTACGCCAACGCTTTGCCAAGGCGGCTGAACAAGTCACCCCCCAAGTCACCCCCCAAGTCACCCCCCAAGTCGAGAACTTGTTGGCTCATGCCTCGGGCCAAATGACGAGACAGGCACTAATGGAGGCGGTGAGCCTGAAAGACCGCAAACACTTTGCGGACGCGTATTTGCTGCCAGCACTGGATGCCGGATTGCTAGAGATGACCATCCCGGACAAGCCGCAAAGCAGCAAGCAGCGCTATCGGCTCACGCAACGCGGACTAGCGCGGCTGACCGACACGAATTACGAGAAACCCAAGCCATGACAGATCTATTCAAAGAGCCTTCCAGGACATTTGGCCTGGTGGAATGCCTGGGCCAGACATTCGCGAATGATGACGCTCGGCGCGAGTTCTTCCTAAATCTTCTGCGGGACAAGCTAAAGGACCCCGCGTTTCGCAAGATCGAAGGGTTCCCGGTCGGTACCGACGAAGCCATCCTCGCGATGTCCGATCCGCCGTACTACACGGCGTGCCCGAATCCCTTCTTGGAAGACTTCGTCCGTCATTTTGGCAAGGCGTATGACCCGAACTCGAAATACAGCCGTGAACCAATGACGGTGGATGTTTCCGAGGGAAAGACGGCCCCTCTCTACAAGGCGCATTCGTACCACACCAAGGTGCCTCACCTGGCCATCGTGCCGTCGATCCTGCACTACACCGAGCCGGGCGATATCGTGCTTGATGGTTTTGGTGGTTCGGGCATGACCGGAGTTGCGGCACAGTGGTGCGGAACGGCTCCTGCGGCTTACCGGCACGGGGTGGAAAGCGAATGGAAGAAGCAAGGCAGGCCCGCGCCAAGGTGGGGCGCACGGCGGGTCATATTAAACGACCTTTCGCCGGCGGCCGCCTTTATGGCCGCTAATTACAACTTGCCGTTTGACGTCGATGCGTTTTCCAAGGCGGGCAAGCAATTGCTTAAGGACGTGGAGCATGAGATTGGATGGATGTACGAAACTCTGCAAACGGACGGCATCACCAAAGGCCGAATTGAATACACAGTCTGGAGCGAGATTTTCACCTGTCCCCACTGCGCTGGGGAAGTGAATTTTCTCGATGAAGCGCTCGATGAAGACAGCAAGCGCGTCAAGGATTCATTTTCATGCCCACATTGCGGCGCAGATCTGAACAAGGACAATCTGAATCGTGTCCTGGAATCCCGTATTGATCCTGCATCCGGGGAGAAATGGAAACGAGTCAAATTTTGTCCGTCTCTCATTTCTTATGTCTCAGGTGGAGTCAGACGAGAGAAGCAGCCCGATAAGAGCGACCTGGCTATTTTGGCGAAAATCGAAGCGATGCCATTGCCGTCGGATATGCCGACCGTTCGTTTCCCTATCGAGCAGATGTATCACGGCTCTCGGATAGCTCCGAAGGGTTTTTCTCATATCCATCATTTCTTTCTGCCACGAGCGGCTCAAGCGATGGCACTGCTCTGGCATAAAGCAAACAGTCATCCAAATTTTCGGATACGGGAGATGCTACTTTTTTATGTTGAGCAGGCGATTTGGGGACTGTCAGTTCTGAACCGATATCAGCCAATTCAACAAGGTCGCCCCGGCGGATCACAAGTAAACCGTCAACTAACTGGGGTGTACTACGTTGGCTCACAGCATGCCGAATGCAGCCCCCAATACAATTTGGGTCTGAAGCTCGATCGGCTTGGAAAGGCGTTCCGTGACTACAAGACCGCTAACGGGAATGCTGCGATAAGCACTGGAACTGCTACCGGTATTCCGATTCCGGATGGTTCTGTTGACTATGTTTTTACCGATCCACCCTTTGGTGAGAATATTTTCTATGCCGATCTGAACTTTCTGGTCGAGTCTTGGCATCGCGTGACGACCGATGCAAAGCCCGAAGCTATTGTCGATAAGTTCAAAAACAAGGCGCTTCCGCAGTACCAACACCTAATGCAGCGGTGCTTTGCGGAATACTACCGCGTGCTCAAGCCAGGCCGCTGGATGACCGTGGTGTTCTCTAACAGCAAGGCGGCGGTGTGGAACGCGATACAGGTCGCGCTTCAGCAAGCAGGCTTCGTGGTCGCGGAGGTGACTGCGCTCGATAAGGTGCAGGGAAGCTACCGCCAAGTCACGTCAACAACGGCGGTAAAGCAGGATCTGGTGATTTCGGCATACAAGCCCAACGGAGGCTTAGAAGATCGCTTTAACCGCAGGGGCGCCACGGTCGATTCGGCATGGGATTTCGTACAGACCCACCTGAAGCACCTACCAGCGGTGAAAGTCACCAAGGGTGATTTCCCTGAGCTGTTAAACATCGTCGAGCGTGACCCGCGCCGCATCTACGACCGCATGGCATCCTGGTTCATCCGGCACGGGGAGATGGTGCCGATTTCAACTCCGGAGTTCCTCGCAGAACTCCCTCATCGGTTCCGCGAGGCGGACGGCATGGTGTATCTGCCGGAGCAACTCGTCGAATACGAAAAGGTTCGGGCCGGGATTCCTCAGGCAAAGCAGGCCGAGCTGTTCGTTTCGGATGAGCGCAGCGCCATAGATTGGCTCATCAACTTCCTGTACAAGCGTCCTTCGACTCGTTCGGAAATCCATCCGGACTACATGCCCCAGATTGGGTCGGCCAAGAAGAAGGGCGAAATTATCCCGGAACTGGACCAACTGCTCGAAGACAACTTCCTGCGCTATGACGGGACGGGTGAGGTCCCCAGTCAGATCCATAGTTATCTCTCGACTAACCACAAAGACCTGCGCGGCCTTAGCAAGAGCAATCCGCAGCTGGTGGTCAAAGCAAAGGACCGCTGGTACGTGGCAGACCCGAACAAGGCCCAGGACTTGGAGAGTAAGCGCGAGAAGATGCTGCTCAAGGAATTCGCTGCCTACCAGGCCGTATCGGGTCGCCGGTTGAAAGAGTTCCGGCTTGAGGTGCTGCGCGCGGGATTTAAGGCAGCATGGGCAGCCAAGGACTACAAGGCCATCATCGCCATCGCGCAGAAGATCCCGGAAGACGCGCTGCAGGAAGATGAGAAGCTGTTGCTTTGGTACGACCAGGCCCTCACGCGTATGGAGAAAATGTAAATGGCCATCATCGAAGGCTTCCGCGTCCAGAATTTCCGTGCCTTGCACGATGTGACGCTTGGCAAGCTCTCCGGCCAAACAAGCGGCAAGCCGCTGACACCCTTCACCGTGGTCATCGGAAAGAACGGCGTAGGCAAGAGTTCTCTTTTCGACGCCTTCGGTTTTGTTGCGGACTGCCTGACGACCGACGTCGAAGCGGCTTGCGACATGAAGCAGCGCGGCGGGTTTGAGCGGTTGCGATCGAAGGGAATTAATGAGCCGATTCGCTTCGAAATTTATTATCGAGATGCGCCCAATGAGCGTCCGATCACCTACGAGCTCGCCATTGGTCTGGATGGATCGGGACGGCCATTCGTCGAATCGGAACTGCTCAAACAGCGGCGCAAGGGGCAAGCGTACGGGCGGCCTTATCCGTTTTTGCGGCTCAATCATGGCAAGGGAATGGCTTGGGCCGGAGAGGATGCGGTGGAGGTTCAGGATGAAGAGGACAAAACACAAACGCCGGTGGAGCTGACCGACTCTCGGCAGCTCGGCATTGCTACCCTAGGCACGCTCAAGGAGCATCCGCGCATCAAGCGCTTCCGGGATTTTCTCAAGGGCTGGTATCTCTCCTACTTCTATCCAGACGCGGCGCGTAGCCTACCCACGGCCGGACCGCAGCGGCACTTGAACGTACACGGCGACAACATCGGCAACGTGGTCCAGTTCATGGAGCGCGAGCACAAGGATCGCTTTCAGAGCATTCTTGCGCGTATCGCCAGCAAGATTCCGGGTATCGCCAAAATCGACACGGAATTGACCGCAGACAAGCGCGTGTTGCTGCGGTTTAATGACGGCGCCTTTGCCGACCCATTCTTTGCGCAACAGATGTCAGACGGCACACTCAAGGTGTTTGCCTACCTCTTGCTGCTGGAAGATCCCGAGCCGCCACCTTTCATATGCATCGAAGAGCCGGAAAACGGGCTTTATCACAAGTTGCTGGAATCGCTGGCGCAAGAGTTCCGTAGCCACGCGACAGGCAAAAAGAACGCGCCCCAGCTTTTTGTGACCACGCACCAGCCCTATTTCGTTGATGCATTGTCGCCGGATGAAGTGTGGATTCTGGAGAAGGGCAAGGATGGTTTCTCGACCATCCGTCGCGCCTCCGAACTTGAAGTGGTAAAAAACCTGGTCGCCGAAGGGTTGCCCTTGGGCGGTCTTTGGTACAGCGATTATCTCGATACGAGGTAGGTATGCATATCGAGATACTGGTAGAGGACAGCTCAGGGAAGAAACTGCTGGATGCTCTCCTGCCAAAGTTGTTGGGTGTTCAGGGCGAACCTCACAATTGGCGTGTCCATGCGTACAAGGGGATCGGACGGCTCCCGAAGGATCTCAAGCCTTCCGGCGATCCTGTAAAGCGCATCCTCCTCGATCAGCTGCCGCGCCTGTTGCAAGGCTATGGAAAGACGCCGGGCATCGATGCTGTCGTGGTCGTCCTGGATACAGATGAGAAAAGCTGCAAAACGTTTCTTGCCGAACTGAAGAGACTTGCCGCCCGATGTCATCCAGTTTCGAACGCGTTGTTTCGCTTGGCCATCGAGGAGGTCGAGGCCTGGTATCTGGGTGACCGCGAGGCATTGCTGACGGCCTACCCGCGGGCGAAGACAGAAGTGTTACGAAGCTATGTACAGGATAGCCCGTGCGGTACGTGGGAATTGCTTGCTGATGCGGTGTACCCGGGCGGGTCCGCCGCGATCCGAAAGACGGGTTGGCCGTTGCCTGGACAAGTCAAACACGAGTGGGCGGAAAGGATTGGGCCGCTTCTCGATCCTGAGCGGAACCTGTCGCCCAGCTTCGCCAAGCTGCGCGATGGGCTCCGGAGCCTGATCGCGGCAGCGGCTTGACAATGGCCTGGCAAGTCGGCGACTGGTGCTGGTATGCGCGCCATGCCGGGCCTTGTCGCATCGTGGATCGGCAGGACATGTGGAGCGAGACCACATACCGTGTGTGGCTGCCCGCCAAAGACGCAGTGGTGCGCGCCCGGTCGCTGGATCTGGCGGCGCTGGGCAGCGTCCAG
>Ga0163151_10007353_pt1 | contig 12908 bp, 12 predicted proteins | sample OliLakLV19MP5IB2_FD_145596 | JGI IMG/M metagenome (GOLD analysis project Ga0163151, IMG submission 145596) | Freshwater microbial mat bacterial communities from Lake Vanda, McMurdo Dry Valleys, Antarctica - Oligotrophic Lake LV.19.MP5.IB-2 | ecosystem: Environmental > Aquatic > Freshwater >...
CTACTACTGTTTACCGATCTCTTTCCCTGAATTAACGGTAGTTGGCGATCGCTTCCATCTGAAACCACTACTGCAACTCATGTCAGGGGATGGGATGTTCTCTGTTCTAGCCTTGAGCCAAAACCAGGTTCGGTTATTTCAAGGAACCCGTGATCACCTGGATGAAGTTGAGTTAACGGATGTACCGACCAACATTGCAGCAGCCTTGCAGTACGATGATCCCGAAAAAAGCCTCCAAGCACATACAGGTTCATCAAAAGGCAATAGTGGGATTTTTCATGGACAAGGAGCCGGAAACGAAGATCACAAAAATGATTTATTGAGTTACTTCCGCCAAGTTGACAGCGGTTTAGAATCTTTCTTGAAAAACCAGCAAGCACCGCTAATTTTCGCAGGCGTTGATTATCTATTGCCGATTTATCACGAGGCAAATACATATTCCCACCTGCTACCCAATGGTATCTCTGGCAATCCAGAAACGTTGACTTTGGCAGAACTGCATACCCAGGCTTGGCAGATTGCACAACCCTATTTCGATCTCGCCAAAGGATCAACAATTTCCCATTACGAGGAACTACAAGGTAGCGAAAAAACGGCTAATACTATCGAAGAAGTCTTAACTGCCGCTTATTTCCAGCGTGTTGAAACCTTGTTTGTGCCTATTGATAAAAACGTTTGGGGAGTATTCGATCCAGAAGGGAATTCCATTCAGATTCATGCTCAACAGGAAACAGGTGACGAAGATTTGCTCGATCTGGCGGCACTACATACGCTGACGAATGGGGGAACGGTTTACGCCGTAGAACAGGGAGATGTACCTGAACATAAAGCGATCGCAGCTATCCTGCGTTATTAAACAATTCGCAACTCGTAATCACAATTAAAACAAGAGAACATCATGCAAATCCAAATTCATACCGGTCATAACATCGAAGGTCACGAAGCACTAGCCACTCAGGTGAGTGGTGTCGTGGAAGAGAGCCTAAGCCGATTCAGCGATCGCATCACTCACGTTAATGTTTACCTGAGCGATGTGAACAGCGACAAGAAGGGCGGCGATAACGATATGCGCTGCGTGATAGAAGCCCGCCTCGAAGGTCTTCAGCCCCTTGCGGTAACAAATCAGGCAGCGACCTTAGACCAGGCCGTTGACGGGGCTGCGGAGGAAGTGACCCACTTGATCGAACACACGCTGGGGCGACGGTCGCACGAAGCGAGTCATCGGACTGACCCACCGCTGTCTCGAATGAATACACAACTAGGACTATGGATCGACCAAAACAAGGCGACTATCGTGACGGTTACAGAGCAAGGAGAAGAGATCAGCGAGATCCTCGCGGACGCGGAAAAACAGCTCCAGCGGCCTGGGGATTCACCTCTGAAAGGCTCCTATGAAGCTCTTCAAGTGCCTGCCGATTACAGCCGTCAGAGGGTGCTGACAGCAGAACTCAATACTTACTACGACGAGATCATTGGATATATTCGCGATGCAAGTTCGATTCTGATCCTAGGGCCAGGTGTCGCTAAGCATGAACTGCAAAAGCGTCTGGAAGAAAATCACACTGGTGCAAAGGTAGTCGGGGTGGAAACGGTTGATAATCTGACCGAACCTCAGCTCGTAGCCAAGGTTCGACAGCACTTTGCCCCATAGAGACGGGAAATTCGCAACTGAAGATGGAGTAATCCCAAATGAATGAGCAAAAACTTATAGATACTGCCAAGATGCTTGTCGTCAGCAACAAGGGACTGCTTGCCATGGATGAGAGCAATCCCACCTGCAACAAGCGATTTGCTGAGTTGGGAATTCCCCAGACTGAGGAATACCGACGCGCCTATCGAGAGTTAATCATCACCACACTCGGTCTTGGTGAGTCTGTCAGTGGCGTTATCCTTTACGACGAGACGATCCGTCAGCAAAAAAAAGATGGCACATCGTTTGTACAAGTTCTCACCGATGCAGGAATTATTTCGGGTATCAAAGTGGATACGGGTGCTAAAGCAATGGCAGGGTATCCCAACGAAACCATTACTGAAGGTCTAGATGGCTTGCGCGATCGCCTCCAAGAATACGCTCAAATGGGTGCTCGTTTTGCCAAGTGGCGGGCGGTGCTTACCATCGGTGCTGGTATTCCCAGTCGAGGGTGTATCGAAGCAAATGCCCAGACCTTAGCTCGCTATGCGGCATTGTGTCAGGAATCTAGACTAGTTCCCATTGTCGAGCCAGAAGTGTTGATGACGGGTGTCCATACTATCGAGCAATGCGGCGAAGTAACGGCGGCAGTTCTGCAAATTGTCTTTCAACAGCTTTACACCCAACGGGTGCTACTGGAGGGCATAATCCTCAAGCCCAATATGGTGCTGTCGGGATTGACCTGTCCTCAGCAAGCATCGGTAGAGGAAGTTGCTGCTGCCACGGTGCAGTGTCTCTTGCGAACAGTTCCCTCTGCTGTTGCGGGGATTGCATTTTTGTCGGGTGGTCAATCTAGCGAACTAGCCTCAGCTCGTTTGAATGCCATAAATGTCAAATTCAAAGCGCGATCGCCTTGGGAACTGACATTCTCTTTTGGTCGGGCCCTCCAGCAATCCGCGTTGGAACTTTGGCATGGCAAGGAGTCCAACGTGTTGGCGGCACAAGAGGCGTTACTACATCAAGCGAAATGTAATGCGGCGGCGCGTCAGGGTGAATACAAGACTGAAATGAAGACAGGAGCGTGAACACAAGTATCCCTGACCATTTACGTCTTTACCTGATTCGCCACGGCGAAACTGAGTGGGCGATCAAAGCGCAACATTTGCATCTTAGTACAGCATCGGCAAGCTTTTTTACCTTCGACTCCCACCACTCCACAGTGCCAGTCACCGCGTTGTGGAATGCTACTCCTCACGCCCTCTACTGTCAGAATTGAAGCAGCGATCGCGGTGGGGATGTGGACTATTGGACTTGGTTCTAGCGATCGCTTTAAAACATCTGACGTTATTCTCCCCAACCTGATCGATGTTCACTGGAGCGATCTACAACGGAACTTAGAGGCTAGTGTCCGTGCTGACGAATAGTCAAGCTTTTTGAAGCACTCTTCTATTCAACCCACAACCCGACAACAATGAGCAAAAACTGGCAAACTTGCGATCGCTTCCTCAAACTCTACTCACGGTGGATGACGCTAATTGGCGAACATATCGAAGATGATCGCGGCGAAATTTTGGGATATTGGCGAATTGAGAAAGCTGATTCGGTAGTTGTTTTAGTAATTCAAGGCGATCGCAGGTACGAGAGCAAATCTAGTTGATACTCACAAAACTATTCCTGAAATGCGACTTTTAGAGGAATATGCGACGTTTATTGGTGGAGCAATCAATATCACTCGAATTGCAGAACTCGGCGTAGATTACATTTCTACTTCCGCAATGGTAACGCGATCGCATTGGTTAGATATAGCAATCCTAAATGAGTCGTGGAAGTATAAGGCTTATAACAAGGGGCTTAAGCCCCTTGTTTCTCCACAAATGACTTAGGATTGCTATATCAGTATGCGGATTAGTTCTTAAACCTTACCAACTTTTTTACTTACAAAAAATCTAGTGGTGGGTTTAATCATAATTTGCTGTAATTTTAGAGAGAATGATGAACGGGACTGATCATTCTCTGTAGACCACCACTAATTTCAGAAATCCAATATGCAAGAAAGTATTTTCACGACTGTAATCTTACCCGTAGCTTTAGCGATGATTATGATTGGTATGGGACTCTCTCTCAAACTTGAAGATTTCCAACGAATCACGAAATATCCTAAGGCTGCATCGGTGGGCTTATTTAGCCAAATTGTTCTATTGCCAATCATTGGTTTTACGATCACAAAAATTGTCTCAATGCCTCCAACAATTTCTGTGGGACTGATGATGATAGCGATCGCACCTGGTGGCGTATCATCAAATATGATCACCTATCTTGCAGGTGGAGATGTTGCATTGTCTGTAACCCTAACCGTATTTAGCAGCCTGATCACCATATTTACGATTCCTTTATTTGCGAATCTGGCTCTAAATCACTTTCTTGGTCAGAGTTCTAATATCTCTTTACCGATTGGAACAACAATGGGACAAATCTTCTTGATTACGATTATCCCTATTGCAATTGGCATGTACGTAAATCATCAATTCCCCAAACTAGCTCACAGTTTAGAAAAAGTTGCCACTCGTCTTGCGATCGCCTTTCTTGCTTTAATTATTTTGATTCTGGTGATTCGTGAATGGAACAAATTACCTGAATTTATCTTGCAGGCAGGATTGGGTGTAATTCTGCTTAATTTATCGTCTATAGTGGCAGGTTTTGGAATCAGTAAATTGCTTAAGCTCAATACTGCTCAACAAATTTGTGTAGCAATCGAAGTTGGAATTCAAAATGGAACTTTAGCGATCGCAATTACGGCAGGTATTCTAAACAATCAAGATATGGCAATTCCTGCGGCGATTTATAGCCTATTTATGTATGTGACTGGGTTTGCTACCATTCTCTATGGCAAAAGTTTAACAAAACCTACTTAATGAGAACATAATGGAATACGCGATCAATTTTGGAACGAGTAATACTGTTGTTGCGAAGATTAATGAGAATGGTGAGAATGGTGAGATCGAAACTGTCAAATTAGCTGGCTATTGCAGTCTCATTGCTGATAATCCGCCGTTAATTCCGAGCTTTGTTTATGTGAAAGGTGCTGTAAACGAAAAGGTAATTATTGGTCAAGAAGTTAGCGATCGCCGAAGCATTACCCTTATCAAAACATATATATTAGGACTGGCATTAAACGCTGCAACGGATGTTGTCCTTGCGATCGCCTCCACTGAATTGCTGCCTAAAATCACTTCCGCAAAGCCTGTCTGGGCAACTACTCTGGCAATGTTTGTCGGTACATTTATCGCAAGACCTTCTCGGCAGTCCAAACGTACGGATAGGTGGCATTTTTAGTGAGTGAAGAGGCGGCGCTGGAGCACGGGTCAAGATATTTGTGCCAATGGCGGAGCAAAAGATGTGATCCTTATTGACTGCGGGTTATGAAATTAATAATGAAATTTATAGTGAAATCTAGGATAAAACCATGAAGCAACCGAGTGTCCCCATAACCGATATTCTGCTGACTGCTATAGCTCCGATGACTTGGGGAACAACTTATTACGTAGCAACTGAATTTCTGCCGCCTAACCATCCACTAATGGCTGCTGCTTTGCGATCGCTGCCAATTGGCATTTTGATGATCGCATGGTTTAAACAACTGCCTCAAGGGATTTGGTGGTGGCGAATTTTGATTTTGGGTAGCCTCAATATCGGTATCTTTCAAGCCCTATTATTTATAGCGGCTTATCGCCTTCCTGGAGGGGTTGCGGCAACAGCGGGAGCGATCCAGCCTCTATTAGTCGTATGGTTTGCTTGGATTTTATTAAATGATAAACCGTCTAAGCTGTCGATTGTGACAGGGATCGCTGGTTTGGTTGGGGTCGGGTTGCTGGTGATTGGACCTGCGGCACGCCTTGACCCTATTGGTATCGTTGCGGCGATCGCTGGAGCTGCAACTATGGGTCTAGGTACGGTATTAGTCAAACGGTGGAAACACCCAGTTTCTCTACTTGTCTTTACCGCATGGCAGCTAACTGTCGGCGGCTTAGTTCTATTGCCAATTGCTTTAATTGTTGAAGGACCAATAACTGGAATCTCAACAACTAATCTGTTGGGCTTTGTTTATCTGGGTTTAGTCGGCACTGGACTGGCTTATGTGCTTTGGTTTCGAGGGATTGATAAACTCAAAGCCTCAGCGGTTTCATATCTAGGGTTGATGAGTCCCATAGTCGCGACCATAATTGGATTTGCCCTCCTAAACCAAACGTTTACGCCAATTCAACTGGTTGGTATGGTAATTGTTTTAGTTAGTGTTTTGATTGGAGCAACACACTAAAAAACAGACCCACGATCTCCAAACAATAGCAACACCAGCAACTGTCGTGGTTATTGGCGGCAAAGACCTTTGGTAGGAGCCTTAGAACTTCTAAAAGAACTGAGGCAAACGGGCATCAAAATTGCGATCTGTTACAAAGTCGATTATCTAAAAAAATCGGATGCTAAACGTGATTTAAAGAAAGGCATTAAAGCTATAGCAGAATATCAGGAAATACTCTATGCCCAAGACACTCACGCCTTGCTGATTATTTTTCAGGCTATGGATGCGGCGGGTAAAGACAGCACCATCAAGCACGTAATGTCAGGTATCAATCCCCAAGGATTTCAGGTGTATAGTTTCAAGGCTCCTTCTTTGGAAGAGTTGGATCATGATTATTTGTGGCGATGTTCCAAGGCGCTCCCAGAAAGAGGGCGCATTGGCATTTTTAATCGCTCTTATTACGAAGAGATTTTGGTAACTAGAGTCCATCCAGAAATCTTGGAACAGCGCCAAATCCCTTCTAGTTTAATCGATGAAAAAATCTGGAAGCAACGCTTTGAGGAAATTAACAACTTTGAGAAACATCTCGTCAACAATGGAACTGTCATCCTTAAGTTCTTCTTGAATGTCTCTAAAGAGGAGCAGAAGCAACGCTTTTTAGAAAGGATTGAGCGCCCTGAGAAAAACTGGAAATTCTCCACCAATGATGCAAAGGAGCGAGAGTTTTGGGATGATTACATGGCTGTTTATGAAGATATGTTCAATCACACCAGCACAGAGTTGGCTCCTTGGCACATCATCTCAGCCGATCACAAATGGTTTGCGCGCCTCGCGGTGGCAGGCATTATTTATGCCAAATTGAAGGAACTCAACCTCCACTATCCCAAGGTTAGCCAAGAAAAACACCTAGAACTTTTGCAAGCAAAGGTAATGCTTGAGAACGAGAAATAAAGTAGGGGTAATTCATGAATTGCCCCTACGACTGGGTAGTTATATTAAGAGTCATGTCGTAATCAATCATTTTATACGGTGAATACAACATCGTTTTCGCAAAATAGCAATCAAAATAGTAAATAACTGCAATCTTATACAACTATCCTAATGAAAAATTTTTTACGCCAACCGATACGATTTTTGATGGCGGGAGTTGCACTACTCCTGTTGCTGGTTTCCTGTCAAGGTATGCCACAGGCTCAGGCAACCTCTCCAGCAGCGACTCAATCGGCTGCGGTTGCGGTTGCTGCGCTACCAGAGGGTGAACTGAGAGCCTATCCCGCACAACTGCCGCCATTGCCCTACGAGTATGGTGCATTGACGAAGGCGATCGATGCAGAAACAATGCAGATCCATCACGATCGACATCATGCCAGCTATGTCGAAAAGCTGAATGCCGCATTAAAGCAACAGCCCAACTTGCAGAATCGCAGCGTCGAAGCGTTGCTCCGCGACCTCAACAGCTTACCAGCAGATATTCGTACAACCATTCAGAACAATGCTGGTGGACATCTTAACCACACGATTTTCTGGCAGCTTATGAGTCCAAAAGGCGGGGGACAACCCACTGGCACGATCGCTCAAGCGATTAATCAAACCTTTGGCAGCTTTGACAACTTTAAAAAACAATTTAACGAGGCAGGGGGCGCTCGCTTTGGCAGTGGCTGGGTTTGGTTGGTTCGTAATCCTCAAGGACAACTGCAAATTACCGCCACACCGAATCAAGACAGTCCAATTATGGAAGGTTCCTACCCCATTCTAGGCAATGATGTTTGGGAACATGCTTATTATCTTCGTTACCAGAATCGTCGCGCTGAATACTTGACTAATTGGTGGAATGTCGTGAATTGGCAGGAAGTCGAGCGTCGGTTTCAACTAGCATCTCAACAATAAGCGCTCAGGAGTTTGACCATGAGACGTTTGTTGATGCATAGCCCGATCGCTGTTGCCTTTCTGTGGATTGTCGCCTACCTGCTGCTAACCCTATTGCCATTGTTAGTGCTATTACTGCATCCAGTCCCTTCTGGACGTGGCTTTTGGGCTGAGTTTTCAGTGGCGCTGGGCTTTATCGGACTGGCGATGATGGCATTGCAATTTGTCCTGACGGCTCGGATCAATCGGATCGAATCTTCCTATGGCATTGATATTCTGCTCCAGTTTCACCGCTACACCTCCCTAGTCGCATTCTTCATGGTGCTGGTGCATCCAGTGATTCTGTTCATTGCTCAGCCTGAAACCCTTCAGTTGCTCAACTTTTTCGAGGCTCCTTGGCGGGCTCGTATGGCAGTGTTGGCAACGCTGGCATTTCTGGCAATGGTGATCACGACTATCTGGCGTAAACAACTCAAGATTCCCTATGAACCTTGGCGAGCCTCTCACACGATTCTGGCAGTGTTAGCAGTGGGGTTGAGCTTTGGACATGCGATCGGCGTTGGCAACTACATGGGCTTGTTTTGGAAAGCCGTACTGTGGTCGGGCATTATGCTGGTCTCGCTCTGGCTGATCATTTATGTGCGTCTGATCAAACCTTGGTTAATGACGCAAAAGCCCTATGTCGTGGAAGAAGTCATGTCCCAGCGAGGTGATGTCTGGACACTGGCGCTACGCCCATTGGGACATGAGGGCTTTAAGTTTCAGCCAGGTCAGTTTGCTTGGTTGACCTTGAACATTACCCCGTTGAGTATGCGGGAACATCCCTTTTCAATGTCATCCAGTGGCGATCGCGCCGATCGGCTTGAGTTTGGTATCAAAGCGATCGGAGATTTTACCAGTCAAATCAAAGATGTCCAACCAGGAACAAGAGCTTATCTGGATGGTCCCTACGGGGTATTTACGACAGAACGCTACTGGGACAGCGCTGGGTTTATGCTGATTGCAGGTGGTGTGGGTATTACACCCATTTTTAGTATTTTATTAACAGCATCCGAACGAAATGACGATCGCCCCTTTCTCCTCATTTACGCAGCTTCCTGCTGGGAGGATATAACCTATCGGGAGGAGTTGGAGGCTTTGAAAGAAGCGCTCGATTTAGATATTGTGTATGTGTTGCGGAAAGCTCATGATGGATGGGAAGGCGAAACGGGTTATGTCGATAAAGCAGTGTTGGAAAGGCATATTCCCCGACATCGAGGCAGTCGTCATTACTTCGTCTGCGCCGCGCCAGTGATCATGCGTGCGGTAGAACTTGCTCTGTTTGAGCTAGAGGTTCCCATTACGAACGTCCATATGGAACACTTTGATCTGGCATAATCTTGATCTGGCATAAAAAGGAGGATTGATGCGTTACAGCATTATGGTGCAACTCGTGGCAGGCGTAACAGTGATTCTGGTAGGCACTGCCGCTCTGTTTGCTTGGATTCAAACCCGAACGGAACCTGTTGAGATGAAAGGAGACAAGGTTTCTATTCATTCTCATGACAAGGACTAAACCCAAGCATTTTATTAGTGATCCTCTATGTCTTGTTTCTCTATGCCGCAGATTTACTTGGGCTGAAGCCTTCTCAATGTGTGGTGGTTGAGGATGCTGCTTGTCGGAATTGAAGCGGCGATCGCGACAGGGCTGTAGACTATTGGGCATAGTTCTAGCGATCGCTTTAAAACGACTAACGTTATTCTTCCTAACCCGATCGATGTTCGTTGGAGCGATTTACAACTGAAGTTAAAGTAAAGTCTTGCTGACAAATAGCTTTGATAGCGATCGCAATGATTCAGCGCAATATGTTTTGCGATCGCCCTTTACAAACTTGAGAAGGTGATTGTTGATGCGATCGCAAAAGTTAAAAGCTGAGAATCGATCTTGCATAACAAATCATTAGAACGGACAAATTATGATATTTTAGCGTTAAGTTAGAGATTGATCCCCCGCCTCTCAATTCAACCGTCATGTGTCTGAGGCTCCGCTCATGTGAAGATTGAGAAAAAACTAGCTGCTTGCAACCGTTTTGGGAGCATAATAGGTAAAGTGCGCTCTGATAATTCTTGAGCCACTGTTGCAAATGTTAGAAACCTCAGAGGTTTGAGTTTTTACCGCAATGGAAATCCAGCGAGTCATCTTAAACAATGTTGGGCTATTTAAAAGCCTAGAAATCCCCTTAGCACCCACTGAGCGCAACCCTAGCAATATCACCGTTTTTGTTGGTAATAACGGGGCTGGTAAAACCTCTGTGCTGAAAGCATTAGCAACCTCTCTTAGTTGGTTTACTGCTCGTTTACTCACAGAAAAAGGTAGTGGTAACCCTATTCCCGAAGATGCCATACTCAACAACGCTAATGCTGCCAGCATGGAAATAGAAATCTGCGATTCCTCTGGCGCATCAGATGATTCTAATCAAAGCGAAATCGATCATCATTTCAAGTGGACTCTAGCAAAAGGTAAAAAAGGACGTAAAGCCCAATACACTAGTAACCTCAACGACTGCACTGGCTTAGCCAATCGTTATCGTGATGCCCTTACCCATGATGACAAAACTAGTCTCCCTCTAATTGCGTTTTACCCTGTCGAGCGCATCGTACTGGATATTCCACTAAAAATTAGGACTAAGCACACCTTTTTGCAATTGGATGCTTACGATAACTCCTTGAGTCAGGGTGTTGAGTTTCGCCGCTTTTTTGAATGGTTCCGGGAACGTGAAGATACCGAAAATGAATCAGTAATTCCTGAAGATATTCTGAGGGAATTAAGATCACTAGCTGAAACCAATCAAGACGTATGGCAACGCTTAAATGAACACAATGCCTCAGCCAAAGATCGGCAATTAACCGCAGTTCGTACTGCTATTCACCGATTTATGCCCCACATGAATAATCTTAGAGTTCGTCGTAAACCTCGACTCTACATGGCGATTGACAAGAACGGTGAAACCCTGAATGTAGCTCAACTGTCACAAGGTGAAAAATCTCTCATGGCTCTTGTTGGTGATATTGCCCGCCGTTTAGCCATGCTGAACCCTGCCCTAGAGAATCCTTTAGAAGGTGATGGTATCGTCTTGATTGATGAAGTCGATTTGCACCTACACCTCTCTTGGCAACGCAGTCTGTGCGATCGCCTAATCGAAACTTTCCCAAATTGTCAGTTTGTGCTGACGACCCATTCACCTCTGATAATCAGTGACTGTAAAAATGTTTTGGTTTACATCTTAAACAATGGTGAATCGCGCCAATTGCCCTCTCAGTATGGACAAGATGTTAATACTGTCTTACTAGATGTCATGCATACCAGCATCCGTGATGAGAAAATTGATACTGAACTGAACGATTTGCTGGATGCTATACAAGATTCAAAGCTAGCTGAGGCTAAACAACTACTTGCAGAATTAACTAATGAATTACCCGCCAATCACCTCGAATTGGTCAAAGCTAAACTACTACTTCGTAAACAAGAATTGCGTCATGAGAACAATTATTAAAGGAACTGAACCGCCCTATTTAACAGTCTGGAAACAAAAAAACCCTCATAAAAAGTACGAAGACTTAGACGGCACAGAAGAGGGTAAAAGCATTCGTGCAACTATTCGAGGCGATGTACTCAAGGAACAATTCTATCTTTGCGCTTATTGCTGCCAACGAATCCAAGACATTGATGCTTGCCGTAATGAGCATATAGAAGCTCAAAGCCAGAATCCTACACGCACGCTCGATTTTTCAAATATTGTCGCCAGTTGTAAAACTCTTAATCAATGCGACGATGCTCATAAATCTAAGTACCTACCCCTAACTCCCCTGATGACAGAATGTGAGACAGAGCTTCGATTCAAAATTAGTGGTCGGGTAGAAGGTTTGAGCGATCGGGCAACCGTGACAATTCAAGTCTTAAACTTGGGCGATCATGAAAAAAATAACCGTGCCCTGATAGAAAAACGCAAGCAATTGTCTAATGCTTTATTATGGACAAACGGTATAGATCCCGATGAAGGCTTAGAGGATGAAGACTTGTTACAGATGTTAATCGGTGAACTATCACAACTCCAACTGGAGCAGATGGAACCCTTTACTCCAGTGGTAATTAATATTTTGCAAAGTTGGCTCCAATCCTAAGATAAACTGTCTTGATAAATTGGTTCTGAATTACAATTCAAAAAGTGACAGATAACAGATCAAATGCAGAGGGTTGAGATGATCGCAATCTAAAACATATAAAATCACTCGCGAATATTTGTTGTTGGGTGAAATCGCGATCGCCTCCTGCAAAATTGAGAAGATGATTGTTGAGGCGACCGCGCATGGTCGTGCGGCAAGTATGCCCATGCATTGCCATCGGTGCTGTAATCTTCGCGTACCGTTCCCCACTGGCGATCGCTCACGTAGGGTCCCCATCTGCGCCAGTAAGCTTGACGGTTGCGGTCTTGTTCCAGTCTTTGTTCTTCTGCGGTCATCATTATTACCTCAAGCAGACCAAGTTTCTTGAAAATCGGCATAGAGGGTTAATCCCCCATCAATGAACAGCGTCTGCCCAGTTATATAAGCCGCTTCATCCGATGCTAGAAATGCCACCGCTGCTGCCATTTCTTCAGAGGTTCCAGCGCGTCCCATAGGAATATGGCTCTCCACGATCGCCTGCTTGTTCGGATCATCTGTCCAGCTTTCATTAATGGGAGTAATGGTAGCTCCGGGAGCAACGCCATTCACCCGAATACCTCGCTTTGCATATTCCAAGGCCAGCGTTTTTGTCAGATTTCCCATACCGCCCTTGCTGATAGAGTAGCTAACATACATCGGGCGCGGAATGATTTCATGGACGCTGGAAATATTGATGATCACACCAGAGCGCTGCTGTTCTAGTAGATGTTTAATCATTTCTCGCGCACACAGATAGGCTCCGCGCAAATTTACTGCGATCACGCGATCGAACTCATCAGTTTGCACTTCATGAGATGCTCTTTCAGTCTGAATTCCCGCATTGTTAATTAAAATATCCAGACTGCCGAATTTGTCTACAGTGGCGCTCATCATTTGCAAGATGTCCTCTTCTTTGGAGACATCCCCTTGAAT
>Ga0163151_10007354_pt1 | contig 12907 bp, 13 predicted proteins | sample OliLakLV19MP5IB2_FD_145596 | JGI IMG/M metagenome (GOLD analysis project Ga0163151, IMG submission 145596) | Freshwater microbial mat bacterial communities from Lake Vanda, McMurdo Dry Valleys, Antarctica - Oligotrophic Lake LV.19.MP5.IB-2 | ecosystem: Environmental > Aquatic > Freshwater >...
GAATTGTTAGTTAAGTAGTAAATAATGGCAAAAAAAATCGGCTGAAACGGTTGATTTTACTTGAAAGTATGGTTTAACTTCCGTTGTAGAATGGTAATGCCGAACTACATCCCGAAAGCCCCGCTTAATCCCGATAATTATCGGGATTAAGCGGGGGATTAGTCCCCTTATTTTGGACTATTATGTATTGAGTGTCGGTACTACATCTACGATTCATGAAATTCTTTGTCTCCAAGCCAGACTCTGAATGATGGTGAACCCCACGTTGTCACCTTTCTGCGAAAGGTAACTTACTATAACTACTGTTTCATAACTGCAAGCTCTAAGACCTGGAAAAAGTATATCCCTAGCCTTGATATTTAAAATATATACTTGCAAAGTATGAGTGTCCACCCTTCCATAAGACACGCGAATCAGATATGTTTTCTGACGATGACAAATGTTCAGTGGCAAAGGGATTCTACTTTTGCCGGGTTGCAACCCTACTTTCTATTCAAGTCACCGTTCGCAGAACGGCGACAACGTGTGCGTAAATGATTTAATAAACCTTCATCAATACATTCACTTCTTCCAATTCATTTTTCACATCCACAGTTTGATTGAGCAACTGCAAATCACTATATAGGTTTTGCAAAAACTTGAGGTGCTGTTTGGTGCCAGGCTTAAGTGGACGGTGGGCCAACTGAAGTTTGAACTTTTGCCATTTGTGTATAAATGTATGATAGTCTGCAGTGAAATATTGCTCGCCAAATTTATGATATATATAATCTATAGCCCTATCATTGGGGTGCAATAAGTCCTCTTTATAATAACTGTAATCACGCAAATCGTCGAGCATGGTTTCGTAGGCAGGGAAATATAATATATCTTTTTCGTTCGCTAATTTACTACACAAAACTCTAAGCAATGATTTGCTAATAGCGTTTAATTCCAAGCCATCCTTCAAATGTCTTACTGGACTTAAAGTGAGAATGATTTTAAGTTTGGGATTTTCTTCTTTTACTATTTTATATAGTACCGCAAATGCTTTTTCCATAGCATGCAATTCCAAAATGTCTTGTTCAAAATCCTTTGCTGGCCTTTTGTGGCAATTGTTTACCAAGGTTTCATTACTTGCAAGTTTATATATAACTGAAGTTCCAAAAGTAATCATAAGCACATTTGCTTCACGCAAAAAGTTGCCTGTATCGGTCAATATTTTTTGCAACTGATGCGTTAGTTTTTCTTTATCAAAATTCCAATACATTGAGTGAAAGCCATGGTGCTGCCATGTTTCCCCATCATGATAATATAACACTTCACTTGGCTCGCCACCCAAAAGTGAAGCTTCCAACAATTCAAAGATACTGATAGGATTATATACAGTACCAAATGGATTTACCACCGTTTGCAATTTATCAGCATGCAATCGCTCACCAATATTATCAGCAAAGCACGAACCTATAGTAAGTACTTTGGTTTCCAAACCTATAATAGGATTTGCATTTGTTTGTATTTCTGTGCGGTTCATTTTGTTGAATTACGAAGTACGAATGTCATTCGCCGCCGGCGGAACGAATTACAGTTATCTAGCGTCAGCTAAATCGTAATTCGACAAACGTAATTCTTTATTTTATATATATCCTCCTTCTCGCAAAATTTCAGTAGCCATTTCCAAATCACTTTCTCTCACTTGTAGCTTTGCCCCTCCTATTGCATTTGAATAAAAAGGTTGTACTTGTATTGTAAGTTCATCTTTAATAAAACATTCAATGCCTTCAGACTCTAGTCGCCCACGAATAACGGCAAGTTGCAAGGGCTGTGGGGAAGTGAGGATTGTTATGAAGTTATCCATAATTTATTTACGATTGTTGATTTACGATTTACGATTGGGCGGACGCCACATAACTAAATTTTATTCAAGTTCCTTTTTATCTATTTCAGCCTGTTTCAGAATTGCTAAAAAAGTTTCTTTTTTCAAAACTCTACCACCCTGAATTGGGACTATAATAGTTTTATTTGAAATAGGATTAAAATATATCTGACGAGATCCTTTTGTTCGTTTATATAAAAAATCATGCATCTCTTGCAACTTGATTAGATTTCTTGGAGAAAGATTCATAATGTTATATACTAAGAGAATATTCTAAAGTATTACTATCATCAGGGATTTTCTCTCCCCTCTCCTTAAGCTCTTCAATATATAATTCAATAGCTTCTTTGGCCATTGAAATAGCTTCATCTATATCCTCACCATAGGTAATACAACCTGGCAAAGCTGGAACAATTACAGTAAATCCTCCTTCTTCTTCTTTATGTAAATGCAATTTATAGGTGTACATAATTTATAAATTTGAAAGTTAAAATCGTAGAACAAATATAATATAATAATTACGAACTACAGTTATTTTGCGTTAGCCCAATCGTAATTGGTAAATCGCAATTTTTAAATTCTATTCTACCCAACTTTTATAATATCCCTTATCCTCCATTTGCATAGCATACTCGGTTAATTGTAATGGATGAAAAGGGTCTATCATCACTGCAAGTTCTTTGGTTTCTTTTGCACCAATAGATTTCTCTACCGTGCCCGGATGTGGTCCGTGCGGAATACCTTTAGGATGCAATGATATCATACCGCGTTCTACATGTTTCCTGCTCATAAAATCTCCATCCACATAATATAATAGTTCATCACTATCCACATTGCTATGATTGTAGGGAGCAGGAACTGATAAAGGATGGTAATCGAACAAACGCGGAACAAAAGAACATATCACAAAATTATTTCCTTCGAAAGTCTGATGTATAGGTGGTGGCATATGTATACGGCCTGTAATAGGCTCGTAATCGTGAATAGAAAATATATAAGGATATACAAATCCATCCCAACCAATGGCATCGAAAGGATGTGTTTGATAAGTATAAGGATATATTAAATCCTGTTTCTTAATCATCACTTTAAAATCGCCTTGGGCATCATTGGTTTCAAGCCTGTCAGGAGTTTTGATATCGCGTTCGCAATAAGGAGAATGTTCTAGCAATTGTCCATCCTTATTGCAATATCTTTTGGGTGCACGAATCGGACTAAATGACTCTGTAATAAACAAACGATTTTGCTCATTATTAAAAAACATTTGATATATAGTACCTCTTGGGATTACTAGATAATCGCCATAAGCAAAATCTAATTGTCCATACACACTTTTAAAAGTTCCACTACCTTCATGCACAAAAATCACTTCATCAGCATCCGCATTCTTATAAAAATACTCGGTCGATTTGCGTGGTGCTGCAGCAGTAACATATAAATCTTTGTTGCACATCAATATTTTTCTGCTTTCTATATAATCATCGCAAGGCTCCGTTTTAAAAGTGAGAAAGGAACGGTTTTGCAAGTTTTTGTGCAATTCCACTTTAGGTTCTACATTGATTGGTTCGCCAATATTCTTCACCAAAGTGGGCGGATGGCAATGATATACCAGTGAATATATACTACTAAAACCTTCGGTACTTACCAATTCCTCAGCGTATAAAGTACCATCTGGCTTGCGAAATTGTGTATGACGTTTGCGGGGTACTTGACCTTGTTTGTGATAAAAAGACATCAGAGTTATTTTAAATTTTATATTATTTAGTAGTCAGCCCGCCGCGGCGGGAAGTAGCCAGTGGTCGGTAGTTAGTGGTCAGTGGTTAGTAGTCAGCCCGCCGCGGCGGTCAGTGGTCAGTGGTCAGTACTTGACGCCGAACGGCACTGATTACTAGTTCCCAAAAGCATATTTCACAATATTAGCACCCATTTGCAACGCTTTCATTCTTTTCTCGGGTGAGTCTTTATGTATTTCGGCATTTTCCCATCCATCGCCAAGGTCGCATTCAAAATTATAAAAACATACCAAACGTCCTTCATATATAAGTCCAAATCCCTGCGGGGGTTTATTTTCGTGCTCATGTATTTTGGGTAGTCCAGTCGAAAAATCGTAAGCGGAATGGTATATGCCATGAGTGTACGGCAATTCTATAAAATCCAGTTCGGAGAAAACCTTCTTCATTTCGCGACGGATAAATTTGTCCATGCCATAGCTATCATTGATATTGAGAAAGCCTCCTGCTACCATATAGCTACGTAAGTTTTTGGCTTCGGTATCGGTGAAAAATATATTACCGTGGCCAGTTACATGTACCCAGGGATAATTAAATATCTCTGGACTACCTACTTCTACAGGGTCTTCCTCTTCTATTATATTAGTGCCGAGGTTTTGGTTGCAGAACTGAATAAGGTTGGGCAATGAAGTTGGGCTCACATACCAATCTCCACCTCCACTATATTTCAATCGTGCGAGTTTTACGGAGCTATTTCCGCCAATAAAAGAAGTGGAAAGTATGAAAATTAAGACGAGGCAGGCAACTTTATGAGGTGTTTGATGAGTCATGGGTGTACAAATTTAGTAGTATTTAGTCTTTAAAAACAAAATTATGGAAATATTTTTTACTTAACCAAAGTAATAAAACCATGAATTATCAAAGGGTGCAGCATGTTATGAACATTTTTTTTAATTTGTTCAATCATAAAATTTTGTTTGTGTCGATTCTTTGCCCAAATTTGACACCCAATTTAGAGACCCAAAAACTGACTTTTTTTAAAATGACAAAAATAACGCTCAAGCAATCTGCAATTATGATGATTGCGTTAGTGATCCTAGGATTTAGTTGTGGTAGTGGTAAGGATACTATTCAAAAAGGAAAGCTACTTGAAGAGAACCTTGCTTATGGAGAAGCTGCCAAAGTATACAAAAACGTTTATAACAAGTCGAAGACAAAGCCTGAACGTGCCGAAGCTGCCTATCGTGCCGCAGAAGCATATTATAGAGCCGACAATTTTAAAGATGCTGAAAAATGGTTCAGAACTGCACTAAAGCAGGAATACAACGACCCTCTGATTGGTTACTATATTGGCCGCATAGAGATGCTGAATGAACATTATGAGCAAGCTATTGTAGAGTTCAGTAACTATAAAAAATCTAATCCAAACGACTCCCTTGCCGACATTATGATAGCGGGCAGTGAGCAAGCGTTAAAATGGAAAAAAGACAAACCCAAATACCGTATAGAAAATTGCAAAGTAATTAATACTCGCTACTTCGATTATGCCCCAGCCTATTACAAAAAGGACCAAATCTTATTTACTTCCGACAGACCTGGTGGTGTGGGAACCGTAAAATATCCTTGGACCTCAGGTGGTTTTTCAGATATATATTCTACCACCATTAATTTGAAAACAAGCCAAATGAAAACGCCTGTTTTATTAAAAGGTAAAATAAATTCCAAATTCAACGACGGTTCATGCCAGGCAGATAAAAAAGGAAAGATATATTTAACAATATGTAATGGACGCGATGGTAAAGAAAAACGTTGTAAAGTGTACTCATGCGAAGATAATGGAAAAGAATACGCAGCACCTGAGTTGCTCAATTTCAATAATGACTCTTTGTATCAAACAACCGACCCTTCTATTTCGCCCGACGGTGAAACACTATATTTTGTAAGTGATATGGATGGAGGCATAGGCGGATTGGATATTTGGTTTGTACGTTTCAACAAGAAAACAAAAGACTGGGGCGAACCTGTAAATTGTGGCCCAACCATCAATACTATTAAAGACGAAGTTTATCCTTGGATACATGAAGACGGAACTTTGTTCTTTGCCTCAAGTGGACATCCTGGGATGGGCGGAATGGATATTTTTTATTCAGCAGGTGTTGGTAAAGAATGGACCAAACCCAAGAATATGAAATGGCCGATAAACACTGGCGGGGATGACTTCGCCTTGATTTGCGACAAAACCAGAGAGACTGGTTATTTCACTTCAAACAGACCTGGTGGTAAAGGAGGAGACGATATATATCGCTTCTATTTATTACCCATGGAAATTTGCTTGGTGGGGAAAGTTGTTGGTTGTGTAGATAAACAACCCATAGCCAATGCAACTGTTACTATTAACAATAGTATCAATAGCGAAGTGCTTATTATAAAAACAGATTCTAAAGGTGAATACAAAACCAAATGCAATTTGAAACCCAATGCCGAGTATAGTTTATATGCTCAAAAACGTGAAGACCTATATATTGATAGTAAGGTTGAAGAAGTTTCTACGATGGGTATTGAAGTCTCCACTACCCTGCGTCAAGATTTTTGTTTGGATGAATTGCCCATCGGTGACTATTTTAATGTTCCTGGAGTTTATTACGATTTGGATAGTGCCCGCATTCGTCCAGATGCATCTTTAATATTAGACTCCCTGATCGGTATCATGAATAAGTATCCAAAAATCACTATCGAACTCGGTTCGCATACCGATTGTCGTGCGACATATGATTATAATATCAACCTCTCACAACGACGTGCCGACTCTGCTGTTGATTATCTTATTCGTAACGGTGTAGAAAAAGAAAGGCTCACTGCCAAAGGATATGGTGAAACATATTTAGTGAACGATTGTGCGTGTGAAAAAGAAAAAGGAATGGAACCTTCTATTAAATGTTCCGATACAGAACATCAGTCTAACCGCCGCACAACTGTGAAAGTTACAGGTAAAAACTTTATCACCAAACGCTTACCAGAAAAACCCAAGAAAGAAGGCCCAAAACCTAAAACGCCTAAAGCACCTATTAAAAGATAACTCTTTAAGTAATTATCATTATGAAAAAATTAGTATATATTGTTTTAATTGCTGCCATTACGCTTTCTGTTAGCAGCTTCAAGCCCAATGAAGATTTGGATTTAAAAGTAACTGCAATTAAACAAAAGGACGATAAATCGACCACTATGGTTGATGAAAGTTTGGTTGATATGATAGAATTTTCTTGCGATTGTACCGACTGTGGTAAAATTTATATTTTTCTTGAAGGCAAATATGCTGGTGCCATTGATGTGGTGTTTCGCAACAAAACATCGCTGATGAAAAAACCGGGCAAATATAAATATACTGCCAAAAGCGAGAAAGGTGAGAAGACTGCCGAGGGCGAGATTGTTTGTCCTGAGTAATTTTTTTACTGTATTTACTATTTAGCAAAGAGAGGCTGAAATAATTATTCAGCAAGCTTGCTGAACCTATTGAGCATAGTATTTTGGTTTTATTTCTTAGGAACCAAATCCAATTTAGGCAATAGTGCCATCACTCCTCCCTTACCAATTCAGGTCTTTTATATGCTATAAAATGGTCTGCCACTCGGGGTGCTGGGCCGTGGCCATAGCTGCAATCGGGCTTCCGTACGATCTCCCGATCACTATTTCTTTCTTTCCCCACTTGTTCATTTCTATAAGTTTGGTAAGAACCAGAGTTTGGGTATCAATATCGTTTACAGTTCTACATTGTCGCGATTTATTATAACCGGGCCTGGCGAGTGCCAGCATTCTAAAGTTTTTGCAAAATGGTATCATCCAATTGTGCCATTCAGCGAAACCATGCACCTGGAGCACCGTGTACCAATACCAATAGAGGAAGTGTGCTATCGGAACCCACCGTAGCGTAATGTACTTTTAACCCTAGCGTATCTAATGTGTGGTAAACAGGTTTCACCGATTTGTTACTGTAATGTTTCTCAATTGCTTGATCCGATTTGATAAAATGCTTGAAACAAGAATTTATCAACAACGAAATTAGGATGAGTAGCGAAGTTCTTTGCATATAGAGGCTACTAAGTTATAAGACAAACTTGAAGCCACTATTGTTAATTTTAAAATGCTACATGTCACATATATATTATATACTTTTGCCTAATTGTATATGTATAAAAAAATATCATCGCCAGATTTAGAATTTTTTGAATCCCTAATAGGTTTCGAAAATGTATATATTGACGCAGAAACCTTAGAACTTAATTCGAAAGACGAAACCGAAGATCTTTCTTTTATGCCTGAGGTTGTACTTGTGCCTGCAAATACAATAGAAATAAGCAAGATATTAAAGTATTGTAACCAACACATCATACCTGTTACCACACGAGGAGCTGGTACTGGCCTAAGTGGCGGAGCTTTGCCTGTGATGGGAGGTGTGGTGCTAAACCTTAAAAAGCTGAATAGCATCATACAAATTGATGAGCAAAACCTTCAGGCCATAGTGGAACCAGGGGTTATAAATGAAGCATTACAGATAGCGGCAAAAGAAAAACTGCTCTTCTATCCTCCCGACCCAGCAAGCAAAGGTTCATGTTCGCTTGGTGGAAATATAGCCCACAGCAGCGGCGGCCCCAAGGCTGTAAAATATGGCACCACCAAAGACTACGTGCTCAATTTAGAAGTAGTTTTGGCCAATGGCGATATAATAAATACAGGAGCCAATGTACTCAAAAACTCCACTGGATATAATATAACACAACTGATGGTGGGCAGCGAGGGCACCTTGGGAATTGTAACAAAGATTGTTTTGAAATTAATACCCCTCCCCCGCTATGATTTTTTGATGTTGGCCTGTTTCCAAAACAATGTAGATGCTTGCAAAAATGTGGCGAAGTTATTTCAAGCTGGCCTCACACCTTCTGCTTGCGAGTTTATAACACAAAGGGCTTTACAAACTTCATTAACCTATTTGGGCAGAACCTTCGATTACCCTGCAGGTTCCAATGCTTTCCTATTAATTGAGTTTGATGGGAATCATATTCAAACTTTGGAAGCAGAAGCAATGCAAGCATCCGAAATATTATATACAAATAATTGTTTGGAAATTTATACATTCGATAGTGCCGACCAAAAAGAAAATATGTGGAAGGTACGTCGCAGTATAGGTGAGGCAGCAAAGCACAACAATATATACAAAGAAGAAGACACGGTAATACCACGTTTTCATTTGCCAGAGCTATTGGAAGAAATTGCTTTGATAGAAACTGAATACCATTTTCGAACTATTATATATGGCCATGCTGGCGATGGGAACTTGCACATCAATATATTAAAAGACAATTTGGAGGACGCATACTGGCAACAAACAATTCCCAAAGCTATTGAAAAAATATTCGCCAAATGTTTCGAACTAGGTGGAACAATTTCTGGGGAGCACGGAATAGGACATGTGCAAAGACCCTATTTCCAAAAATTTATTCACCCGCATTTAATTGAAATCTATAAGTCCATTAAAACCTCTTTTGACCCAAATTCAATCTTAAACCCCTCTAAAATATGGATTGGCTAAAATAATGAACCGTTCAGACACAATATGATACCAATAGTTAAAATGTGTGTTTTCGGTATAAAATTCGACCTATTTTTGTACTGTAAAAAATAAAAAATGAATCTACGAAATATTATTGTTTTATTTATTCTTATCAACTTTACCTCAAAAGCTTATTCTGAAGTTAGAGGTATTAGTTATATGTCGAAAGAAGGGTTAGAAAGGGTTATCCCTTATGCCAAGCGGGATAACAAACCTATTTTAATATATTTGCATTCTCAGCACTGTTATACTAGCAAGAAATTCACCCGCGAAATAATGTCAAGCGATTCTGTTAGAAAGTTTGTTGGCCCAAAATATTTTTGCATCAATGGCGATATCGCCTACGAGTTTGGGACAACGTATGCTAAGAAACATGAAATATTGATTCTCCCAACTATAATTCTATTAGCCCCCGATGGAAATCATCAATTTCAAGTTGATATGACCTATGAGCTTGATATATTATTTGGGCAAATAAGTAGATATGTTTCTACCTGCAGCATCCTTATGCAATCCAGTTTATTAAAATCTACGTCAAAACTTTCGGAAGGAGAAGCCCTCAGTAAAATAGGTGCATCATATGCTAAAACAGATTTTATGAAACGCCGTGAAATTCATCCCCGAGATAACTGTAGAAGATTTTTGGTTGACATGTCAAAACTGAATCATTTCAAAAATGGATATTATAAAGAGTGGGAAAACTTATTAGAAGAAGAAAAGAAAAAAGTTTCAGCTACATCTAATTAAAGATATAATAAAAGAATATTTAGGAAAACCGTCCCTGTGACGGTTTTTTTATTTTTAGTTTTTGAAACAATTACCCCCCTATTTTCGTAGCCTCTAAATTATAATCAACAATATAACCAAAATGAAAAAAATTATCTACTCATTAATTTGTTTACTAACTATTGGCGGCATACATGCTGCTGATGAAAAACCCTCGAAGCCTGAAGAAAAAAAGAAAAATACTTTTGACGAAAAAGTAAAACCTTGTAAAAAATTCGACGGGCTGTTCGTTCTTTATCAAGACACCACCAATGGAAGCATGTGGATGTCCATCAAGAAAAACCAAATTGGCAAAGAATATATTTATTTTGCCTATACCGAAAATGGCTTGGTAGAAACAGGGCACAATCGTGGTAACTTCAGAGATAACCGTGTGTTCGGTCTCAAAAAATATTATGATAAAATTGAGTTCGTTAGCAAAAACACAAACTTTTATTTCGACCCACAGAATGCAATCAGCAAATCGGCAGATGCCAATGTGAGCGATGCTGTATTAGCAAGTTTGAAAGTTACTGTATATGATACTACCAAAGAAGAATATTTGTTGGACGCCAATAGCATATTTATGGGCGAAACATTGCACCAAGTAAAACCAAGTCCATCGGGTAGCCCCTTTGCGGCATTCTTTTTTAGCTTGGGCGGACTTAATAAAGAAAAATCAAAATATGTATCTATACATAATTATCCAAACAATACCGATGTGATTGTGGATTATGTGTATGATAACCCTATGCCTATGAATGGCGGCGGAAGCGAAGTGGCTGACCCTCGTTCGGTAACTGTCCGCTTGCAACATACATTAATTGAAATGCCAAAAAACGATTTTGTTCCCCGTCGAGACGACCCCAGAGTAGGTTATTTTAGCACTGAGGTTGAGGATATGACTTCTTCATCGCCCACTCCATATAAAGATATGATTCACCGTTGGAACTTGGTGAAGAAAGATCCTACTGCAACTATAAGCGAACCTGTTGAACCCATAACATGGTGGATAGAAAACACCACGCCCAAAGAATTCAGACCTATTATAAAAGAAGCTGGTGAACGATGGAATTTGGCTTTCGAAAATGCAGGTTTCAAAAACGCAGTTATTATAAACGAACAACCCGATGATGCAACTTGGGATGCTGGCGATATCAGATATAATGTGTTGCGGTGGACCTCATCGCCAAATCCTCCTTTTGGTGGTTACGGGCCTAGCTTTGTTAACCCACGTACAGGCCAAATTATGGGAGCTGATATTATGCTCGAATATATATTTGTGACCAACCGTTTAAAGCAAGAAAAACTTTTCAATGCTGCTGGTTTAGGTATACAAACTGAATTGCAAGAAGATTTGAAAGGCAAACATTGTTGCCAACTTGGCGAATGTATGCAACACAATATGATGCTTGGTCGTGCAGCTTTAGCAGCTAGAGGTGCCACAGAAGTTGATACCAAAGAATATATCAAACAAAGTTTATTTTACTTAGTATTGCACGAAATGGGGCATACCATGGGTTTGAATCATAATATGAAAGCCAGTCAAATGCTTTGGCCCGATCAATTGAACGATAAATCAATCACCGATAAATTAGGTCTCACTTCTTCTGTAATGGATTACCCTGCGGTTAACCTCACAGCCGACAAAGCAAAACAAGGATTATACTTTACCAACAAACCCGGTCCTTATGATAATTGGGCCATCGAATACGCCTATAGTACTGCTACAACCGACCCAAGTGCAGAAGAACAAAGACTCACCAAAATTTTAGAAAAATCGAATGACACTTTACTTATTTTTGGTAATGATGCTGATGATATGCGTAGCCCTTTCAACGGTATTGACCCACGAGTGAATATTGGTGATATGAGCAAAGATGTTCTGGGTTATTCTAACACCCGTTTCAAATTGGTAAATACTTATATGAATGGTCTCAAAGAAAAATATAGTAAACCTGGACAAAGCTATCATGAATTGCGTCAAGGATATTTGATATTGACAGGGGAAATGAACAGTGCAGCAACTGTGACAAGCCGTTATATAGGTGGTGTATATGTAAATCGTGGGTTTATTGGACAAGTTGGTTCTATTCAACCCTACACGCCTGTTTCATTGGCCGACCAAAAGAAAGCCATGAGTATATTATCGAAAAATATATTTGCTGCCGATGCTTTTGATGCTGCACAGAGTCTTTATCCTTATTTACAAATGCAACGCCGGGGTTTCAATTTCTTTGGCAATACCGAAGACCCAAAAATACATTCACGTATATTATCTATACAATCTGGAGTATTAAGTCAATTGCTTAACAGTAATACTTTACGTCGCTTAACCGACAGCCGCCAGTATGGAAATAAATATAGTGTGACCGATATGATAGGCGATTTGACCAATGCGATATTTAAAGATGACCAAGGAGCGAATGTGATTACCATTCGTCAGAATTTACAAGCAGCTTATGTAACGCGTTTGATAGATTTAATGAATAGTGGTAGTGGTGATTATGTATCGAAAGCTGCAGTATACCAATCACTCAAAAGTATTAATGGGATGATGGGCGGGGCCGCTGTCGTGGGAGCTGCACCTGTAAACAAAGAAACAACTGCACACAGACAATATATAAGTTTCTTAATTAAGCAAGCTTTTGAAGCGAATAAATAAGAGTATTATATAATGCTCGTCCGAAAGCTGCTCTTTTTTCGTTACGCTCATTAAAAAAAATGGTCATTTATAAGGATAAACTCCCATGTTTTTTTAATTTCCTCCGCCAACAGGCGTAGTCAAAAAAGAAGCTTTCAATCCAAACTCGAGTTTCCGTTCAGTCACTATATAAAAAAGCCCAAGTCCCGATAGCAATCGGGACTTGGGCTTTTTTATTAATATGGATCTCCAAAAAAAGACGAATTGTCCTGTGAAATTGCATAAACACCAATATCAATTATTAAATTTAC
>Ga0163151_10007359_pt1 | contig 12899 bp, 17 predicted proteins | sample OliLakLV19MP5IB2_FD_145596 | JGI IMG/M metagenome (GOLD analysis project Ga0163151, IMG submission 145596) | Freshwater microbial mat bacterial communities from Lake Vanda, McMurdo Dry Valleys, Antarctica - Oligotrophic Lake LV.19.MP5.IB-2 | ecosystem: Environmental > Aquatic > Freshwater >...
CCCCAACGCGCCCGCTGCGCAAGACGTGCGCGCCGTGGCGCAGTCCTTGGCCCGGGCGCGCTGGCACACCTGGACGCTTAAGGAAGGCAGCAAGGGGCCGCTGATTGCCCACTTTGCTTTCGTGAACGTCATCGATAGTCGGGCTGGGTTGCCCGGTACGCGGCAATGGCTGAGCCTGCGGCGTGGCTTGGCGGCCGGCGCGCAGACCAAGTACTACTTGAGCAATGCGCCCGTCACCTGTGCCGCGAGCGACCTTGTGCGCCTGAGCGGGATGCGCTGGCCGACACTTGCCCCACTTGCAAGGCGAGTGCGGGTCGAGACCGCGTTTGAAGCAGGCAAGGGGGAAGTCGGCCTGGACCATTACGAGACGCGCACCTGGCGCGGCTGGCATCAGCATATGGCCCAAACCTTCCTGGCCCATTTCTTTCTGGTGCAACTGCGCCTCAGCCACAAAAAAAGCGCCGGCCTTAACCATAGCCCAAGCCCGGCAACTGGTGGCCCACGCCATCGAACTGGGCCTGGCCGACTGTCCCGATCTCATGGCCGTCTTGGACTATCGTCAACACCGCAATCATGCCGCTTATCGCTCGCATCGCAAGCGCACGCTTAAGCGCTACCAGCAGCGCACTAAATCCAAACGGGGCAAAGTCTCGTAGTACCTGGAAGTCTCGTTGTACTACTAGCTTAGAGGTCATTTCTTAAAGCGTTTGACTCAACGTGATTTACCGCGAATTCCGCACAATTGCCGTGTGCCGCTCGTACAGGGCGAAACGGCCCAAAATCTGCTGAAAAATGGCCACAAGCTCTCTCTTTAAGAAACAGCCTCTAAGAGATCGTCCGGCCATTTTCGTGTCTGGTTTCTGTGGTCCGCTATCCTATGTGTCTGTGATGGACTGGACACCGACCGCCAATGACTCCGTGTAGGGCGGAAGGCGACCAGCATGACGGTGACCGTGGCGTGGCCGACCCGCCCGCCGTGCGCAGCGGACCGGCGCCTTACAACTCAACCTGGCCCATGGCGGCGACTGACCTTGCCAACGAATTACACAATTGACTGAGACGCATACTGCGGGCCGCCTGGCTCGCGCGCTTCGCGAACCGTGTGGACGGCGGTTGGGTTCACAGTGCACACGGCTCCTAGCGGTGAGGCCGGCCCAACCGCATAACGGGCGACTATTCAAGCTATAATCGGTGTCAGGAGGCTATTGTATGCACTTTCACGCCTTTCGCCTTGACCAGCACGGACTAGCCCGTCTATTCGGCGAACTCGAAGCCAAAATCATGACGGTGATTTGGAACTCGGAAGAACCTACTGTTCAGGATGTGGTCGACGGCCTCGGAAAACGGGCTAACTACAAGACGGTCATGACGGTGATGAACCGCCTGGTAGAGAAGGGCTTCCTGGAGCGGCGCAAGGTCTCACGGGCCTTTGTCTACCTCCCGCGTTTCAGTCGCGACGAACTGACAGCGCACCTGTCGCATCAGGTGCTAGATGGCCTCATTAGCGATTTTGGGCCTGCTGTATTGGCCCATTTCGTGGATGTGGTCGCCGACGGCGATCACCGCCATCTAACGGAACTAGCAGCGTTGATCGAAAACAAACTCGACCGGAAGCGCCGCCGTGGCTGACCGACACACGTGGCGCCGGGCCGACGTGGCGCTGGCGTGTCTAATCACGCTGGCGACAATTGCCGCTTGGCTGACGTTGATCCTTTCCGAGACTGGGCTGGAGTCGGCGGTGGCCCTGGTCGTTGCCGTTTGCCGCCGCACCTTGGATGAAACCCTAGCGCACCGCGGCGAATTGGGCCGCCTGGCACTGCTCCTGCCGCTTGGCCTCGGATTGGTCCTAGCGGTGGGCGAGACGTTTCGTCTGATGAGCTTCACCCGTCATTGGATGGCAACTCTGGTCAATGTTCAGCGCACCCTGCCCAAGCGCCTGCGCCATTTGGCACGGATATGCGGCTTGCGCCAAAGGATTATCCTGATTCAAACCAGCCGCCCGCTGGTATTTACTCACGGCCTGCTCCACCCACGCGTGTGGCTTTCGACCGGCCTGCTGGAGATACTGGCCAATGATGAGCTAGAGTCGGTTCTCCGGCATGAGGCGCATCACGTCAGGGCCCACGACCCGCTCAAAATTCTGGCGGCGCGCTGTCTTGGCCGGGCGCTGTTTTTCGCTCCGGTCGCGCGCGATTTGTGTGAGGCCTACTTAATTTCTAAGGAACTGGCCGCTGATGAAAATGCCATCCGGGCCGTCGATGACGCCTTGCCCTTAGTGCGTGCACTGCGCAAACTGCTGCTCGCGCAACCGATGGTGATCCCAGAGGCAATGGTGGTGAGCAATCTCGAGGTGACCGAGTCTCGGTTGTTGGCGTTGCTGAATCCAAACCGGCCGCTGGCCCTCGTCAACCCATACCACCTCGGCATCAGCGCGGTCGTAATGGCTATTTTCTTTGTCATCGCGTTTGCGCCCGCTGCGGGGCATCTCCCTTCGTTTTCCGAGTGTGCTTCGACCTCCCTACTGCTCATCGGGCAGACATAGCCCCCTTCGTATGCCAGTCCGCGCTCCAGCGCGACCCACTTCACAAAATGAACACAACACCCTCACGGTCGAAATCGCCGGTGCACCAGCGATTGGCCTGCGGCTCCATTGAGTGCGGCACGGCTGCTTTCCGCGCTTGCCGACCAGGGCGTACGCACCCGCTTAACGATCGGCCTCGAACACTATCGTTGTTGTCCTAAAGTCTTACATCTGGTAAGATACTGGCAGGAATTGGGGAATACACTTAAGATGAGCTTGCACACTCGCCCAGCGCAATGGCTCCCGGTGCTTATGTGGTTGGGTGTTGGTTTAGCGGTTGGCGCTGGCATTGGCTACTCCGTGCTTTTCGATCAGCCCGCTTTGGCTCCCCCTACCTCGCCCACGCAAATTGAGCGCTCCAGCCCCGGCGTGATTTCCCTGCCGACGCCGACATCCGGGGCTGACAGGATGTTCGGGCTGCGCGTGGGCAACACTGCGCCAGGATTTAGCCTAACCACGCTGGATGGGGCGGTAACAGTGAGTCTCGCACAGTTTGAGGGACAACCCGTGCTGATCAACTTCTGGGCCAGTTGGTGCCTACCCTGCCGGTCCGAAACCCCCGCGCTCGAGCTGGCCTACCAGGAATACCAACCGCAGGGCTTGGTCATCCTTGGCATCAATACCGCTGCGCAAGACACGCTGAAGGAGACACAGTCCTTCGCAGATGAGTTCGACGTGTCTTACCCATTGCTGTGGGGTGAAACCGACGAGGTGCCGGACGCTTATGGCATATTGGGGCTTCCTACCAGTGTCTTTCTGGATACGGAAGGCCGCGGCCAGCGCGTCTACATCGGCGGCATGAGCGACGCGCAAATCAAGGAATTCATCGCAGAGATACTCGGATGAACAAGAAGCAAATTGAACAACAACGGCAACAAGCCCGCCAGCGACAAGCCAGACAACTGGTGCTCGGCGGGGTCGTCGTCATCGCGCTGCTGCTGGGAATCGTGTGGTGGACGACAGGCCGCAGCGGGAATGTTAGCGGCGGCATACCTATCAGTCGCTTGTCCACAGGCGACTTTCACGCGCTGGCCTTTTCGGCCGTTGAGCCGGAAACCGTGTACTTCGGCCATCACGGCGGCCTGATGGTGAGCCGCGACGGGGGGCGCACCTGGCAGGCCACCTCCCTGCAAAACGCCGACGCCATGGCGTTGGCCGCGCCGTCCGCCGACCCGCAAACGCTCTACGCCGCCGGGCATGGCGTCCTGTTCAAATCCCGGGACGGCGGTGTAACCTGGGGGTCGCTCATCGCCAATCTGCCGGGATCCGACATTCATGGTTTTGCGGCGGACCCCGCGAACGCCCAGGTGGTGTTTGCCCATGTTGTCGGGTCGGGCCTGTGGGGCTCGCAGGATGGCGGGGAGACGTGGTCCGTGCTGTCTTCAGGCGCGCCACCATCCACGTTCAACCTGGCTGTGGGCCAGACCGCCCAGACACTCTACGCCGCCGCAGGTAAAGCCGGACTATGGCGCAGCAACGATGGCGGGACAACTTGGTCCGCGCTCACTGGTTTGCCAGGTGACGGCGCCATCGCCGTGGCTTACGACGCGGCGGCGCAACAGTTGTATGCCACGACATTAGGTGACGAGGCGGGCCTGTATTCGTCCAGTGATGGCGGTGCGGCCTGGACTGCGTTGGATTTGAAAGGCACGTTGTTGGCGCTGGCGGTCAGCCCGCTCGACTCCAATCACATGCTGGCCGTGGATGAGACCGGAGGGGTCTATTCCAGCCGAGATGGTGGCGTCACCTGGCCGCCGGGGTAAACCGATGATTCCAAGCGCCCCACCGGTTGCTGCGCCGACTATCATAGGAGTTACGCAGTTGAGATGTGCCGACCGTACATCTGGCGGGTAAGGTGCCTACCAACCCGCCAGATGTGGCGTCTCGGTGCCCATCAGGTGCGACTTTATACGCCAACTGCGTAAGTCCTATATCAATCAACATCTGGCTACATTTTTGCACGCCGTGTTGTTCGTGCTTGGCTTCTCCTTGGTTTTTGTGGTGGGTTGGGGCGGCGCGGCTACGGCGCTGGGTCAGATTTTTGGCCAATACAAGTCGCTTCTCGGCCAGATTGGCGGCGTGGTGATCATCGTCTTTGGCCTGGCGACTTTGCGCCTGGTGAAGCTCCCCTGGCTGTATTACGACACCCGTCCACAATGGGTCGTGAATCGCCGGGGCGGCTGGCTAGCTTCGGCGCTGATGGGCGTATTCTTCGCCGCCGGCTGGACGCCGTGCGTGGGGACTACGCTCGGCGCGATCCTCACGCTCGGCTTCAGCCAGGACACAGCCGGGCAGGCGATGGTGTTGTCAAGTGGCTACGCGCTCGGCCTGGGACTGCCGTTCCTGGCGATTGGGCTGGCGATGGACCGCGCCAGCGCCTTCGTCCGCCGCTTCCGCCGCCACCTGCGCACCATGGAAAAAGTCAGTGGCGTGTTCTTGATCGTGATGGGCCTGGTGATGGTCACCAACCGCTTGGCTTTGATTGCCATCTGGGCGCAACGAAATGGTTTGTATCTCGACCTGCCGCTCGGCAACGGGTTCGTCCCCACCTACGCGATTGCGATGCTGGCCGGGTTGATTTCGTTTCTGTCGCCATGCGTGCTTCCCCTCGTTCCGGCCTACGTGGGCTACCTGAGCAGTCACGCGATTGGCGCCGCCTCCCAGACCAGTGACCCTTGACCGAGATCAGCCGGCCCGTAGCGACTGAAACTCCGCCAAGCGCAAGGCGCGACTCGTGCGCTGAGGACGCCGAATGATACTGATTGGCGTGTTGGGCCTTGTGACCACTGTCGGCTGGCAGTTGTGGCAGAACAGCCGTGGCCATCTATCGTCAAGCCCGATCGCGGAAGCTGGCTGCATTAGCGGCCGGAGGCGAACCTTCAAGCGTGTTTGTGATCTCGCACGTGTGATACTCCGATGACGACAACACTTCCGCAAGCCACTCGCCGATGGAATACCCTCCTGGCCGTCGCCCTTAGCGTCGCCGGGCTATGGACGTTTCTCTCACGCGTCCCGCCGGCGGCGACACCGGGCGGCGCGCCGCCCCCCAGCCCCCGCCAGGGCTTTTCCGCGCCCGACTTCACGCTCGACCTGCTCGGCGGTGAGCAGGTGACGCTTTCTGATCTGCGCGGTAAGGTGGTGCTGGTGAATCTGTGGGCCTCGTGGTGCCTGCCCTGCCGAGCTGAAATGCCTGCCATCGAAAAAGTGTATCGGGCCAACAAGGACCGCGGCTTGGAGGTGTTGGCCGTCAACTCCACGTTTCAAGACCGCGAGGCCGAGGCCGCTGCTTTCGTTCAAACCTTCGGGTTGACCTTCCTAATCCCGCTCGACCGCACGGGCGCGGTCAGCGCCCGCTACCAACTGCGGGCCTTGCCCTCCACGTATTTTGTAGACCGCCAGGGCGTCATACGCTCGGTCGTCATCGGCGGCCCGATGAGCGAGGCCACCCTGCAATCGATGGTCGAGGCCTTATTGAACGAGGCGCCGTGATGTTCCCCTTACTTCGTCTAGGCCCATTCCTTGTGCAATTGCCTGGCCTGGCCCTGCTCGCTGGGGTATGGGCCGGACTCTCGTTGGCAGAAAAGCAGGCGGTTCGGCTGAAATTAAATGCCAGCGACATCTACCACCTGGTTTTCTATGGTCTGGTCGCCGGTATTGTCGGCGCGCGACTAGCCTATGCAGCGCGTTATCTTAATGCCTATCTGGCCAACCCGATCAGCCTGTTGGCTCTCACGCCGACCACGCTGTGGCCGGCGGCTGGGCTGGTCATCGGTCTCGCCGCCGGGGCGTTGGTTGGCTGGCGGAAGAGACTTCCCTTGCGCCCCACACTCGACGCGCTCGCCCCCGGGCTGGCGGCATTCCTGGTCGCCTTAGGCGTAGCACACTTCCTCAGCGGTGACGCGTTCGGCGCATCAGCCAAGCTGCCCTGGTCAATGTACCTATGGGACGACTACCGACACCCTTCACAAGTCTACGAAATTGTCGCGGCCCTAACAATTCTCGTCACCATATGGAAACGACCGGTTGGCCGGCCCGGTGATGGAACCGGCTTTCTGCTGGTCGTTGCGCTGTCTGCTGGCGCGCGCATCTTTCTGGAAGCCTTCCGTGGCGACAGCGTCGTGTGGCCCGGCGGATTTCGGGCGGCGCAAATCGTCGGGCTGGTAGTCTTGGCAACTGCATTGTGGCTGCTGAAGAATTGGGGGCGGACGAGCGCACCCGAGCCTATGAGTGCTCAAGAAACGCCGATGACCGGAGGCCGAAGGTGACTATGGATCCACTCCTTGTCGGTGAGCAACCGGCTATTCCCAAACCGGCCCCGGTTTGGCTCCTCTACGTGATCTTCGCGCTGGCGCTGGCGGGCGCACTCGTGTGGGCAACTTTCGCCGAGATCGCCCGTAACCCGTCACGCAACGCAACCGTTGACCTCAGTCCATACGGATTGGTCACCATCCGGCTCACGACTGTTCCTAGTCCGCCACTGCCTACCGGCACGGTGCAACTGAGTTTCATGGCAATGAATCCGCGACAACGCTCGGTACCCCTCGACGGCCTTTCATACGAGTATGGTCGGGACGGCAACGACCAAGTGGTCGGCTCTGGTGAGGCTCGGGCCATGTCGGACGGGAGCGGCATGTTTATGGGGGGCGCTCAATTCTTAGATGTCGGAGATTGGTGGATCCGGGTCCAAGTGCGGAAGGGCGGCACGCAAGGCGAGGTGCGCTTCGTTCTATATGTGAAACCGCCACAGTAGGAGACTCGAAGATGACCAAACGTAGGTCAACCAAGATCACACCTAAAGAGGACGCACAGTCTATCGGCTACCCTGCGCTGCTGGGCGGTTTCTTCGTCTTTTATCTTGGCGCCGAAGTAGGGTTGGCGCTGCGCCCTCACCCCCTACATTGGTTGGTGGCTGGCCTTAGCGCAGTGGCAGCAGGGGTTATCGGTTACGGCGCTACCTTCTGGCGGCGGACGCGCCGCTAGGCGCGCACCCGGGCTACCCGTCAGTTTTGGTCGATGTGCTTCGGCGGATACCACACCAGGATCGGCGGCCGGACACCCACCCTATACACGGTGCCTGGTGTGCGCTAATCGCCAGAATTCCTGCCGCGGCCCGTGCAACGAGCGCTTCACACGGGCACGCCGAATGGCGGATTGACGCTGTGCCATTGCAGGCGGTAAGCTTGACACCGGTATCTGGACACCGATATCTGGTTCGGAAGGCTCAACACCTTCTGCGTGACGCGGGCTACACCAATGACCAATGCTGTCGGCCGACGCGGTTTTCTCAAACTCAGCCTGGCGGCGCTTGCCGGCGGGTTTGCGCCGCGTCTGGGGCTGACGCCGCAGATCGGCGACCCGCCCGAGTGGCAAACGGGCGTGCGGCTGGCGCGCATGACCGAGTCACGCATCCGGCTCTATTCACGCCCAAACCCAGCGGGGCGGGAAGTGGCTTTCAAATACCGAGATGAGGTCGTGACCATTGTGCGCGAGGTGGTCGGCCAGGGGTTTTATCCACACAACCACGTATGGTTTGAGACCCTGGAGGGATACGCGTATTCGTCGTGGGCCCAGCCGGCGCAGTTCGCGCCGAATCAACCGCTGGCGACGGTGGCGGCCGCGGGCATCTATGTCGAAGTGAGCGTCCCCTTTACAGACGCCCGCGCTCAACCGGACCCGCAAGCGCCAGTACGCTATCGGCTGTATTACGGCACAACCTACCAGGCCGTTGCGCACCTGACCGCGACCGACGACACGGTCTGGTATCAATTGAACGACGAGAACATCATAAAGATGTACGTGCAGGCCGAGCACCTGCGACCCGTGGCGCCCGAAGAGTTCACGCCGCTGTCGCCGGGCATTCTGGACAAGACAATTATCGTGACGCTGGGCAACCAATCGCTGACGGCCTTCGAAAACCAACGGGGCGTGTTCCGCGCGCGCATTTCGTCGGGCCGCAGCTTTTTTGGGCCGGACGGCACGACGATCGGCAGCCTGACGCCGGCGGGCGAGCACCCACTTTGGCAGAAGCGCGCTTCCCGGCACATGACCGGCGGCACGCCGACGGATGGGTACGACCTGCCCGGCGTGCCGTGGGTGATGTATTACTCCGGGAATGGTGCGGCGCTGCACGGGACGTACTGGCACAATGATTATGGAACGCCCAAATCCGCGGGTTGCATTAACCTGCGGCCCGCTGACGCCAAATGGCTCTTCCGCTGGACACTCCCCGAAGTCCCCTACACGCCGGGTTACGTGACGGTGGAATGGCCCGGCGGCACGAAAGTCATCATCCGAGACTGACGACGAAAGGAGGTGAGACCCAATGGCAAAAGATCCCGTATGCGGTATGGAAGTGGACGAGAAGACAGCCGCCGGAAAGTCCGAATACAAAGGCCAGACCTACTACTTCTGCTCGACTGGCTGCAAGAAGTCGTTTGACAAGGAGCCCGCGAAGTACGCCGGCAAGACAGACCAGCCCAACAGTCCGCATCACTAGAGCTCGCTCACGGGGAGAGGCGGCCGGCGAACGGTCGGCCGCCCCTCTCTCTGATTTGGCCAGAATAACCACTATGAAAGTACGAGGCAGCGCGCATGTCAATTCGACGCTCCAGGCTTATTACGGTAGTGCTCGGCATTGTGCTCGCCGCTTGTCAGGCGCAGCCCGCCACGCCCACCGCCGCCCCCTCCACGGGCACAGGTGTTGTGATAAGCGTGCCAGGCGGCACATACTCAAATATCACGCCCGATCAGTTGGCCGAGCTGCTAAAAAGCAAGGAGTTCTTCTTTGTCAACACCCATATTCCGTACGAAGGCGAGATTGACCCAACGGATGCATTCATTGCCTTCGAAGAAAACGGCCCACAGCGGGTCGGTGACTATCCGGCCGACAAGAACTCTAGGATTGTGCTCTATTGCCGCAGCGGGCGCATGTCGACCATCGTCGCCGAAGAATTAGCGAGAGCGGGTTACACCGATGTGTGGAACCTGGACGGTGGCATGATCGCCTGGGAACAATCTGGCCGGGATTTGTTAACCAGGTGACGCCATGACCGTCATGTCCATTCTCTGGGCCATCGCCTTCGGAATTTGCCCGCAGCGACCGAGTCACAGCCTGTTTCTCGGCGGCCAGCAGATGCCGATCGAAGCCCGCATGGCGGGAATGTTCGGCGGTTTTGTAATCGGCGTGGGTTACTTTGTGGCGCTAGGGCGCGGGCGAGCCTGGCGGACGCCCGGCATGTGGATGAGCATTCTGCTGGTTGGCTTCTTGGCAGTCATGGGCCTAGACGGTTTGAACGCGCTGTTGTTCGATCTGCGCCTACCCCACCTATACCCGCCCAACCTGCCGTTGCGCCTGGGCACTGGACTGCTCACCGGCCTGGCCGGCGCCGCATTCTTGCTCCCGGCTTTCAATGCAACTGTGTGGCAAACGGGCCTGGAGCGAAGCCCACTGGCTAGTGTCCGCGATCTCGTGATCGCGCTGACCCTAGAGGCGCTGTACTTCGCCGCCGCCTTCTCCGGCCAGTCGGCTCTGCTTTACCCCGTGTCGCTCATCGCGGTCCTCGGCGTGCCGCTAGTGATCGGCCTGACCGGCAGCATCGTATGGGTATCCGTGTCAGGCAAGACCAACCAGGCTGGCCGCCTCACTCAAGTGATTGCTCCAGCCGTGGGAGGCCTGATATTGGCGGCGCTGCTCTTGGGTCTGATGAGCGCCGTCCGGTTTGCGCTGTTCGGCCTCGGCTCAATGGAAATGCCTTTCTGAATGAGGTGTGCTATGTCCGTGACTGCCTCCGCCCGCGCGCGTTCGACGGCCGCCTGGGCCAATCGCCTGGTGCATTGGTTCAGCCGGCACTGGCTGTTCGTGATCAGTTTGCTTTTCGGCCTGTATGTTGGCCTGCCGTGGCTGGCGCCGATCTTCATGAAACTCGGCTGGACCGGCGCCGGAAACGTCATTTACCTGATCTATTCAACGCAGTGCCATCAACTGCCGCAGCGCTCGTTCTTCTTGTTTGGCCCCGCGCCCACGTACTCCCTGGCGCAAATTCAAGCTGCCTGGGTCAATACGAGCAACCCCGTTATCCTGCGGCAATTTGTCGGCAATGCGGAGATGGGTTGGAAGGTGGCCTGGTCGGACCGGATGGTGTGGATGTACACGGGCGTATTCGCCGCCGGACTCGCCTTCAGCATTTTTCGCCCGCGATTGAAGCCCCTATCGCTGTGGGGGTTCGCGGCGCTCCTGTTGCCGATGGTAATTGATGGCGGCACGCACATGGTGAGTGACCTGGCCGGCATCGGCCACGGCTTCCGCGACAGCAACGCCTGGCTGGCGGCACTCACCGGCAACGTATTCCCCACGACGTTTTACGCCGGGGACGCGCTGGGATCGTTCAACGCGTGGATGCGGCTGATGACCGGCCTGCTATTTGCCGTCGGCTGCGTTTGGCTGCTTTACCCCGAAATCGGACGGGCAATGGACGAGGCGGCGGTGCGAATCGAAGACAAGTTCAGTCGCGCCGGGCTGGCGTTGTGACCCGGCCTAGGCCATGAAGCGACCAAGCCTGCTCGCCGGGCTGGGCCTGCTGGTTGGCGTTGGGACCGCCCTCGTGCTATTCTGGCGGACGCTGGCCGTTGAGCAGCCAGTGGTGCTCAACGGCACCGCCGTGCCGCCGGTGCCCACGCTCGAAGCGAGTCAGATCGTGCGCGGCGCGACGCTGTACGGTCAATACTGCGCCAGTTGCCATGGGGCCAACCTAGAAGGCCAACCCAACTGGAAAGTGCACCGGCCCGATGGTTCCTTGCCCGCCCCGCCCCATGACATCTCTGGTCACACCTGGCACCACGCCGATGATGTGCTGGAGGACATCATTACCCGCGGCGGGCAGGCGGTCTATGGGAGCGCCGACTCTCCATCCGGCATGCCGGCCTTTGGCGATCGGTTGAGCGCCGCCGAAACGATCGCTGTTGTGGAGTTTATCAAGAGCCGCTGGGGTCGGGACCAACGCGCGTACCAATGGTGGATGACGGCGACCCAAGAAGATCGGTGAATGCAGTGGGAGAATCTATGCCACCCGAACAGTCCATCCGTGTGATCCTGGCCGACGACCATGCCGTGGTGCGGCAGGGTATTCGCCAGTTCTTGGAAACCTCAGCGGGCATCGCCGTAATCGGTGAGGCTTCGGACGGGCTGGAAGCGCTGGCGTTAATCCGCGAACACCGGCCGGACGTGGCGGTGCTGGACATTCAGATGCCGGGCCAATCGGGCATCGAGGTCACCCGCGCCATTCGCGCCGAGCGACTACCGGTCGGCGTACTCATCCTGACCGCCTTCGACGACCCCCCCTATGTGAAAGCGGTCCTGCAAGCCGGGGCCAATGGCTACGTGCTTAAGACGGCAGACGCCAGCGAGATCGTCGAGGCGGTTCAAGCCGTGCGCGAAGGGCAGTCGGTCCTCTCTCCCAGCATCGCGCGCCATCTGATCGAGCAGATCGCTGTCCGCCACGCGGAGACCCACGTCGAGGCGCTCACCGAGCGCGAACTAGAAGTCCTGCGCCTGACGGCCCGAGGCTATACCAACAAGGCCATTGGGGTCGAGCTGTCGATCAGCGACCGCACGGTGCAAGGCCACCTGGCCAAGATCTATGCCAAGTTGGCTGCCGCCAGCCGCACCGAAGCCGTCATGCGCGCGGTGACGTTGGGCTGGATCCCCTCCAGCCTCGGCCCGGCCGATCAGGGCTAAGTCTGGCCCATGGCACGCGCTTCAAGCATTTTTGAACGCCTGGCCCGACGGCGCCCACAGGGGCTGGCCTTTCAAATCTTCATTTTTATCGTATTACCTCTCGCGGCGCTGCTGATGGCAATCCCGCTGGCCAGTTTGACGCTGCATGGGCAGGCCATGCGGGCCCTGGTTGGCGAACGGGACCAGCGCGCCGTCCAGGCGGCCGCCGCCGCACTCACGGAGCAACTCAATCATCGCGCCGCCGTCATCCGGGGAATGGCGCTTTATGCCGGGCAGATCACGTCCAGCTCACCCAACTACGCGCAAATCCTAGCCAACTATGGTTTTCTACTGCCTGACTTCGATGGCGGCTTGTCTCTCGTCGCGGCCGATGGCACCCTGCTGGCCTCGTCCAATGCCCCCAGCCTGTGGCAGACTCGGCCCGTCGCAGAGTTGCTGCAGCGAGCCAATCCAGAAGGTGACCCCGGCTTCGCGCCTGCGTTTACTGACTCGACCAGCAGACAGCCGCTGATATTAGTTATGTCTGTGTCACCTAGCGGGCTGTCTGCGGTCGGGGCCTTCTCGCCGTCCAGCTTGGCTATTGAG
>Ga0163151_10007363_pt1 | contig 12888 bp, 9 predicted proteins | sample OliLakLV19MP5IB2_FD_145596 | JGI IMG/M metagenome (GOLD analysis project Ga0163151, IMG submission 145596) | Freshwater microbial mat bacterial communities from Lake Vanda, McMurdo Dry Valleys, Antarctica - Oligotrophic Lake LV.19.MP5.IB-2 | ecosystem: Environmental > Aquatic > Freshwater > Lake...
CCGGCGGCATGATCGAATCGGGTTCGGCGCCGGACACATGGGCAAACAACAGACTTTTCGCCGCATCGCGGGGAACGATGGAAGGGCCGGAGTCGCCGCCGAGGAGCGCCTCGTCTTTTCGATCCAGGCGCAGGCCACTCTTCTGTTTATCGGGGCCGTGGCAGCCATAACAGCGTTCCGCCAAAATGGGCTTAATGTCGCGCGCGAAATCGATGGCGGCCGACGCGCTCGCGGCGGAGACGACGAAGGCGACGAACAGGGCGCCCACCGTTCCCGCGCGGCCGGGAGGTGCTTCAGAACACAGCTGGGAGGCAATCGTCATGGGGGAGAAAAAGGCGGAGAAGAAACGAGGGCACGACGGCGCGCCGGAGGCAATGGGGGTTGGGATGGATTGCATGGGTTTAGGTCGGGATGTCAACAGGATGGCCCGCGGGGCAGCACCCACTTGAACTCAGCCCCGCGCGACCATGGAATCGTCACCTCGGGATCGTGGTCGCGACCCGTACGAAAAGCTCATTCGGCGAAGGGACCAGAGCGAAGCGATTCAAGTCATGACCCTAAACCGCTCCAAGGGACGACCAAGCGAACGCCTCGTACCACGACAAACAGCGAGCTCTGGACTCCGGCCACACCGGGAAAACTCCGTACTCACCATAATATATATTCGACTACTCATTCACTGTATTGAAAATCGAGTAAAGGCGGGAAGCAGCATTCTTTCAAATTTGTCAGTCGGCAAACGTTGTCCGGACAACGCATCGCGCTTATAGTCCGAATCTACAACCCCACGCCCCGAGTATCGACGGCGATCCCAGTCAGCCGTCTTTATAAAACGCGCCTCGCGTTTTAACGGCGCTCTCGTCCGCCCCTGGCGCACGAGTAACGCCGCCGGGGATTCCTATGTTCGCCAGGATTACCCCCATGAATGCCTACTCCTACCGCTCGGTTTTAGTTTTGTTAATGATATCAACGAATTGCATACCGCAAAGTCGGGCTCAAAACGCCTCCGAGCCCAAAGGGGCACCTATCAAGGCGGTCGAAATGTCCCCGTTCCTCGTGGAGGAGAACACCGAGCAAGGCTATTATGCCTCGCAAACCCTGGCCGGCGGCCGGCTGCGCCAAGACATCAAGGATATCGGCTCATCCATTCAAGTCGTTACCCGGGAGTTTATGGAGGATCTCGGGGTTACCGGGGTGGAGGAACTCTTCCAATATACAACCAGTACGGAAGTGGGCGGCATCCTCGGCAATTTCACCGGAGCTTCAGACAACTCCTCCAGTGGAGATACCAGCACCGGTGGCGCGCGGCGAGATCCGGACGGAGCCACGCGGGTTCGTGGGCTCGCCGCACCGGACCGGGCGCGGAACTTCTTCAAAACCGACATCCCCTTTGACTCCTACAACACCGACCGCATCGACATCAACCGGGGCGCGAATTCATTCCTTTTCGGTCTTGGATCGCCAGCGGGGTTGACCAACGCCGGCCTCGTCAAAGCGCGGTTTCGCAATACCAACGAACTCAGCACGAGAATTGGCAGCGGGGGAAAAAATCCTTCGTATCGGGGATCCTTCAACCTCAACCGGGTCCTGGTGAAAGACACGTTGGCGATTCACGGGGCGCTGTTGATGGATCGAACCCAGTATCGGCAGCGTCCCACGTTCAAGGATGACGACCGGCAATATGGGACCGTCACGTATCGGCCATTTAAGCACGCGAACACCGTGATCACCGCTCATGTGGAGAAGGGCCGGATCCGGGGCAATGCCCCGGACGTGCTGCTTCCCCTGAACAATCTGGGCGTGTTTCTCGACGCCCCCGAGGTCGGACGCCTTTCGGTCAATCCCTATGCGAATCTACAACGCTTCAACCATGTCGAAGGCCCGACGCAGGCGCAATGGAACCGGCTCAGCGCCGCTGATAAACTCAAGTACCCACTCCGGAATACGCCAGCGACGCAAACCCTGGACAACTCGGGCTGGGGCGCCGGTTCCTACGGCTTGATTTATGACGGAACCCAGAGTCGGAACCCGGCCTTTGCCTATACGGATCAGTATCGGGGCGTGGATTACGCGGTGAGGGATGCCTTTTTCGGCCCGAATCGCAATGGGCGGGGGGCTCCCTATAATGTTTATCACGGCAACCTCCGTGATATCAACGGCACCGGCTGGCTGGCGCAGGGTTTCACCGATCTGAAGACCTTCGATTTCAGCACCGCGAACCTGGGTTGGGACAATGATTACTACACGCGTAAGTTCACCAACACCAACGTGGCGCTGGAACAGGTACTCTGGAAGGGAAGGTCCGGCTTTGAAATCGCTTTCGATCAGCAAAGTCTGGAGAGCGCCGACTTCACCGCTTTCAACGGCGGGAACTCAGAGGTGATGTTTGATATCAATGAAACGCTCTGGCTGCCAACGGACCCCAACTACCGCACCTCGGGCGTGGTGGAGCCCATGGCCAATCCGAATTACGGCCGCCCGTTTGTCATGACCAAGGCGGGAAGCCGTACCATCGAAACGGAACGTCATGCGGGCCGGTTTACCGGTTTTGTGAAACACGATTTCACGGAGAAAAGAAAAGGCTGGTTTGGGAGATTACTCGGCCGTCACACGCTCACCGGCCTGGCTGACCGGTCGGTTTTCGATGAGAAGCTTCTGAACTATTCCTTGAATTCATTTGGTGACCCGGAACCGGCGCTGCACATTGGTCCGGCAAACGCCCGGCAGACCAGTAACTCACCGCGCGCCGTTCCGATCTATGCTTATATTGGACCGCCCCAGCTGGATGCATTCACGAATCCGAATTTCACGGTGCGCGACTTCGTCCTGCAACCGGCTGACTATCAGCTGCGGCCTCCGGAAAACTTCAGCATCCAAAAGCTGAGCTGGAATCTTGGTCCCGACGCGACCGCGGAAAACCTCGGGCTCGATTCGCGCATCAACGGAAACGAAGGGTTTGTCATGGGCACCTTTGAGCCGCGGGACGCCCCGACCAAGAACTATCGATTACAACAGACGAAAGTGAGTTCGATGGCGTTGAACACCCAATCGTTTTTCTGGGATGATCTGCTGGTTGTAAATATGGGATACCGGATCGACAAAGTGAAGACATGGCTGAACACGGAGGCTCCGCGGGCGGGTCTGGACGAGACGCCGGATGTGTCATCGAATGCGTTTCGGGTTCGCGACGGTAACTTTAGCGAGATCAAAAGCTCCGTTTTCGGTTATGGCGGTGTGCTCAACTGGCCGCAGCGCCTGATGAAACTGCCATGGGGAGCCAAGGTGGCGTTCCACTATAATACCAGTGAGAATTTCATTCCGGCGACCGATCGGGTGGATCAACTCCGCCGGCCCGTCCCCTCCCCCGCGGGAACCAGCCAGGACTATGGAGTCAGCGTTTTTCTCTGGGACAACAAAGTCGTGGCGCGGCTAAACTGGTTCTCCGCCCGGTTGATGGGCGCGAGTGCCAGTGTTTCGGATCTCTTCAACCAGACGAATTCGAACATCTTTAATCACTTTGGAATTCTGAATCGGCAGATCCTACGCGTGGATGCGAATGACGACGGCGTGCTCGATGCGTCGTTGCAGGCTGAAGTGGAGATCGATCCGGCCACCGGCCTCACGGACGATGGCTTCACCTCTGCCGAGGCGGTGGCGCGGACGTATCCCAACCTCGCCAAGGCGAAAGCGGCGCGGGCGAGCATTGGGCCGCATCTTACCGAGGAACTCAAAGCCGCTTATAACTATCGCATGGCCGCCGATGGCGGCTCCCTCACGCAATGGGCCGGGGCGGTGACGGATATCAATGATATCGAATCGCGGGGCTTCGAGGCGGAGATTATATTAAATCCCACGCGCAACTGGCGGATTGCATTCAACGCAGCCAGCCAGGAGACGATCCTGACGAATATCGCGCCCGCTTTGACCAAACTGCTGGGCGACGTCTGGTTGCCGCATCTGGCGCAGTTCGGCGAACTCGACTGGAACGCGCCCGTGGAAGTGGTCAACGGCAACAATACCACCCAGCAGATCAACGATCGCTTGCTCGATTATTATGCGATCAAAGGCCAGGAGGGCCGCCCCCAGAACGAGCAAAGAAAATGGCGGATTAATACGATCACCCGTTACCAATTCAGCGAGGGCCGCCTGCGCGGCTTTTCCGTGGGCGGCGCGATTCGGTGGGAGGATGTTTACGCCACTGGGTATCCACTTTTGAATGACCCACGAGGTTTGATTCTCCCTGATGTCGCCAATCCTTACCTCGCGGATCAGCAGGTCAGCTATGACCTCACGCTGGGGTATCGACGCAAGATCTTGCGCAACCGCGACTGGACGGTGCAGCTCAACGTCCGCAATTTACAAAACGCGCTTAGCGACAAGGTCACGGCCGTGCGGCATCAGCCTGACGGCAGCATCGCCCGGGTGCGGTTTGATCCTCCCCTGCAAGTGCTGTTGACGAATACGGTGCGATTCTAAGGAAAGGAGGCGAATAACACTTAGGGAGGGGGTTGAGGGTCACATCCGGGTTGATCTGCGGGCTGATGATGGTTCAACACTCTGCGTCGGTTTGCTCGTGAGATCAGACCTTTTTGTGCCGCATGCGTACCCTGATCCTCCTCGCCATCTGCGCGGCGTTTGCCGCGGTGCCGTACCTCGAGGCCACGTTGCAGGGAGTGAAACTCAAGCAACCGATTCGGCAGGCGACGATCGGTTGGTTCGTGGGGATGGCCGCGTGTTGGATCCTGGTGCGAGTGTTGGGAATCTTTGATGATTGGGGCAGATAGATTTGAGCTGAGTTCCGAAACGGATGCAGCGAAAAGTAGCGAACGGCTGGGCGTTGGGCCTCGGGAGCAAATCCGCGCGATCGTATAGCGGAGCCGTTTGATCGAAACGGCGAGGCCGCTCCCGCACCGGTGAGCGGTGATCGAGAACCGCAACGGCTAACTAACTAAGGAGCCCCGCACGATAACACTGCCCGGGCGATGAAGGCAGCGGCGTGCACGCGTGGGGAAATCTCAGCCGAATCCGGCGTTGAACCGCAGCCGGGAACAGCGAAACGATCTCCGCCCGATCATGCGGGCTCGAACCATGTCGAATTCTGAGTGACCATTAACAAATGCGACCTCCCTTGGCCTTCCTGGCCCGAATGCTTCCTCCTCTCTTGTTTTGCCTTTCCCTTGCGCCCGCCGCGGAGAGAAACTCGGTTTCATCGCTCGACATCCGGCGAGCGCGTGAGGCCAACGTTTTTACGGCCTATTTCGAGAACGACCTGCTGGGAAACACCGACAAGCATTACACTGCGGGGACCAAGTTATCATGGCTCTCCAGTGACTATTCCGGCTGGCAGCAAAGCGAAGGACTAGGCCGCCGCGTCGGAGACCGTTTACCCCTGGTGAATGCTCCGGGTACGCAGAAAAACGTTGGTATCGCGATCGGCCAAAACATCTACACGCCCCAGCGGAAGGAGCGGGTGGAGCCGGATCCCACCGATCGCCCCTATGCAGGTTGGAGCTACCTGGAATTTTCGTTTCTGAGTAAATCGGAATACCGACTCGACACCTTGTCGTTCCAACTTGGAGCGATCGGGCCCCACTCCTATGCCAAGCAAGTCCAGCGCGAGGTGCATCGGATTATTGCGAGCGAGCAGGCGCTGGGTTGGGATTATCAACTTAAGGACGAATTCGGGTTCAACGCGGTCGCCGAGCGCAAGTGGCGACTTTACGCCCGTTCCGTGGCGAAGATCCTGGATGTGGATGTCGTCCCCCATCTCGGACTGAGCCTCGGAAACGTTCAAACCTATGCGAATGCCGGCGCCACGGCGCGCGTGGGGTTCAATCTGCCGAGTGACTTTGGGGTTCAACTCATCCGGCCCGGTGGCGCTGGCAGTACGCCCATCAACGATCGTGATCCCCGCCTGTCGTTGCGGAAGAGTTTCAGTGTGTTTGTTTTTGGAGCGGTCGACGGACGGGCCGTGGCGCGCGATATTTTCCTCGATGGGAATACGTTCCGGGATAGTCCGAGCGTGGAGAAAGAAAAGCTTGTCGCCGATTTGACCTACGGGGCCGGCGTGATTGCCGGGGCGTGGCAAGTCACCTTTACCCAAGCTATGCGTACTCGCGAATTCGAGCAGCAGATTGAGAACGCGAACTACTTCGGTTCGGTGACGGTTTCGGTCGTATTTTAACCCTCATCACCCCTCACAGAGTTCAGCGGCTCATGGCGAGCACGCGACACAAAAAAGGCCGTCGTCCTCGAAAGGATAACGGCCTTTTCTGACCTAACACCAAGCAAACCTTTGAACTACACCATCGACCCCTCGATGGTGCTAACTACAACAAGTCAGACGCAGCCGTCCTCGAAACGCTCAATTTTCGCGTTCAAATTTCTAAAATAGATCCATAATATTTGTCAAAACCTTGATTCTGAGGGATAAGCCGACCAATAAAAATTTCTCCACCCGCCTCGTCGATCGGGGAAGCTGAGCGACGATGCCGGCTGACGAGCTCAAGATCATGCACTCCTCCAAGCATCCGCTGGATGCGGCCGTTCACTCGATCTTCGGCTTTATTCAGCGCACCGGAGAATCGGCTGCGGCGGGCCGCGTTTGGGAAACGATCGATTACCAAAATCAGCCGCACCGCGAGTTGAGTGTATTCAACGGTGTCGGCGGGATCAGCTTCTTCCTCGTCGATGCCTTTCGCCGGTACCAAAACCCGGCCATGCTCGACGTCGCGCAAGGGGCGATCGACTGGTGTGAGGCTTTCGATGGTCGCCATTACGAACGCGGGCTGCACTTTGGCAAAACCGGCCCGGCGCTGGCGGCCCTTCACAAGTCGATCGCGCTCGATGAACCCGATGTTCCTGAGTTTTGCCTGACCAATGCAGCCGTGATCCTGCGCGAATCGCCGGGTCCTATCACTGACCTCATTGGCGGAGCCGCCTCGAATGGCCTTTTCCTGCTCAAATTGTGGGCTCGCACGGGCGATGACGTTCACGTGCGCGGAGCGGAGCGTTGCGGGACGTGGCTGGAACGGCAGATGCGACGGGACGAACGCGGCACGCACTGCGTGGTCGATCCCGAAGGTCGTTTGGGATTCGGTCCTCAGATCTATCTCGGCGTCGCCCACGGCTTGGCGGGCATCGCGCATTTCCTCGCCTGCCTCGCGGAGGCAACGGGAAACGATCGCTGGGCCACCCTGGCCAGGGAGTTATTCGACACGATCGCGCGTTACGCCCTTCCCGCTCATGGCGGACTGAATTGGCCCGTTCACCTCGAGAGCAAAGATCTGACTCGCTGCCAGTGGAGTCACGGTGCCGCCGGTATCGGCCTAACCTATCTGACCGCCCATCGCGTCTTCGGCGACTCGCGTTTTCTCGACCTCGCCCTCCAGGCGGCCGAAGCTACGTGGGGCTACGGTGACTTCCGTCACAATTACACGCAATGCACCGGCCTCGCCGGTTCGGGCGAACTGCTGCTTGAGACGTATCGCGCAACCGGAGACGCCCGTTGGTTGGACCGCGCCTCCGCCTTCGCGCACCTCGCTCTCGCCTACAAGGAATCCACGCCCGACGGCGACGCGTGGCCGACCGATACCCGCGGCTTGTACTCCGCCGATTTCGGCTACGGTGCCGCCGGCGCCGGCCACTTTTTCCTGCGCGTGCTCTCCGGCGGCACGGTCCCCATGCCCCTCATGTGACTCCGGAACGTGCCCCGGAACGCGCAAAACCTGCATCCCCGCCAGCCACAAAGTCACGTATTGCGTGACACTCTGGTGCCCAACCCCGCGCCCACGATTCGCGGGTTGTCACGTATTGAGTGACATTCTCGCGCAAGAAATTGCCGGAGAAACGGAGCGTACGGGCGAACTACGGCGTTAAAAAATGCTCCAGGAACCGGTAGGCTTGCTCGTTTGATTCCACGGTCGGGCTGTGGTTCTCCCGATTCGTCATCGCCACCCGGTTCTCGTATCCTAAAAACCGATTCACCGCCACCGCATGATTCAGGGCGACCCAACGAGCCGGGGTGTCTTCCGAACCGCCGGACACCAGAAAAGGCCGCGGCGCCATCAGGGCGTGTAACTCGTGCAGATCATGACCGGACTCGAAGATCTTTTTGTAGGCGCCGGTCCGGCCATTCTCCGCCGTCACCAGGCCTCGCTTGCGCGTGACGGCCGGGTCCAACCCCATGTACCACGGCTCCCAGTAATTCACCGCCGTGCGGGTTTCATCAAATACCACGCCACCGTCGGACCACACCGCACAGGCAAATTTTTCGTACAAACACGACGCAAACATCGCCCATTTCCCTCCGTAGGAATGGCCGAAAACGCCAATGCGCGTGGCGTCCACTTCCGCACGCTGCGCCAGTATCGTATGACAATTCGCCGCTATATAAGCGAGATAGCTCAACGGCTGACACGCCGCCCCGTTCAACTCCGGAAGGTAGGCATCATCGGCGGGTGAGCCGATTGACAAAGTCACAAATCCCCGTCGCGCCAACTCCAGCCCGAAATCCCGTCCCCGTCCGCGCTCGCCGGTCGTGAGTATGCGCTTCGCCTGGCCCTCCAGCGGGAGTGGCCCCGCGTAAGCCACGCTCACCTCAGGAGCGTAAAACGGCACGACCACCGCGGGGCGCCGGCCTGCGAAACGTTTCGGCGGCAGCAGCAAAAACCCGTGCTGCATCACGCCCCGAGCAACCTCGATCTTTACCCGGTACTGCGTGACACCCTCACGATCCTGCGGTTCTTCCAAAACGAGCTTCGGCTGGGTCAACAGCTCAGGCCACGCGCCCATTTGACCGTGCCAATACTGAAGAATCTCCGCCCGCCGGGCCGGCCAGGCCGCTGGCGTCATGACCTCCCAACCATCATAAAATCGCAGCGGCGAAGCGTAATGCCCAAACTGATTCGCATACGCCGCCGGCGGCGCAAACGCACCCCGCAACAGTTCCGGCAGCGGCCGTTCCGCCGCCACCATGAGCGGCGTTGGCAGCGCGAAGATCAACCCCGCGAGGATGACAAGCGGACCACGCAGGCGAGTCATTGTCAGACTACTCATAGTCCAAAACGCTTCGGATCAAAGCCCCGTTCCTTCAGCGCTGCCGTCAGCGCTTTCACGTCAAGTTGCGCACCGGGTTTCACGCCGTTGGCTTGGTACCACCCCTGGTTCGTTTCGAGGGCAAATTGCAGGCGCATCCCGCTGGAGGCCACGGCCGTTTCGTCGAAGGGGTGAAGTGGATACACCTCTTCCAGCACGCCACTCGAATTGAAGAAACCAATGTCCAGCGGCGTGGGCGTATTGCGCATCCAAAAGCTCATCTGCTGCGGCGTTTCGTAGACGAAGATCATCCCGTCATCGCGCCCCAGATCGCGCCGTTGCATCAGGCCGCGCTGCATTTCGTGCGAGCGGACGGCCAGCTGCATGCGGACGGTCCTGCCGCCCACCGTGATCGGAAAAAAGTCCGTCACCGTCCTGGCTGCCGCGGTCGTGGTGCCGGCCGCAGCGCCCTTGGCGCCAACCGTTTTGTCTTTCGCACAGGCGACCAGCGCGGAACTCGCGCTGACGAGCGCGGCCGCGATCAGCAGGCGCGAAACCGGATTTGCGTTTTTCAAGGTGCCTGTGGCTAATGTCCGCTCAGCTTCAATTCAACCTCTCTCTTCCGTGCCCGGAAAAAACCAGCCTCCTCCCCTCCTCTTCGCCGATACCGAGCGTAGTCCCGATGCCCTTTATTTCGGCGGCGTTCATGTGCCAGATCCGTTCATCGCGTTTGGCTTAAAGCGGAAGAAAGTCGCCGTCGTCGGCGCCCTCGAATTTGGCCGGGTCAAGAAGACATCCAAATTCGATGTCGTGCTCCCGCTCGAAAGCTATCTCAAGCGCGCACGTGAGCTGTGGCCGCAGCGCCAGCCCGGCCCGGCCGAGGCGATTTACCTGATCGCGAAAGATTACAAGCAAACGCGGTTCACGATCCCCGACGAATTCCCCAGCGGGCTATACGAGAAACTTTTCGAACTCGGGCTCGATCTCGAGGTGGCGCAAGGCCCCTTGTTTCCGGCCCGCGAATTCAAAACGCCCGCCGAGGCCGCGGCCATTCGCGAAGGTAATCGCTGCAGTGCCCTCGGTTTCGCTGCCACCGAAAAAATCCTCCGCGCCAGCAAGATCAGCGGCCACAAGCTCCTTCATCGCGGGACCGTAGTGACCAGCGAAATGCTGAAGTTCGCCATCGAGGTCGCCTGTCTCGAGGCCGGCGCCGTCTCGGCCAGCACGATCGTTGCCGGAGGTGATCAAGCCTGCGATCCGCACGAGCGCGGGTCGGGGCCACTGCGGCCCAATGAGCTCATCATCATCGATATCTTCCCTCGCGTGACGCACTCCGGGTTTCACGGCGACATGACCCGCACGTTCCTGCGCGGCCGCGCCAGCGAAGCACAACGCGCCCTTGTTGACGGTGTCCGCGCGGCCCAGCTAGCCGCCTTGAAGATGATCCGTCACGGCGTGAACGGTCGCGACGTGCACCGCAAGGTGGTGGATGTTTTCGAAAAACGCGGGTTTGAAACCAAGCACACGCCGAGTGGTTCCGTCGGGTATTTTCACGGCACCGGCCACGGCCTCGGACTCGCCGTGCATGAGCTCCCGCGCCTCAGCGGCTCCGTTGATTATATATTGAAGAAAGACGCGGTCGTCACGGTTGAGCCCGGACTATATTATCCCGGGCTCGGCGGTTGCCGGATTGAAGACGTGGTGCAAGTGACCACCACCACACCCAAACTGCTTTCCAAATACCATTACACGTGGGAACTACGATGAAGGGCCTGCCGCAACTGCTCAGAAAGATCAGCCAACTTCGCATCCTCGTGGTCGGGGATATGATGCTTGATCATTACATCTGGGGGGACGCCACCCGCATCTCTCCCGAGGCGCCCGTGCCCGTGGTCGACATCGCTCGAGATTCATGGACGGCGGGTGGCGCGGCAAACGTCGCACTTAACATTGCCTCACTCGGCGCCCGTTGTACCGTCGCCGGTTTTATCGGCACCGATGAGGCGGGTCAGCGCCTGAGCACAATTCTCCATAGCAAGAAAATCGCGACGATCCTCACTCCGGGCAATGCGCCCACAATCGTGAAAACGCGCGTGCTGGTTCAGCACCAACAGTTGTGCCGACTCGACCGCGAGGCGCCCATCCCCGCGTATCACGTCAGTGCCGTCAAAGCCGAGGCCTTGCTTGCCAGGGAAATCGCGGCGGCCGACGCCGTGATTCTGTCGGACTATGCCAAAGGAATTCTCACCGACGAAGTGGTCGCCCGCGTGACCAAACTCGCGCGCGCCGCGAAGACTTTCGTTGCTCTCGATCCGAAACCGAAGCGGCGGCTTTCGTTCCGGGACGTCGACCTCATCACGCCCAACAAGCGCGAAGCCCTACAGTTGGCCGGGCTGGAACCGTTGCCGCACGCGCCGTTTCCCGCGGTGGAAGTCTGCGCGCGGCTGCATGAGCTCTACGCGTCGAAGAACATCGTCATCACCCTGGGCGAAGACGGCATGCTGCTCAGTGCCGGCGGGAAGATCATCCAGACGATTCCGACCGCCGCGCGCGAAGTCTTCGACGTATCCGGTGCAGGCGATACCTCGCTGGCGGGCCTGGTTCTGGCACTCTGCGCCAAGGCCTCTTTGGAAACCGCCGCCCTGTTCGCCAATGCGGCGGCCGGTGTGGTCGTCGGCAAGATCGGCACCGCCACGGTCACGCCTCAAGAACTGATCGACTACGTTAATCATCGCTAACGATTTCTCCAGGAGCGCCGAGTTCCGTCGCGGTCGCAGCCCGGAAGACGCGGAGTCTTCCCTCCCTTCTTACCGCGGGTTCAACTGTATTCCCAACATGGCTAAAGCCCTTTTTCTCGATCGCGACGGCACCTTGATTTTCGACAAGCACTATCTGTCCGATCCCGCGGGAGTGGAGCTGATTCCAGGCGTGACGGACGCTCTCCGGAAAGCGAAGGAACTAGGTTACCAGCTGTTCCTGTTCACTAACCAATCCGGTGTCGCCCGCGGGGTATATACGCTCGACGACGTGCTCCGCTGCAATCTGCGGATGGAGGAATTGTTCGGGCTGCCGCCACCGTTGTTCACCGATATCTGCATCGCGATTGAAGGACCCGAAGAGCATAACGGTTATCGGAAGCCTTCGCCGCGTTTCATCCTGGAGAGCATCATCCGGCACCGCCTCGATCCGGCGCAGTGCTGGATGATCGGCGATCGCGAAGGCGACATCGAAGCCGGACTCAAGGCCGGCATCAGCGCCGCCGCGTTGTGCACCGGCAAATTCGACGAGGCCGGTTGGGCGGAGCTCGGCCGCCCCAACGTCCCTGTATTTTCCAGCCTCGTTGAATTCGTCGTCTCGCTCGAGCAGGCCGAATCGCTGAAATCGTAACGGACCCTCCTGCCACACGGACACCACCGCCCCCGCGTTTTCACCGCATGCCCGAGCTCGCCGAAGTCGAATTCTACCGCAAACGCTGGCACCTCACCGCCCGGGGAGAACGCATCGTGCGCGTGCACGCCCACGAGGCGAAACGCCTGCTGCGCGGGGTCGACATCGCCGCGCTCCGGCAAGCGTTGATCGGGGCGCGCTTTGAAGACTCGCAGGCCGCGGCGAAGCAAATGGTCTTCCGCTTTGGAAGCGACGCCTGGCTCGGTGTTCACCTTGGCATGAGCGGCGCGTTGACGGTCGCTCCTCCGGATTACCCGCCGGCCAAGCACGACCATCTTGTCCTCTTCACAACAAAACACGCTTTGGTATTCACCGACCCGCGCATGTTCGGTCGGGTGGATTTTCATCCCGGCGCGGAGCCGCCCGCGTGGTGGAGCTGCATCGCGCCCGCGCTGTTATCGAAAG
>Ga0163151_10007365_pt1 | contig 12887 bp, 6 predicted proteins | sample OliLakLV19MP5IB2_FD_145596 | JGI IMG/M metagenome (GOLD analysis project Ga0163151, IMG submission 145596) | Freshwater microbial mat bacterial communities from Lake Vanda, McMurdo Dry Valleys, Antarctica - Oligotrophic Lake LV.19.MP5.IB-2 | ecosystem: Environmental > Aquatic > Freshwater > Lake...
GCCATGTCCACCGCCACCGCCACCGCCACCGCCGGAATGCTGGCCGACTTGCACCGTGACCTCAAGTCCGTGCCGGAGCCGGAAGCGCTCGCCAAAGGCCATCGGGACGAACGGGTCATCATCGCGCACAAGGAGCGCAGAGGGGCCGAGTTGCCGGACGCGCCCGTCAGCGCGTGCGGGCCAATCAAGTATTCCAGTCACGGTCGTCATGGAGAAGGTTCAATCCCACACGCCCGCGGCCCCCGCCGCGAATCTCAAAGCGTGTTCGTTGCGGGCCGTGCCGCCCAGCGTCCTTGCCGTTCGCATCCGCCGGATTGTGCAAGATCATCCGGACCCATTCGCGTACCAGAGGGGCCAGCGCGAACCCTCATCCCCTCAACAACGCGTGATCGAAGCCGCCCGGATCAAAGATCGTTGCCCACCCGGTCGCGTGACCCTCGCCGCCAAGGTCGCTGCGATCAACGGCAACGCACGCCGCGGCTCGTGCCGGGTCGGAAGAACTCCCTGATGAGGGGGACCGCCGCGATCGCGGCTTCCGGAGTGATGAGAGCATAAGTGTTGGTGCAAGTCAAGCCTCTTGCGCAGGTTCCCGGGAAGGTGCGTCCTGCTATGATGGGCTCTCTCGCGGAGCGGGGGGAAAAGATAGGTGGTTGTTCAGTATACATGGGAGTTGGGGCACCGGCGGCACAGTGCCCAATCGGTGAGTGCTTGGTGCTGGAATGGAAACGCTCAAGGGCATTGCGGTTTCCCCCGGGATCGTCATCGGGCGACTATTCGTCCTGGACGACCAGCGCCGGCGCATCGCCAAGCGCACGATCCGGGCCGAGCAGGTTCCTGTGGAACACGAGCGCCTTTGGAAGGCGCTGGGCGCATCGCTCAACGAACTCAACGAACTGCGCGAGAAGACCCGGGTGAGCCTTGGCGAGGAGGCCGCGAAGATCTTCGCGTTCCATGTGGGCATGGTGTGCGATCCGTCGCTCACACGCCCGATGCACGAGCGGATCGACGCCGAAAAGGTGACGGCGGAGTACGCGGTGTGGAAGGCCTTTGACGAACTGCTCGAGCGCTTCGCCGCGCTCCCTGACCCCAGTTTCCAGACCAAGGTGGACGACGTCCGCGACCTTTCGGCGCGGGTGCTTCGGCACCTGATCGGCGAGCACGCCAGCCGGATGGCGATCCTGGACCGGCGGGCGGTGATCGCCGCGCGCGACCTGACACCCTCGCAGACCGCGGCGTTCGACCGCAACCATGTTGCCGCGTTCGCGACCGACCTTGGGGGCAAGACCAGCCACACAGCGATCTTCGCGCGGGCCCTGGGCATCCCCGCGGTGGTCGGCGTGAGCCGCCTCACCGAGGTCGCCACCGACGAAACGCCGGTGATTATCGATGGCGAACACGGGGTGGTGGTCATCGACCCCGATGAGGCGACACTCGCGGAGTATGGTCGGCGCATCGAGCAGCGCGAGACAGCGCGCCTGAGTCTGGGCGACCTTGCCTCGCTCCCGTCCGTCACGACCGATGGCACGGCCGTCTCGTTGCTGGCGAACATCGAGTTCCCCGAAGAGATCCCCATCGCCGTCGAGTGCGGCGCGGAGGGTGTGGGCCTCTATCGCACCGAGTACCTCTACCTGACGAGCGTGAAGGAGCCGACCGAGGAGGATCACTACAACGCCTATCGCAAGGCCATTGAGTTGTCCGCGGGCCGCCAACTGGTGATCCGCACGGTCGATCTCGGCGCGGACAAGTACACGCAGGAGCGCACCGAGGAGCCCGAGCGCAACCCGTTCCTCGGCCTGCGCTCCATCCGCTACTGCCTGCAGTCGCTCCCGATGTTCAAGACCCAACTCCGCGCGCTTCTTCGGGCCAGCGCGCTCGGGCCGATCCGCATCATGTTCCCGCTCATCACCAACATCAACGAACTGCGGCAGGCCAAGTACCTTCTGCACGATGTGATGGAGGACCTCGCCGACGAGGGGGTCCCGTTCGATCGCGCGATCCCGGTCGGGATGATGGTCGAGGTCCCCGCCGCCGCCATCATGGCCCCCATATTCGGGCGTGAAGCGGCCTTCTTTTCCATCGGCACCAACGATCTCGTTCAATACACCTTGGCCGTGGATCGCACCAACGAACGCGTTGCCAACCTGTTCAACCCGGCCCACCCGGCGGTGCTCAAACTGGTGCGGGACATCGTGCGTGCCGCCCGCCGGAACTCCATCCCCGTTTCTTGCTGCGGAGAGTCTGCGGGCGACCCGGAATATGCCCTGTTGCTGTTGGGGCTCGGACTTCGTACACTCTCGGCGACCGCTTCGAGTATCCCTTTGCTCAAAAGGGTGGTGCGGAACGTGTCGATCCAGCAGTGCGAGCGCATAGCCAAACGGGCCTTGTCCCTCGATTCGGATGCCGCGGTCGCGGCGTTTCTCCGCGACCAGGCTCGAAAGATCATCCCAGAGGCGTTCGACGGGCGTTCCGGCGACTAGCCGATGGGGAAGACAAATCAGTGCGGTTTCGCCCGGCCGGGTGGAGCAACGCACGGGGAACGAACGACGCGCTCCCCCCGCCGAACTTCGCGACAACCCTTTTCGGGTCGGCGCGGGCACGCGGGGCGAGGGGCGAGGCTTGGCGGTGGTGGAGGCGGAGCGCGGCGCGGGCCACGCTTTGGCGGTTCGGGGACGCACACCCTTGGCGGGCGACCGCCGGGAGGGCGCGCACCCGTCTTTCCGCACACTCCTCCCGTTCGCGTCGCTACCCCGTGCAGCATCCCGGCCGCGAAACACCGCCTGAAATAGGCTGGGACGCTCGCGCCATGAGCACGAAAAGCATCATGGACAGTTCGCGCAGGCAGATGACCCCGATTCCGCGGCGTGCGATCGCGCGCCCGGGCGGGGCGTGCCACGCGGGTCGCGTGCGTCCGGGCCGGAGAGGATGACGGCTGTTATGGCAAACGTATCAAAGAAGATGGTGATCAACTATGTCCCCGGCGAGGAGTGCCGGGTCGCCGTGATGGAGAACGACCGGCTCGAGGAGTTCCACGCCGAGCGCATGGACTCGGCCTCGCACGTCGGCAACATCTACATCGGGCGCGTGGTGAATGTCGAGCCTGCGATCCAGGCCGCGTTCATCGACTTCGGCCTCCCGGCCAACGGGTTCCTGCACGTCACGGACCTGCACCCGAGATACTTCCCCGGCGAGGACCAGGAAACGACGGAGCGGGTCGGCAAGAAGACGCCGCGGCGCGAGCGTCCGCCGATCCAGGCGTGCCTGCGTCGCGGCCAGGAGGTCGCGGTCCAGGTCATCAAGGAGGGCGTGGGCACCAAGGGGCCGACGGTCACGAGTTACCTGAGCATCCCCGGGCGCTTCCTGGTGATGATGCCCCAGATGGACCGCGTGGGCGTGTCGCGCAAGGTGGAGGACGAGGAAGCCCGGCGCAAGATGCGCGAGATCCTCGATCAACTGGACCTGCCCGAGGGCTTCGGGTTCATCCTCCGCACCGCGGGCATGGACCGCACCAAACTCGAACTCAAGCGGGACCTGGCGTACCTGTCGCGCCTGTGGAAGGATATGGAGAAGCGGTGGAAGCAGGGGAACAAGCCCCGCCTGCTGTACTCAGAGAGCGACCTGCTCGTCCGCACGCTGCGCGACACGCTCACGAGCGACATGGACGAGATCGTCATCGACAACGAGGCGGCGCTGAACCGCGCTGCGCGGTTCCTGAAGATCGTCGCGCCGCGCTCGGGCACGAAACTCATCCGCTACACCGGCAAGTCCCCCATCTATCACGCTCTGGGGATCGAGCAGCAGATCCAGAACATCCACGCGCGGGAGGTCCCCCTGCCCGGCGGCGGCCGCCTGGTAATCGACGAGGCCGAGGCGCTCGTCGCGATCGACGTGAACAGCGGCAAGATGCGCGACGCCAAGGACGCGGAGACGACGGCCTACCGCACCAACGTCGAGGCGGTCGATGAGATCTGCCGCCAACTCCGCCTGCGCGATGTGGGCGGTGTGATCGTCAACGACCTCATCGACATGCGCCAGGCCAAGTACCGGCGCGAGATCGAGACCCGCTTCAACGACAACCTCAAACGCGACCGCGCCCGCTGGACCACCGCGCCCATCAGCGAGTTCGGCATCCTCGAGATGACCCGCCAGCGGATGCGCGGCAGCCACGAAAGCCAGCACTTTGCCGACTGCCCGGTCTGCCGCGGCCGGGGCCTGGTGCAGCGGCCCGACTCGGTCGCCGCCGATGCGCTGCGTGAACTCGCGGCGATCCTCGACCACGAGAAGGTCGCGCGAGCGGAACTGGTGGTCAGCCCGCGCATCGCCGGCGAGTTGCTCTCGGGCAAGCGCCGCGCCCTCTCGCTCCTCGAGCGGTCCCTGGGCAAGCATGTGGATGTCCGCGTCAGCGACGCCATCCCCATCGACCGCGTGAGTTTCTACGCCTATGACGCGCTGAACAACGACATCGATGTCTCTCGCCTGACGCACGATCGCGCGCGACCCGAGCATCTCCAGGTGTTCGAGCTCCCCGCCGATGCCGGCCCCAACTGGGCCGAACTCGAAGCCGAGGGTGTCGAAGAGATCGAGGAACCGGTCGAGGAAGTGGTCGAACTTCCGATGCACCCGATCGAGATGGACGATGCCCAGGCCGCGGCGGCCGAGGCCGCAGCGGGGCCGGCCGAGACACCCGACGACGACGGCAAGCGACGCCGCACTCGCGGCGGTCGCGGGCGGAACAGGGATCGCGGCGGTCGCGATGGCCCGGCCCTGCCGCCGCCATCGGTGAAGGGTCGCGGCCGCGCTGCCGAACCAATGCGGGCACCCGATGCGCCTTCTGCTGGGCCGGCGATGGCCGCGGATGCGCAAGGCGCGCCAAGCGAGGGTGACGGTGAAGGCGGGCGCCGCCGGCGCCGACGCCGCCGGGGCGGACGCGGCCGGAACAAGGATCATGCGCCGGGCGCGCAGGATGCGACATCCAACGGGTTCGCCGGCAACGAGCCGGGGCGGATGGCGGGCCACGACGCATCGGCATTGCATGTTGACGGGCCCGCGCGGGAGGGCGATTTCGAGGAACCGCGCCATGGCCGGCAGCCGGGCATGGTGGATGAGCCGGGCGAGCCGAGTCAATCTCGGTCGCCCGATGGCGCCGGCACGGATGATCGTTCAGGACCTGAAGGCGAAGGCACAGGCGAGGGAGTACGCCGCCGCCGTCGCCGACGGCGTGGCGGTCGGGGACGTAACGCGGACCACGGAGCGGTATCGCCCGATGGTCCACACGCACCACACGGCGACAGCGCGCCCCGTCAGACGCACTCGGACGAATCGCAAGAATCAGTTTCCGCAATCGACAGTTCGCATGACCATCGAGATGACGGCCCGAGCAATGCCGATCACCCCGCCGCCGCGGGCGAAGCAGGACCGGATGGACCCGGTGAAGCGGGCGGCACCAAGCGCCGTCGGCGCCGTCGCGGGGGCCGAGGCCGGAACCGCGCGGGCGATGAAGGCGGTGGCGGGGGTGGCGGCTCAGTCGAGAGCGACGCCCCAGCGCCGAGCCAAACGCGCCCCGCGTCAGTCGGCGGTCGCTTCCCCGGCGGCGGCGGAAACCCGCGCCCGCCCGCTCCGATCGCACCCGCATCCGCAGTTCCCAACTCGCCGTCCCCGGTCGTGAAGGTGCCCAAGCCCCGTTCGTTGTATTCCAGCCGTCGGCGGCTTGCGCCAAGCGAGCGCAAGGGCCTTGGCGGCGCTGACGAGTAACGCACGATCGGAGCCCAGGACCCATGCTCAACGCGCAGCGTGCATCCCCGATGCGCATCATCATTCTCGGCTCCACCGGCTCTATCGGCACGCAGTCGCTCGAGGTGATCGCGCACCTCAACGCGCTGCTGGCGCACGAGGGCGAGGGCACTGGGTATGAGGTCGTGGGTCTCGCGGCGGGCCGCAGCGGCGACGCCCTGTGTGCGCAGGCCTTGGCCACCAACTGCCGGACCATTGCGCTCGCGGATGGTGAACCCGGTTGCGCGCATGGGCACGCCCCGGAGGGCGTGCGAGTCCTTCGCGGCCCCGATGCCGCCGAGCGGCTGGTGCGCGAGGTCGAGTGCGACATCGTGATCGCCGCGATGGTGGGCGCGGCGGGGCTTCCCGCGACGCTCGCCGCCGTGGAACTCGGGCGGCGCGTGGCGCTTGCGAACAAGGAGACCCTCGTCGCGGCGGGCGAACTCGTGGTCGCGGCGTGCCGCGCGAGCGGGGCCGTGCTGCTCCCGGTCGATAGCGAGCACTCCGCGCTCTGGCAGTGTCTCGCGGGCGAGACGCATGGTCCGGGCGGTGTGCTGCCGCCTCTTGCCGCGCCGCCCCCGGGCGTGCTGCGGCTGATCCTCACCGCCTCCGGCGGGCCGTTCCGGACATGGGATGCGCCATCCACGTTCGCGGCGACGCCCGAGCAGGCGCTCAACCACCCGACGTGGAAGATGGGCCCGAAGGTGACGATCGACTCCGCCTCGCTCACGAACAAGGCGCTCGAGGTCATCGAGGCTCACTGGCTCTTCGGGGCCTCGTGCGAACAGATCGATGTGCTGATCCACCCGCAGTCGATCGTCCACTCGCTTGTCGAGTACGCCGACGGGTCGTTGATCGCCCAACTCGGGGCCAACGACATGCGCACGCCCATCCAGTACGCACTCACGCACCCGGCCCGTCCCGCGGGAGTGAGCCGCAAACTCGATCTCGCATCGATCTCCCGGCTCGACTTTGTTCCCCCCGACCACGCCCGCTTCCCCGCCCTCGGACTGGCGAACGACGTGATCCGGCGCGGCGGCACGGCAGGGGCTGTCTTCAACGCGGCGAACGAGGCGGCGGTCGCGGCGTTCCTCGATCGGCGCATCCCCTTCGGACGCATCGCCGAGTTGACGCGAGACGCCCTTGGTGAGGTCGGCTCTTCGGCGATGCGCTGCCTGGGGGACGCGATGACCGCCGAGCGCGAGGCGCGGCGGTACATCGAGCGAGTGCTCGTCCGATAAGGCCGGTGCTCGCGTAGTCCTCTCGATGAATCGCCGACGATACTGGACCATGAGCACCCAGACACCCCCGCCCCCACAAGGCCACACAAGGCTCCAGTCCGCAATCTCGCTTGCCGCGGCCGGCAAGTACGCCGAGGCCAAGGCGGTGCTGCTCAGGATTGTCCAGCAGACGCCCAACGACCCCGTCGCGCTGAGCGTCCTGGTCGCGTCGCTCTCGGCATTGAAGGAGTACGAAACGGCGCTCTACTACGCGGATCGCGCGGTGGAGGTCGCGCCAACGTCGGCCGGCGCGCTGGCCAACCGTGCGCGGGTACACATACTGGCGAAGCGCGTCCCCGAGGGTGTGGCCGATCTGCGTGCCGCGCTCGCCGCCAACCCCTCGAACATGGAGGCCCGCCTGGCGCTCGTCCATGTTCTGCACACCCGCAACGAACTCGATGAGGCGATGCGACTTATAGAGGAAGTAAAGAATGGGGCACGCGGCTCGGTCGCCTTCAACGACCTGCACGCGGGGGTGCTGCTCGCAATGGGTCGTGCCGACGAGGCTCTGGCGATCCAGAAGGCGATGATCCCCCGGGACCCTTCCAACCCCACCATCGCGGAGCGGGCCGCCGGCGCCGCGGTGTACGCGCTCGGGTCCACGCCCGCGGAGATCAAGGAACTCGCATCGCGGTTCGGTCGGCTGGTGAGCGTCCGCGTGGCCGTTTCGCGCCCCCCGTTCTCCAACACTCCCGACCCGGAGCGAGCACTCCGTATCGGCTTTGTCGGTGGCGATTTCCGCAACCACGCGAGCATGCGATTCTTCGAGCCCCTCGCGGCCGGGCGCGACAGGACGCGCGTCGAACTGGTGTGCTACATGACCTCTCCAGCCGAGGACGCCAGCACCGCGCGCGTGCGAGCGATATCGGACCGTTTCGAGCGCGTACACACGCTGAGCGCGGCGGCGCTGGCGGCGAAAGTCCGGGCCGACGGGATCGATGTGCTGGTGGACATGTCGGGGCACACGATCGCGAACCGGTTGGAAGCGTTCCACCATCACGCCGCGCCCGTCCAGATGACCTGGTTCGGTCAGCCGACCACCACGGGCGTCACGGCCATCGACTACCGGATCGTCGATTCGTTCACCGATCCGGCGGGCACGGAGGGCGACAATGTCGAGAGGTTGCTGCGGCTCGACCCGTGCGGGTTCTCGTTCCGCCCGGTCGAGGGAGCATCGGATGTGCAGGCCCCGCCATCACAGCGCGAGAACTCGCCCACTCGGGGTACGATCACGTTCGGCTGCTTCAACAACCTCACGAAGATGAACGACCAGACCTTCGGGCTTTGGGCGCGGATTCTGAAGGATGTTCCCGGTGCGACGCTGCGGCTGCGGCACTTTGGCTTCACGAATCCCGGTGTGTGCGAAAGCGTGCGTGCGAGGCTCGACGCCGCGGGCCTCAACGGTCAGGCCGCCCAGCGCATCCGCATCGACGGCCCTGCCAAGGGCTCGCTCTCGCTCATGGAGTGCTATCACGATGTGGACATCGCGCTCGACACGTTCCCCTACAGCGGCATGACGACGACGTGCGAGGCGCTGTCGATGGGCGTGCCGGTGGTCGGTCTGGCCATGGACCGCTCGGTATCGCGCCACAGCCTGTCGATCCTGGCCAACTGCGGCCTTGCCGATCTGGTTGCGCACACGCCCGATGACTATGTGCGCATCGCCGTCGCGCTGGCCCGGGACCCGATGCGTCTTGCGGAGATTCGCGCCACCGCGAGGGCACGCATGGCCCGCGTGGTCGGCGACGGGCCTGGCTTTGCCCGCCGCTTCGAGGCGGGCGTGCGGAGCGCGTGGCGTGAGTGGTGCGCGGGGCGGGCAGGGCGCGCCTGAGTTCCCTCAGTCCTCCGGATACCCAAGCCGCGTCGCCCATGCCGTCAATGTCGGCAGCACCGGGGCCAACTCCGCGCGATAGTTCCGCCACCGCCCGATGGCGCGTGCGTGGACGGGCGAGCGGACATCGCGGTAACTGGGAGTAGTGATGTAGCGAGCGTGCGGCGCATCGAAGTAGCGGAGCACCGAGCCGTCCCACGGCTCGCGACGAAGTCGATCAGGCGGCGAGCGGTTGCCTCTGGGTCAGCCACCAGGTCCTCGTACCGGAGTTCAAGCACGCGCTGGCCGAGTGTCGCGGCGTAGTGCTCGCGCAGTCGTTGTGCGGCATCGAAGAACGCGCACACGCCATCGAGCGATCGCAGCGCCCGCACGCCGCGCGAGAACCCCTGCAAGTAGCACGACAGGCACGCGTCCCTGGGGTCGCGCTGGACGAACACGACCGGCGAGCGGGGGAACAGCAGGCGCGCGGTGACAAGGTCGGGGATATTCAGCGGGTTCTTGTCGACGATACGCCCGGCGCGCCCTCCGAGCAGTTCACTTGCGCGCTGTCGGTACAACTCCGCCCCGCGAGCAACCTGCTCCGTGGTGAACGCGAACAGGTCCGCGGGGAAGCGGCCCGTGGGCAGGAAGCGGGCGAACATTTCCTCGCGAACCCCTTGCAGGAGCGGCGCCTCATCGGTGACTGCCAGGCGTGCGTGCGCCGAGAGCATCTGCTCCACGAGCGTCGTTCCCGATCGCGGGAAGCCGACCACGAAGATCGGCGAGTCCGTCGCGCTCGCCTCGTCTGCCGGTGGCCACTTCGCGATATCCGCCGCGCTTGTTTCCTTCAGATAACGTTCCATCGCGACCAGGTGCGGGTCGCTCGCGGTCGGAGCGACGGCACCTCCGCGACAGGCGTGCGCCGCCTCCGCCGCGCCGAACGCCCCGGCATAGTCGCCGAGTTTATCGAGCACGAGACTCCGCTCAAGATGCAGGAGGGCGCGCCCATCAGGCGGGCAGGAGTCGACCGCCGCGCGGAGGATCGCCGCGGCCTCGCTCGGGTTGCCGGATTGCGAGGCCGCGCGTGCGAGCATGATCGCAGACATCGGATGCTGGGGCGCGGCCGCCCGCAGCAAGGCCGCCGCCCCGCTCGCTTCGGGCGCGTTCCCAAGCCGGTCGAGCAATCGCACCCGCTCGGCCAGTGCGGGAACACACACCGGATCGAGTTCAAGGGCGCTCTCAACGGCGAGCAGCGCCTCGTGGGTGCGGTGCGCGGCCAGTAGTTGCGAGGCGAGGTCGAGCCGGGCGATGACCGCGCCGGGGCCCGTCGGGTTCCGGGCGACGGTGCTGCGCCGGACCTGCACCGCTTCCGCGTGCCGTCCGAGCGAGACCAGCGCTCCGGCGAGCGCGCTGAGCGCCGCGCGGTCGCTCGGCCCCAGGCGCACGGCCTGACGCAGGGATTCGAGAGCCGCGTCGATCTGGCCCGTGTTCCAAAGCGCATCGGCGAGCATCCGGCAGGTGTCCGGCGCCGGATGTCCGAAGCGGCTCGCGGTGCGGTAGAGCGCAACCGCCTCCGCGAAGCGGCCCGCCCGGTGATGCTCGACCGCCCTGGCAAGTGTCGGATTCTGCTTGGCCATGCCCGAGTTTAGCGATCTGGACGTTGGCAAAAACGAAACCGGGACGCCGCCTTGGCGTCCCGGTTCGTTGTTGTGGCGTGTGAAGCGAGGCAGAGATCAGTTGCGACGGCGACGGGCCGCGGCGAGGCCGCCCAGGCCCAGGAGCGCGATCGCGCCGGGGGTCGGGACGATGGAGACGTTGTCGAGGTCGAAGGTCTCGCCGGTGAGCTGGAAGTTGTCGTTGAGCGTGACAAACTGCTCAACGCTGGTGCCAGCGAAGACGCCCGCGACGCCGGTGTAGATCAGCACATTGTTGAGGAAGTAGCGGAGTGTGTCCAAAGCGGGGTCCATCTCAACACGCATGTTCTGATAGGCACCCGGCGTCCACACGGCACCGGTGTTCACGAACCCCAGCCCGAAGCCGCCATCGTCGAGCACCGAGATGGGCCCGAGGTAGGAGAAGTTGATGCGCCAGGACAGGAAGGCCTGGGAGGGAGCCTGCCCGATCACGTCGGTGTCCGCTCCGCCCGTGTTGGAGATGGCGAAATCAAAGGAGGTCGTGCTCGCGCCGAACCCCACGGCTCCGGAGGCGGGTCCGAAGGCAAGGCGAGCGGCGCCCGGTCCGAAGGTCGTGTCCATGACCTGGCGCTGGTGCTGCGTGCCCGCGGCGGGGAACACGCTCGAAACCGATGCCCACGGCAGGCTCACGCCGCTGGTGGACCAGCCGCCCTGCGGCTCGAGAACGCCAACGGCGAACGCCGGCGCCTCGAATCCGGTCGAGTAGGAGTTGGGGCCGCGCACCACGCCGCTCTCATCGTCGATGAGAGCCGAGGTGGAGACCGACGCGGGCGGACGGGCGAAGGCCGCGCCCGCGACCAGGGCAACAAGAGCGACTGCGGACACGGTGGACTTCATATCTCTCTTCCTTCTTACCGTGCCTTCCGGGCGCGGCAAAGTTGAACCCGGCGCGGGCAACCATGCCCACGGACGGGAAGACTGCGGCGGCAGCCGCAACAATTGCCGGTGGCCTCTTGCCACCGACGCACGGACCAAAGTTGTGGAGGGGTCTCTCTCCCTCACTCCACGGAGTGCCGCGAACACGGCACCCGTAGCGACAGCATACCACCATATCGAGGGTTCGCAAGGAGTTTTACAGCCTGGATTTCAGAAATTCTTCAGCACACCAAGAATGCGATAAGATGCGTGACTATAGTGGCTTACGAACGCCCGGACGCGGTTTTAGTCTTCCGCTGGCGCGCTCTCGTGCGCAAAAATAGTTCACGCGGGGTTCACGATTTTCAGAGTCACGGCTACCTCGCCTTGCGTGGGGAAGCACCCAATGGTCCTCACGCGATCTGGTGCGCGGGCTGCGGCGTGTCGGCTTTGATCTTCTCTTTCTTGACCGTCTCGCTTGGCGGCGCCTCCTCGCAACTGAGCAGCCACTGGTCGTCATCGACGCGGACCTGCAGGTGCACCGGCCGCCCCCACAGCATGCGCAGGTTCACAAGAACCTCCCGGGCCTTGGCCATGTCCACCTCGAGGCCGTTGAACTGGTGGGCGAGGTACAACTCCGCGCGGTTGCGGTAGTTGGCATCCACCACATAGATGAACGGCTGGCCCATGTTGGTCATGCGGTACAGCAGCGTCTGCTTGATGCGGGCAAAGTCGCGCGTGACGATCTTGCTCTCGCCGGTCTGCGGGTCGCGCTTGTACTGGTACATCTTGTGCCGCTCGACGAACTCGGGCGTCAGGAACTCGTCGATGAACTGGACATCGTTGTAGATGCGCCGGACCTCGAAGATCTTCTCGCGCCCCTTCATGGAGCGATCGTCGAACCCCTCCTGCGCGCCCAGGCCCTCCATGCGCTCCCACGCCGCGGAGTGCTGCCCGGTGTTCCACCTCCGCTCGATGTCGCGGAAGAGTTCGTACCCGATCTTGTAGGGGTTGAAGCCCCCGGGGGCCATCGCCAGGACGCCCGAGTGCTGGTCGGCATACTGCACGATCTCGGACGCCAGGGCAAAGTGCTGGGTCATCAACTTCGAGTGCCAGTAAACCGCCCAGCCCTCGTTCATCGTCTTGGTCATCGCTTGCGGGGCGAAGTAGTACGCCTCATCGCGGACGATCCCCAGCACATCCTGCTGCCAGTCCTCCAGCGGCGCGTGGCGCAACAGGAACAGCAGGACATCGCGCGTCGGCTGCCGGGGCGACTTGCCCCTCGCCGCCTTCTCCTGGTCCTCACGCCCCCGCCGCTCGCGGTCGAGCACCGCGCGGGGGTTGATGAACGGGTCCATGTAGTCCTTGGCGGGGAGTTTGTGGTCGGCATCGAGTTCGCTCGCCCGTCGATCCGCGGCCTCATCGCGGCTCTCTTTCTCGTACCCGCCGCGCCGGCCGCCCCCCCCATCGCCGCCGCCGCCC
>Ga0163151_10007369_pt1 | contig 12883 bp, 9 predicted proteins | sample OliLakLV19MP5IB2_FD_145596 | JGI IMG/M metagenome (GOLD analysis project Ga0163151, IMG submission 145596) | Freshwater microbial mat bacterial communities from Lake Vanda, McMurdo Dry Valleys, Antarctica - Oligotrophic Lake LV.19.MP5.IB-2 | ecosystem: Environmental > Aquatic > Freshwater > Lake...
CGATGTAAGCCATGCTTCCCTCTATTTGCGGGGTGGGATATCTATATGATATAGTTACCCATTTCTCAAGAAAGATAACGCAGGGGTGAGGGTTTTAATCTCGCCTGCGTCATCTTTAGAGGCATGGGGCGAAAGAAAAGCTGCGAAGGGTTTTGGCCATCCGCAGCTTTTCGATGGGCTCTGGGCGATATGCCAGCTGTACAGGTGAACAGGCTCGGCGGAGCTGTTTCACCTGTACCGGTTTGACCTGGCGAGCAAATGAGAAACAGCAAACGCACCTTCGTTTACGCCAGTGCTGGTCGGTATTTCTCAGGCTTCCCAGGTCTTGTGGGCAATCCTGATAGAAGCCGGAGTCAGTTGCATGGTGACGTCACTGGTAATCATCGGCGCACCTAGACCAACCTTTCGGCAGGCTTCAAAGATGCTCATTGAGCCACCGTAACGCGCCAGGCTGATTTCGAGCGGGGCGAAGGCCTGTGGGGGCTTCTGCGCAGCAAACTGACCTTTCAATTGGGCAACGATTTCAGTGTTGAGGCGCCCTTGCAACTCCAGCGTCCAGTCGATCGGATCGAAAATCGTTGGCTCGAAGATCGCAAGTGTACGCCCCAGATCGGCAGGACGTTGGGAGCCAGGCAGGTTCCCGACAAGGAAATTTACCCACCAGCCGGCGGCCTTCTCCAATATTCCATCCGGGACAGGCACTTGTCCGTTGGCAAGAATCACCCAATCCAGGACGGGGTCAGTTCCGGGCAACACCAACTGGAATCCACGATCGTGCCACCACTTGCTGGAGAGCCGGCCTTGTTTGTCGCCGTCGTAGTCGAGATACTCCATTCTGGCATGCAAAAGATGACTGCATGCAGAACTTAGCTCCTTGTGCACAGGGCAGGCACATTTCCAGTCAGCCGTGCACTTGTACGCGATGCGATGATTGTATTCGCGGTACATAAGGTCGTTGTACTGGGCGGCCAGAGCGACGAAATGCTGATGGAGCGCGGCATTTTCTTCTGGGCTGGTGTCACCCTTTTTCTGTTTTTCGACAAGTTGGCGAATCGAAGCGTGAACCGCCAACGAGCTGGCAATCTCAATTCTCTTCACGGTCATGTTTATTTCCTTTGAATCTGTAGGGTGCGGCCAACCTACTTCAGTAGGTCGGCAGAAGGGGTTTTGGGAAAGTTGTTTGGTGTTCCGCAGAGGCGTGCCAAAGCGCGGCAACACCCCCACGGAATTTTTAACCAAGGCGTCAACTATTTCGCGGATTCAGTCGAGCTGGCTGGCGGAGCAACAGTTGCACTTGTCACTGCGGCGGCCTCTGCAATGAGATAGACGCCGCGAAGCGTCAACTCAGGATCGATGTGATTGAACAGCGGTGCAAATGCTTGCACCTTTTCCGCCCAACCACCGGTTGCAACGGTGACAGGACGCGAGCGACCGCCACCATTCAAGCCACGCTTTCCGGACTCCAACCACTGTTTGACCAAGCCAATATGCCCGAGGAAAACCCCGTTTCGCATGTGACTTTCAGTGTCGTGACCTAGTACGTCCGATTGTCCTTCCATCGTCAGAAGGGGAAGAAGTTCGCAATGGTCGTGCAAAACTTGCAGCGTTGTGTGAATTCCCGGAGCGATCCAACCACCTTTAACGTGTCCTGAACCGGATATGGCCAGTAGCGTGGTGGCAGTGCCGAACCCCATTACGAGGACCGGGCGACGTCCCTTGCCGTAGATCTTCCAGGCGGCAACAGCGTCAGCGACACGATCTGCGCCCATGGTGTCTTTCATGCCTGTCAGAAATCTCTGCGCAGGCGCGTTCACTTCAAAGAGTGGCTTGCCGAGGCGTGTGCAAGCAGCCTTGATCGCATCGCCAGCGGTTGGGACGACACTTGCAAGAGCAACCGACGCATCTACCCGAGCGAGAAACTCGGCGCAGACCGCGGTAGTGGCATCAGTAGGGTGATGCCAGAAATTGATCAGTTTGCCGTGGAGGAAGTGCGCATACTTCACTCGGCTATTACCGGCATCGATAGCGAGTAATGATGTATTCATGGTGGTTCAGTTCAGCACGCTTTGCCGGAATCGTCAAACTTGGACGAGCGGCACGCTGGCGTGACAACGTGGAAAGAAACTTGGAAAACTGCAAGGGCACTGCTCAGCAGCACTCTTGCTTGTTGTTACGATTGCTGCTCAGTAAGCAACCTGCTGTGATTTGGTGGTGTCGTGAGCTTGAGCAAGCAAGGTGCGAATGCGTTCGAAGACGATGTCCGTAGCGGCATTGGGGTCTTCGGGCAAATCCTGTGCGGAAATTGCTTCGCCGATCACAACTACAGCTCCGTAGGTCGTCTTACCGAACAAACGGCGTAGGCGTGAGAAGAAAAGGTGCGACCACGTCTTGTGCTGTGGCTCTCGCAGGTAAAGCAAGGCCATCGGGATGATGAAGCAAGGCACGGCGGTTTCGGCGTAAACCGAGTAGGCGAGCCTGGCAAAGCCAGTCTTGAACTCGTCTCGCTTCAAAGAATCCCGCAATCCCGCTTGCGGGAAAATCAGGAAATTGTTGCTGCAACTTTCTTGCATCGCTTCAACACTGGCATTTAGAGCAGCTTCACCGCCGCCTTGCACCTTGGTGTTCACAGGAATCGCGCCAGTCCAAGCGCCGAAAGCGCCGCGGAGCCCGCGTAATTCTGCGGTGGACGTCATGTACCGGAAGCTTGTGCGCGTTGCAACCGCTACCAGATCGAAGTCCAGTTCGTAAGTGTGATTGGGCACGAAAACTTTGCGCCCTTTAACTTTGAGATTCTGCCTACCGATTACGCGAATTGGCCCGACAAGCAAGAGGCCTAAGACCCTAGTGGAAATAGCCCAGAACAACTTGGCAAAAATGGAGGGCGCCGGAGGCAGGTAACCGCTCTCCTGCATCTTCCGACCTTCAGCTAGCCAGAACCGCACACGCAGTCCGACAATGAGCAGTGCAATCAGCACTGCAACCAGAGCAATCATCCATGTCATATTTGAACCTAATCCCAAGACAGAGCAGGAGCGTCACACCTTCTCTGTAAAAATTGGCGGCAAAACCATGCGGCACCGTATGTGGTATCAGGGCAAGCGAACAACATCTGCTCTCACGATTGAGGGCAACAGAAGAAGTTCGTCTAGTGCAAGAAGGGTTTATACCGAGGAGGCGGTGAAGGGAGACCCCTGATAAATGTGAATTGTGGAACAGCAAAAACTAAGGGGACGGAGCCCTCCGGTTCAAGCCTTACATCCGCCGTTGCGGTTTATATCGCTCTAACTATGTGCAAGCTCGCGCAAGTCTGGTAAATGATTCATTAATCGAGCCGCTTTATTTCCTACAATAGAGGCTGCAGTACACTGGTGAGTGAAATGACCAAATCAACGTCTAGTTCGCCTGATTCCTTCTCAGACGTCGTTTTAGCCATCCATGGCGGCGCCCAAGTTCTTCGCCGGGATGTCATGAGTGGGGAAGTCGAGCAGCGCTATCTGTTTCACCTGGCTGCGGCACTTGAAACCGGATTCAAAGTGCTACAAAAGGGTGGAAGCGCAGTTGACGGTGTCGAAAGCGCCGTGAGATACCTGGAGGACTGCCCTGTCTTCAACTCAGGCAAAGGAGCCGTGCTGAACATCAACGGGCACGTGGAGCTAGACGCAGCAATCATGGATGGGCGGACTAAAGCGGCCGGTTCGGTAGCCTGCATTAGGACGGTGAAAAATCCGATCTCTGCTGCACGAGCAGTGATGGAGAAATCAGAGCACGTTTTACTTGCCGGACCTGGAGCAGATGAGTTCGCACAAGAGTGCGGTCTGGAAATAGTCGATGCCGAATACTTCCACACTGATCATCAGCAGCAAAAGTTGCAAGAATTTCAGAAGGCGCAACAGCAAGCGCCGCAAGCCTTTGCGGCCCAGAGCCTGCCAGTCCTTTCGAAGTACGGTACTGTCGGGGCCGTGGCGCTGGATAAAGACCACAATTTAGCTGCAGCAACCTCGACCGGTGGCATCATAAACAAACTGCGTGGTCGTATCGGAGATTCACCGCTTATCGGTGCCGGCACATACGCAGACAACGAAACCTGTGCTGTGTCCGCCACTGGTCACGGTGAGTTCTTCATCCGCTGGGTAGCGGCATACGACATTTCCGCGATGATGAAATATGCCGGTTTGGATGTTGTTGTTGCCGCAGACAAAGTCATCAACGAGAAGCTTAAGCAAGTCAATGGCAGCGGCGGTGTGATCGCTTTGGATGCGCATGGGACCTGCGCTTTGCCGTTTAACTCGGAAGGCATGTTCCGTGGTTGTGTCACCAGCAATGGTGACATCCGTGTTTTCATCTTCCGAAACTAGCTGACCAATTGCGGAACTGCGCTTTCCTGGAGTTGTTGATCCAGGAGAGATTCTGATTGTCCTCGTATCCTGGCAGTAGCAGCCAGTTCTCTGCGCCGGCGAAGTTGACTATTAACACAGATTTATTGAAGGAGAACATAAAAGAGTTGCCGGAAACCAGTGATCAAGTGCATGTCTTTACCTGACGTTAACCGGCCAAGAGCGAAGATCTGCGAGTCATAACACCTCGGATATTTATATGGGCGCCAGCACAGGAATCCTTCTCCTCGACATCATCTTCCGACCGTTCTTGAAATTCGGCATGAAATTTCCAATCATTGGCATCGTATTACTGATGGCTATTTACGGTTACATCGCCTATCTCGTTCTGAAGTCGACTTACCTGGCTGAAAACAACTATTAACAGCGTTTGCGAAAATCGACGCGATAGTCATCTTAGATTGTATTACGTTCAGACGGGTACGATCATAATGAGGGCATTGCAGAGCTGTGGTCGAGCAACACGAAGAGATTGTTAGAGGTTCGGACCGTTTAATCGGTACGATCTTCGCCGAGCAATATGAAATTCTCGCGGCGCTGGGACGCGGTGGCATTGGTGCTGTCTATAAGGCGCGCCAGCTTTCTTTAGACAGAATCGTCGCCGTCAAGATTCTGCATGATATGACAGCACTGGCAACCAGCTCGTTGTCACGGTTCCAGCGAGAAGCAGCGGTCCTGGAACGACTATCTCATCCGAACATCGTCAACTTCTTTCAGTTTGGGGTAACGCCCGAAGGGACTCCCTTTGTCGTTCTGGAGTATCTGGATGGAAAGGATCTAGATACCCTGCTGAAAAGTGAACAGTTTTTCGAGTTCGAAAAATGCTGGCAGTTGTTCGATCAGATGCTCGACGCGATGGCGACTGCGCACGCAGCCGGAATAGTTCACCGGGATCTCAAACCTAGCAATGTTGTGATTATCGGGGCACCAGATACGGTGCGCGACTCGAAAGTCAAAATTCTCGACTTCGGTTTGGCGAAGCTGCTGGAAGATGGCGGCGATGGGCAGAAAGTAACGAGAACTGGCTCCCTGCTTGGAACGCCGCTCTACATGAGCCCCGAGCAAGCATCTGGAAAAGCAGCAACTGTGCAATCGGACATCTATGCGATTGGCTGCATCATGTATGAATGTCTCACTGGTCGTGCACCGTTTGCCGGCGAGACATTCTATTCGGTACTGATGCAGCACATGGAGACAGAACCGCCGACCATGCGCAAGCCCGATGGAACGCCAATCGATCTGTCTGTTTCAAGCCTTGTCATGAAAGCTCTTAGTAAAGACGCAGACGAGAGGTACGCCTCTGCTGTGGAATTCCAGCAAGCACTGCGAACATTAGCTACAACAGGGAAGCTCCCGGGCAACCGCTCCAGGCGCAGACCACAGAGAGCAACGGTTCCATGGGCTAAGGTAGGTTCTTACTTGTTGATTGCTGTGTCGCTAACGGCTATCGCCATCTCAGCAATAATGCTGATGCAACCGCGGCTGGGTCACCGGTATGACTTGAAGGCAGCAGGAAAAAAAGCAGTCCAGTTATGCAATGATCGGAATTATCCTGAAATGAAGTCCGTTCTTGAGAGTGCATTAGATCACCTGACCGAGCCTTCTAAGGCGCAACTGGAGCCATACCTCGTCGATTGTGTCGACACCATCTCATATCGGTTCGCTAATAGCGTGTTCACGTCGATAGACACAAAACAGCCTGCCGCGCTCATCCCTGATGGTGAGTGGGTTTTGGACAAATTTATTTATCTTCCACCGGGCTCACGCCAGAACCAAGGATTAGCTGTGGACAGCTGTTTTGTCCTGGCGACCCTTAACTGTATGGCGCCAGTCAAATTCAAAGGACTAGTCGTTGGCGGCCAATTGGATCGAGCCGAAAGTTACTTCGCAAAAGGCCTGCAAATTTGCGCTGCGGAGAACATTGACGGAAAGCCGTTTCAATCCCTCTTGTACCTTGCTCCAGAAATCATTAAAGCGCGTCTCCAATCCGCGGAACAAGCTGCCAATGCCGCCTCGAGAGAGAGTCTGTTAAACAAAGCCGAAGTCACTGCAAAACAACTGGTTGAATCATTCTCACACTCAACTGTAAATACGTTCGCTCTGCGCCCGGCGCGCCTTCAGGCTTACCACATACTTGGTGGCATCTGCGAACAAAAGCGAAACTACAGTGAGGCTTTAGCAAACTACAGGAAAGCAGCAGCGTTCTCCATCGCTGACTGCGGAGGCGATGCAAAAAAGACGCAGAGTATCCGTAGTTTTCTCAACCAAAACATAGTGCTCTGCGAGATTTCACTGGGTAACCAGGCTGCTGCATTGGCATACACAGCAAAGTTGCTTGAAGAACAGAATGCTCCACCCTCGAAAAGGGCAAACGACCCTGCGGAAGCCTTGTGGTTACATGGCTGGGCGTTGTTCGCCAATGGGCAGTTACAAGAATCCGAGGAATATTTCAATCGTGGTCTCAAAGCTTCATTAGTCGATACCGATAGCAGGGTAAGGATATTTACCCTGGAACGAGTTATTGCCAGTACTCTCCGCCGACAGGGTCGCTTTGTAGATGCTGAAAGATATGGTCAAACCAGCCTTCAGGGTTTTCGGTCCCTTTCTCTAAGAGTCGATTCCGCGGAAATTCGTAGTGGCCTGGAAGTCGGTGAAGATGAGCTTTCGAAAATCAAGGCTCACAAAACAGACTGATTGATTCCAATTGTAGCTGCTTCGCAACACAACGAAAAAGCCCGGAAAGCGGCGTCAGCGCTGGTCTGCAATCGGCCGAGGCATCCACCTGGGGAGAAATCCCATTGTTTGCCAGGATGCACCCAAATCCGCATGTATATAATAACGCCAACCCGAAACAGGGAAAAGTACATGGGCTGTCCATTTCACACAAACTGTATTCAGAGGACGACGGATAAATGACGACCAAAATCAAAGCAGCAGTTCTTGAGCAACCAAACGTACTGGGGATCAAAGAAGTAGACATGCCCAAAGCCGGTCCTGGTGAGGTGCTCGTTAAAGTGAAAGCTGTCGGGATCTGCGGTTCCGACGTTCACTACTACATCGAAGGACGGATTGGAGATTACATCGTCGAGAAACCAATCATTCTTGGACATGAAACCAGCGGTGAAATTGCCGAGGTCGGTGAGGGCGTAACGCATCTGAAGAAGGGCGACAAAGTGGCGCTCGAACCAGGCATTCCATGCGGCTGCTGTATCCAATGTAAAAGCGGATACTACAATCTCTGTGCTGACGTGAAATTTCATGCAACACCTCCTTACGATGGAACGTTCGCGCAATACGTTGTGCATCCGGCTCAGTTTGCATTCAAGCTCCCGGACCACGTTTCGTTTGTTGAAGGCGCAATGATTGAACCGCTGTCCGTCGGCATTCATGCCGCTCGGCAAGGCGGTATCGGGCTTGGTTCCCGTGTATTGATTACAGGGGCAGGACCGATTGGATTGGTAACTTTGCTTGCTGCCAAAGCGGCCGGAGCTGGTGTCATCACCGTAATCGAGGGCAAAGCCAACCGCGCCGCCATGGCGCTACAGCTCGGTGCCACCAATGTGATCCAATCGTTTGATGCAGCTGAGATCCTGAAAGAAACCAATCGCATAACTGACAATTTCGGATTTGATGTTGCCATTGAGTGCTCTGGTGCTGGCCCGGCAGCGCAAACAGCCATCAAAGTGTTAAAGCGTGGTGGCACATTGGTCTTCGTTGGGCTATTCAGCCAACTTGAAGTGCCCATGGATCTCAATGCGATCACGCAAAAGGAACTCACCTTTAAGGGTGTGTTCCGCTACAAGAACACCTACCCAACTGCAATCGACCTCATCGCATCTGGTCGCATCGATGTGAAACCGCTAATTACAGTGCGTTTTCCGTGGGAGAAAGTAAAAGATGCGATGGACTGTGCTCACAAAGATGCGCACAATCAAATCAAAGTCATGACTGAGTGGTAGGACAAAACTAAATTCGAATAACTGGCGGGTCACGGTTTTAGCCGTGACCCGTTTTTTTTAACTCTTGCATATGACCAACTCTGCGGCACCAAATCGAACCGGGGTCGTCAAGCTGTGCTGAGGATTCATAACGGGAATAAACACATGCAAGTTCGCACTCCAGTTGAAACGAACAGAGCGCCGCATCCTGAGCACGAACCCTATTGGAGCTTCCTTTTACGACTATGGTATAGCTCACTGTTTCGACCGGTGATTCGCCTGAATGCGCGCTTTCCCTGGGGATTGAAAGAATTCAGCCGGTTGTATGCAGTGGCGGCAGTGTATTACGTAATCGGCAGTGTCGTACCAATCATCGTGATTTTCGGTTCTGTTATTCTGGCTCTGCATGTTGCTCCAGAAAATGTGTTGAATCTGGTGGCAACAGCGGACGGTCATCCGAACATGAACGTGGTTCTGGCCTCGACGGTAACATCGTTCCTGTGCGGCTTCGGAGCAGAGCTTTATTACATTGAAAGACAGTTGAAGAAAGAAGGCCTAAGCCTTTGGAAACTAATCGGATTCAACCTTGATAGCTTGAATGGCAGTTGGACTGAGGCTGTCAAACGCGCTGTCGTCGCGTTGGGGATTTGTCTGCTTCTTCAGAATTTACTTGATGTGTTTCCACTTCCGCAACCGAGTCAGTCCACTGCCGAGCTGGCATCCACTTTAGATGGTGGAGCGCTTTTCGGATTTTTCTTTCTGGCGGCCGTCATGGCACCATTCTTCGAAGAGATAATTTTTCGGGGATTCATCTTCAATGCTTTCCGCAATGTTTTTTCGGAAGGACGTATCTTCAAGATACTCGGGCAGAGCAAGCGTATGGCCGACTACGCTGCGATAGGCTTTAGTTCGTTGTTGTTTGCCGGCGCGCACATGGAACCAACCGCGTTCTTTCAGTTGTTCGTCGTGGGCGTCGTTCTTGCGGAATTGTATCGCCGCTCCGGAACGCTGGTTGCGCCGATGCTTCTACATGCGTTCAACAATATCGTAGCCACGTTGATTATCGTTCTATCCGGCAAAGCCTGATTGGTTACCCGGCTGCACTTTTGGCAAGATGCCCCCTGCAGCCTTTTGTACACGGGCCGGCCGAATACATGCGTCTGGAATTGATCATATTATAACGCATAGTATAAAGCCGCTAAAAAATGGTCGGGAGCGAAAGCCGGTTGCGGTGGTTTTCACCACTTTAACCAGCTTCCGTCCCGATCACCCCGAGGGCGCACTCAAGTTTTACCAGCAAACCTGAGTGCGCCTTTTACCGTCACTGCAACCTACAGCTGCTCGGACATCGTGTAGGTGGCTTCGTTGATCCGCTCCATCGCCGAACCCGGATCTTCTCCCGCGGTGCAGGCATCGGAGTATGCCTTGGCAGCACCGAGGTACGTGGAGTACATGCTTCCGGCGTCGGTGGGCAGATCGCTTTTGCCCGCCAGGAGCAGGGCTGCGGTGCGGGCGACTTTCGCTTCGCGCTGCAGCGTCCACATCACCAGGTCGCCGGTCGCCTTGCCGTTCTGAACGACCAACGGCTTGCGGATCAGAGCTTTGACCAAGGTCGGAATGGCCGCGACGATGTCGACCATCGGAATCTTGATCACCATCTTGCTCTTGCCTTTCGAGTCCACCCACGTGACGTCCGTGAACGCCTCGCCGACACACAGGCCCGAGAGCCGATTCACCAACTCCTCATCGGTCGGCATGCCGATTTCCTTGTACACCGCGGCGCCAATCGCCGTTCGCACGACGTCCGGCGGGTGAACCTCGAACTCCAGTTGCGCGTTGCCCTTATCGTCGGGGGTGATGGTGTACACCGTGCCCGTGCGCAACAGCTTGGTGGCATCCTTGACGCGGCCCTTCTGGATGAGCATCGCCGGGAAGGACAGCAGCATCGCCGTGTGGAACTGCGATCCGGACATCAGAATGCCCGCCACATCGGCATCGATCTCGCCGAGGCAGTCGCCGGCGAACAGCTTCACCAGCAAGTCGATGGTCGGAACCATCTGCTTGCCAAGGCGGGTCTTTTCGGCCGACAGCGTGAAGACACCGGCTTTGTGATCCGCCAACAGCGCTTCTGCCACCACCTTCTGCAGTTCCGCAGCCAGACCCTTCACGTCGTGGAAGATCTGGTGCCGCGACTCGTGGGCGAGCAGCGGAAGCGCTTGCGGAATCCAGTCCTGCATGTCCCAGGGCACCATCAGCAAATGCACGCCGATCGGGCCTTCGCTGCCGGGAATCGTACCCAACCCATCACCGCCGAAGCAGGTGAGCAGGACATCGCCGACCTGGAACGACGAACCGGGCATTTGCCCCGTGGTCGGGGTTCCGGTGACCACCGCTTCCAGATTGCCGGTCATGTACAGGCCGAAGCACTCCTGCATGTACCGGTTGAGCAGCTTCAGCTTGCGGGCGAAGCGGCCGTCCATGTTCTGGCTGAACGCGTTGGTGTAGGCGCTCAACACGGAGATGAACCCACCGAGCTGCTGGACGATGCCCTCGATGGCATGCTGCAGCAAGGCGTAGAACGGCACGTCCGGATTCTTCTCCGCCAGCTCCTTGATGATTTCCGGCAGCACCTCATGGAGCTTTTCGCGCAAGCGCGTGACCTGCCGAATGTGGTCGGTGATGGCCGGCTGGTAGCGCGCGTCCATCTGCTTCTGCGCCAGCGCAGCCACCGATTCCATGTCGCCGAGAACGCGGCCGATCGCCTCGTCGAACTGGCGTCCGATCATCTTTCCCTGGATGCAGTCCGAGCCGCGCACGAGGGCCAGGAAATCGACATCGTCCGGAAGCTGAGCGGCAACCGTCTTGGGCTTGATCGCCTGCCAGATGGTGCTGGTCCCGAACAGAGACTGCTTTGCGGCCTCGGCGGGGGGCGTGCGGGGAGTGAGCTTCTTGCGCGACAGTTTCTTGACCACGCTCTGGACGAGATTCGTCGGGAACGTGAAGTCCTTGTTGCCGCCACCCTTGATCACCGTGGTCTGGTGCGCGGCCTTGGGTTGGCGGCGATTGAGCGAGAGTACCAATTTGCTGTTCATACTAGTTGACCTTTCAACCGCGCTCTGGGCGCGGACAAGTATTGGTCGCACTGCAAAACGCTGTCATAGCGCCTACCTTGCGACCGGTTTCGAAACGTAATGCCTGCGAAAACATTGCGTTGTGCGTGCTCGGAGAGCCTGCATAACGCGATTTCGTTGACTGACTGTTCGGCTGTTGCGCCGAAGAAAAACGCGCAATAGCACTGCACTGCAGCACCGTCGGCGTGGGGTTAAACTTCAGGCCATGCCTTTGCCGTCAGCAAAGTGCTGGCACTACTGTGATTCCGGTGGATAACGATGTGGAATGGGTCATCCCCGGAACATCGATAGTCACGCTCGCATCTCTTCCCCATTTCCTTGATTGAGCACAAACGAAAACCAGCTGCGTTTAAAAGCGCTTTTGCGCCTCGATTTGCATATGTGGTGGTTGGTTATTGGCTCTGAGGTTGGATATCCGGAAAATGAAGGGAGGAATTGGAATGTAATTCCACTTTCACAAAAGCTGGTCGACTAAGACAAGTGAATTCTCGCGAGAGGTTATAGATCAAGATCATCTAGAAAACTCTCTATAGGCACAGGGCTGGACACTTATCGAAGGAATCCTCTGCGCATGAGTGTTTCGTTCGTGCGGCATGAGCACTCGTGTTCACCGCAATATGAGCGTCGGTTAAACAATGGCTCGGCTAGCGCTAACGGGCACGTCCGTGCCACTCCACCATCGAAGTGTGTCGTCCGAAGAGATTCGATTTGAAATTCCATTCGACCTTCAGGTGTTCGCGTGAGCTTCACGAGGTGCCATTAATGGGGACCCGTGAAGCGGAGCTCCAGTCAGAGCTCCAGCAGTAGTTTCCCCTTTACAGCTGCAGCTGGACAGCGGTTTCAGCACCGGTCCGCAAGGCTTGCAGGAGATCCCATGACGTGGCAAGACGTTCTGGATGGCGTCCTGCCAGCATTTTGCAGCCTTCACCGATATCGGGCGTGTTCCAGTAATGCTCCTCTGCGAGCAGCACCCAGTCGCCTTCTTTAAGCTCAGCAAGTTCGTAGCCCAGCGTCTTCAGCTTGTCACCGCTAACCTCAATTGCTGTGACCAGGTTGGCTCGGGAAGCCCACAATTCCGAGAACCCACCTTTGTCGTTGTAGTGGCGCATTGGTATTGGTCGCTTCCCTGGCAGGCCTGTGCGTTTGGCTTCCGCCCAGCGACGATTCAAGTCGCGGAGCAGATCTTCGGCCCCGTTGACGGTGGCATCGATGGTATCGAACCGCAGCTCTCGGGCGATGTTGTTGATCCAGTCGCAAGTGCAGTTGTAATAGAAACCAATTTTGCATTTACCGTTGGGTGTGTCTCTCCAGAACTCAAGCGTCACGTTCCATTGGGTCGGCGGTTCATTCACGGCCTGCGACATCCACGCCCCTGGGTGGGAGCCGTCGAGGGCCGCGCCGTGATCGGGTAGCACTGGAG
>Ga0163151_10007373_pt1 | contig 12878 bp, 10 predicted proteins | sample OliLakLV19MP5IB2_FD_145596 | JGI IMG/M metagenome (GOLD analysis project Ga0163151, IMG submission 145596) | Freshwater microbial mat bacterial communities from Lake Vanda, McMurdo Dry Valleys, Antarctica - Oligotrophic Lake LV.19.MP5.IB-2 | ecosystem: Environmental > Aquatic > Freshwater >...
TGGCCGCCGTTTGCGTCGCGCTGGTCGTCGTGCTGGCCGTCGTCTCCGTCGTGGTGGTCGCAAGGCCCGTCGCGGTGGTCGTCGTGCCGCTCGCCGTGCTCGCAGAGCCCTCCGCAAAGCTCGTAGACGCGCTGCCAAGCTGAAGAAGCGCATGCAAGCATCCGCTCGTAAGAACGGTGGCAAGGTGAAGAAGGCCCTCAAGAGGGCTTACAAGAAGGCCAAGAAGGCTGTGAAGCGGGTTGCCAAGCGAGTTGGCCGCGCTATCAAGCGCACTGGAGCCGCTATCAAGCGTGGTGCCAAGGCTGTTGGTCGCAAGATTAAGAAGGCTGTGAAGGGCCGTGGCAAGAAGCGAGGTCGCAAGGGCCGTCGCAATCGTCGTCGCCGCAACCGTCGAAGCCGTCGTAGCCGCCGCCGCAACCGTCGTCGCAATCGCGGCCAGCGCAAGCCCGCTAACAAGCCTGCAACCCGCCGTGGTGCTTCCCCCGCTCGAGGTGGTGGCCGAGGTGGAGGCCGTCGTCGGTTCTAGGCATTCGATCTTTCTCGAACGAGGGGTCGTACGTGATGTGTGTCGCAATTGGCTAGATATTGTACCCGCGCTTGTCCCAGAATACACGTACGTACGAGTTTTCCCCACCTCAAGTTCATACCTCAAGAAGCCTCGTTAAACACGACAGACCTTCCTGCATTTGTCTATTCAATCCACGCTGGGTGTCCGGCTTCGGTATACGACGTCTTGAGTTCTGTCCTGTCACGTTCCATTGCAGCCATCACACCTCAGTTGCAGGAATGCTTGAAAAGCAGGTTATCAAGATTGATTTCTGGAGATCAACGTTGACAAATGACCCCTCTCTCGATTCTCACAAAAAAACTGCTACCGTTTTTTGTTTGAACTTTTACACACTCTTCTCTTTAGTGGCAATTGTTGCATCGAAACCAAGTTGTCAAACATCGACAGCTAGGGAAGCAAAGAGTGATTTCGTCACATAATCGCTGCTGCGCGCTTCAAACATGAGACATTGTGTGCACGTATGCATAATTGCGCTTGGGCTGTCCTATTTGACTACTTGCATCGCCCAAACACCAGTTCTGCAAGCAATGTCTGGTAACATCACACATCTAAACTACGATGTGAACGAAGTAAGCTTTAGTCACCTTCACTCCATGCCCACTTGATACTCAAATCTAGTGTGTGCAGTACCTGTTATGGAAAATAGTGGCTCCCGATGGAGTTGCTGGGGCAAGAATCTCTGTTTCGTTTGTTAGCTTCGATACTGAGGGCAATTCGGGCTGCACCTATGACCGGATCACTCTTTATGATGGTATTATTGCGAGACTTGTTCGAAACACGTTTGTATACGACTCCCTCAAATCTGTCATTATGGTACGGGTTTGGAATTTTCAGCCGCAGACCAGCAAGCGCTCACCGACAACAATCGCCTGACCATCCTGTGCGGAGGCGGTATGCATGGCCATCGTACAGTCCCGCAAGGATTCCAAAATCACGATGGTCTATGATTCTGCTTACAGAGCTCGCAAACAGCGGCCCATACAATGGACAATGGCAGTATCAAGATTCTTACAACAACAAATATGTGCTTAGTCAGCCATGGAACACCTTTCAACTGGCCTCGATGATGGTCGAGTGGAGATCTGACGGCTCCGTCAACAGACCTGGCTTTGAATTGAGTAGGCTGCAATACGGTGCACGCTGTGTGCCTGACCCTTTTGCTTAGTGGCGCTGATCTGTCAAACAGGCTTCCAAGTTACAACTCCCCCAGTTTGGACAACTGGCAGCTTGGACCCGATTCTCATGGCGACAGGCAAATACTATACGGATGACAGCGTGGCATTCAACTTCGATACTCCCTACAACGCTTACCCCATGAGATATGGGTTGCGTGGGGCTAACGGCACTGGAAATGCGCCAGGTAACCGGTTCTAGCGAGGTAATCCCTGAGGGCAACGGATCCTGCTGACTTTGCGAAATGTGCTCTACATTCAGTCTGGGCAAGTTTGAGTGCCTACAATGTAAACGCGGGCACCTATCCAAGTTTGATACTGCAACCGCCCAGTAACGCCGGTATCGTGCCACTGTCCTGGGAAAAGTAGAGCGCGTTCACAGCTAATCTGTCATGTCGCCTCCAGGTGGATGGTACAACTTTTCTTTGAAAGCCTGGAACGTCTTCAATTACACTAATTTCATCAGCGTGGACGTGTTTGTCATCGAAGTTGGTATGGAGTCTGTGCTCATGGCTAGGAATGTTCTCGATCTCATGGGTTGGCTGCGCCTCCTGTCATCCACCACTGCAGTTGTGCCGGACAATACGTCCTCTTTCACCTGCGAAGCTGCCGTTATCGACGACAACTTTTCATCTGGCTACGGACTGCCAGCACCCATAAACAATAATCTGCCAGCGATGTACTGTTTCATAACCGCTCGCAGGGCAGGTGTTCCTGTTCTGGTCGATCCAGCGTCCTTCAAGCCGCGCATGACTTCTGGTTTTGGTCTGCCAGCAGCTGTGGAAATTGTGCCCGGTTCAGGTATTTGCGCCATGCTAAATACAAAGTTTTTGCTGTACTCACATTTCCACTGTCTTCAATGTAGGCGAGGGCGATTTCAGCAGCGATCTCCGATTTGTCTTTACTCCTCCAAAATCGGGCGGCGCGAGTATTTTGTCGGACGGCGTTTCCTCTAACACCTTCGCAATTACTTCATACGCATCTCCTGATTCAACGTCCACTGTAAGATGTGACAAGGCTGCCGTAAATCCGAATGAGGTATTGAGTTTTGGATCAAACCAATGGTGTAGCATTCAACAGCATTTCTGACTTGCTCGTGTAATTCATCAGAACATCAATTGCACGCTTACCACGAGGAAGTTCAACACTATCGTATACACTAGATTTGGTGCCACGGTTTCCGGTACTTTCTTACCATCATCGCTACCAGACACGCTGAATTTTAATGGCTGTAGCTCGCCGCCATCGCAATCTCGTCAGTTTGTTGACGGGGCTGAGGGTAGCCAGTTTGTCTACTCCCTTCAGTTTGATGGCACCTCGCAACAGTGCCAAGTAAGCGTAAACAGTGGAAGCATCTTCCGGGTGGCTGTGCTAGGGTCTCCTACTGCCTTGACGGATTTCAATGTTACCCCGTTTCCATTCGAGGTTGTTCAGCGCACACCTCTGACCGTCACCGTAGCCTCTATGGGTATCGGATCCGCCTATCAATGGGTGCACTATGAAAACATAACAATCATCACAAACCCGCCGAACGTGGCCAATGTCACTTGGAGCTCCACCTACAATCCCGGCATCGATCACGTCGCAACGCTGATTACCAACCACATCGGTGATCTCGACATCGATGTATCCATCATGGGCATAGACACGGGCAAGGCAGCGATGTCTGGGGCGGTCCGTCCTGCACCTGACAACAGCACCTTGACTTGCACGGATTCAAGCGTGCCGGGAGGGCTGAGCACTCTGTGCAGCATTGTTGCCTACAAAGCCGGGGTAGAGATCGCCACGCTCAGCTCCGCCTTTGTTATCACAGCCACGCCGCACAACGTCAGCCAACTGCGCGTCGCCCGAGATGGCGGGATTTCTGTAGGCAACATGAACTCGCGTTGGGAGTTTGACTTCATTGCATCAGCGACCGTTTCAGCATCTGGCGCTGCTAGCATTTCGGACGGATTCTCAAAACGCCGGGTGATCGTCACCCAAGAACCTGATCACACCACGCAAATTTTCTGCCCGTCAGTTGTTGAAATCGGTGGCCCTGTCATCTGCACAATCAATCCACGCCGAACTAGTACTAGAGTGTTTTCCATGCCGTGGCAATTCAACCCCGAGACTCAATCCGGTCCTGGTGGATCGTTCAGCTCTGTGTATGCTGTTGGTACCACGGACCAGAACCAACCCACGAACACGATGTATTTCACGTTTTGGCCACCTGCGGAAAGTGGACCGGTAACGCTTCGGCTGCGATTGATCCCCGTCATTCCCGATCAAAACGCACCTCCTGTGACACAGTGGGCCACCACGATGGTCGTCGTCACAGAGCTCGCAGACAACACATCAACCATTTTTTGTCGTGGCAATCACACTCAAGTCACTGTGGGATTTCCGCTTACGTGCTTCGTGCAGCCAAAGCAGGCGGGAAATATCATCTATGCCCGTGCATCGCGCCTGAAGCTCATCACAGATGGCCGAGGCGTCGTGATAGAACCTTTGTCGCCAGCAGGCGGAAACATGTTTTCATTTCGTTTGCAAGCCTCATCTGCTTATCAAGGGATCAACTTGCAGCTTGTCGATGCGATGGATCCTGCGGCACCTTCAGGCAGCATGGGCGCACCAAGCAACAATCTCCCATACGCAAAGTCTTCTGTCCTTCAGCTTCAATCGACTGCTCCCAGCGGTATGATGGCCTGGGCCCAGCGGGAGTACATGGACTTCGCCGGACCTGACACGAGCACCATCTTTGTTGCTAAAAGCAAGTCACTTAGTCGGTCCAGGCTGATAGCAACCTTGGCAAGATCGGGGGTCGAACCTATAGGTCAAAGTAACTTTTTCTTCCCTTCGCGAGTGACCGCGTCACTTTCATCAAATTCGGGAGCTCGAGTCAAGCAAATCAGCTGTTCGCAGAATTCTTGTGCTGGAGTAACGGTGGAGGGTGATGTTTTAACATGGGGCAACAATCAGAATAATGCGTTGGGCCGTGCGGGTGACATGATGGCGGCCCCGCTGATCAGTAACTCACCTGCCGATTTCACGCTACGCTTTGGATACTACCCTATCATTGCGGTTTGCGTTATCGATGCGGAGAATTCCAATGTGGCGAGCTATGCGCTGGACTCTAATGGAGCCATGTGGCGCTGGGGGGATTGGCCTACCACTGTTGGGGTTCCAAGCGCTCAAAATTTTTGGTTTCAAACCGTCTTGATCAATCACAAGGGTCTTTACATGCTGGCTCTAACATCGGATAACGAGGTCATGTCATGGGCCAATGATGACGCCGCTTCAACTTTGGGACGTCCAGGCGCGCCCTCTTCTCCGTCCAAGCTTCCAATTGATTTGACGGGTTTGCACATAGTTGCACTAATTGCCGGCAAAGAATATGGCATCATCGTAACGGATTCATACTTGTTTTCGTGGGGAAACGCTCTTTGGTACAGCGTTCTTCCGTCAGAAACAAGCCCTGTCAAGTACGAACCTGCACCAGGCAGTGATCCGGTGTACGACTCCTTTCAAACGGATTTCATCGTGGCAGCGGACGGAGCGTACTCCTCTATCGCGCTCATTACGCAAAGTGGCAAACTGTACACGTTACGGCTGGGGTATGATTCGAATATCATCTACCCAAACAAAAACCCCATCCGACGAATTGTGCAAGCAGATTCCGGCATGTCTCTTCATAATCGAATCTTTGTCAAGGTGTCAGTCGGGAATCCTGTCATCCTTGCGTCGGACCTAGAAGGCACTGTTTGGCAGTTTCGCGAGCCGGTGTACTCTGGCGAACTTGTGGACATGCAAGTTTTCACGGACGTTGCTATCGGAGGTGTACCTTACCTGCCTGCACCGCTGCTGAGTATTTCGGGAACCTCTCCAGAAGCACTGTTCAGCTACTTTACGACGGTAAGTGGCTAGCGAGAATCCGTTTGTTTTGTTGCTCCTGCTAAGCACGCTTGTGGTTTGCAGATCGTAGCTACACGAGAGCAGAGCGCCATTGTAGACCCTGCCAATGGAAACGATGAAGCGTGCGGTGAAAGCAGTAGAACATGCGCGACATTGAAGGTGGCATGCGAGCGCTATTCTGCTGCAGGCACCACCATATCGTTGGTATCCGGCATTCACTTGATCACTGAGCCGGTAATCTGCACCGCACGCGGCATTAGGCTGCAGTCTGTTGGCGGAGCCTCTGCCGCAGCTTCTACCATCATTGACTGTGCCACAGTCTCGGCTAACGGCGGAAGATGCATATCATTCTCCAATGGGGAGACAGAAAACGCAGTTGGCATTATTCTTGGTGATCCGTCAGTGTTGATCAGTCATCTGACCATCAGAAATGGTAGCGCAGCCGCATCTGAAGGAGGGTGCTTATATGTAGCTGCCAGCACTCAGATGTCTCTTCAGGGTGTCACTATCTCTCGCTGTTCGGCGCAACGTGGGGGCGCGATTGCTGTCAAGTCGCAGGCAATACTGAAGGTGGTCAACAGCCAATTTGAACACAATTCAGCTTCGATGTGGGGCGGCTCCATCTTCGGAGATTCCTCATCGATGATCACAATCATCGGAAGTCGTTTCTCTTCCGGTACTGCTGACCAAGGAGGCGCGTTTGCTGTTTTCAATGCAGCGCTATCAATTTCGGCTACGAACGTGTCGAACTGCAAAGCCGCAGACTATGGAGGTGGAGCATTTGTGTCTAAGAGTTCTCTGCAGCTGGATGCAGTGAGATTCGTTGGAAACAACGCATCGCTTGGTGGAGCGTTGTCTATGCAAGATTCAACTGCTAAAATTGTGGATAGCGTCTTCTTGGACAACGTCTTCACGGATCTGGCAGGGGCTATTTACTCTGAGTTCAGTGAAGTCTACATGAGAAGCTGTCACTTGGAACACAACATCGCAGCGGGTGCTGGAACTGGCACGGGCGCGGGATTTTATTGCCTGGGGCTTCGTGCCACCTCTATAGTCCAATGCAGTTTTCTACGAAATCAAGCCAAAGAGGACGGTGGCGCTATTGCAGCGTCTTATTGCAACCCTGACATTTACGATACCTCCTTCGTTGGCAACACCGCGGGCAAAGGAGGAGCTGTGTCCATCTTGGCAAAAGCCTCCACGCAAATCAGTGGTAGCACGTTCATCAACAATAGCGCTACACAGGGTGGTGCAATATCGTTGTCCCAAGCACTTGAAAGCAACATATCATCCTCTTTGATGGAGTGGAACTCAGCTTTGCAAGCGGGCGGTGCCATGTTTATTGAAGAGCAAGGGGGGGAGCAGTATGTGCTGGATGCTCTCACATTGCAACACAACGCGGCTCGCAGTGGTGGCGCCATATATTTCGATGATCCAAACTATCCAATCTTGACTGGTGGAATTATTTTCCATCAAAACAGCGCTGTTCATGGACCAAATGTCGCATCCGGAGCAATGGGGGCAGAATGGGTCTCGCCTTTGCCATTCGGATACGAAGCCAGCAGCGGAAAGGAGTTTGATGTTCCCACTTCAGTCCGTATGTTTGACTTTTTTGGTGCCACAATGGCCGGTGACAACACAACGTCCTTATCGGTGGCGACTGGTCAATCGTTTAGCTTGATCGGAACAACGCAGGGCATTTTAGATCAGGGTGTTTTTCGATTTGGGACCCCATCCGAATATCAGAACGGGTCGGCAACGTCTGCAGGTGTAGGCATTCGGGCCACGCCAAGCTCTGTGCAGCATCTCATCGTTAACCTCGGCACTTTTGCGACACCCCCTTTGCTTGTCCATGTTCGAATGTGCATCGCTGGAGAGAAAGACACCGGAGTATGTGAGCCATGCCCGGTGGGCTATTTCTCGAATGCCTCAGCAAGTCCAACATGCTTTCCGTGCCTTGCCGGCTCTTATCAAGACCTGACCGGCCAGGATCATTGTGAGCTGTGTCCAGAGGGCACGTACTCGGGTGAAGCGGCATCAAAGTGCCTCAGTTGCATTGAAGGGACTTTTGCGCCACAGTCCGGGGCTGCGTCTTGCCTGCCATGCCAGTCGAACGCGATATCTTCCAATCGCACGAAATGCCTCTGCAATGCTGGTTACTTAGCCGTCCCGGGCGATACGGTTGTTGAACAGTGCGTAGCTTGCCCTGGAGGCGCAGATTGCACTGAGCCTGGAACATCGGTTGCAAACGTCCTACCGTTGCCCGGATTTTGGCCTGCTTTAAATGCACAAAACCGCAAATTTGTCAAATGCATCAACAGCGCTTGCTTAGGCACATCTGCCAGTACTCTAGGACAGCTTTGCTCTGAAGGCTACACCGGAAATTTGTGCACTGAGTGCGCCCCCGGTTTTGGTCGCACCGGAGAGCACGATTGTTCTAAGTGCCCCGACCCGGATGCGAATCGAGCTAGAGTAGCCGGAGTTGGCTTGGGAATTATGGTCCTGTGCTCCTTGTTTACATACTCGACGATCAAAGCGGCTCTGGAAGCTCAAAAGAGTCACTCTGTCTTGCTGAAAATCACGCTATCGTGCTTCCAGTTTAACGCCATCGCTGCATCTTTTGACTTTCGATGGCCTGGCTTCGTCAAGGACATGCTTGACAACCAACAACGAGCCGCAAACGTTGGATCTTCGCTTCTTTCCGTCGACTGTTTTCTGGCTGCTGACAACAAGACGTCTCCGTTTTACATCAAATCTCTCGTGTTCATGTTTCTCCCCGTGATGGTCTGCCTGATTCCAGCCCTTGTCTTTGGAGGCGTATATCTTTTGAGGAAATCGGTGCCGCTGCGAAATCCACCTAGCGTACAGATGCTGCGAGACTACTACTTCACTACTGTCATCGTGATCTTGTTTATGCTGCATCCGTCCTTGACGCAGCAAACGTTTATGATGCTGAACTGCAAAACCATCGGCGCAGATTCCAGCGACCAGTATCTTGTAGCGGATATGCGAGAGCAGTGCTTTGGGAGCACTCACTTGAAATGGGTGTTTGGAGTGTGTCTCCCGATGCTTTTTGCCTATGTCATCGGTATTCCAGCAGCGGGATTGAAAGTGCTGTACAACAATCGCACCGAGCTCACCAGTGAGCGCGTGAAGAAGAAATACTCCTTTTTGTTCAAAGGATACGAACAGCGGTGGTATTTCTGGGAAATGGTGGTGGTGTTTCGAAAAGTTGCTCTGGTTATCATCGCTGTCTTCTTTGCATTCAACACCCAGCTGCAAGCCATAATGGCAGTTCTGCTTGTTTCCGCGGCCTTGATGGCTCATGTCTTCGCTCGGCCATATGAAAATTCGACTATGGACTGGATGGAGTTCTTCTCCCTGATCAACAGTTTTGCTACTTTCTGGGCTGGACAGCTCCTCTTCGTGGATGGCCTGGACAACGGATCCAAAGTGTTCATATCCGTCATCATCGTGGTGCTAAATTTCGGATTTTTCGCTGTTGCAGCGATGGTGATTACGAAAGAATTTCACAAGCAACTCAAAGCTCGCAAGATTAGCACGATGGTCGACGCGGTCAATTTGGACAAACTTGCTGCGGAAGCTGCGGACATAAACTCTGGAAAACAGTTGGGAGAGCCAAAACCTGAGAGCGGTAAAATTGACGACGGCGCAGGCATCAGAGGAGCGGCTTCGAAACCGGATGAAACTGTCGTTCGCGAGTTTCACCTCCCAGATGCTGGTGGACATCTGGAATTGGCTACTGCTGGTAGTATGGTGTCCCAGAAGCCTTACACGAAACAGCAAGGTACGCAGATCCTCTGCATTCGTGCAAAAGTCATTGTTTGATAAATCGCTGCCGCATGTTCCCAGAATCGCGCTTTACGCATATGGAGCTTCCGGCCTTGGATATCGATGACAGTCGATCGGGAGCCAGGAGTTCCGATAACTTCCAGTCGGTGCAAGCTCGGTCGCCGTTGGGAAGTCCGTTCTACAGTTTACCATTCCAGACGTTCCCTGGGAGTCCGATCCGTGTACAAGCTGTCCACAGTCCGAGTGTGGCGATGCCAAATATTGCATCTGATTGCATTAAAAATCAAGGTATTCAGGTTGGTGATGTTCTGCAACGTTGACGTCCGTGTGCTGCAGAGACGTTCCAATCACAACTGTTATCGGAACCATTATGCATTGCAGATGAGCACGGCATCGCTAATCCACAATGAGATTCTGTTGAACCCTAAATCGACCGTGGCTCGAGCTTCGGCTCCGAGAATGGCACCTTATACTCAACTGACGCTGGACGGCCAGGATATTGAACCTGGACTGAATGTGCCATCATTGAGTCCAAGGAGTCCTAATCATTGAGGCGTCATGCTCAGATTTCGTCACACACACTGAGTATCCTGGCTGGATAAGTGCTTGTGTATGTAATCGTTTATAACTGAATAGATCAGAACCCACAATACTTTCAACCTTGTGCATTTTTGTACAGTTTTCCAAACTTGTGTATTGCACGGTATTTGAAATAAAAAGGCGCATAGCAGGCAACAGCCAAGACTCAACGACGGTTACGATAACAATTGATGAAGCATGTGCAGTTGTGCCAAACCAGCTGACGGGTGGGCTGAAGGTTCAGGTCAAGCGCTTGGCGTGGCTATCGTGGTGGAACCAACATGCCCGGGGCAATACGGTCGAGGTGTGTTGTGGCTTCTTAGGCGGAGTGACAGGGGTTCAGTCGGGCCCTACCCCAAATCAGGTTGGCGGCATCACGACCGCGGATGCCGGAGCGGTTGCGCGCCTCCATGACCGCGGCGGCATTCCCTCGCTGGGTCGCGGCTGCGATGTCTCTGAGCAGCTGCGCCACGGGGTCGCCTGCCGTGGAGTCGCTGAAAGGGTCGAACGCTGCCAGCAACGCGCTTCGCAGTGTGCTGATGAGACCAGATGCCTTCTCACCGTAGCCGCCGAACGAGCTAAGGACGAATGGGACAACGACACCACCAGCTTCGCGTGCAACCTCAGAGTACTTGGTGATCATGATGACGCACAGTGAATTCATCAAGACACCAAACCAATATACAACGGAGGGGTGAATGTCATAGGGACGCATCATGAGGAGGGCATTCTGGGTGGGGGAGCGCGAGGGATATGGGCTGAACTTCCGAGCTGTGTGGAGTGTCCACGGGCTTGCGTGCCGATAGGAAGGATTGGCTCAATGGGGCACGTGTAGTTGTGCCGGGAAGGTGAGGGATGGGGCTGAACGTTCGGGTAAACCGTGCAGCGTGGCTATCGTGGTATCGGCGCGCGTGTGGAACCACGTCCAGAGAAATATGGTCGAAGTGTGGTGTGGATCTTGGGCGGAGTGACGGGGGATCAGTCGGGCTCTACCTCAAATGAGGTTGGCAGCATCACGACCGCGCATGCCGGAGCGGTTGCGCGCCTCCATGACCGCGGCGGCATTTCCTTGCTGGCGATGTCTCTCAGCAGCTGCGTCACGGGGTCGCCTACTGTGTCGCTGAAAGGGTCGATTGGTGCCAGTGACGCGCTTCGCAGTGTGCTGATGCAGCCAGATGCCTTCTCACCGTGACCAAGCGCCACGACGGAATCATCAAGCGTTTGCACGCATTCTTGATCGACGTGACCTACCATCAGAACTGGAACCGCGTGAGGACGGCGAGCGCAAGCGCGACGTCGAGATGTCGTCGTTAACGGCTCCACCTTCTTCTTTGACGTCTCCCTTGTCAGACCGGCGAAAGCAACCTACGTGCAACGTTCGTCCGAGGATTCGCAGCGCTGCGCCCGCGGGAGCAACGCAAGATCACCAAGTACTCCGATATTGCACGAGAAGCTGGCGGTGTGGCTGTCCCATTTGTCCTCAGCTCGTTCGGTGGCTACGATGAGAAGGCATCTGGCTTCATCAGCACACTACAAAGCGCGCTACTGGCAGCGATGGACCCTTTCAGCGACTGCACGGCAGGCGACCCCATGGCGCAGCTGCTGGGAGACATCGCAGCCGCAGCCAAACGTTGCCCGGGTCATGGAGGCTTGCAAAAAGCATCCGCGGTCCTAATGCTGCCAACCTCATTTGAGGTGACTGAACCTCCGTCACTCCGCCTGAGATCCACAACAAATCTCACGCTTGTCCCGAACATTCAGCCCCATCAATCAGCTTGCCCGGTGTCCTGGGGCTCTGCTCATATTGCGTCCCTATGACGTGAGCTCCTCTGTATATAAAGGTTGCAAGTCTTGATTCATGCGTTTGAGCCATCAATTGACGCATTTAGCGGTTTGGGTATGATAACAGTCGGGGCAACACAAAGCCGTCCTTGCTAGTCTAGCCTAAACAGGTGCGCCACATGCTCTCATGATCAACACAGTGATAGGTGAGATTGAAGCTTCCATGATGTTTCCTCGCAATGTTAACACATCATTGAATAGCCCGTGACGCATTTAGTGGTGTGGGTATGATAACGTTCGAGAAAACACAAAGAGGGCTTGGTTAGGCCAGCCTAAACACGCGCGCAATAGGCTCGTACGCGCGGCACAGCGATTGGTGAGATTGAAGCTTCCATGATGTTCCATCGCAATGTTAAGGGTGGACTGCGGCAAACATTTCCTATTGCAATTTGGGTTTCTCGTTTTCGAAAACACTGTCAAAACGGCGCCGTTCAGTTTCGCAAGTGGTGTCATTCGACGTATCTCAAGACGCTCTATCCAATGATAACACTGTCAAAACGGCGCCGTTCAGTTTCGCAAGTGGTGTCATTCGACGTATCTCAAGACGCTCTATCCAACGATAGCTCAGGTTTAACTGGACGACCAATGGTTGTGTCGATCCTGATTGCAGCTATGCCTACAGCGGACCATGCGCTGGGCGCGGCATGTCGCATGGTCCAGCGTCATGAGTTGTGGTCGTTCAGTTTCACAAAGGATGTCATTCGACCTATCTCAAGACGCTCTATGCAACGACAGCTCAGGCTTAACTGGACGACCACTGGTTGTGTCGATCCTGATTGCAGCTATGCCTCCAGCGGACCATGCGCTGGGCGCGGCATGTCGCATGATCCAGCGTCATGAGTTGTGGTCGTTCAGTTTCACAAATGATGTCATTCGACGTATCTCAAGACGCTCTATCCAACGATAGCTCAGGCTTAACTGGACGACCAATGGTTGTGTCGATCCTGATTGCAGCTATGCCTACAGCGGACCATGCGCTGGGCGCGGCATGTCGCATGGTCCTAATAGCA
>Ga0163151_10007379_pt1 | contig 12868 bp, 14 predicted proteins | sample OliLakLV19MP5IB2_FD_145596 | JGI IMG/M metagenome (GOLD analysis project Ga0163151, IMG submission 145596) | Freshwater microbial mat bacterial communities from Lake Vanda, McMurdo Dry Valleys, Antarctica - Oligotrophic Lake LV.19.MP5.IB-2 | ecosystem: Environmental > Aquatic > Freshwater >...
GTATCAGCCGCCATCGCACCCTGGAACAGGACACGGCCTTTGGCATCCGGCAGCTCGTGGATGTGGCGTTAAAAGCACTTTCGTCTGGCGTCAATGACACCACGACGGCGGTGACGTGCGTGGATTACCTGACGATGATTCTGGCTCGGCTTGCACCCCAGCATATTCCCGCATCGCACCGCTACGATGATGGGGAACTGCGAGTGATCGCCAAAGGACCGAGCTTTCAAAGATTGCTGTCCGAAGCCTTCGATCAAATCCGGGAAAGCGCCAAGGGCAACCTCGGCATCATGCTGCGGATGTTGGGTGCGCTGCAAACCATCGCCAGTCTGACAGCCAGCCCGAGCCGGCGGCAGGCTCTCCTTGAACAAGTGGAAGGGATTGCCGAATTGGCTGGACGCACCATCGAGTCCCCGCACGACCGGACCCGGTTTGAGCGCCACTTGGCGCAAGTGCGTGAAGCACTCAAAACAGAGCCGGTTTTATTAAAAAACGAACAATCCACCAAAGCATGAAAACAAAAATAAATTCGGATGAATTTCGGGTGTCGTCCGGCGAAGAAGTTTCGCTCAAGAAGTGGCCCACGAAGGTGAAGTCGATCTGCAAGTCGAAGAAGCACTACAAAAAATTCCTCGAAGAACAAGTGGAGGAGTTGAGCGATCTGCAACGGCTGCACTACGCGTCCAACCGCCATGCCTTGCTCTTGATTTTTCAGGCGATGGATGCCGCCGGAAAGGACGGCGCGATCCGGCATGTGATGTCCGGGGTCAATCCCCAAGGGTGTCAGGTCTTCAGTTTCAAACAGCCGAGTGCTGAGGAGTTGGACCATGATTTCCTTTGGCGCACCACCCGCCGGCTGCCGGAACGCGGGCGGATCGGCATTTTTAATCGATCCTATTACGAGGAGGTGCTCATCGTGCGTGTGCATCCGGAGTTGCTCCGCGCCCAGGGGCTTCCTGAAAAAGTGCTCATCGAGAGATCCATTTGGAAAGAGCGGTATCGTTCCATAGTGGACCTGGAGGAGCATCTGCACCGCAACGGCACGCGCGTGGTGAAATTCTTTCTGCACCTGTCCAAGGACGAACAACGGAAACGCTTCTTCGCGCGCATTGACGAGCCGGACAAGAATTGGAAATTCAGCATGGCGGACGTTCACGAGCGAAAATATTGGGAGCAATACATGCAGGCCTATGAGGATTGCCTTACTGCGACCAGCACCAAACATGCGCCGTGGCATATTGTTCCCGCCGATGACAAGGAAAATGCCCGGTTGATTGTTTCTCAAATTGTCCTGGATGCGTTCAAGGAACTGAAAATGGCATATCCCAAGACCACGGAGAAACGGCGTCGGGAACTGGAATCCATCCGAAAAAAACTCTGAGTGCCATCAGAGTCAAACCCCCAGCCACTTCAAACCCACCGTCGCCAATCCGAGGAAAAAGAAAAATCCCGCCACATCAGTCACAGTTGTCAGGAAAATGCTTGAGGCCAAGGCTGGGTCGAGACGGAGCGACTTCAATCCGAACGGAATCAGCACACCCGACACAGCAGCGGCGAGTTGGTTCAGCAACATCGCCGCGCCCGCCACCAGACCCAGCATGGGGCTGCCTTTCCACCACCAGCCGATCAAGCCGACCACCAGACCTATCGCCAAACCATTCAGCAAACCGAGAATAATTTCTTTCATCAGTGCGCGTCGGCCATCGCCGGGGGCAAGCTCGCCGAGCGCCATGTCGCGGATGATGACGGTGAGCGTCTGCATCCCGGCATTGCCACCTTGGCCTGCAACAATGGGAAGGAAAATTGCCAGTGCCATCCACTTCGCGATGGTGTCCTCGAATAATCCGACGACGAAGGCGGCGAGAAACGCAGTCCCGAGATTAACATAAAGCCAAGGCAAGCGGCTGCGAATCGAGTGCTGCCACGGCGTCAACGCGCGTTCTTCGCCGGACAAACCGACCATCAATTGCATGTCCTCCGTGGCCTCCTTGCTGGCGACTTCGAGCGCGTCATTTGATTTCACCACGCCGACGAGCCGCCCCTCCGCGTCGAGCACTGGTAATCCGAGATAGTGGTAATGTTCGAACTCCTGCGCCAATTTTTCCTGGTCGGCGTCGGCGCGCACGAACTTCACATCGCGATTCATGATCTCGTGCATGCGGCGCTCGGCCCGGCGAAAAACCAAGTCGCGCAAACTCACGATGCCGACCAACCGCTGCTCCGCGTCAGCGACATAAAGATATGCGATGTCCTCCGTGCGTTCCTCTTATGCACGGGCGCGCAGCAACTCGCGCACTTGCTCCACCGTCATGTCCTCGCGCAGCGCAATGAAGCGATTCGACATGACGCCGTCGGCGGTGTCCTCGGGATAGCGCAGCAGCGCGCGAACCCCTTCGGCGGTCGCGGCGGGTAGTTTGGCGAGGGCATCCCGGCGCACCACCGATGCTAGATGCTGGAGCAGATCGGCGGCATCGTCCGGAGCAATCCGCTGAAGAATTTCCGCCAACTGCGTGGCGTCAAACGCGTCGAGCAAATCCGGCAACCGTTCTTCTTCCACTTCGGCCAGCGCGGCGGCAGCTTTGTCGGCGGGCAATTGTCGGAGCAGTGCGCGGGCTTCGTCCGCGTCGAGACGTTGCAACCGATCCGCGAGATCAGCGGCATGAAGTTTTAGAAACTCCTCCAGAAAGACGGGCGTGATGTCGTTCATAATTCAATCGTGGTTCAGGGTTCGTTCCAATGCGAATCAAAGCTTGCAACGCAGTCCCATGTGGCGCTGCTCTGATGCTAGCGATTCAATGGTCGCCTCGCACGGCTTGATTCGCCCGCCTAGTCGTTTCCCTGAGTCGCGCGTCGGGATTCAGCCAATGGTTTATGAACCGCAGTGTGGTTACGGTTATGCGTGTGAAGAAAATCAATCCAATCACGGCGCAGTTGAATCAAGCGATGATGCGCAGCAAAACCGGTCCAACGTTGATGGCGGTCGCCAGGACCGCGCCGCTGCAATTTGCCGTCTCCACACGTTCAGGTGCGTCGCCTGACGCTCACTCGCGGTAATGAGGGCGCGGCAACTTTTCGCGCCAGATTGATAACAGAAACGAAACCACAGAGGGAAAGGATCAGACATGTTGTTATCGCCAAACGAAAAAGTTCACGTGATGCACCGCAGCCACTTAGATAAAGCTGGCGGGCGCACACTCATCGGCATCGTGGAAGAATGTGAGGCGGGCGTGGCAAGAATTCGTGGACACATTTACGCTGCGGATCTGGCCACTGGCACTCCGGCACGCCAACCGGAAGCCGTCACCCGCTTCATATCATTGGTTAATGGCGAACATCTGGTGACGCCGCTGCCGAACACCGTCGCGCTCGACAAAGTGAATTACGCAAACGACGTCAAAGGACTGCGTATCACCGATGGCTCGGATTGGGCGATCCACTTGAGCACCCTGACATTGCACTGATCCCTATCCTGGCGATGAACCATTCAAGCGATCAACCACGTCCCCCGAATCTGGGCAGCATCGTCTCTGTGCGCGGCAGTGTTGTCGATATCTGCTTCGATGAACATTTGCCGCCGATTTATTCGGTGCTGCACGCCGGAGCGGACCAAAAAATCGTCATTGAAGTGCTGGCGCAGCGTGATGCGCGGCATGTGCGCGGAATTGCTTTAACTCCCACCCAGGGTCTCGCCCGCGGCATGCCGGTGGAGGATACGGGCGGACCGTTGAAAGCGCCGGTGGGCAAAGGAATTCTCTCGCGAATGTTTGATGTGTTCGGCAACACAATTGACCGCGAACCAGCGTTGGCTGATGTCCAATGGCGTTCGGTGCATCGCGCCCCGCCACCGCTCGCGCGGCGCTCCACCAAATCGGAAATATTTGAAACCGGGATCAAGGTCATTGATGTGCTTGTTCCGTTGGAACGTGGTGGCAAGGCGGGACTGTTCGGCGGCGCGGGCGTGGGCAAGACGGTTTTACTCACCGAAATGATTCACAACATGATTGGGCATCAAGAGGGCGTAAGCATTTTCTGCGGAATCGGCGAACGTTGCCGCGAAGGCGAGGAGCTTTACCGTGAGATGAAGGAGGCCGGCGTGTTGCCGAACATGGTGATGATTTTCGGCCAGATGAATGAGCCGCCCGGCAGTCGCTTCCGCGTGGGTCATGCCGCGCTGACGATGGCTGAGTATTTCCGCGACGACGAGCACCGCGATGTGCTGCTGCTCGTAGATAATATTTTTCGCTTCATCCAGGCCGGCATGGAGATCTCCGGTTTGATGGGGCAGATGCCGTCGCGTCTCGGGTATCAGCCGACGATGGGCACGGAGCTTTCAGGATTGGAGGAGCGCATTGCCAACACCGACACCGGCGCGATCACTTCGATTCAGGCGGTGTATGTCCCGGCGGATGATTTTACCGATCCAGCGGCGGTGCATACGTTTTCGCATCTCTCCGCTTCCATCGTGCTGTCGCGCAAGCGGGCGAGCGAAGGCCTTTTCCCGGCCATCGATCCGCTGCAATCCAGTTCCAAGATGGCCACGCCGGGCATCGTCGGCGAACGGCATTACAAGTTGGCGCAGGAAATCCGCAAAACCCTCGCGCAATACGCTGACCTCAAGGACATCATCGCCATGCTTGGCCTGGAACAGCTATCGCCGGAGGACCGCAACGTGGTCGCCCGCGCCCGCCGGTTGGAGCGTTTTCTCACCCAGCCATTTTTCACGACTGAACAGTTCACTGGTCTGACTGGAAAACTCGTCAGCCTTAAAGACGCGCTCGATGGATGCGAGCGGATCCTGCGCGATGAATTCAAAGACTTCCCGGAGAGCGCGCTCTACATGATCGGAGCGATTAGCGAAGCAAAAGGGAAAGCGAATCCCGCACCCGCAACACCGACCAAACTTGAATCCAAAACCGAAGCTAAGAAAGACGCGAAGGCAGCGGTCGATGGCGATGCCAAACAGAACTCCAGTTCGGAACAGAAGCCAAAGTCCGAACCCGCACTGAAAGAATCATGAGCTCATGAATCTTAAGATCCTCGTGCCGTTCCAGGTCTTCGCCGAGAAAACGGACGTCTCGCGCATTGTGGCGGAGACACGTGAAGGTTCGTTTGGACTCCTGCCGCATCGGCTCGACTGCGTCGCCGCGCTCGCGCCCGGGATTCTGATCTACGAAACCGATGCGGATGGCGAAGTGTTCGTGGCCGTGGACGAAGGCGTGCTGGTCAAGACCGGCCCTGACGTTCTCATTTCGGTGCGCGGCGCCATTGGCGGAACAGACCTTGGGCAATTGCGGGATTCGGTGGAGAAGGAATTTCTGACCTTGGACGAGAATGAGCAAAGTGTTCGCTCGGTCTTGGCAAAATTGGAAACTGGTTTTCTAAGTCGCTTGGCGGCCTTTCATCGTGCATGACGAGTCACAAATAAAAACCTCGAAAAATGAGCCTACCCTGGCCGGGCAGGTCGGCTCGAAGGCGGCGCGCAAACTCAAGGCGCGCAAATCCACGTCAGGCATCTGGTTCGGCTTGGGCATGATGGGGCTGATCGGCTGGTCGGTGGTCTTGCCAACTCTGCTCGGCGCGGCCTTGGGTATCTGGTTGGACAGGCGGTATCCGGGTGGCCGATCCTGGACGCTGGCACTGTTGGTGGCCGGGCTGGCGCTCGGCTGTTTGAATGCGTGGCATTGGGTGGCCAAGGAAGACAAGGCCATGCGAGACGAACAGGAGGACAACGATGAATGAAACAGTGACTTTGATTCTAGTGGGTGTCGTTGGCGCAGCACTCGGCGCGATTTTTTTCGGCGGCCTGTGGTGGACTGTGCGCAAGGGCGTTTCGTCGCCACGACCGGCGCTTTGGTTTCTTGGCAGCATGGTGCTGCGCATGAGCATTGTCCTGACCGGATTTTATTTTTTCGGGAGTGGAAATTGGAAGCGGCTGCTGGCATGTCTGCTGGGATTTATTATTGCACGCTTCATCGTAGTGCGGTTGACCCGCACGCCGGTCAAACATCGAAATTCCCAACTGAAGGAGACCAGCCATGCGCCTTAGTCCCGATCAGATGATTTTCTGGCAGCACGGGTTTTTCAAACTCAACGCGACGATTGTGTTCACATGGGGACTGATGCTCGTGCTGGCCGTTGGTGCAAAATTGATCACGCGCAAACTCTCTGTGGATTTGAAACGCGCCCGCTGGCAAAACCTATTGGAAATCGTCGTCACCGCCTTCGAGAAACAAATCGAAGAAGTTGGACTCCAGAACCCGAAGAAGTATCTCGGCTTTCTCGGAACGCTCTTTTTGTTCGCGGCCACGGCTGCCCTCTGCACCGTCATCCCCGGTTACGAGCCGCCGACAGCCTCGCTTTCGACCACGGCAGCACTTGCTCTGTGCGTGTTTGTGGCTGTGCCGTTGTTTGGAATCGAGGAGCAAGGAGTGGGAGGCTACCTCAAATCCTATGTGAAACCGACGTTCATCATGTTGCCGTTCAATATCATCAGCGAAGTTTCCCGCACCCTGGCTCTGGCGGTTCGTTTGTTCGGCAACATGATGAGCGGGGCGATGATTATCGCGATTCTGCTCACGATCACGCCTTTCATTTTTCCAGTTATCATGACGGCGCTCGGTCTGCTCACCGGCATGGTGCAGGCCTACATCTTCAGCATCCTCGCCGCAGTTTACATCGCGGCAGCCACGCGAACTCGCAAACCCAAATCACAGCCAGCGTCCCAAACTTGAAACTGCAACCAATCAGCCAAAGGAAATATTATGGATAGCATGACTCTCATAGCCGTTGCCTCAATCGCCACCGCTGGTTTTGCCACCAGCATTGGATGTATTGCGCCCGCATTAGGCGAAGGCCGGTCGGTCGCGAGCGCACTAACGGCGCTGGCGCAGCAACCCGACGCCTCCGCCACCATCACGCGAACCCTCTTCGTCGGTCTGGCGATGATCGAGTCCACGGCCATCTACTGCTTCGTGGTCTCGATGATTCTAATTTTCGCCAACCCGTTTTGGAATCACGTCATCGCCGGTGCAACTGCGGGGGCCGGAAAGTAAACCTATGCTAATCGACTGGTTCACCGTCGGAGCACAGGCGCTAAACTTCCTCATCCTGGTCTGGTTGATGAAGCGATTTCTCTACAAACCCATTCTCAACGCCATTGACACGCGGGAAAAGAAGATCGCGGCGGAACTCGCGGACGCCGACGCGAAAAAAGCTGAAGCCAAAAAAGATCGCGACGAGTTTCAACACAAGAACGAGGAATTAGATCAACAACGCGCCGCGCTCTTGAAAAAGGCGGCGGACGAAGCGGGTGCCGAACGTCAGCGACTCCTCGACGAAGCGCGGAAAGCGGCTGACGCCTTGAGTGCCAAGCGACATGAAACGTTGCGCAAAGAGGCCCAGAATCTGAATCAAGCCATCAGCCGCCGCGCCCAGCAAGAAGTGTTTGCCATTGCTCGCAAGGCGCTGATGGATCTCGCCACGACGAGCTTGGAAGAACGGCTCGGTGAGGTGTTCACCCGGCGCTTGCGCGAGTTGAACGGCCCGACAAAAGAAAAACTTGGCGAAGCCCTCAAGACCACGTCTGACCCCGCGCTTGTGCGCAGCGCGTTTGACCTGCCGACGGAGCAACGTGCGGCCATCCAAAATGCGCTTAACGAAACCTTCTCGGCTGAAATCCGCGTGCGGTTCGAGACCGCGGCGGATTTGGTCAGTGGAATCGAACTCACCGCCAATGGACAAAAAGTGGCGTGGAGCATCGCCGATTATCTGGCGTTACTGGAAAAGGGTGTCGGCGAACTCCTGAAAGAAAAGGACAAACCTGTCGCAAGGGGTTCACCCCATAGCGCCGTCGCTCTGGCGTGGCGATAATAGAAATGTTTGCACCCGCGCAGATTCGCGGTGTAACCGATTTCACGGACACGACTTAATGACTACTGCGCCTGAAAATTTGCAAAACGTCTTCGACCGCACCTTCGCTGGGATCAGCCTGGTGCGGGAAAAATTCACACCGCAATTGACGCTGCGCGAGGTGGGGACGATCACGACCATTTCCACTGGCATCGCCACGGTGTCCGGATTACCCGGCGTGGGCTTCGATGAACTGGTGAAGTTTCCTGGTGGCTTGTTTGGCATCGCGTTCAACGTGGACGTGGACGAGGTCGGCGTCGTGTTGCTGGGCGAACACTCGCATTTGCACGCCGGTGATGAAGTGGAGCGCACGGGCCGGGTCATGGATGTGGCGGTGGGCGACGGATTGTTGGGACGCGTCATCGACCCGCTCGGCCGGCCGCTTGATGACAACGGGTTGGTGGCCATCCATGATCGCCTGCCTATCGAACGTCCTGCTGCGGCCATCATGGACCGCGCGCCAGTCACCGTGCCGCTCCAGACTGGTCTCACCGTCATTGATGCGCTCATTCCCATCGGGCGTGGTCAGCGCGAGTTGATTCTAGGTGACCGGCAGACGGGCAAAACCGCGATTGCTCTCGACACCATCCTCAACCAGCGGGGTAAGGATGTCGTGTGCGTTTATTGCGCCATCGGCCAACGCGCTTCTGCCGTGGCCAAAGTGGTGGCCAACTTGCGGGCCAAGGGTGCGATGGAATACACCGTCGTGGTCGTGACCGAGGGTAACGATCCGCCCGGTCTCGCTTACATTGCGCCCTACGCGGCGACCAGCATCGCGGAGCATTTCATGGAAGAGGGTCGCGATGTGTTGATCGTCTATGACGACCTCACGCAACACGCCCGCGCGTATCGTGAACTTTCCCTTTTGCTTCGCCGCCCGCCTGGTCGCGAAGCTTTTCCCGGCGACATTTTTTATATTCATTCACGGCTGCTCGAACGAGCGACGCATCTGTGCAAGGAACGCGGCGGTGGTTCGCTCACCGCGCTGCCCATTATCGAGACCGAAGCGCAGAACATCTCCGCCTATATCCCGACCAACTTGATTTCCATAACCGACGGACAGATTTATCTCTCGCCGACGTTGTTTCAGTTGGGAATTCTGCCAGCGGTGGATGTCGGCAAATCCGTTTCGCGCGTCGGCGGCAAGGCGCAACGCGCAACCTACCGAGCCGTGGCGGGCGACCTGAAACTCGCCTATGCGCAGTTCGAGGAGTTGGAAACGTTCGCCCGGTTTGGGGCACGCCTCGACGAGGACACCCGCAAGATCATCGAGCATGGACGACGCATCCGTGCCTGCCTCAAACAGCCGGAATTCGCGCCGGTGTCCGTGCCCGCACAGATTGCTGTGCTGTTGGCGTTGACGGCGGATCTCTTCGACCCAGTGCCGATCGAGAAGATGACGGATGCAGGTCACGCGGTGCACAAAGCGGCAGCGAAGATTCCGGCGGATGTGTCGGCGCGATTTGAAACGGCAGCGAAATTAAGTGATGAAGATCGTAAAGTGATTGTCGAAATCGCCAGGCAGGCGCTCGCGTCCTTGCAACCGAAACCGGAGGCCAAACCAACGGCCAAAGACGAGCCAAAACCCAAGCCCGCAGCGCCAAAGGAGGGGAAGTCATGAGCGATTCCATGGTCAGCCTCCGCCGTAAGATCAGTAGTGCGGGCGATCTCCAATCCGTTGTCCGCACGATGAAAGCCCTGGCCGCTTCGAGCATCGGACAATACGAGAAATCGGTGAGCGCACTGGGCGATTACTACCGCACTGTGGAACTGGGGTTGAGCGCATGTTTTCGGGAAAGCGAGCCGTCAACCGCAATGCCGAAACGAAATGAAAAACCGGATGCCAGTCCGATTGGCGCCATTGTGTTCGGATCGGATCAAGGACTCGTCGGACAGTTCAATGACATCATCGCCGATTATGCTGTAAAGATCCTCACCGGACAGTCAGGCAAACCGCAGGTGTGGGCCGTCGGTGAGCGCGTCCACGCCCGTCTGGCGGACGCGGGTTTGCCGATGATCGGACTCTATGCCGTGCCGAATTCCGTTAAGGTCATCGCTCCGCTTGTCGGACAGATTCAAATCGAAAGCGAAGCGCATCGGGCCAAGGGCGATTACGCGCGGGTTTACGTCTTCCATAACCGCCCCAAGTCCGGGTCGCTCTACGAGCCGGTCAGTCAGCGGCTGTTGCCACTCGACGCGGAATGGCTGCAAGGTCTGGCGAAAATTCCCTGGCCGACCAAGACCTTGCCCGAGGTTGTTGGCGGGGACACCTCGACTTTGCGCGCACTCCTCCGCGAATATCTTTTCATCTCGCTCTTCCGGGCGTGCGCCGAATCCCTCGCGAGCGAGAATGCCAGCCGCTTGGCTGCAATGCAGCGCGCCGATAAAAACATTGACGAACTGCTGGAGCAACTAAATGGCAGCTTCCACCGCCTGCGTCAAAGCTCCATTGACGAAGAGTTGTTCGACGTCATCTCGGGGTTCGAGGCACTGTCAAAGGCAGGCCCAAAAGGCCAGCAACCATTCGAGAGGAAAAGCGAGCAGCTCTAAAAGTTATGAAATTCCGCAACCTTGCCATTTTACAGATCATCGTTGAAACGATGGCAAAATTCGGCATCAAGGTTACCGAGCCGACCGTGACCATCGCGGACATTCGCGGGAAATATCGCAAAGCGTCGGAAAGCAAACGCAGCCAAACAATCACAAGGATCACAAAAGATGAATGTAAGTCCTCTAGCGGGAAAACCGGCGGACGAGTCGATTCTCCTAAACGTGCCCAAGCTGATCACGGCCTATTACTCCGAAGTGCCTGACCCTTCGGTACCCGCGCAACGGGTGGCGTTCGGAACTTCCGGCCATCGCGGCTCCGCGTTCAGGACGACCTTTAACGAATGGCATATTTTGGCGATCAGCCAGGCGATCTGTCACTATCGCAAGGAGAAAGGAATTGATGGTCCGTTGTTTCTCGGCATGGACTCGCACGCGCTGTCCGTGCCCGCGCTAACCACGACTCTGGAGGTGCTCGCAGCCAACGGCGTCGAGGTCATGCTTGCGGAAGGCGACGAATATACTCCAACCCCGGCGATTTCCTGGGCGATTCTAACTCACAATCGCGGGCGCAAAACCGGGTTCGCCGACGGCATCGTCATCACGCCATCACACAATCCGCCTCATGACGGCGGGTTCAAATACAATCCGCCGCATGGTGGCCCGGCGGAGCAGGCGGTGACGTCGTGGATAGAGGCGAAAGCGAACGAATTGCTCGCAGGCAAATTAGCAGATGTGAAAAGAATTCCCTTCAGCCGGGCTCGGCACGCCGCCACGACGCATCGCTACGACTTTCTCCGTAACTATATCCATGACCTCGGGAGTGTCATCGACCTGAATGTAATTCGCGATGCGAAGATCAGCATGGGGGTCGATCCGCTCGGTGGTGCCAGCGTCAATTACTGGCCGCAGATCGCCGAGCGCTATGGCTTAAATCTCACGGTGGTAAGCCCGGCGGTTGATCCAACCTTCCGCTTCATGACGGTCGATTGGGATGGCCAGATCCGCATGGACCCATCCTCGCCCTACGCCATGCAGCGGTTGCTAGAGATGAAGGACCGCTTTGACGTCTCATTCGCATGCGATACCGACTCGGATCGGCATGGTATCGTCACCCGGAGCGCGGGATTGCTGCCCCCCAATCATTATCTTTCCGTCGCCATTGATTACCTTTTTAAAAACCGAACGAAGTGGGGCGCGGAAGCGGCGGCAGGTAAAACCGTGGTGAGCAGCCAGATGATTGACCGCGTCACGGCGAAGCTTGGCCGGAAGGTTTACGAAGTGCCAGTGGGCTTTAAATGGTTTGTGGATGGACTGCTCGACGGTTCGCTTGGTTTCGGCGGGGAGGAAAGCGCCGGCGCGTCCTTTTCCCGATTGGATGGCAGCGTCTGGACGACGGACAAGGACGGAATTATCCCGGCCTTGCTGGCGGCGGAGATCACGGCGCGGATGGGCCGTGACCCGGGCGAACTCTATCGAGAACTCACCCGCGAGCTTGGCGAGTCCGCTGATGATCGGGTGGACGCGCCAGCGACTCCCAGGCAAAAGAAATTATTGGCAGAACTCTCTGCTGAACAGATCAAGGTTACCGAACTGGCGGGGGAAAAGATTGATGCCATCCTCATGCGCGCGCCAGGCAATGGCGCGTTGATTGGGGGGCTGAAGGTGGTGACCAAGAGCGGTTGGTTTGCGGCCCGTCCTTCGGGGACGGAGGAAATCTACAAGATTTACGCAGAGAGTTTCCGGGGTGAAAGCCATCTGCGCCAGATTTTGGAGGAGGCGCACAATATTGTCGGCACGGCCTTGACCGGACCTTCGGCGCCAGACGGCACTGTTGAGCCGGCTGACATCGGACAGGAATCAAACCGAGAGAGGTCCTCAAGCGAACCCAGCTTAAGACCGCCGCGTGCCATCAACAAACGTACCCGCGATGGCCGGCTGGCCGAGCTGCCAAGCAAGCTCCAACGGATCGGCATCGCCGCCGATCACGGAGGCTATGAGTTGAAGGAATATCTGGCGAGAATGTTGCGCGAGAACGGTTATGAAGTGACCGATTTAGGCAATGGCCAGCCAGTAGAGGATGATGACTATCCGGATTTTGTCGTGCCGCTGGCCCGCGCAGTGGCCGACGGAAAAGTGGATCGTGGTATCGCCATTTGCGGCAGCGGCGTTGGCGCATCGGTCTGTGCGAACAAGGTGGCAGGGGTCCGGGCCTGTCTGGTTCACGAAAACTTTTCGGCGCATCAAGGCGTCGAGGATGACGATTTGAACCTGATCTGCTTCGGCGGTTTGGTTATCGGTCATGCGCTCGCCTGGGAATTAACCGAAACCTTTCTCGCCGCGCGATTCAGCTGCGCGGAGCGCTTTCGTCGCCGTTTGGCGAAAGTCGCTAATTTGGAAACCAAGGCGTGAG
>Ga0163151_10007380_pt1 | contig 12866 bp, 10 predicted proteins | sample OliLakLV19MP5IB2_FD_145596 | JGI IMG/M metagenome (GOLD analysis project Ga0163151, IMG submission 145596) | Freshwater microbial mat bacterial communities from Lake Vanda, McMurdo Dry Valleys, Antarctica - Oligotrophic Lake LV.19.MP5.IB-2 | ecosystem: Environmental > Aquatic > Freshwater >...
GCGTAATCTCTTTAATAGTATAGCTTATATCAAATTCCATGGTAATAATTTTCCTAATGCTACGCAGTAGGATTTAATACTCAATTTAATACTTATTTTTTCTATTGCGGAATCTGGGTTAAATCAAAAAAATATAGCTGAAAATTTACTCGGCTTCAGCGGAGCGGCTGGCAGGCTATTTTAAATAATTTCAAAAAGTATGTTGAGAGTCTCTAATAATCAACATTGTAAGTTTACTAAATCAAAAACTTTTAGAAAGTTTATTGATCTTATCTTTTAAGCTATCGGAAGCTTCCAATAAAGGCATGCGAACATAGGGCTCACAGATACCGAGTAGGCTCATCAGGTATTTTACACCAACCGGATTTCCTTCTTCATACATCGGTGCGTTAATATCTAGAATCTTAAACTGCTCACTTTGCGCCTGAGAAAGTTTTTTTGCATCCATGTTCTTCTTAATTGAAGTAAATATTTTTGGCAACGCATTAGCTAAAACGGAAATAACCCCAACACCACCAATAGCATAAATTGAAAGCGTCATCATATCATCGCCTGAGATCAGCATAAAATCAACTGGCTTTTCTTTAACAATCCGCATGCATTGCTCCAGATTTCCTGATGCTTCCTTAACGCCAATAATATTTTTCAGTTTTGCTAATCGCAATGTCGTTTCCGCAGTTATGTTTGAGGCTGTTCGCCCAGGCACATTATATAAAATAACCGGCACAGGCGATGCCTTTGCTATGGATTTGAAGTGCTGATAAATTCCTTCTTGTGATGGTTTGTTATAGTATGGACTAACAGACAAGATCGCATCAACTCCTGATAAGTTAGTAGATTTTATTTCTTCTAAAACACTTTGGGTGTTATTGCCACCAATACCATAAACAATAGGCAGGTTCTTGCTATTGTTATTCTTAACAAAATCGAGCACAAGTTTCTTTTCTTCTTTGCTAAGCGTTGCCGATTCGCCCGTTGTGCCCATTACCACAAAGTAATCAACGGCTTTGGCAGTATAAGTTAAAAGCCTTCTTAAAGCTTTATAATCAATCTCTCCTTTTTCGTTCATTGGTGTAACTAAGGCGACACCCGTGCCGTGCAATTGCTTCATCGTAATTGACTGGTATAACTATACATTGTTTCTATCAATCCTTTATTTGTTCCTTTCTGTTCAATCATTAATTCAAAATAGTCGCGCTCATTATCATTAAACCTACCAATGCGGCATTGTGCTTTGCATCGAGCGAGCAAATTTAGCAATAACGGATTTGATTCACGGTCCACATAAAATAAATAATCGAACTCGGTATTGATGAACTTATCGGCCGCACTTGATGCTAGGTTTCCAAAAAATGATAAATCCTCTATGGTAAAGAAATCAAACTTGAACTCGTAGTTTTCCTTTTTTGCGGGTAGGTATTCCAAAACCGTTACTTTCTTACCGTCTTTTTCCAGCAAGTGAATAAATTCCTTTACGTCCTGGTGTTTTTGTTTGTCCTCAACACTAAAAACAACTCCCACCTTAGCCGCTTGCTTATATGGTTTGCTGCCGCGCACCGTTTTATTTTTCTTCAGGGCGGTGGCCGTGCGCATTTTAAGGAAGTTCATTTTAAACATAGCCGAAAGCTAATAAAAAGTGATGGAATGTAACATGATTCATTTCTTAAGCATGGCATCAAACTCTTCTTCCGAGATTATTTTTACTTCAAGTTTCTGAGCTTTCTCGCGTTTGGCGGGGCCCATGTTTTCACCTGCTAAAAGATAATCGAGTTTTCCGGAAATAGAAGAAAGAACCCGACCACCATTTGCGATAATAATATCCTTCAACTGGTCGCGCTCGTAATTCTGAAATACTCCTGAAATAACAAAAGATTTATCATCTAACACATTGCTGAGTTTCTCAGCTTCTTTTTGGGTTGATTCAAATTGTAATCCAGCTTTCTGTAAACGGTCAATCTCACGCAGGTTATCTGAGTCTTTAAAATAATCAACTACACTTTGAGCAATCTTTTCACCCACTTCGGGCGCTTCTAATAATTGATCGTAAGTGGCAATGGAAAGCGCATCCATGTTCTTGAAATACCGCGCTAATTTTTCAGCCACGGTTTTTCCGACAAAGCGAATGCCGATGCCAAACAACACATTTTCAAAAGGCTGATTTTTAGATTGATTGATTCCCTCTAAAATATTTTGAGCTGATTTATCTTTTACCTTATCAAGTTCTAGTAGTTGCTCTTTGGTTAAATAAAATAGATCCGCTGGTGATTTTACAAATCCTAACTCAAACAATTGCCTGATGGTTTGTTCACCCATCGAATCAATATCCATTGCTTTGCGCTGAATGAAGTGCTCGATCTTACCTTTAATTTGTGGTGGGCATCCTTTTTCATTTGGGCAATAATGATTGGCTTCGCCTTCCTTGCGGATAAGGGGAGTTTTACATTCCGGACAATGGGTGATATATTCAATTGGTTTATTTGAAGACTTTCTCTTTGCAAGAAGTACACCTGTAACCTTCGGAATTATCTCGCCACCTTTTTCAACAAAAACAATATCACCAATGCGTAAATCGAGTCTTGCAATTTCATTGGCGTTGTGGAGTGATGCGCGTTTTACCGTTGTACCAGCTAAAAGTACAGGTTCTAACTCGGCAACAGGAGTTACTGCACCCGTGCGACCAACCTGGTATGTGATCCCATTTAATCGTGTACTGATACTTTCCGATTTGTATTTATAAGCAATTGCCCAACGCGGACTTTTTGCTGTAAAGCCTAATTGTGATTGCTGTTCAAGGCTATTCACCTTTATTACTACACCATCAGTATCTAGCGGAAGTTCCAAACGCTTTTTCTCCCATTCATTTATGTAAGCAATCACCGCTTCAATCGATTTGCATTGCTTGTAAGTCTGCGAGACTTTAAAGCCCCACGATTCTAATTTGTGAATCGATTCGGAATGAGTCTTTATTTCTTTATCTACACCCAGCAAATAGTAAACATAACAATCCAATTTTCTTCTTGCTACTTCGGCAGAGTCCTGCATCTTAACTGTACCAGAGGCTGTGTTGCGGGCATTGGCGTAGGTTTCTTCGCCAATGTCTTCCCGATCTTTATTAAGTTGTTTAAAAACATCTTTTGATAAAAAGACTTCACCTCGCACTTCAAACCTTGCTGGAATATTTTTAGCCTTTATCCGTAAGGGTAAACTTCGGATTGTTTTTATGTTTTGTGTAACGTCATCGCCCCGCACACCGTCACCGCGGGTTACGGCTTTTACCAACAATCCATTTTCATAAATCAAGCTGATGGAAACCCCATCAAACTTTAGTTCACAAAAGTATTCGTATGGGTCGCCATCTAGTCCCTTAGCGACACGACCATCAAAGTCGTTAAGCTCTTCAGCTGAATACGTATTACCCAAAGAAAGCATTGGGTATTGATGAATGACGGTTGCAAACTCTTTGGTTATGCCGCCACCAACTCGTTGAGTAGGAGAGTCCGGAAGGCGCAATTCAGGAAACTCGCTTTCAATTGCTACTAGGTTGGCAAGCAATTGGTCGAACGAATAATCTGAAATCTCTGGTTTACTTTTTTGATAATAAAGATCGTTGTGATGATCAATCTGATCAGTAAGTTCTTGAATTTTTGCTTTTGCTTCTTTGGCAGTCATAACGATAAAAATTCCGCTACAAATTAATCAAATTGAGCGTGTGGCATGCAGCCAATGCCGCAGTTTCAGTTCGCAGTCGGTTGTTGCCTAAACTTACTTTTTTAAAGTCGGCAGTAATTGCCAAATCAAGTTCTTCTTTCTGGAAATCGCCCTCAGGCCCAATCAGCACCAGATAGGTTTGCCCTGTTTGCGCCAATTGCTTTAGCTGATCAGGATTTTGGCTATCCACAAAGCAAATAAATTTTTGACTCGCTGTTAGCTTTAAGATTTCTTGAAATTGTTTCATTTCTGAAAAGCCCGGAAGCCATGCTTGACCAGATTGTTTCATTGCGCTAACCATAATTTTTTGAATACGATCAAGATTAATCGTTTTCCGTTCTGAGTTTTTGCAACGCATAAAGTGAATGTGTTCAATGCCCAACTCCACTGCTTTCTCTACAAACCATTCGGTGCGATCAATGTTTTTGGTGGGCGCAAGGGCAATTGAAATTGAAAAATTTCGCTTAGCAATTTTTTGGGTTTCGTTTATGGAAAAACTACAAGTCTTTGAATCGGCCTCGGTAATTACTGCATCGTAAAAAGAACCTCGACCATCCGTGAGGTGCAATGCATCTCCAGCCCGCATGCGCAACACTTTTATAGCGTGTCGCGATTCATCAACATCCAGATGAAGAACTCCTTGCGGAATAGCAGGTTGATAGAATAAGTTCAATGATTAAGCCTGAGTTTGATTTAGTTTATCTACAAGGGCAACGTAATCTGCCATCGCAGTTTCTTTGGTTATTCCTTTGCGGGAAGCCCACGCATCATATTTGGCAATGGCTTTAAAATCAAAACCACCCGGTCGGTCGCTTGTAACATCGCCTTCGGTAGCTTGTTTGAAAAGCGAGTACAAACTTAACAGGTCTTCATTTGAAGGCTTTGTGGTTAACTGTTTCGAACGAATTACTGCTGCATTGAAATCATCTTGTAGTGCCATGCCAAATAAGGTTGTTATAAAATAAAGAAGGCTGGAAACCCAGCCTTCAAAGATAATCGTTAGTCTTAATTTATCGTTTATTCAAAGCAACATAAGGTCTTAGATTTGCCCCAGTATAAATCTGACGTGGGCGACCGATTGGTTCTTTGTTCTCGCGCAATTCTTTCCACTGCGCAATCCATCCCGGCAAACGGCCAATGGCAAACATTACCGTAAACATATCTACAGGAATGCCTAATGCCCGATATATAATACCTGAATAGAAATCCACATTAGGGTATAGCTTGCGTTCGATGAAGTAAGGGTCGTTTAAGGCTACCTCCTCTAGTTTTCTTGCTATATCAAGTGTAGGATCATCCACACCCAATTTTTCCAGTACGTCATCAGCAGCCTTCTTAATAATTTTAGCACGTGGGTCGAAGTTCTTATAAACCCTATGACCGAAGCCCATTAAACGGAAAGGATCATTTTTATCCTTAGCCTTGTTTATCCACTTATCGGTATCGCCACCATCTTTCTTAATCTGCTCAAGCATTAATATCACTTCTTGGTTTGCACCGCCATGCAATGGTCCCCATAGGGCATTGATACCGGCAGAGATAGAAGAGTAGATACTTGCTTTAGAAGACCCTACAATCCGCACGGTAGATGTAGAACAGTTTTGCTCATGGTCGGCATGCAGGATCAATAGTTTATCAAGAGCCGCTGCTACAACCGGATCGATTTCGAAATCTTCGGCAGGCAAAGCAAACATCATTTTTAAAAATCGTGAGCAATAGTCGAGCGAGTTATCAGGATAATTTACCGGATGACCAACGGCATTCTTATACGCCCACGCTGCAAAGGTTGGCATTTTGGCCAATGAGCGAATCATGCTTAAGTAAACTCCTTCCGTTGTCCTGTTAGGGTCAAGTGCTTCAGGATAAAATGCTGTTTGTGCACAGAATAAGGAAGCCAAAACACCCATTGGATGCGAGGTTGATGGAAAGCCGTCTAAGATCTTCTTGATGTCTTCATGCACCATCGTATGGTTTTTGATATCATCGGTGAATTTGGTCAATTGTTCAGCCGAAGGTAAATCTCCGAATATCAGAAGATATGAAACTTCGAGAAAAGAAGATTTGTCTGCAAGCTCCTCAATGGAATACCCACGATACCTCAAAATTCCTTTGTCCCCATCCAAAAAAGTAATAGCACTTTTAGTGGCTCCGGTATTTTTATAACCGAAGTCGAGGGTAACTGCCCCTGTTGTTTCCAACAAGTTACTAATGTCAATTCCCTGCTCGCCCTCAGAACCTTCTACAATTGGAAAGGTGTATGATTTACCATCGATTATTAATTCTGCGTTCTTCGCCATGATTCAAAAATTTAGACTTTCGTTTTAAAGATAGAACGTTCGCATTTTAAAAAAAATGGGTTTATCAAATTAGTTGTTGCCAAGAATTAAAGGCATGCCATCTTTGCCTGAGCCAACAATAATTATTTTGCTGTTAGGAGATTTTGATAACTCTAAAGTAGCTTCTATACCTCTCATTTTCAATAGTTTGTCAGTTAAACTGTTGTTGATGATAAGGTTTGCCCGCGACTCACCTTCGGCTGCAATTCTTTTTCGTTCGGCTTCACTTTTTTCTTTATCCAATCGAAACTGATAGGCGAGCGCCTCCTGTTCCTGTTGCAACTTGTTTTCGATAGCCTGTTTAATTTGCTCAGGCAACGCGATGGAACGGATAAGCACGGCCGTAGCGTGCACGTTGTTTTTGTTGAGAATAAATTCTGTTTCACTCTTAATGGCAGTTTCAACTTCCGCACGTTTTGTGGAGTAGATTTCCTCTGCGGTGTACCGTCCCATTACCTGCCGCACGGTGGATCGTACTTCAGGGATAACCAGCACGGTTTCGTAGTCGGCAGTGAATTGTTCATGGATGTATCCGATTTTATCGGGAATTGGGTAGTAGCGCACCGTTACATCAATGTGAATGGAAAGGCCATTCTTGTCGAGAACATCCATATTCTCTTCCGATGACATTTCGTTTACCTTATAAATGTATCGGTCGTTCCAGGGAGACTTGAGGTGAGTGCCGGGCCCAATAATATTGTCTTTATCCAAGCCTTTGCCAAAAGGGTAAAACATAACAGCCCGTTCAGTGGCGCTGATTGTAAAAAAGAGACTGGATGAAAGCGCAATCACCACAATAAATGCAATAACGCCTAAAATGATAGCTGGTAATCTTCGGTTGTTCATAGTTATGGTTGAATTAAGTTCAGAAATTTTATAAGCAAAGCAGGCAAGTTACCAAATAATACCCGTTCCTCAAGCCTGTTTGAGGCAGAATGATCGAAGAAGAAACTTAATCATCTTGAAAACAAAAAGAGCGACCTAAAAGAGTCGCTCTTTTTTTGCTTAGGTGATGCCTAAAATTACATAGGCATTCCAGATCCTTCAGAAGGAGTTGGAATCACTACTGGTGCCGGAGCAACAGGAGCTGGTGCTGCCTTCTTCTTAGGTGCTGATCTTTTCTTCGCCTTCTTAGCTACTTTTTTCTCTACTTTCTTAGCAGCCTTCTTGGCTACTTTTTTAACTTTCTTGGCAGCCTTCTTCGCTTTCTTAGCTACTTTTTTTGCTGACTTTTTCACTGATTTCTTAGCTGCTTTTTTGGGTTTAGCTTTCCCTTTTTTAGCAGCCTTCTTTGCTTTCTTTGCCATAGCTTTTTTTGTTTTATTTTTTTGGTTTTAGAGTTACTATAACTCTTGCCTGTAAAAGTAAGTTAGAATTATTTACCGATGCAAGAATAGTGCGTTATTTTTTGATTTGTTGATTAGTAGTTGACGCTAAACAACCAAAGTTTTGAGTGCTATGAAGGTGAACTCAGGGTCTTTGCTTGTATACTGTTTGCCTCTGAATGAATCACTTTAATGTTATTTCATTCGGAAAGGGAACGGCCTTTTCGGTAGCTTTTTCAAGGGGCATTAAGGCATTTCTATCCCTCAAGGTTGTACTTAAAAGTACGGCAAGCTTCGTAACTTCAGTAGGATATTGATCAGCCTAGTCATTTTGCCCTCCAATATCATTCTCGCCCGGCTCCAATCCTTATAACCTCGCTTTATTGCAACTCACACGGATGTGAGCACACAGATTGGGCATAGGTATTGGTAAATTTCATTCCTTCGCTGGCAAGTTGCTGCATGTTAGCAGTATGATTACGCTTGTTTAAGGGCATTAATCTGTCATAAAAAGGGATAGACTTGGATGAAATGGAGTTGGTGGAGATTTTATGGTGGTTGACCACTTTATTTCGTTTATCAGTGACCATTATTTTTCGCGATGCCAAACAATTCATTCCACACAGATTTGACCATCGCAAGCTTTGAAATTCAGTTGTTTTTATAAGAATACTAAATGATGGTCGTGAAATAACTTTTAATGATCACACTCTCACGAAAAGAAGTGGTCAAGGGTAGCAAAATTTCCAGCCTGTGTATGAACGCAATATTTGGAACTTTTATCTTACTCAATTTTCTCATAACGGCATACGCCTTATTCGACATTTTGAGAACGAATATAAAAAAACCAACTCACAATATAGTTTGGATTTGGCCTATTCTATTTTTTCAATGCATAGGCGTTTTCCTTTACTATAACCTAAGGAATAGATAAAGTCAATTTGACTGCTTACATTTTAAAATATGATCAATAAAAAATTTATTTTAGGACTAGTAATTGGAGGTGCAGCAACTATAATAGTAGTTTTAGGTTTAATTGCATATTCCACTTTAAAAATATTGCCACGATTAGAGAAAGAATCAGAAGCAAATACTCATCTTTTTGACAAACCCATTTTTAAAGTGCAGGACTTTAAAGGTTTACGATCAGTCTTCGATTCACTTCAAGTAAAGAAAATTGATGATTCCGTTAAAGTTTATATTGTGAATTATTGGGCAACTTGGTGTGGCCCTTGTATTGAAGAAATGGATTCATTCGTAGAACTATTTAATAGAGAAGAAAACTCTAATATCGAATTTCTATTTATTTCGGATGAACCAATAAAAAAACAAATCGATTTTATAAAAGGTAAACATTGGAAACTCCCATTTTATCAATTTAACAAAGATGAGTACAAGAGTAATCAACTTTACCCGCGCAAATTTCCAACCACTTTGGTGATAAAGAATGGGATAGTCTATTTAAAAATTGAGCAAAAGTACAAATGGGATTCTGACCTTGTTTCATCCTTTTTACACGGACTTGTAAATTAATGATTGTCTCAAAGCAAAAAACTCTTCAATCACGATTAATGCCTTCTGCTTTGACAATAGAGCACGGTAACTCAAGCCTTAACATATTATAAAATTATAGACCGCCACACACTTTAAGTAAGCCACACTTTCAACGCTTAAATCCAAAGCTTATTTAAAGAGTGTGGCTGGTTATCCTAAGTGGAGAGATTTGTAATACCCACGCTTCAAAAAACTTTATTGTCGTTTGAGAGTTTCAAAAATGGATTGGGACTGAAATGGAGGACTAAAAATTAAGACTGCGGACAATAGGCACAGGCGCTAACAAAATGTTTATTCAATTGCGGGGTGAAGTGTAAGGTTTAAGTTTTTATCTTCGTTCAACGTTTGGTCACGTGGGGCAGTTTAGTTTTTCAAAGTCCCGCAACTGCATAAACACAAACGTTAGTGGCAAGCATAGGACGACCCTGCAAACAATGACGACAATAATTGACAATATAGAATTAGATGGAACGAACGTTGAGTTCAATTATGCTTCCGACTTTGTAAAGCATACAGACCGACTTGTTTATCTTACTGGAAAAGCAGGAACTGGTAAGACTACGTTTTTAAAATATCTACGAGAGACTACGGCAAAAAACACGGTTATACTTGCACCGACTGGAGTTGCCGCCATAAACGCAGGTGGACAGACAATCCACTCATTTTTCCAATTACCCTTTGGGCCATTCGTTTTGAATGACAAACGATTGCGAACGAGCAAAGATTTGGGAGACCTTGATGATACGACAATATACAGCACTTTCAGGTATCGGGAAGACAAAAGAATAATCCTTGAACAACTAGAACTTTTAATCATCGATGAAATTTCAATGGTTCGTTGTGACACTTTGGACGTTATAGATAGAGTACTAAGAGTTTTTAGGAAAAAACCTCATTTGCCTTTTGGTGGTGTTCAAGTTATTTTAATCGGTGACACTTTTCAACTCCCTCCAATTGCTGACTTTGAACAATGGGAAATTTTAAAAGATTATTATCAAAGTCCATTCTTTTTTAGTTCAAAAGTAGTTGTTGATAACAAACCAATATATATAGAACTTAAAAAAATCTATCGACAAAAAGAACAAGAATTCATTGACCTGCTCAACAAAATACGAGTAAATCAAATCAGCGATATAGAACTAAGCAACCTAAACAAAAAATATAACCCAACATTTTCATCAAATGGACTAAATAACCATATAATCCTTTCAACTACAAATGCACAAGTAAATCAAACAAACGCTACCAAATTAGACGAACTAACAACAGAGTTAAAAATATTTGAAGGAGAAATTATTGGTATATTTCCTAAGGACAGTAGAGGTAATTATGTTCTACCAACTGAACAAAATTTGCATTTAAAAGTTGGTGCTCAAGTAATGATACTGAAAAATGATGCAGGTGAGTTCAAAAGGTATTTTAATGGTAAAATTGGAAAAGTTGCTTCCTTAGACGAGAATAGAATAATTGTTGAATTTTCTGACCAGTCTAAAGTTCAAATAGAGAAAGCCTCGTGGAACAATATTCAATATACTTGGAATACAGAAAAACGCAAAATTGAAGAAAAAGTAGTTGGTACATTTACTCAATATCCATTGAGATTAGCGTGGGCAATCACGGTACATAAAAGTCAAGGACTTACATTTGAGCGAGTTTTTGCAGACTTAGGTTCGGCTTTCGAAGACGGACAAGTTTATGTTGCACTTAGTCGCTGTACATCATTTAGCGGGTTAGTTTTAAAAACACAAATTCCACGAACTAAAATCCGTACAAATCTAAAGGTTATTGAATTTGCCAAAACGGAAACACCAAATACACTTATTATTCAAGAATTAAATTCTGGAAAAGCCGATTTCTATTACAAAAAGGTAAGAGAAGAAATTGCCTCTCTAAATTTCAGAGATGCATTTGAAAACTTCACGCAAGCAATAAAATTTAGAAATGACATTGAAACTGAAAGTTTCAAAAAATATTTCATAGTTACAGCTTCTAAACTTGCTTCGTTTAAGCATAAGCTTTCTAATTCACTTAAACTACTTGAAGAGACAACCCAAGAAAATATCAGTCTTGGAAATTCCATTGCAGATTTAGAAACAGAAACGAGTAATCAGCAAACTAAAATCAATGAACAAAATAAAGCGATAAAACTTTTGCTTGACAAAACCAAAGACCTTGAAAAGCAAACGGAAAAACTAAATTCTGATATTTCAACCTTGACAACAGAAAAATCGAATGCGGAAAAGACTATTCAGCAATACCAAAAAACTGTTCAAGGAAATAATACAACTATTTCAAAATTAGAAACAACAATTAAGAATAACGAACGAGAAATTGAACGACTGAGAAACTTAAAATGGTATCAAAAACTATTCGGACAGAAGTAATGCCAGCCACTAACAGCACCTACAAGAAATTGGCGGATCAGTGGTATAATGAAGTTTTGTGCTTCGTATCAAGTTTTGTGGTGGCAGACAATTTAGTGCTTCGTAATCGCCAACTTCTTGTAGCTGCAAAACGTTGGGCATAATTGTAACACCGACACCTTATACTATTACCATTAATATCAAAATAAAATGAAAAAGTTAATTACTAGAACCTTCCTATTTGCAGGTATACTTAGCCTGACATTATTCTCATCTTGCGTAAATTTAGCTAAACGATTTAAGGGGCATAAAACTATTTGGATAGGTAAAGAAAATACAGATAAGTATGTGGCTGTTCAAGCAGAAACCTACAACATAACAGAACCTGCAAAAAGTCCTTCGACACCGAAAGATCTATTTAGCTTAACACCAGAAGGACAAGCTGAACTTATAAAGGCACTTTCAATTAAGGTTGTCTCTTCCCCAGAAGATTTTATTAGTAGTTTGACCAAAAAACTATCCGCAGAAGATAATACATCTACTAAAGTAAAAGTATTTCCAACTACAATTACAAAGTCAATAGTGTTTTCCGTTGATAGAAAATGGGCATCAGTAGGTTATCAAACCAATAGAAGACTCCTTAACAGAATTGGTGACAGGCTTTCAAATCTTGAAGTTTCAGTGAATATTCCAGCAGGAAGTCAAATTCAATACAATTCCTGGGACAAATTTGTTACAAACTGGGTTACAGTTGATTTAGGAAAAGTAACTTCATCTCAACAATGGTCGGCAACAGCAAATCTAAGTGCAACAATAGCTGGTAAGACAACAGGAGCCGACAAATCAACGAGTAGCAATACAGCAGGAACTAAAACAGGGAAAGCAGATATTTCTCAAACAGAAAATACAACCACTAATGTTTTGGGAAATGAAACAAATAAAGGAACAGAAGCATCTACTTCAAGTGGAACAAGTGGAAGCCTAAACTTTACAGACAAATATGAAACAAGCTTAAATCTTTTACTTTCGAGAATGAAATTATCAGGCGCTTTATCAAAAGAAAAAATGACTTTGAGACAAGAAGGAGCTTTTGGCATTGATTTAAGTGGTAATACTTCTGTTTCTGTCGACCTAACTTTTAAGGGCGAATATGCATCACCTATTTTTGTTTATAAAATTGCAAAATTTTATGATAATAATGTAGCTATTACGATTGCAAATCTTGTAAAGAATAAAACAATGTGGATTTTTCCCAATGTAACTGATACTACCACAGCAAAACTTCAATACAAATATCTTTACCGACACGTTCGCAAATGGAGTAAAAAACATATTCCAGATGCAAGGCAAAGAGTTAAAAATTATTATGGGGAAGTAGGACACGGAGTGCCCTCAGAAAGTAGCTATGTTCGACCTATAGATGTTGACCTAATCAAGCCCGAAGATTTTAAGCCAGTTACCTTTAGAATTGGAACAGGAATTGCGGATACATATCTAAATTGGGACGATGAAGTAATAAATTTTGAGACTTCAAATGATGCAGCTAACTTCTTGGAATATCTTATTACTATAAGCAAGAC
>Ga0163151_10007384_pt1 | contig 12860 bp, 9 predicted proteins | sample OliLakLV19MP5IB2_FD_145596 | JGI IMG/M metagenome (GOLD analysis project Ga0163151, IMG submission 145596) | Freshwater microbial mat bacterial communities from Lake Vanda, McMurdo Dry Valleys, Antarctica - Oligotrophic Lake LV.19.MP5.IB-2 | ecosystem: Environmental > Aquatic > Freshwater > Lake...
GTCCAGAGCCTCTCTGAGCTGCTCGCGCTTGAGCATCGCCCTCCGCTCTTCAGGCGTCATTTCACGAGCCCCCGCCGACGCAGCTCAGCGTCGACTTCTTCCTCGGACATGTCGTCTACGCTCTTTTTTGCGCCAGAATCGGGAACCTTCTCGATCTGCCCAGCTCCGCGACCAGACTTGAACTTGAGTCCGAGAAGCGCTTGGCGCCGCGACCGTTGCTTTTCTGTGGACGTGGCTTGGTCTTCGCCAGCGCCAAGCATGTAAATGGACGCTTGCTGGTCGATTTCGGACGGGGCAATGCTTGCCCCGGATTCAAGGCGCAGCTTAGCTGCCGTATAGTCACGAGCTGCCTGCATGTATCGCTGCTCGTCGGCGCTGAAGACTTTGCCCTCGAGCTCGCGTGGCGTGAAACGGGTCTTGAACGCCGTACCGACGCCAGGCCGGTAGCCCTTGGCTTCCATTTCCTCGAGTACCTTGAGCGCCTTCTCGGCGTTCGCGTAGTACATTGAGGCGTTCTTTTCCTCGCCGGTCAGCGGCTTGTTTGCCGGATCGACTTTCGTGCTTTTCGCCCCCTCCGGAAGCTGCACTGTCCCCGTCGTTCCCGTCTTCGGGTTGTATGTGACGGGATTCCCGTTGGCGTCGGTGTATCCGGGTACTACGGTGCCGAAACCAGGTCCCGCGCCAGACGCCAACGGCCTCTGGTACGGCTTCGCCCCCTTGGGCAGCGCGCTCGGCTTGTAGGCGCCGCTCTCCGGGTCAAAGACGTAGCTCGAGCCGTCCGGACTGATCATGTCCGACTCTTTGTAGGGCTGCGTACGGACGCCTTTTTTGGCCTCGCGCGCGTCCCGCTCCGCTTGGAGCCTGTCCCGTAGCTCGTCTCTGCGATCGCCGCGCCCGGCTTGCTTCTCTCCGAGATCCGCGTCGAACTCGCGGCGCCGGTCCTTACGAGCTTTGTCCTTCTCGTCTAGACCGGCCACGAATTGGCCGACGCGCAGGTCGGTGTTGATCGCGCTGTCCTCGTTCTCGCGCAGCGCCAGCTCGTTCTTGTAGCGCTGCTGGGAGGAGTCGTTTAGCGCCTTGTTCATCGGGTCGACGATCTCAACGTCGGACCGCTTGTCTCCGAGCGTACCCGCCTGGCTTTGCATCTTGCTCATGCTACCGAGCAAGGCGCCGGCGTCGTAGCGCCCCTGGTCCTCGGCGAACTGCTTCTCGTACCCGGCGTAGTTAGCGCCGCTGGTCGCGCTTTCGCGCCGCGCGGCCTTGTCCTTCAGGTACGGGTACAGCTTGGCCTTGAGCTCCTCTGTCTCCGACTCGTCCATGGGCAATCCGCCGCTCTTCTTGCGGGTAAGCTCCCAGCGGCTTTTTTCCATTATGCGGTCCTCCAGCGGTCAGATTTCGCGGTTCTGTACTTACCCGGCGTCGTGCCTTCGTCGTATGGGTCCATATTGAATCCGCCGTCCTGCGGCTCCTGCGGATCCTCTGGCTTCGGCCGGTTGTAGCGGTCGTAGTACATCGAGCCCGCGGCGACGGTATCGGTGACGCCCTGGATGGCCTGGTTTCGGTCGCGCGCATCCGAGCGCATGTAGTCGATCCCCTGACTTTGAATCCCCGCCTTGCCGCGCGCCACGTCCAGTTCGTTCCCGAACTTCTGCTGCTGCACACGCATCTTGTCGCCGGCCAGGCCGCGCTGGTAGTCGCGCTCGTCTACCCGCTCGCCGCGCTGCTGCTGCCGGAGCCGATTCTGGCGATCGAGGTCTTCGACTCTCATCTTGTTGCGCCCGGATACGTTGGCATCGTCGATGCCCTGTTTCATCGTCTCTTCCTTGACGCGGGCATCGTAAATCGAATCGGCGCGCGCCTGAAGGTACTGCTGATACCGCGAGCTCGACCGCTGGTTGTAGTCGTTGATGATGTCCGCGTTGGTTTTCGCCTCGCCCATCTCCGACTGGCGGACCTGGCCGCCGAGCTGCGCCCCCGAGGAAAGAGCCTGAAGGCGGTTCCTGTAGGCCTCTGCCGACGCGCCCTGGCTTTCCATAGCCTGCGTCTGCATGGCATCGGACGCGCCCCGGCTTTGCAGCGCAAGCTCCGCGCCCGGACCTCCGGTACCCCGGCGCTGGAAGTCCTGGAGGACAGACGCCTGACGACTCTGAGCATCGCCGCGAGCTTTGCGGCTCGACTCCATGAGCATCTGCTGGAGCTGCGGGTCGTCCTCGCCTTCGGCGATGGAGCGGAAGCGCCTAAGCGCCTCGAGCTGCGCGGTGCGTCCAGACATAGCGTTCTTGGACGCCTGGACGATCTGCGGCGCCTTCTCGGCGACGTAGGGCGCTGCCTCGGGCGCGATCTTCGCGACGAGTTTGTACTCTTCAGGCGTGATGCTCGAGAAGTCGTAGTCGCCAGGAGGGATCTGCGCCGCGATTTTCGGGTCGTCGTAAACTTTGATATCGAGGTTCGGCGGCTTGACCTTGTCAAACAGCTTCTCGATCTGCTTCAGGCGTTCAGCAGTAGCGCCCCGAGCTTTCTCGGAGTTGTAGTACTGCATGACGGCGCCGACCGCCATGGCGACGCCTGCGATTATCAGCGGAGCGACCATGTGTAACGCGCCTCCTTAAAACCAGGACGAAATCTTTTTCTTGAGGCGGGGAGATCCCTTGAGCCCCTTGCTGATATTGGGAAAATCAAATGCATCTTTGCGCATCTCTTCGGCGGTAAACCGTTTCGGGTCAATCGCGTTATTGATCGATTCCATTACGATGTTGGCACGGTCAAGACCGCCCGGAATCTCTAGCGGAGCAGGGCCGGCTTTGAAGAGCTTGTCGGCGGGGAGCTGGCCCTGGAATACGCCAGATCCCGCGGATTCTCCTGCTCTCCGGTCTTCCTCGACCTTCGCGGCTGCTGCGGCTGCGGCCTCCTGTTCCGCAGCTTCCGCGGCTGCTGCGGCTGCGGCCTCCTGTTCCGCAGCTTTCGCGGCTGCGGCCTCTTGCGCCGTTTTGAATTCGGACTGCGCCCGAGCCGTAACGTCGCCCTTGAAGCGATCACGATCGAACGATCCGAGCTCTTCCTTCTTGTACCCGCCAGCCTTCGCGCCCGGAGTGTAGAGGTCTTTTTTGCCGAGAAGGCCCATGATGTTGTTGAACGTCCCGGCCTCGTCCTCTCCAATGTAGTCCTGCCAGCCGTACTGATTCGGGTCGTAGTTCGACTCGAAATAGTTGCCGTAGTCGAAGCCGGAGTCGGCGACAAAGTCCTTGAATTCCGCGTTGGCGGGGTCGTTCTTGAGCTCGTTCACCGAAGCTGCGGCGGCGCCGGCGCTTCCCGCTTTCAGGTCGAACAGATCCCTGGACGCCTGGTCCTCGATCGTCTTCTCGCGCGCTCTTCCCGCGTCCTGATAGTCGAGGTTCCATCCCTCGAGCGTTCCCCGGAGGTTCCCCAGGTAATCGCCATACGCCTGGTTCGCAGAGTCCTGGCCGGCCTTGCTCGTCTTGTCGCCAAGCTCGTCTCCGAAATTCTGGAGACCGCCGTAGGCGCTGAGAAGGTCTTCACGCTCGGACTGAAATCCGCTGTCGCGTGAAAGAAGCGCCCGGTCAAATGCCGCCTCACCCGCGTTGTATTCCGCGCCCCCGGTCCGCCTGAGGAGATTCTGGATGCCGGCGTCGGTCCCGAGATTCTCGATCGTCTGATTTGAGGTCTGGGTATCGGTCTTGAACGGGTCAACGGCCTTGACGCTTTGCGCGTTTTGACCCGCCCAATACTCGATCGTGTTTTTTGCCGCTTCCCCAGGACCGCCCACGGGGACGCCTTGCGGAGCGAAAGCCGACTCGTCTCCGCGCGCATAGTCGGAGTCTACAGCCATGCGCAGGTTGATCTTGTCGCCTTCGCTAAGCGCCTTCGGTCCGGTCACGCCCGCGACGTAGGAGTCCGCCTCCTGCTGCAGCTTACTTTTCGTCGTGTCGACCGAGGCCCGCAGATTCTTGATGTCGGCAGGCGATTTAACGCGCCCGATGTTTGCGGAGACCGCTGCGTTACTGGAAACATCGTTCGACTGCTTGACGGATTCGCCGGTATTCGTGCCGCCAGCGCCCCCGCTGAGGTCGCCCTCGGCATTGGAGCCCTGTCCTCCGGCGCCGTCCGCGTCATCGAGCGCCATACCCTGCGGGTTGAAAATGTCCTGCTTCTGTCCGAGGGCGTTCATCGTTTTGCCGAATGCGTATGCCATCGATTACGCCCTCCTGAGCATGTCGGCAGCCGGCTGAGCCGGCTCCGCGGTCGGTTGACTCGGTTCCATCCCCGGTCCGCCCATAGGGGCAGGAGGAGGAGCTCCTTGCGGCATTTCTGGCATCTTACCAGTAGTACACATCGCGAGCAGCCTTGGATCGGTGTTCACGGCCAGGCCGAAATGCTCAAGGATGTGGTCGTTCACGCGCTTCACGAGCTCGGGGTCGCTCTCTTTCGCTTCGGGCGTCAGGAGCATCGAGTGCTTGTACATGTGGTCCGGGTGGTTCTCGGAGAAGGTCGCTTTCACGACTTTCCCGTCGAGAAGCATCTGGTTTTCGGTCGAGATCAAGTCGCTGTTGGACTGATCGGCCTCGAAAAGCTTGCTCACCGGCTCACCGTCTAGGACTGCGCAAAAATCCTTCATGCTCGTGATGTAGCCGTTCTTGGCGCCGCGGTCGGCGATCTCGAGGCGCCCCGCGAGCGTCTGCATCAGCGGGTTGACCTCCTGGATCTTGATGCTCTTGATCGCCCGGAGCTGCTCGCCGATGTACTTCTTCACGTAGGTCTGACGGTCTTTGCCCACTAGCTCGACGGTGCGCTCGGTCTTGGCGAAGCGCGTATGGGCGTTGACCACATGATACATCGCCCGTTCCATCGTCTTGTAATAGCTTTTGATGTATGGGCTCATGAATTCCAGCGCGTTCGTAGTCAGGGTCGCGATTGCTACGCCCGACGTGTCCGCTCCGATGTCTCCGCGCAAGGCGCCGTTGACGTTCGAGATCTGCTGCATGTTTGCGAGCAGCGTGTCCATGAGCTTGAAGGCCTCGGGCGAGGCTTGCATCAGGTTCAGGCCCTCCGGCTTGCCCCCTCCGGGTACGTTCTGCGGAACGTACGAGATGAAGTTCATGCCGTTCAGCTCTTTAACGCTGAAACCCGAGTCTTTCGGGACCGTGACGTTGTGGACGCCCAGGGCGCTATGGTTCGTCGCGATACAGCTCATCTCGTGGTCGAACATCTCCTGGGCCGGCAGGAGCGACGAGAACATCGGGTAGCCGAAGGCGATGTTGGAAATCGTCTCGGGCTTGTACTGCTCAATCGGGCAGCAGCCGTAGAGGTTTTCGCCGTCGTGGTAAATCGTCTCGGGCGACGAGTAAAACATCATGCGACCCTGCGGAAGCGCGGGCGTAGGACGGTGGTACAGGTCGTACACGAAGACATCGTCGTCGTTCTGATACCAGAGGCCAGCGCCGCCGCCGTAAAGGACCGAGGAGGCCGAAGGGAGCGCCTTGATCTCTTCCGCAAGCTCGGGAAACTGCGCGATCAGGTTCCAGCGGTTGCGCCGGACGCGGATTCGGAACCAATCGTTGTCGTCCCATTCTTCTTTCGAGAAATCGTGAAGAACGTCGGTGATCGACGGGATGATGACGTCGACGTCGCCCTCGAAGACGACATTCCCGTCCTTGTCGGTCGTGAACGGCATGCCGCGGTCGGTGCGCCAGGGCAGGTAGATATACCCAGTGCCGATCACCAGGCCGTGCTCGACCATTTTCTCGGCGCGTACGTCGACCGTCTTGTCTTTGACCGTGTTCTCGCAGATCGCATCGGCAATCCGCATCTCCTCGACGACCGAGCGCTCCGAGTTAGACGCGAGTGCCCCGAAGGCCAACTTTTGCTTAGTGCAGAGGGTCAGGAGCTGGCGAATCAGAGAACGTGCCTGCGGGACGCGCATCTGCACGAGCTCGCCCTGGTCTCCGGTGAAGCCGAGCGCCGTGAATGACGACTGGGAGTCGAGAACGTTCGAGTAGTAGTAGTAGAGGTTTTTGACCCAGGTTTGGTAGATCGGGTTCGACGACGCCGCGAAGAGAACTGTGTCGTTCTCAGCGAGCTTGGATGCCAGCTCTTCGGGCTCGTCAGCCATCCAATACGTTTGCTGAGTCATTTGGATACCCTTTCGGCATAGCCGCGGACCGCGAGCGCCATGGCTTGTAGGTTGATTGGGTCACACGCTTCTTCGTGGAGTAGCGTGGTCTTCAGCCATGTCGCACGTTGCGCGAATTGCGGGATATAGATCCGAATCGGAGACGCGGGCTGCGTGGCGACTGGCGTGTCGATTCCCTCCTCTTGTCCCCATGGGAAGAAGGCGAAAGGCTCCTCTCCCCATCCCCCCGCAGTCTGCACGAGCGTCCGCAGCCATTCGGTGGGCTCGGAGCCTCCGAAATAGGTGTTGATGAACTGAATCATCAGACGAAAGACGCCGTTATCGCGGGAATGGAACTGGAGCTGGCAGAACTGTTTTTCTCGTCCGACCGCCCCGCCATGGAACGGAGCGAATTCGATACGGCTGGTGAATGCCTTGTAGAGGATCACAGAATCCGCGGCGACCATGTTGGTTTGCGCCGAGAAAGAGACGATGTAGTTGGAGCCGTCGACAGTGACGGTGTCGATCCTCGTGATCACGCTTGATTTCACGATCGCGTCGCCCTTGACGGGCGCGTCGGATAGAGAAACCACCGCCGACAGCTTGTCCGTAGCGACCGAGACGACCGTTACCGTGTAATTCTGTGCCGTATAGTCCAACTTGTTCTGGTTTTTCCGCTCTTTCAGCAGGCGCCCATCGCTGGCGACAGTGTAGAGCGTGTCGTTTGCGCCGATCACGCCGCCTTTGAAGAGGAAATCAGACTCGGTCCAAGTATCGTTGATGTAGTTGTAGAACCAAGCGACTGTCCTGGTCGTGTCGTTCGGTCCGATAGTCGAGAGCCGGTAGGTCCGGTTCGAGTCGTAGCCGATTCCAGACGTATTGGCCGCAATGCTGGTCTTGGTAGCGGTCGGCTCGATCACGTTCTCAATCGTGCGGCTGATGACCTGAACAGACGAGTCGGTTGCCGAGCAAACGCCCTCGTTGGCCAGGAAGTAGACCGCGTTATTCAGGGACGCGGCGCTATTTTGGGCGATACAGATGACCGTGCTGTCAAGCTGCGTAGAGGTGAAATTCCTCGGGCTGTCGCCGGTCACCTTGAATACGCCGTCTTCTTTCAAGACGATGACCGAGTTTCGCAGCGCGATTGCGCGTAGGATCGCCGAGTTTCGCGAGCCTACGAAGATGGCATTCGCGGCAGGAGCCGCCTCGGGTTCCTGGAATTTGGAGACGTAGATCGCGTTACGCTGGTTCTCGTTTCGGCTGAAGACCTGATCGCCCGAGGCGAAGCTCGACGGCAGTACCGGGGAGAATGCCGCCCCTCCGGCCGATGCGCGGAAGTAGAGGGCGCCCGCGAAGTTCTGACCGGAGAACCGCATCTTGCCCGGCGTGTCGGTCACGCCTGACGTGTAGCTGGCGTAGACTACAGCGGACGGGTCGCGGTTGACGGCCTTAACCAGGCCGCGCGCGGTATTCCGCAGCTGCGCTGAAACCGAGTCGTTCGTTTTGTCGAGCTGAAAGACGTAGTGCGTACCGTTGGTGACGCCCTCAAAGTCTAGATTCGTGAGCGTCGTCGGCGCCAATGCCGCCGTGAAGGTGAAGCTGTCGGCCGATGGAACGGTCGCGATCGTGTATGCCCCGCTCGGGAGCGTACCCGTGCCTAGGGCGTTGCTCACGTAGATCGTGTAGCCGACCAGGAGGTTGTGCGCCGTGTAGTTGACCGTGATCGTCGTGCCGATAAATGTAGTGGAATTGGAGGTTACGTTAGCGTTTCCGACGCCGATTATGCCGATATATGTGCGCGTCGTGGCGTCAACCTTGATGTCGATCGAATCGCCGTTTCCGAATGCTGCGGGATTTACAACATCGAGATTGATGAAATGGCGCGTCGTGCACTTGGCGTAGAACGAATAGCCCTGGAACAGCGTGAGATCGTCACATTTGGGCGGTCGAGCGTTTGCCTGGTCCTCGCCCTCGGCGCTGTTCGGGTTCGTGTAGAGCTCGGGCGCGTAGGTGACGAGGACCTGGTCGATCGTGTCGACGTAGAAGACGACGCCAGCCGAGAGCTGCCCAGAGGTCAAAAATTGCTCGTCGATCTTGCGGAAGTCGACTTCGGGAGTGACGGCATCGCTCGAGCTGATCGTAGTCCTGTAGACCTGATAGAACCATTTCTGAGCCGCGTCGGTCAGCTCGCGAGGTACCGTGAATTCGAGGCGCGGTTGACGCGAGACAGTGTAGTTGAGCGTTCCAAAGCTCGGATTGGCCGACGTAACCTCGTAGGTGAACGTGTTGGGACCGGTCACAGTGACGGTCTTCGTGCCGTCCGCGTCGGCGTCTGTCGCTGCCGAGACGACAATCGACATGCCCGTCGCGAGCTGATGATTCGCAAGCGTGACCGTAACGATCCAGGGTCCAACGCCCGAGCTCGTGTAAGACGCGCTCAACACCTTGGAGTTAGTGAGAACGAGAATGTCTGACGGGGACCCGAGCAGCAGGTTGTCGTTCAGATCCCTGCGCCCGAACACGATGCGGTACGCGACCTGGGCATTGCCCGTGAATATGCCGTTCGCCCGATCGAGGATTCCCCGCAAATCTAGACCCTGCACGACGCCGGCCTTGTAGATCGTGCCGTTGTAGGCGTCGATCTTCATGACGCCGTTGTCGGTCGTGGCGTAGAGGTTTCCAGACTGCTGCAAAGAGCGGCTGATGCGGTCGCCGGTAATCGCTATGGTCTGGCCGGCTAGGTCGGTCTTCGTCCCGGTCAGGTTGGGAGCTAACCCGGTGTCTGTGAAGTAGGCGAGGCGATCGGAGAACGAGCCCATCAGGTAGCTTTGATAGTAAAACAGCGCGTTGAGCGTCAAGGCTCCCGGGTTGTAGTACTCGTAAAATCCCCGGACCTTCCCGATTACGTCATCGTCTTGAATGATGACGTTCATCGCCTTTTCCATCGCCCCATCAGGGACGGTGAAACTATTGGCTTGCAGATACAAGCCAAGGAACTTTTTAACCTCGACGTATTGGTAGGCCATTACTAGTAGTAGCCCCCGCCTCGCCAAGAGGCGAAGCCTCGCCTGAGTAGCCCGTTGCGATTGATGATCTTAGTCTGCTCGCCCACGATGCGCGGCTGGAGCATCTTGCTGAGGTCGCGCTCTTCGCGCTGCGCCATGATCTCTAGCTTCGCCTCGCCATCGAAATCGCCCACGGCATATAGGATGCGAGCACACACTTTCGTCTCGAACAGCGGATAGCACTCATCCGGTGTTTGAAGGACCGGGCTCGTCTGCGCGATTGATATCCAATCGCCGACCGCGAGCGCCGTTGGGACATCAGCCGCATTAAATGCCAGCGTCGTTGTCGAAGCATTCGTGATCGCCTTATCCATGCCCAAGAGACGGCAGCCGCTCTTTCCACCGATGAAGTCGATCACGACGCCAGCAATCATCGTGCTCGGAACTGTCGTGCAGGTAATCGTCGTGGTCGTGGCGCCAATAGCGATGCTTGTGACGTATGCCGCTGCGCTCGTCTGCACGAGATTTGACGGGGGGATCTCGCCCCAGAGCTGGATGTACTGGCTGGTATTGATCGGCGCCGGGACGAGCGCGAACTGATCGCCCTTGAAGTAAAAGCCCCTGGGCTCGCCGCTCTCGGCGAACAGATGCTCGTCTTCGATAGCGATCAGGACGAGGTTCGATATCCCGGTCGTCGTGCCGTCGAAGCTGTATTTCAGGTCCCGCAATCCTCGCGCTAGGTAGCGATACGGGATGTCGTAGAGCTTTTGGTCGGCGACTACCGCGACGTCATCAGTGACTACGAAAAACTCTTGCCGCGTCTGCGAGATCAGCGGGACCATAAACGACTTCATTACGTCATCGGCAAGCTCGAGCATTCCCGGGTTGTCGATAAGCGCCTGGTTAGCCGGCGCAGTGATCCGACGCTTGATCCCTCTCAGGAGCCGCGTGGTATCGATCGACATTAGGCCACGCCCTTACGCGGGTACTTTCCGGTCTTCGTCATCGGCTTGGACTTGGACATCGAGGCAAACATCACGCCTGTTCCAGGACGACGCTCTTTCGCCTTCGGGTTCATGTAGGCGCGCATAGCCTCCTCGAGGCCGTTGCCTTCCTCGGCTAGCTCTTCGCCCTCGGGCTCGACGACGGCAGGTTCTTCGGTGAACGTGTCGTCCATCTCGCCCATAGCGTCGTCGGCCTCGAGCGCGTCATCGGCAGCCGCCTCGGGGTCGTCCATCTGCTGATCCGCAATCAAGCGGCTGATCTTCTTGCGAAGGTCCAGCAGGACCTGCTTGGTCGCCTTGTCTTTCAGATTCTGCACGCCACATGCCTCCATGGGTTAGGTCGAAGCGCGGAAGGCGACGAAAGTGATGACGTGGTCCGCGGCGGGGTCGCCGGAGAAGACGACGCGCATCGTGTTCGCGGACTGGGCTTTCGAGCTGAGAATAGTGCGAGGCGTCGAACCGGCCGTCTTGAGCGTGGCCATGACGAAATCAGCCGTCAAAAGGCCCGTAACCGTGAAGTCCTCGGACGCCGCCCCGCCGACGGTCGTCTTCTCGCCCACGTATCTCGCGTATCCCGCTACCGGAACTTCGGCGGCGAAGCCCGCAGCATCGCCGAGGTAGATCGAGCCGGCCGTAAGCGGCAGCTCCGGAACTCCGGACTGAGACGAGCGCGCGACCTCGACCCATACCGTTCCATCGGAGACCAGCTGTAGGGTGTCGTACTGGAGCGGTGTCCAAGCGCCCTGGAGTTTCACGGTGCCGCTGTCAGCTAGCTCGCAGCTGTAAGACGAGCCCGAGACGAAGTAGAGCGTGAGCGCGTGGCCCGCCAGGTTCGAGTAGTTGAGAATGAAGGTACGATCGGTCGCCGTTGCGCTGTTCGAGCTCAGCTTGAGCAGCGAGATTCCGCCGCAGTCTACGCGCGTGTTGTCGGCGACGAGGGAAACCTCTTTCACGGTCATCCCGAGCGGCTGTCCTTGGTTCGTGTATCCCGGGCGAAAGTTCGGCATGCTTAAAATCTCCTCAAGAGTTAGACCCGACGATGAAAGTGACGCGAATGCTGCGCGTCGTGGCGTCGGTGTTTGCGACGTTGAGCTGACTTTCCGTAGAGCCGCCATCGACCTGCGTGATGGTGTACCCGGAAATAGCCGTGATCGTCGTAACCGCGCCGCCCGACAGCAAGTAGAGCCCCGCGGTGCCGTTGGTGACGTTGTGTATGATGACGATGCCGTTCATATACGTGACGGCGACGTCAAACGTCCCAGTTCCGCCGGAGCTAATCGCTTTTGCGGCTGAAATGTTTTGAAAGAGACATCGGCCGTCAGCGGCTGTGCTGTTGACCCGCGCCTTGACAAATCCGTTGATTGTTGTCGTGCCGGAGTCGCCAGGATCGCCGATCATTATGGCGCTGGATCGGTCCATCGTGACGATCGGGTTTGCCGGGACGCCGCTGGTGATCGCCCCGAATCCGAGCGAGATTTGCGCGTCTCCGGTATCGGCGACGTTCGAGACGAAGGTCCGTCCCGATCCGGTGTCCCTGACACCAAATAAGGCGCTTGATGCGCCAGAAGTCGTGGTGACTAACGCATCATTTCCCGTTGCCAGTGCGACGATCGGGGACGATGTGAATGTCTTCGCGCCGGCAAAACTCTGCGTTGTTGTGCTGACGGCGCCAGCAACGCTGGCCGTAGCGGCTACAAGTTTCGAGCCGGCGATCGCAGCCGAGGCCGACACGTCTGCGTCAACCAGTAGGCTCCACGAGGGGACTGCAGCGTTACCGCCGTGAAGAACTCCTGCCGTGCCTCCGGTAGCCAGGCGCGTCGATGAGCCCCCGGAGGCGCCGTAGATCATATCGCCAGCCGAACTCATCGGGTTCGAAAGCGGTGCCCCAGACGTGAATCGACCGACAACGTTCCAGCGCGTGTTCGTGGCCGAATAGGCGAGAATCACGCCTTCATTGTTTTGGTTAATCACGTAAGTCGCGGAGCCGTTGATCGTCTCGGCGCCGTTTGGCGTGATCGTGATGTTGTTCGTCGCCGCATCGGCCTTTTGGTCGACGATGACGAACCATCGGCCGTCAGTGCCAGCCGGCAGGGTCACTGCGGTCGCTGCTGCTGACGATCTATTGATCGCAACAACGCAATCGGTCGTGTTCGAGACCGTGACGGGCGATGTGGTCGCGACCCTGATCGCCTGCTTCATTTCCTGTGCAATCGCCGCATCGTTGCCGAGCGCGATCAGGAAGCTCGAAAGAGCACTCCAGCCGACTTCGCCAGCTGCCGGGATCGAGTAGACTGTCCCGTTCCACGTTACGTTAGTCGCCATGAAGTCTCCAAAGAGGAGAGCCTAGGGGCACGAAAACCCCCAGGCTCAATCGCCTTTTCAGGCCGCAGCTTCGTCGTTGATTCCGGTGATCATGATGTTCTGAGCCGGAGCCCAGCAGAACAGGTACTCGTCGGCGTACGACTTGAACTGATAGCCCGCTTGGTTTTCCAAGGGACGAATCAGGTCGCCTTCGCCTTGCGCCATACCAGGGACGCGGAAGCCGACTTGCGCCGAGCCCGAGCGTTTCCATGTCGAGAGCAAGTTGACGAAGGTGTCGCCTTCCTTGACCTTGCGGTGCGCCTTGATCGTGAGCTTGCCGGTCTGCGAGTAGAACTCGAGGTCCATGAAGCCGTTCTGGGCTTGCGTGGGTTTGTAGCTCTGGTCGTAGACGCGCAAGCCCAG
>Ga0163151_10007389_pt1 | contig 12852 bp, 13 predicted proteins | sample OliLakLV19MP5IB2_FD_145596 | JGI IMG/M metagenome (GOLD analysis project Ga0163151, IMG submission 145596) | Freshwater microbial mat bacterial communities from Lake Vanda, McMurdo Dry Valleys, Antarctica - Oligotrophic Lake LV.19.MP5.IB-2 | ecosystem: Environmental > Aquatic > Freshwater >...
GAGTATTTCCAAATTTTAAAAGAATATTAAGCGAAATTCTTTTGTGTAAATTCCATCGTTCAATTGCAAAGGTGAGAATGAATCCACCGATGTAAAGAAAAATAACATCCTTCATATATTGAGGAGCAACATCTTTAATATCCATAATGCCTAATAATGGAAATAAAATAACCGGCATCAGACTGGTAACAAAAATATTCACCGACTCCGTTATCCACCAATAAGCCATCAATACCATTACTCCGGCTGCTTTGCAAAGCATCAGGTCATTTCCCTGTGCAGAAAGTATATAAGCAGCCAAAAATCCTAATAAAGGGCCGGCCAGTAATTTCAATTGTTTCCCCATAAATAAAACCTAAATGTGCGAAATACATGGGAGAAAAAAAAATATTGAATTAACACCTGGTATAAGATGTTTGAAATATCAAATAATCAATTCTCCCCAATAAACAAAAATGCAATTTTTTTCATTCTAAACTGGGTGACATTGTTCGTACGCAAGTTATATCGGTAACATCAAATCACAAAAAAACAGAAATTAAGCAGGCATGAAACATTGGTATCCACACACAAAAAAAAGATTCAAAGTGATTTGTAAAATCTATAATTCAAATTGTTTATAACACGAAAATTTTAGTAAAAACTCCCCTAAAAACATACTTTATCCTGATTTGAATTTAGGCAGTAAACAATCAAATGAATTTATAATTTTGCACTATGCAGGAAATTATTGAAAGGGCCTGGTCAAACAGAGCCTTATTAAAGGAGGAAAATGTTCAGAAAACCATTCGTGAAGTGATATCCCTATTGGATATTGGAGAAATACGCATTGCGGAAAAAATTGACGAGAACTGGCAGGTGAACGAATGGATAAAAAAGGCGGTGATCCTGTATTTTCCCATTCAGCAAATGCACACGATGGAAATTCCTCCCTTTGAATTTCACGATAAGATCCCTTTAAAAACCGGATACGCAGCCAAAGGAATTAGGGTAGTTCCGAACGGAATTGCCCGATACGGCAGTTTTCTTGCGCCAGGGGTAATTTTGATGCCTTCGTATGTTAATATTGGCGCCTACGTAGATTCCGGAACTATGGTAGATACCTGGGCTACTGTAGGCAGTTGTGCTCAAATTGGAAAAAATGTGCATCTGAGCGGGGGTGTTGGCATTGGGGGTGTTCTGGAGCCCGTGCAGGCAAGTCCGGTAATTATTGAGGATAATTGTTTTATTGGGTCGAGGTGTATTGTGGTAGAAGGAGCATTAATTGAGGAGGAAGCCGTTTTGGGAGCAAATGTGGTGATAACGCAATCGACAAAAATTATTGATGTTACCGGATCTGAACCAATTGAATATAAAGGCAGAGTACCGGCAAGAAGTGTAGTAATCCCCGGATCTTATACTAAAAAATTTCCTGCAGGTGATTATCAGGTTCCTTGCGCACTTATTATAGGAACCAGAAAAGAAAGCACTGATAAAAAGGTGAGTCTTAACGATGCATTACGAGAAAATAATGTTGCGGTCTGATTTCAGGAGTATCAAATTATCTAAATTTTTTCGATACGCATTACACACATAATTACTATTACATTATTAATAAATGATTGAACCGAAGACACATAAAATAAATTTTCATTTTTCGAAGGAAGAAAAATATCTTTTCGACAAAATTACTGCGGTATCGGAGGAGTTGAATTATCCCTGTTATATTGTTGGAGGATATGTACGCGACAAATTGTTGTACCGCGATTTTAAAAAAGACATTGATTTTGTATGTGTGGGAAGTGGAATTGAATTGGCGAGGAAGGTTGCTTCTATCCTACCCGGCAATCCTTTTGTGCACGAATTTAAAAACTTCGGAACTGCGCATTTTACTTATGCAGGTCTTGAAATTGAGTTTGTTGGCGCAAGAAAAGAATCTTATCACAAAGAATCGAGAAAACCTGTTGTAGAAGATGGCACTTTGGAAGATGATCAATTGCGGCGGGATTTTTCCATTAATGCAATGGCAATTTCATTGGAAAAAAAAGATTGGGGGATTTTATTAGATCCATTTAATGGAATGCAGGATCTCGAGGATAAAATTCTTCGCACTCCCACGGATCCGAATATTACCTTTTCTGATGATCCGTTGCGCATGATGCGCGCAATTCGATTTGCAACGCAATTGGATTTTACTATTGAGCAAAAAACATTAGATGCGATAACAAATAATAAAGAAAGAATTAAAATAATTTCTCAGGAAAGAATAACTGATGAATTAAATAAGATTATTTTATCCGTAACTCCATCTAAAGGATTTATTTTATTATCAGAATCAGGTTTATTGGAAATCATTTTTCCGGAGTTTTATAATTTACACGGCACAGAAATAATTGACGGGAAAGGTCACAAAAATAATTTTTATCACACTCTGGAGGTGCTCGATAATTTAGTGCCATATACCAATGACCTCTGGTTGCGCTGGGCTGCAATTTTACATGATATTGCAAAACCTGCTACTAAAAAATTTGATGTAAAAATTGGATGGACCTTTCATGGTCACGAAGTGGTTGGTACGCGTATGACAAAACAAATATTTAAAAAATTAAAATTGCCTTTACAAAATGAAATGCGTTTTGTAGAGAAATTGGTTCTGTTACACCTAAGGCCAATTTCCCTCACAAAAGAAAATGTAACAGACAGTGCCATTCGCAGATTATTATTTGAAGCGGGTGATGATATGGAGAGTTTGTTATTGTTGTGCAATGCCGATATCACAACAAAGAACCGATTAAAAGTAAAACGATACAAAGAAAACTTCGAGATGGTAAAACAAAAGATCATAGATCTTGAAGAACGCGATCATGTCAGAAATTTCCAACCTCCTGTAGCAGGTGAATTAATAATGCAAACATTTCAAATAAAACCAGGCAGAGAAGTAGGTATCATAAAAGATCATATTCGTGAGGCAATATTAGATGGTATAATTCAGAACAGTTATGAAGCAGCGTTTCAATTAATGTTGGAAAAGGGCCGCGAATTGGGATTAAAAATAAAGGAATGAAAATCCTTCTAGACCTCCTGTTAGGTCTTAGTTAATTTTAAAAAAAGATTAAAGACTAATCAATGAATCAAAAGCATCTTATCGTAATAGCAGGTCCTACCGCAGTCGGGAAAACCAATATTGCAATAAGATTAGCGCAACATTTTAACACCGAAATAATTTCAGCAGATGCACGCCAGTTTTACAGGGAAATGAATATTGGTACAGCAAAACCAAACGAAGAACAATTAATGTTGATCCCACATCATTTTATTAATTTTTTATCAATAAATGATGCTTACAACGTTGGACAATATGAAAAGGATGTGTTAGAAAAACTGAATCAATTATTTGAGGTTCACGATGTAGTTATACTTGCCGGCGGAGCAGGTTTATTTATTAAAGCGGTAACTGATGGGTTAGATGTATTGCCATCTGCAGACCCGGCAATTAGAGAATCTCTTCAGGAATTATTTGAAACCAAAGGAATTGAATCTTTGCAAATAAAACTAGAAGATGTTGATCCTGAATATTATAAAAAGGTAGATATTCAAAATCCTGTTCGATTGATAAGGGCATTGGAGGTGTTTTATGCAACAGGTAAACCGATATCTTCCTTTCATATAAGAGAAATTGCGGACAGACCTTTTAAAACCATCAAAATTTGTCTGGATATGGAAAGAGAAAAACTTTACAACATCATAAATAATCGCGTTGATAAAATGTTTGAAGATGGATTATTAAACGAAGCTAAAGCATTATTCCCGTTTCGCGATTTAAATGCGCTGCAAACTGTTGGTTACACTGAATTATTCGAATATTTTGACAACAATACAGATCTGCAAAGTGCAAAAGAAAAAATAAAACAAAACACCCGCAATTACGCAAAACGCCAATTCACCTGGTTTAGAAAAGACAAAGAATATGTTTGGATAAACGCAGATAATTATGATCAAATAAAAACCCACGTTAAAGACAAATTATCACATTGAAAATTAACAAATTGAAAATGCAGCAATTTTCAATTTGTTAATGGAGTTTACTACAGGAACATTTTAATAAAAATGAAAAAAATACTACTCTTATCCGACACGCATAGTTATCTTGACGATAAAATAATTAGCCATTGTTCGTGGGCGGATGAAATTTGGCATGCGGGAGATATTGGCAATGTTGAAGTGGCAGATAAATTAGAAAAGATAAAACCCATGCGCGCAGTGTATGGAAATATTGATGGAAAAGATTTGCGTGTAATTTATCCGCTCGACAATCGTTTTACAATAGATGGTCTTGAGGTATGGATAACCCACATAGGAGGTTTCCCGGGGCATTTCGAAAAAAGAGTACGGCAAATATTAGCTATAAATCCTCCCCAATTATTTATATGTGGTCACTCTCATATTTTAAAAGTAATGCGCGATCAGAAATACAATATGTTATGTATGAATCCAGGTGCTGCAGGAGTTCATGGTTTCCACAAAATGCGAACCATGATCCGGTTCACCGTTGATGCCGGAAAGATTCTTCAGCCGGAAGTTATTGAACTTGGTGAACGAGGAAGTATTATTACGTAATAATCGCCATGTATACCCATTTAATTACATCAGGCAATTATAATTAATTAAATATTTATTTTTAAAATATCCACGACTTTTACACACTACCATTTTATTCGAACATTACATACGGCTTTTCTAAACTTCCATTACATTCGAACATTACATATGACCTGCATACACGCCATTACATTTGAACATTACATAAAACTTTTATATACTACCCTTACATTCGAACATTACACATGACCTATACATTCAACCTAAAGGTCACAAATTTTTTAATAACCACGACATTTAGATCGCGTATTTTTAATAACCACGACCTTTAGGTCGTGACTTAAAACGACCTAAAAACCCGGCTTTAGCCGAAAAAACGTTTATGCCGAAAAAGATCTACAAATAAGTAAAGTAAAGCTTGATTCAAACCTGTGAGATTTACATTTATGTAGCCAAAAAACCTAAATCCCAGAGAATAACTTAAGGCAACTTCAATCCCCCGCTTCAGCCAAAAGGATACCTAAATACAGTAGTTGATCCTTACACATAATCAATTTCCGGTTCAGGAAGTAGTAATTCGGAAATTCTGTCAAGTAATTCATTTCCCTTATGACAATTTGTGTATAACATGCACATCATACCTTACATTTTGTCAGAGGAAAATACCTAAAACCGATTTGGTATTTAGTTTGTCAGAAACATTTTGCAATTGCAAAAATAAATATCCAAAACAATTGATTTGTTATAGCTAGATAAATCAAAATAAAATTGGCAAAAATTATTTAAAAATTAAAAAACAAAAAAAACAAAAAATATGTTAACCGTAAGACGTAGACCAAACGGAGTTCCTGCATTAGTAAATGTATTTGAGAACTTCTTGAACAACAATTTTCCTGAAAAATATCTTGAAGATAAAGGAGAATTTGTACCCTCTGTAAATGTTTCAGAAACCGACAAAGAATTCAAATTAGAATTTGCCGTTCCGGGTTTTGAAAAACAAAATTTTGATGTGCAGCTCGACAAGGAATATCTGACTATTTCCGGTAAAAAGGAAATGAGCAATGAAGTAAAAGAAAAGAATTATACCAGAAAAGAATTTTCTTTCGGAACATTTAAACGCACATTTACATTACCGGAAAATGTTGCAACCGATAAGATAGAAGCAATTTATGAAAACGGTATTCTCCACCTAACCTTACCTAAAAAAGAAGTGGCAGCAGAAACAACAGTTAAAAAAGTAGAGATTAAGTAGGGTGAATTAGGGTTTTTCAAATTTAAAAAAGGCTGATCCGAAGGGATGGCCTTTTTTTTTAAATGTACCAATGAGTTAATGTACCAATGTATAAATGTACCAATGTACCAGTTAACAGCCGCGAATTGGATGGCATTGTGAGTTTTATTAGATCGGATGTCTGACCTAATTGTTGGGGAAATTATTGCAAAAATTATTAATTATTCCTTTCGTGAAGGGACGGCCCATCCTGTAACAACGGACTTCAATCTGTGGGAAGGAAAATGTGCATTTGAACTTACATTTAAACGAATTAAAAAAGGCTGCTTTTTTTACAAAAGCAGCCTTTCTAAAAAAGTTATAAATTAATTATTTTCTAACTACAAACTTATTGCTATAAACAACAACTCCGTTATCTACTAAGCGGAAAGAATAAATTCCGCTTGCATAAGATTCAAGATTTAAGCTGTTCATATCAGGAGATAATGTTTGAACATCAACTCTTTGTCCGCTAAGGCTGTAAACTTCTATAGTTACATCGTTAGTTGCAGGGTTATTAATGTTAATATAATCGGAAGCAGGATTAGGATATACGTTGCGTTTGATACCGTAACCATTCCATTCTTCAACGCCAACTCCACCTGTAACTTCAAGATCATCTACATATAACACAGAACCGGGAACCAATGAAGTAAATCCACCGGAAGAGGTAATGGTTATTTGCATTTTGTCAGGAATAACCGGAGCAAAATAAGTGATTGGACAAACAAAAGATACATAACCAGCAGTGGTATTTGGGTCGCGGTATTGACCTGCACCTACTGTATCAGTTCCTAAAAACATTAATACTGCTACATTCATAGTATCTAAACCCGATGGTGCATATTGATAAAATCCACCTAACTGATCGTAATTAGTGGAAATAGAGGCACCACCTTCAACCGCTGGTGTAAATGTTACAAAATCAAAGGAAATTACACCTGTAGTAATTGTTCCCGGAACATCTAAAGGAGTTCCTAAAACGTCTAATGTTTTAGTAGTGAGTTTAGCTGCAAATGATCCACCATTTACATTATCGGTATTTTTTTCACAATTTCTGTCGGATATACCTAAATCGGCAGCAATTTTATCAGGTACATCCCAGCCAGTTGGCACATCACAAGTAATGCCGGATGCCACTGAAGTATATACTGTCCAAGCTTCAAGGTTGCCATTCGGTACCTGACTGTAGGAAACAGTAGTGAGGGTAATTAAAGTGATTGCTAATAGTAAACGAATTTTCATACTTAGTTTTTTTTATTGTTAATTAATAATACGAAGATAAATATATCCTTATTTTTTGAATAATTTAAATTATTGTCAAAGTTAATCGGAATTAGTCATTTTATAAACACTTGCTGCAACAGCTCCTCCCACCAGAGCACAAACAATGTGCAATAACATATCGCACCAATTTCCTGCACCTAAATCGTTGAAATTCAATGCCATAAGATTGTGACTTATACTCACAGCAGGATTAAAAGCACCTCCGGAAATAGCACCAACTGTCATTGCGCCTGCAAAAACGGTAAACCCGATAGCCAAACCATAAAAGGAATTTCCGCTAGTTTCGTTCGAAGTTGCCACGTTTAAAACCACTGATGCCAATGCAAAAGTAAAAAGTAACTCCCCTGCAATAGCTTCCATCCACATTCCATCCGCTACAACTACATTTGTAGGTCCATCCTTCAACCAATGAGCGACTGCAGCTCCAACTAGCCCCCCAACAATTTGTGCAACCCAATACTGCATGGCTTCCTTTGCTGCAATTTTACCCCTCAACAACACAGCTGTAGTGACTGCGGGATTGAAATGGGCTCCACTGATATGCCCGCCCATGTAAATCATTACCATCAGAATAGCACCGATAGCCAAGGGATTGCCGGAAACTCCGATAACCAAAACCAGAAACATGGTCCCGATAAATTCAATGATTAGTTTTTTCATTTTGCCAGTTTTTAAATGTTCGCAAATGTTGAAATTATAATTGTGCTAACCAAATACATTTATTAACCAATCCACAAAAAACTGTATGTTATACTGAAATTGGGAGACGAACGATGGAAAACTTTGTATGATCAAGCGATTATATCAATTCCTGTGGTTTAGAGCAATGTAAACAAATTAAGCAAAATTATATTCATACCCATAACTTTTTAATCAAATTTGACATTTTTTGATTGATGATTCTCAAAATATTTTTATTTCCAACATGAATTTTTGTTCCCACGTGCATCTTCAATATGCCACGCCTACGGCAATTTTAAACAATTTTATAACTTGTGTGTTATGCGAATATAATTTTAATACTAAAATGCATGCACCAAACTGATGACTTATCGGAAACAAAATGAAAGGTTTTTATCCGAAATTCCAGTAGGGATGGTATATTGAAAGTTACTATGCTAAATTTAAACCAAATTAAAATGGATAAATTTCATGTCATAATGAATTAAACAAATTGATCATTAAGTCCCTAAATGTTTAATTTTACAAAAAAAATAAATGAAACTCGAAATAGGCCAACCTGCACCTGATTTTTTAATGTACGACTCTGATAAACAACCATTTCGTTTAAGTGAACACAAAGGGCAAAACATCTTACTTTTATTTTTCCCCTTTGCATTTACCTCCACCTGCACTGCCGAATTATGCAGCACAAGAGACGATATCGCATTTTACAACAATTGCAATGCGCAAGTGTTTGGAATTAGTGTTGATGCACCTTATTCTCTAAAAGAATTCCGCAAACAACAAAATCTGAATTTCTGCTTGCTAAGCGATTTTAATAAAACAGTTTCTGAAACTTATGGATGCCTGCAGGACAGATGGGGGATGGAATTAAAAGGTGTTTCAAAACGCAGTGCTTTTATTATTGATGCAGATGGAATTATTCGGTACATAGAAATATTGGAGGATGCAGGAAAAATTCCAGATTTTGAGGCGATAAAGAAGGTGTTGGGAGAGATCGTTCACCTTCGCTAAAGCTAGGGAGGACAAGTGAATCGTCATTCGTCATTGGTGAATCCGCGCAGTGCGCCGTGGTTGTGTGTTTTCACCAACCACTGAGGGGAGATATCTATATTCATTTTTTGCCTTTTTTTATCCCTTTAGATCCGCCAAATCAGCGTTCCTCTTTTTTTTATTCATTCCTTCATTTTTAATTCTTCTCCTATATCTCTCAGACCTCACAGGTTTCCAAAACCTGATGAGGCCGAGGGTGCTCATTCTTTAATTATATAATTCCTGCATTATTTTTATTGCAACAACTTTATCAATAGGCAATAAAAACATCTCTTCATTAACATCCTGAATATCTACCCATTTAAATTCCATCGTTGTATCGAGCATATAATTGATCTCCTGCTCATCCATCTCGCACAAATAATAAATACTGACTACCTGTTGGGTAGGATCTAAAAAACTTTTCACAAAGAAATCTGTAGTATAAAAATGTTTAATATTTTTAATTTCCATCCCTAATTCCTCTCTGAATTCCCGCTTTAGACAATCAATGGTGCCTTCCCCAATTTCCAGGCCACCGCCGGGGAACTTCAATAGCCTGGCATCACGAACATTTTCTTCCACCAATAAAATTTTATTGTTATTCACTAAAATTCCATATACACGAATATTGAACATTTGGTAATTTTTTAATTTACAATTTGGTAATTTTACAAATTCATTTTATACCTGGAAATTAAAGTCTTGGATTCTAACATTTCCTCCAATGTAAAGTCATCTTCTTGATTACACATTCTCAATTCGGCATGCTTTTTTTGGTAGTTTTTAAGTCCAGCATATTCAAACCATTTGGTTCCAGTCCTGTTATATTTTTTTGAGTGAAACGAAAAACTTCATCATAAAACAAAGGAATTATTGGTGCATCCTGAATCATAATACTATCCATTGTATAATATAATTGTTTGCGGATGATATCATCATTTTCAGCAACTGCTAATTGATATAAACTATCAAATTGTTTATTTCTATAATGCGTATAATTAGGAGGAGCTTCGCTGTTGCCGTACATAACTGTCAAATAATTTTCCGCATCGGCATAATCTGCTATCCAGCTGCTGCGAAATAAAACTGTGGTTTCATTTAAACGCATTTCTCTCAAAATTCTCGAGTCAACGGTTTCAATTTTTATGGCTATTCCGATATCTTCTAATTTATCTTTAATGTAAACAGCTATATCCTGATATTGTTCCACCGTGTGCAAAGTAATTTCAGGCAAACCCACACCATCTTCAAATCCGGCCAATGCTAAAAGTTGCAAAGCGGTATCCGGATTGTAGTGATAGCCATAATTCATATCTCTGCTTTGATCCAATAAACTGGGCGGAACAATTCCTCCGGTAGCGGCAATACCGCGATTGTTTTTTAGGAACAACAACATTTCATTTCTGTCGAAGCCATAATTAATTGCTTGTCGCACTTGTTTAAATTGTAAAGGACTTTGTTTCACTAATTCCTGTGTAGAATCCATTAATATTGCAAAATATTCTGTATTTAAAAAGGGACCTTTTAATAACTTTATTTTGTCAGCATATTTAGATTGCAAGGTTCCTTCCTTGGTGAGAATATTATCCTTTAACGCAGCATCCACATCACTCACAAAATCAATTTCCCCGCTCAAAAATTTTAAAAACTCAGTGGATTTATTGGTTATAAATTGAATATTCACCGCATCCAGATAAGGTAATTGGTTGCCTATTTCATCCCGCTCAAAATAATTTTCGAATTTATGTAAAATCAGCAACTCCCCTTCCTCCCATCGAATAAATTTAAAAGGACCTGTGCCAACAGGATTACTTCTGAAATCAGTTCCATATTTTTCAATTGCCTCTTTTGGCACAACAGAACAATATTGAATACTTAATCTTTGTAAAAAAGGAGCAAAAGGTTTTTGCAGTTTAATTTGAAACACGCTATCGTTTAAAGCATAAAACGGATTTATACTATCTACAATATTTTGAAAAACCCAATTGCCTCGAGCTGCAGTTGCAGGGTCTATTAAACGTTTAAAGGAATATTCAAAATCTGCGGCAGTCACCTTTTTTCCCTTTCCATCTGCAAAACATTTATTGTCGTGAAAATACACATCGTTTCTCAAAATAAAGGTGTATAACATTCTGTCCTCAGAAATATTCCAGTTTTTTGCAATACAAGCAACTACATTTAAATGTGTATCAAGTTGCACTAATCCGTTATACAATTGATTTACGCTCCAGGTATTTGGTTGGTCACTTGCAAAAGCGGGGTCCAGTGAGGTAACAGGAGTAGAAAGATTTAATTTGAAGATGGTTTTATCGGAATTGGAATGGTCTTTTTTACATCCGTTAAAAACGAGCAAAACAAGAAACAGGTATGAAATTAGAAGGTTTTTTTTCATTGTATAAACACAAATTTACACAATGCGGAAAAACACTTTTACAAGTTATCTACAATTGTATAAAAAAAGCCGCCCCGTTGGACAAGGCGACTACAATTCGAGAAATTGTTTTAATTACTCTTCTGCATAATAACTTTTATAATGCTCCTTCATGATTGCTATTCGTTTTGACAAATGATCGTTTAATTCTCTTACTTTCCACTTATGTTTGTTAATATAATCTCTGTTGAGTACAAGATATAATTTGTCACTTTCTATGTCAATTCTGTAACTCACAATACCATCTTTAATTCCGGTGAAATAGTTTTCTTTTTCTTCAGCACATTCAAATGTTAATCCATTGGCATCAATTTCATACGCAGAAAATATATCCTTATCCTGAGGAATTACTATTATCATATTTTTCTCCAATGTTATGGGTATAGAAACAGAATTAGAGGGCGTTTTTTGTGTGTAAGAAACGCTGGAAGTGATAAGCAGCAGAAGTAAAGAGTGTAATACTTTTTTCATTTTATAGTTTTTTATAATTGTTAAATGAAGGGTTTCCCCTTTTATGAACAATTATATTATTCAAAATACCATGCCTTTGACCAATTTTATAAGGTAAAGTGTTGATAATCTGATAGATAGAAATTTGTAAGATATAATTTTGTCTGCATTTAGCGCCTATAAAAGAGAAATTGTTTCCACGTACGGGTGTAAATTGTTTCAGATCGGCACCTGCATGCGCAGGGTTAGCATGGATAGTTGATTTTTTTGGAATGCTGAACCCTGCTAATACTTATGTGTGCGAGGCACAAATTGATGGAAGGATCTGTATGGTTCTCTTCGATTCCGCATGCGCAGGGTTAGCATGGATAGTTGATTTTTTGGGAATGCTGAACCCTGCTAATACTTATGTGTGCGAGGTACAAATTGATGGAAGGATCTGTATGGTTCTCTTCGATTCCGCATGCGCAGGGTTAGCATGGATAGTTGATTTTTTGGGAATGCTGAACCCTGCTAATACTTATGTGTGCGAGGCACAAATTGATGGAAGGATCTGTATGCTTCTTATCGATTCCGCATGCGCAGGGTTAGCATGGATAGTTGATTTTTTTGGAATGCTGAACCCTGCTAATACTTATGTGTGCGAGGCACAAATTGATGGAAGGATCGGTATGGTTCTCTTCGATTCCGCATGCGCAGGGTTAGCATGGATAGTTGATTTTTTTGGAATGCTGAACCCTGCTAATACTTATGTGTGCGAGGCACAAATTGATGGAAGGATCTGTATGGTTCTCTTCGATTCCGCATGCGCAGGGTTAGCATGGATAGTTGATTTTTTGGGAATGCTGAACCCTGCTAATACTTATGTGTGCGAGGTACAAATTGATGGAAGGATCGGTATGGTTCTCTTCGATTCCGCATGCGCAGGGTTAGCATGGATAGTTATTTTTTTGGAATGCTGAACCCTGCTAATACTTATGTGTGCGAGGCACAAATTGATGGAAGGATCGGTATGGTTCTCTTCGATTCCGCATGCGCAGGGTTAGCATGGATAGTTATTTTTTTGGAATGCTGAACCCTGCTAATACTTATGTGTGCGAGGCACAAATTGATGGAA